>Ga0134101_1000133_pt1 | contig 97636 bp, 88 predicted proteins | sample 12_3_2metaG_FD_94446 | JGI IMG/M metagenome (GOLD analysis project Ga0134101, IMG submission 94446) | Switchgrass degrading microbial communities from high solid loading bioreactors in New Hampshire, USA - 12_48_3.3_201_A2 metaG | ecosystem: Engineered > Bioreactor > Semi-continuous > Anaerobic...
CGTAAGGGATACAATCGACTTTTTACTAAACCGTGAAGAAGCCCATAATACTATGTTTAGAGAAGCGTTTAATAGAATTCAGGATACCGGTTCATTAAAAGATTGGGGAATTACAAAAGACTCTAAGTTGTATTTCAATCTTTCTACACCGGGTGGCCAGTTCTTTAATGCTAATAACCCGCAGCCAACAAGTTTTAATACTCCAAATAAAAATAGTCACTAAATTTAAGACTTTACAGATAAATGAGAAAGGCTCGTGAACCAAACGAGTCTTTTTCTATAATAAAAACCCTTGGAACGTAGTGTTCTCAAGGATTTTTATTTGGTGAGCCATCCGCGACTCGAACGCGGGACACCTTGATTAAAAGTCAAGTGCTCTACCTCCTGAGCTAATGGCCCATCATTATTTAGATGATAATGTGGTGTTCACGCCACACAAGTATAGATAATACATCCATAAAACATATTTGTCAACACTTTTTGACCGTTTTAGATAATTTACAGAAATTTCTGAATTAAAACCGGAGACGGAAACAGTGTCCGCTCCGGTATACAGCATGTATCTTCCTACTAGTAAGTTAAAATCACTGCCATCAAAACCAGCGGTTCTGTTCCTGTGTTTTCAATGGAATGGCCTGCACCGTCACCGGTAAGTACGGCGTCGCCTGCAGTAACCTCCTTTAACTCCCCATTGTCATTGACTGTACCTTTGCCCTGCAAAATGTAATAAATCTCTTCTTCATCTATATGCTGATGATAACCAATTGAGCATCCGGGCTGCAGTTCAATCCTGGCACAAATTCTGCAATGACCTTTCAGTTCATCCTGTGTGAAAAGGTGGGTCATCTTGGTGATTCCATTGCCGCCTCTCATTTTCTCATTAACTTGAATTTTCATTTCCTCGGGCTTCTTTATCATGTTATGTACCTCCCTATATAATCAGTATCAACACTTTAGTAAAAATTATTATATTATTTATGCTCGTATATTACAATAGAATATGTTCAAGATAACCATCCCACTGACAACATCAGAGATAGCGTTGGATTGTGTTAAGGAGGTAATCGTGCACCTTGCCGTTGCTTGCAAGTATTCCGCACGGCTTATCCAGCGAGGCATCATTGCCATGCCAGTCAGTAACTCTGCCGCCTGCCTCATGGACAATCAGCACTCCTGCCGCATAATCCCATGGCTGAAGTATCATCTCGAAAAATCCCTCCAGTCTTCCGGCAGCAACATATGCCAGATCCAGGGCAGCAGCGCCGGAACGCCTTATGTCTCTGCAGTTCAGGAACACATCTTTCACTATGGCAAATGTTGTATCCGCCTTGTCTCGTTGATACGGCGTTGTACCAAAAGCTATCAGCGAACTTGCTATATCATCTCTTTCACTTACCCTGATTTTCTTTCCGTTCAACCAGGCGCCCTGGTTCAACTCAGCCTCATACATTTCGCCATTATACGGGTTATAAACAATACCGTAGGTAAGCTTTCCTTCAAGCACAAGGGCCAGTGATACAGCTGCGTGCATATAATAGTGTATCATATTGCTTGTACCGTCAACAGGGTCCAGAATCCACGCAGGTTTGTCAAAACTGTACCTGTTTGTTTCGCTTTCCTCCCCGATTATATTGCTGCCGGGAATTATACGCTTCAGTTCCTTTGTGAGGAATTCCTGTACATGGTAATCAACCTCGGTGGCAAAGTTAAAATCGCCTTCCTTTTTTACCATGTGGTCTATATGGGCTCTCTCCAGTATGATTTCCCCTGCGCTGTTTATTACATTCCTAATTTGTTGCTTTACTGAATTACTTAACATTAATCATACACCTTCTTTTAATTTATCTGTATTCAGAATATCCATGTTCGACAAGTTCACTTTTATAGTATAGAAATATATTTTATGCAATCAATCTGCTTTTAAGGAATTGTCATAATTTGCAAGAGGTTTCGAAACCATCACCAGCACCGAGCAAATCACATACAACACTATACAAAGCATGAACGGCAGCCTTCTGTCAATTTCCGACAAGGCTCCGGCTATCCATCCAAAGGGTGAAGAAATGCCCAGCATAATTACGGAAATAAGCCCAACTATCCTTGCCCTTTCATTAGGGTCAACAAACAGGACCAAAAGGGAATCCCTGCGGGGCATCAGTATGGCAAATCCAAAGGCTTCACACAGCATATAAACAAGCAGGGTTCCATAGCCTTTGGGAGGGCTTATTACGAGAAAAACAGTACCAATGATGTATAATAGTCCGCCCGTTACCATAACCGGCTTGTAAGGAAGCCTGTTTATCACCGCCTGTACAGTAAATATGAATGTAAGCATGACTGCGGCGCGAATCATGGGAAAATATGCAATATATTGTTCCGGTACCAGCAGGTTTTTGTTGACATAAAGAGAAAAGAAGCTTCCTTTAACCATTGATGTGATGTTAAGCAGAGTCATAATCGCCAGTACCATCCTGGTGGACGGTGTCCGGAGTACATGGGAAAACACGTCTTTATAGCCTGCCAGCATACTGGTGATCTTCTGGCCTCTGGTCTCCTCCATCCTGCGTATACCCTGCTGTGTTTCCGTACTGAATTTATAAAGGATTATAAATTTCGATGTCATTACTATAAACGCGAAACCATAGATAATTCTCATGGCCGGTATCAGAGAAATTTTGGCCACCAAAACGCCTGCAAGAGGGGCGAAAAAAACTGCCAGAAGGCCCGATACGGTACACCAGGTGTAAATATCTACAAGATATTTCGGTGGACAGTCTTCAACCATTAGACAATTCCATGAGTTGGACGTGACCTGAAGCAATGAGTTGAATATTGCAGCAATCAAAAACCACCAGAAATTCCGCGAAAGCATCCATATGAAAGTAGGAATGGACCATGAAAGCAAATCAAAAATCAAGGTACACTTTCTTCTTCCCATTTTGTCCGTAACAATGCCGCCCAGTAATGATGATGCCACCTGAAGAATCATACCGATGGTTAATATCATTCCAATCTGCTGGTCACTAACGCCGAGAGCGTACATATACAGCGTCGCAAAAGGCGAGTATAAATGAAAAGGAATGCCCCACAGCGGTTCAGTATAAACACATGCCCTGGGGTTTCCCCTCAACTCCAGCAACGTTGCGAAAAGAGGATGACGCTTAAGTGCTGCGGTAACTTTACCTGAATCCATATCTTAGTTTCTCCCTGTATTTATGCTATTTTTTTAACAACTTGACGCTCATTTTTTAATTATATATTATTTATCGCAAATATCAAACAAGGATTCAGGTTAACGGCCAGAACTTAGCCTTCGGGAGCTATAATTGCATTTCGCAGGTTTATGTTATAAAATGTAGAAAAAAGGCGGTGACGGGCTTGGAAATCCTGAAAAAGAATAAAAATTTTACTGTATTTGATCTTGAAACCACAGGTCTTAATCCATTAACAGACAGTATTATAGAAATAGGCGCCGTAAAAGTCAGGGACGGCAGTATAACGGATTCGTTTCTGACATTTGTTAACCCGGGCCGCCCTATTCCGCCTGATGTAAGCCTCATAAACGGTATAACCGACGATATGGTCAAAGATGCCCCGGACATCTCCGAGGTGTTACCTGCATTTTTGCAGTTTGTGGGGGATGACACGCTGGTTGCCCATAACGCTTATTATTTTGACATGAAATTCCTCCAGGCTGCCGCCTGTGAACTCGGTATTGTGATAAATAACCCCGTTGTGGACACCCTTCCCCTATGCCGAAAACTATATCCCCAGTTCAGAAACCACAGGCTGGGTACCATAGCCCGGGAACTTAGCATAAACCTGGACAATGCTCACAGGGCACTTCACGACGCTGCCGCAACAGCCGGGATATTAATCAAATGTATAGAAAAACTGAACAAACAGGACGATATATAAACACGAAAATTTAAATAGGTATCGTAATCTGCAAAGGTGGTAAGACTCTCATAGTAAAAATATCTCCAAACATAATGATACAAAAAACTTAAAATTTGCAGCTAGAACAAAAACAGTAATTGAGCAAAAAATAACAGAACAAATCAAACGGTTTAATCAATAAAGCTCTGGTTAATAACCAGAGCTTTTTGTATGATGTTTAATGAGGTTTTTCAATTCCTCGTTTTTGAAACTGGCGTGCCTGAAGGGATTCGAACCCCTGACCTACGGATTAGAAGTCCGTTGCTCTATCCAGCTGAGCTACAGGCACATATGGAGCGGGTGAAGGGAATCGAACCCTCGCAATCAGCTTGGAAGGCTGATGTTCTACCATTGAACTACACCCGCATATGTGTTATCACTGATGACTTTGTTATTATAACTTGAGCTTGTTTTTTTGTCAACAGTCATATAACAGTTTTTCAGCAAGAAATTTAGATATAGCAGAGCTTATAATTAAATAATCCTTTATTAATATCTATCACAGCGTAGGATTCATTGCGGCTGCTCCTGGATTCACTGATACTGCCGGGATTAAGAAGTAAACGCCCGTTGCGTAGAATTGCGTCCGCTTTATGGGTATGTCCAAACAGTACCATATCTGCATTAACATCGTTGGCCTTCATGCAAAGGCGTTCATATCCCCATTTGATAGAATACCTGTGCCCATGGGTGATGAATATTTTAACCCCTTCATACTCCAGTGTCTTCTCAGCCATTGTATCGCCGGTCAAAAAGTCGCTGTTGCCGTAGACATACTCTGCTGCCAGGCCGGGGAACATTTCCTGAAGTTTCAGCGCGTCTCTGTAATAGTCTCCAAGATGTACCAACAGGTCCACATTGTCAGTATTTTTTATTGCCTTAACCGCATTACTCAAGTCGCCGTGTGAATCGCTAATTACCAGTAACCTCATGCTTTTGTATTACCTCACTATAAATAAAAGTACATCAGATAACCACTTTAACCAACAGTTAATCTGCTGTAACTTAATACCTGCTCTGTTTAATTAAGGGTGCCAGCCTTGCAGCAGCCGCATCAAGAGCTTTTGCCCTGTGACTTATTTTATTCTTTACTTCTTCATCCAGCTGTGCCATGGTTTTGTCATATTCCGGCACATAGAAAACAGGGTCATAGCCGAAACCTTTGTTACCCGCAGGTTCAAAGGATATATACCCGTTACATTCGCCCCTGGTGGTAAAATAAGAACCATCTTCCAATATTATAGCCACAGCACAAACAAAACGTGCCGTCCTTTTTTCAAAAGGCACGTTTTTTAATTCTCCAAGAAGCTTATTTATCCTGTCCATATCACTGGCCCCCTCGCCGGCATATCTCGCCGTCTGGATTCCGGGGGCACCGTTAAGAAAGTCTACTTCCAGGCCTGAATCATCCGCCAAAACAGCATGCCCTGTAGCATCAAAAACTGCTTTTGCTTTAATCAGGGCATTCTCCTCAAATGTTGTACCATTTTCTTCTATATCCTTATGCACACCGGCCTCTTTCATGGAAATTATCTTAAGAGGCATATATTTGAAAATGCTCTTTATTTCAGATAGTTTTCCCTGGTTTCCCGTTGCCACAACCAGTGTCTTCATATAGTCCTCCTGTATTGCTACTTATATGGTCAATCTTCCAGTACCTGTTTCTGGATATTTATCAACCGGGTTATGCTTCCTGATGCAAGCTCCAGAAGCTCATCAAGCTGAGCTTTGGTAAAGGAGGTTTGTTCGCCGGTCGCCTGGATTTCAATAAATTCACCAGTTCCCGTCATTACCACATTCATATCCACATCAGCGTGCGAATCTTCCGAATAACACAGATCAAGCAATATCCTGCCGTTCACAATACCGACACTGGTGGCAGCAACATAATCCCTGACAGGATTTTCATTTATGATCCCATCGTCCATAAGCTTCCTGCAGGCATCAACAAGTGCAACAAATGCACCGGTGATGGAAGCCGTCCGTGTTCCGCCATCTGCCTGTATAACGTCGCAGTCTATTGTAATCTGGCGTTCACCCAGAAGTTTCAGGTCGACAACATTTCTTAACGACCGGCCTATCAGCCTTTGTATCTCCTGGCTTCTGCTGCTTTGTTTTAGTTTCGAAATATCCCTGGGATTCCTGGTCTGGGTAGACCTTGGAAGCATGGAATACTCAGCTGTGATCCATCCTTCCCCGGTATCTTTTTTAAAGGGAGGCACCTTTTCTTCAACGGTGGCGGTGCATATAACCTTAGTATCCCCGGTTTCTATCAACACCGAACCTTCTGCATATTTGATATAATGCCTGGTTATTTTAACCGGTCTTAATTCATTATAATTTCTTCCGTCTTCCCTCAAGTTACTGACTCCTTTTCAAAGCTTATCATTATTCAATGTATTACCGCTTATGGCCGGTCTTACTGCAATAAACCTGGTATAAACCTTACCTTAACCGGTTGTTTCGCTGAAATTCAGCTTGCCGGCATTAAGTGGCACATTATCCCTGTTCAGTTTTCCGGATATATTGCTGCCAAATTTCAATTCAACATCATTATACCCGTTAATCCAGATAATTACATCATCAACCGTGTCAAATTCCGTCAAAGTATATACAACTGACGAAAAGATATTTACCTCGTCGCGCTCGTCTTCATAATTCAGTATATTTTCGCTAAAATCTATGATAGCAGTACCATCCCGTATCGTCAATCCAAGAATTTTTGTCCCCGCCGGCAGAACGGGATACAATCCGTAATATTCCAGTTGCTCCCGGTTTATTGCGCTGTCCACAAGGGCGTTAACAGATGCTCTTGCAATACCTTCCTGCCTGGAAATCATTCTGGTTGCAGGGACTAAATAACCATCAGCATCCTGATAGTACAGCGTTACAGGGATATAGTCGCCGTCATCATCTTCCGTAATCACAGGAACAGGCATCCCTGAAGGTGCAGGCTTTTCGATGAAGTAGCTGGAAGATTCCACAGACTTATCATTTTCATTATCATCAATTTTTTCATCTGTGTCTGTTATTTCACCGGTAACGTAACCCGAATCGTCAAGACTCTCGCCATTTTCTTCAAAATTCTCGAGTTCCATGGTAGTGTCAGGTTCGCTGGCAACATCGTCACTCTGTTTATCCGCAGCTTTGCTGCATGCACTAAGCAGTAATGCAAGCAATATAAGTAAAATACCAAGCCTTTTAGCCATTTTTTTACCCTCCTTACAATATTCTCAAAGGAATATATTGTAAGTATGGGCAAAAATACATGACATTATTATTTCCCGGCACCGCTTTGTTAAAAATATTGGTTATTTACGCAAAATATATTACCATAACAGGCGCATATAAAAAAATCATCAGAATGTAGAAAATTCAGATGATTTTTGTTGAAAAAAATCTACCCGTTTTTTATTTTATCTCCCGGAGTGCCTGAAGTATCGCTTCACACATGGCTTCAGCCGCCTTTTGCCTGAATGAAGCAGTCTGGAGCTTCTTCAATTCGGTTTCATTGCTCATAAACGCCACCTCAGCCAGAGCCGCAGGCATAGTGGTTGCTCTTAGAACACCCAGATTCGGGCGCAGGCTAATTCCCCTGTTATATGTGCCAAGCTTGCTTACCAGCCTGCTTTGCAGAATCTCTGCGAACCGGTAGCTGGAAAACGCTGGCGAAGTGGATTTGCTGAAACACAGTACTTCAGTGCCGCTGGCTGTGCCGGGGCCTGAATTGTTATGAATGCTTATAAACAGTGAAGCATTAAGTTTATTTGCTATATACGCCCTTTCCAGGATACCCACAAAGGTGTCGTCATCACGTATCAAATATGTATTGACTCCTCGTTCCTCAAGCAGTTTATTGAGCCTTATTGCTATATCAAGATTCAAATCTTTTTCCTTGGTTCCTCCGAAAGTTGCTCCCGGCTCGGTACCGCCGTGGCCCGGATCTATTACTACCAGTTTATCAGCCTTTGAAGCAGGCTTCAAAATAGTAACAGCCGTATCATTGGCTTCCGGCCTGCCAAAAATATTATATTCCAGCTTCTCTTTTGCAATAAAGGAAATACGTGTATTTCCCGTGGATGTAATTCTTTCCACTTTTATGCTGTCCAGGTAAGTATCATTGATCTTAAGTGTGCCGCTGCCCAGGTTTGCCTTGCTGCTGGGAAATTCTATGCTGAATATTGTTCTTGAGGAGTTGTACCTGGAAGTATAATACTTATCCAGCGAATCCTTTCCCCCGGTCAGCTGAACACCCTTGATGGACAGGAAATACCTGTCTCCCGAACGGGTATATGTTAAGTTCTTTAATGTCGGTTCCTGTACAAATATGCTGAATCTTCCGTTTATATCTGAATGAAGGTAGTCATACTGTCCGTTAAGGTCAATTACAACCCTTGTGGTAGTGTTGGAAAATTGTGCATACCTGATCCTCTTAATAAATTTGGAATTGACATTGATAGTCTTTTCGCCGGCGGAAATATAGGAACCCCTAAAATCTATAACTATTCTTTCAGGATTGGTAAGGCGTGAAATGTCATAACTGGTATACCCTGAAAGGTCTATCTGTACAGTGTCCTTTGAACTTGTAGTCCTGTAGGTGATATTTATGCTGTCTCTTCCCCCGTCACCTCTGCTGGGCAGTTCTGTCCTGCCGTCAAGGTCTCCTTTAAGATCACTGTTATCTGTAATGTCATCATTGCGGTTGCCGCTGCTTCCGGCAGGTTCTTCTACGGCAGGTTTCTCAGCAGGCGCTGGGGTTGTCTTCTGACTGGACTTAAAAATACTTATAAAGACATACCTGTTGTTTTTCTTAATGTCGTATTTGGCATCATTCTTTATATCCACTGCCACCCTTGCGGTCGTGGAATCAAACTGGGCATATCTTATCTCAGTGATGTTTCCGTTGCTTACGGGAACCTTTTTTGTTCCTCCGGACCATTTCGTATTTGGAAAATCTATGGCAAGGGTATAATAACCACTTCTGTCAAGGGTAAAAGAGTTAAAATCCTGCCCTTTCGCAAGGTAAATGATTATCTGATCCATGCCGTCTGACTGAACATGAACCACGTTTGTCATGGTATTCATGTCGGTATTGGCATATACGGAGGATTGAAATATAAATGACAGGATAATGGCAGCAATAATAATTACTGTCCGTTTTTTGTACATAAATCCCGACCTCACCAATTTTATCTTTTGTGTTGACAATATTATACTATAGAAATCGACAAAAAATACCGTTTTTACAGCAGTTTAATCGGATTGTAATTAAAATGTAAAGTTTTTCTCCGTTTATTGCTATTTTTCTTTTTCCATCCCGAAATGATTATACGCCAATCGGGTAGCCATCCGTCCCCTCGGGGTTTTATCCAGGAAACCAAGTTGTAGCAGGTAGGGTTCATAAATATCTTCAATGGTTTCCGCCGATTCTCCTATACATGCTGCCAATGTTTCCAGGCCTACCGGTCCGCCGTCAAACTTCTGTATAATACTAAGCAGCAATTTCCTGTCCACTGCGTCCAAACCTCTTGAGTCCACTTCAAGCTGTTTCAGGGCTGAAGCAGCAACTTCACCTGTAATTACCCCGCTATATTTTACTTCGGCAAAATCCCTCACTCTCTTTAGAAGCCTGTTTGCCACCCGCGGTGTACCCCTGGAACGCCTTGCAATTTCCTCCGCTCCGCCGTCATCTATGGAGATGTTAAGAATCCCTGCGGACCTTTTAACTATCTTTTTAAGTTCATCAACAGTATAAGGGTTTAACCTGTTTATGACACCAAACCTGTCCCTTAAAGGAGATGTCAGGAGTCCTGCCCTTGTGGTGGCGCCTATCAGGGTAAATTTCGGCAGGTCAAGGCGGATTGAACGGGCACTGGGCCCTTTTCCGATGATGATATCCAGGGCGTAATCTTCCATGGCAGGATACAATATCTCTTCCACAGTCCTGTTAAGCCTGTGGATTTCATCTATGAAAAGCACATCATAATTTTCTAGGTTTGTCAGGATTGCAGCAAGATCACCTGGTTTCTCGATGGCGGGACCGGAAGTGATTTTTATGTTTACACCCATTTCATAAGCGATTATGTATGCCAGGGATGTTTTTCCCAAACCAGGCGGTCCGTATAACAATACATGGTCCAGGGCTTCATTCCTTCTTTTTGCCGCTTCTATGAAAACCAGAAGATTTTCCTTTACCTTTTCCTGCCCGATGTATTCAGCCATGGTCCTGGGCCGCAGATTGCTTTCATCAAAATCTTCCGGCCTTGCTTCGTAGTCAATTATTCTCTCAAATTCCATTACTTGATTCCTCCAGTTAATCAGCTTTTGTATTTTTCACTTTATCTCCCCGCCGCCATGGCCCTCAGGGAATTTCTTATTATATCCTCCAGTTGCATGTCTCTTGAAAAGACTGAAGCAACTGCCTTGTTGGCCTCCATGGCCGTATAACCCAAAGCCATGAGCGCCCTGACCGCTTCCTGGAACAGGTTGTCATCAGTGTGTGGCGTACCTTCAGAAACAGGTTCCTTAACCAGCTGCTCTTTTTTCAGCTTGTCCTTAAGCTCAAGTATAATTTTCTGGGCAAGCTTTTTGCCTACTCCAGGCGCTTTTGTAAGGGCATTGATGTCATCATTCAAAACAGCCAGAATAAACTGGGTCGGGCTGACAGCGGACAAAAGTGCCACAGCTGCCTTTGGTCCTATGCCTGACACCGTAAGCAGCATTTCAAATACAGCAAGCTCATCCTTTCCTGAAAACCCATACAAATCCATAATTCCTTCACGCAGGTAAAGGTAAGTATATACCATAACCTCCTGGCCTTCACCGGGCAGGTCTGCCTGGGTAAAGGTAGATGTATATATACGGTATCCGATGCCGTTATTGTCAATGATGATATAATTAAGGTCCTTAGCGGCCAGTTTGCCCCTTATGTATTCATACATGCCTTTTCCTCCCGGATAATTCACGGTTCATTTTCATATTCCGTTTAAGGTCTCAATCCTGTTCATCCTGTACGAGTTGGCATGGCATATGGCTACTGCAATGGCATCTGCCGCATCGTCAGGTTTCGGGATTTCCTTTAAGTTCAAGAAAATTTTCACCATTTGCTGTACCTGTTGCTTTGTTGCCCTTCCGTATCCCACGATGGCCTGCTTTACCTGGAGGGGTGTATATTCAAACACTTCGGCTCCTGACTTTGCTGCCGTAAGAAGTACCACTCCCCTTCCATGGGCTGCAGCGATGGCAGTCTTGATGTTCTTGTTGAAAAACAGTTCTTCAACGGATATGGCATCGGGCTTGTATTTTCTCACCAGTTCGTCCAGCTTCTCCGAAATGTCCAGCAGCCTTTGGGGAAACAGGGTTGACGGCTTTGTTTCAATAACACCGTAATCTATAATCGAAAATTTGTTCTTTTCATTTTTTATTATACCATAACCTGTTATGGCAAAGCCGGGATCAATTCCCATTATGATCATTTTGTTGCAGCCCCTTGTTTATTTTGCATTATATTATTAAACTATCATTAATAAAGTTGGTAATTTATTATATTCGTATCTGTTGCATAATTATACATTGTGATGTATAATAATAAAAAAGAATATTGGATAAAAATTTCCTTTAAATCGACACCAATATTCTAACATACATAGGGAGGTTTTTGTATGAACCAAAAGGAAAAAGTTATTCTTGCATATTCCGGCGGTCTGGACACCTCGATAATAATTCCCTGGCTGAAGGAAAACTATGACTATGAAATTATTGCAGTGGCCGTGGATTTAGGCCAAGGCGAAGAACTGGAACCCCTGAGGGAAAAGGCAATAAAAACCGGAGCCAGTAAAATATATATTGAAGATTTAAAAGAGGAATTTGTCACCGACTTTATTTTCCCAACTTTAAAGGCCCATGCCATTTATGAAGGCAAATATTTGCTTGGTACCTCCTTTGCCCGTCCCCTGATAGCAAAACGCCTGGTGGAAATAGCCCGCCAGGAAGGCGCCACTGCCATAGCTCACGGGGCTACAGGAAAAGGCAATGACCAGGTAAGATTTGAGCTTACAATAAAAGCCCTTGCCCCGGATTTGAAAATAATAGCCCCATGGCGTATATGGGACATAAAATCAAGAGAAGAGGAAATAGAATATGCTCAGGCCAGGAACATACCTGTGCCGGTAACAAAGGAAGACAATTACAGCATGGACCGGAACCTGTGGCATTTAAGCCATGAAGGAGCAGACCTGGAGGACCCCTGGAACGAACCCAATTATGAAAAAATCTTAAAGCTCATGGTCCCTCCCGAAAAAGCACCTGACAAGCCTGAGTATGTTGAGATTGAATTTGAAAAGGGAATCCCTGTTTCAGTCAATGGAAAAAAGCTTTCCCCTGCTGGACTTATAGAAGAGCTTAACAAGATTGCCGGCAGAAATGGTGTAGGCATTGTTGATATGGTGGAAAACAGGCTGGTAGGCATGAAATCAAGAGGCGTCTACGAAACTCCCGGCGGTACCGTATTATATGCTGCCCACAGGGAGCTGGAACTTTTGTGCCTTGACAGGGACACCCTGCATTACAAGGATCTCGTGGCACAGAAATACGCTGAACTGGTATATTACGGCCAATGGTACTCAACCCTCAAGCAGGCCCTTGACGCCTTTGTGGATTACACACAGCAAACTGTTACCGGAACAGTAAGGATGAAGCTTTACAAGGGCAACTGCATGCCTGCAGGAGCGAAATCCGATTATTCATTGTACAGCATGGAGCTTTCCACCTTTGGCAAAGATGAAGTATACAACCAGAAAGATGCGGAAGGATTTATAAACCTCTTTGGATTGCCCATGAAGGTAAAGGCTCTGACAGACGAGAAAAACAAAAAATAGCTGCTTTTTGCCGGCAGTGGAGGGAAAATACAATGAAGTTATGGGCCGGAAGGTTCAGCAAAAGTACTGATAAATCTGTGGACGATTTCAACTCGTCCATCAGTTTTGATCAAAGATTATACAGGCAGGATATAGAGGGCAGCATTGCCCATGCCAAAATGCTGGGGCAACAGGGCATCATCAGCATGGAAGAATCGGAAACCATCCGGAAAGCTCTCCGGGAGATCCTCGCTGATATTGAAAACGGAAAAATAGAGTTTGAAGTGGATGCCGAGGATATACACATGAATATCGAGAAAATCCTCATATCCCGCATAGGTGATACCGGCAGGAAGCTGCATACAGGCAGGAGCAGAAATGACCAGGTGGCTTTGGATATCAGGATGTATCTTAAGGAAGAAATCCGGGAAATAAAGAAGCTGCTTATACACCTTTGCGAGACTGTTATTGGCATCTCGGAAAAACACCTGGATACAATAATGCCGGGATATACTCACCTGCAAAGGGCCCAGCCCGTTACACTGGCCCACCATATGATGGCATATTTTCAGATGTTAAAACGTGATATAGAACGGCTTAATGACTGCTATAAACGGACAGATACCATGCCCCTTGGTTCAGGAGCCCTGGCAGGCACCACTTATCCCTTTGAAAGGAACATGGTTGCCGCAGAACTCGGGTTCTCGCAAATTACAGAAAACAGCATGGATGGTGTAAGTGACAGGGATTTTGTCATTGAACTTGCAGGGTGCCTTTCAATACTGATGATGCACCTCAGCAGATTCAGCGAAGAACTGGTTTTATGGTCCTCCCTGGAATTCGGCTTTGTTGAAATGGATGATGCTTTCAGTACAGGCAGCAGCATCATGCCCCAGAAAAAGAACCCTGATGTGGCTGAACTGGTAAGGGGCAAGACCGGCAGGGTCTATGGCAACCTGATTGCCCTGCTGACGGTGATGAAATCGTTGCCTCTCGCCTATAATAAGGACATGCAGGAGGACAAGGAAGCCATATTTGACTCAATAGACACGGTAAAAATGTGCCTTCCAGTATTCACTTCCATGCTGGCTACCATGAAAATAAACAGGGAAAACATGTATAAGGCTGCAGGCACAGGTTTTACCAACGCAACGGATTTGGCTGACTATCTGGTTAAAAAAGGCATCCCATTCAGGACATCCCATGAAATAGTCGGGAAAATGGTTTCGTATTGCATTGAAAACAACAAAACCCTGGAAAACCTTAGCATGCAGGAGTTTCATGCGTTTTCCCAGGTTATTGGTTCCGATGTGTACGAAGCATTAAGCCTGGAAGCCTGTGTTTCCCGCAGAAACCTGCCTGGCGGCCCGGCAGCTGAAGCGGTGAAAAAAACGATCGAAAATGCCAGGCAATTTATAGAAAATCAAAGGGAGGATTAAAACAAAAAAACATATAGCATTAAGTAAAATTAAAAAAGTCGGTATTTTTACCGACCTTTTATTTTTTGTTTTATTATTTTATGTTTTTCAGCATAAAAGTTACATACGCTTGACTTTTTTATCAAGAGCCCTTCCGAAACTATACCATGAATCACGCAGTTTATACCTTATCTCTTCATCCATTGTGCGCTCGATTATATCATTTAAATTCCTTCTCATCTCAATATATTCAGAAAGTTCAAATTCTTCTTTCTCCAGTAGTTTATCCATTTCCTCAATCCATTCCCGGAGAAGTTCCGAACCCATGTAATTTTGCGTTATTTTTCTTTTTAAATGTGATATGACAAGCTTGACAGCTTTTTTCTTTACATCATTGTCCGTAAGAACCTTTTTCTGCCTTTTTGCCATTTCATACACTCCTTAAAAAGTTTTAAAAATGTTACTGAAAAACATAAAAAAGTCCGGCCAGTAAGCAGATGAACAAACTCTTCTGTTAACTTGCGACACATGGATTAAAAAAAGAGAGAGAGCTCTTTAGTAAAATTATACCACATATATTACTATGTGTAAACTCAGGTAAATTTCAGCGTCTAGTGGTGCTAATAAACTATAAGCTTTCGTTCGCCCAGCTTTTCCATATTAATCATTGTTTCTTTACCGGAGGGTACAGTCACGGTATCCGGGTTTCCGTCACTTATGTACTGTTCTTCCCTGGATAAACGTTCAAGCCACCAGGCAAGGTCGCAATCCACACGGTCTAATCCCGTGGCTGTTACCCTGTGTAACGCCATTGGGTCGAAATTGCTGCTGAACGGTGAGGGCGCAGGATCCCAACCAACTTCAACAATGGATTCCAGTTCATATGTTACGCCGTTGTACTCACCGCTGTACAAATACTGTCTGAGTTCTTTAGGTGGCCTTTCCCCATACGGGAGGGCAAAATGTTTCATTGTATAACCCGGTAAAATCTCCAGTATTTTAAAGCAATTGCCGCCAATTTCCTCCTGAATTTTCCGGCTATCGCCCAATTGGCTCAGTTTTACATGACTAAAAGTGTGATTCCCTATCTCAAAGCCTTTGTCAATGAGATAACTTAACCTTTCGTTAATACTTCCTTCTCCCGGGAAAGTATTAAGCCCCAGGTTGACATAAAATATACCTGTCAAACCGAAGTCCGGGTGCTCCTTATAAAACTCTTCCATTATTCCTACCGCAGAAAGTTTGTTGGCTGTTAACCGGCCGTTTTCAATGACAAGATTGAACTGTCCCGCTGACCCGTCATCAAAAGTAAAGACTATGGGCTTGCATCCTGCCTCAACATTAATATTGCCATTTATGTAATCACTTAAACTTATCAGCCTGTATTCTTTTTCATAAAGCTCTTCCAGCAATTTTCTGAAATCACTGAAAGTGGTGGTATATAACCGGTCTCCTCCCTTATATTCCTCTATAAAATTATGGAACATCACAATCATGATTTTTCCTGACTCATCAGGTTTAACAATATTATAATCTATTTCCTGCTCTTCATTTGTTTTTCCCGTATTTTGGCTTCCTATACCTTCAACGGCATCCGGACTGTTTGTAGTTGTATCTTCAAAATCCTGCCCGTCTTTACCTGAATAATTCTGCTCATTTTCCGTATCCGTCACATTTTGTCCACCGTCTGCCTTTTGACCGTTTTGAGCTCCGTTTTCGTCAGCCGGTTCATTTACTTGTTCACCATTGGTATTCCCAGGATTCCCGGTTCCCGAAAAATCCTTCTGAATACCTGCCCCACAACCCACTAAAAATGCCAACAAAAGAACAGTTACACTTAACCTCAACAGAATACCTTTTTTCATTTGTTTATCTCCTTATATTCGGGTGTTTTTTTACTTAATTATAACTTTCCTGCGGATAATAAACAATAACCAGGGGATATGGTATCTAAATCCAATATCAAAATATATCATCTATTAAAAAAATCTTCGCGTCTTTATTCTATTATATGTTCATATTATTTTATGTAGTAGATCAAAATCACATTATTTCTTAACAGGTGAGTTAAAATAATGCACATTTTCTTAGTCAAAAAACGTAAATTTTACGCTATATTACTGATGTTTGCCATTTTTGCCACAGCAACGGCCATACTCGTAAACTTCTCATACAGTGCAGCACCTGTAAACAGCGGCTTTATCCAGGAAGTTTCCGTTATAATAGAAGAACTTATAAATAAAAGAAACGAAGCGGTTTTGAATAACGATACTGAAACCTTGTCCTCATTCTATAATAAAGATGTACGGTATGGTTTGTGGGCTTATGAACACCAGGTAAAAAAGACCAGGTATCTGCACCAGTGGGCTGAAAAACAGGGTGTTAAATTCACATCAATAAAAACGGAACCCCGGATTATAACTCTTAAGGAAAAGGGCAACGGCTTTACCAGTTATTTTAACACAACCACCATATATGAATACAGCTATGAAGATACTCCTGACATCACAAACCTCTTCCGGATCGGTGCAGAATACACTATTGAAATCCAGCCCCACAAAGGTGAATGGGTCATTGTAAGGGAATGGTATTCAGATCCTTTTGCTGATGCCATAAATCCTGACAATCTTGAAAATGATGACCTGAAAACATACCTCCTGGCCCAGAAACAGCCTGATTATTCGGCTCTTAACGACAGGCGGAAACAGGCAGTGGAATACGCGGACAAATACTGCGGACTGGCAGGAACTGAAGAAACCGGTTACTCATATAATAAGAAATATAAGAATTACAACCCCTTAGGCGGTGACTGCGCTAACTTCGCCTCTCAAATTTTGCATGAAGGAGGCGGCTTTCGGAAAACATACACGTGGAATTATGATAAGGACGGCAGCCAGGCATGGATAAATGCCCAGGCATTCAAATCTTATCTCATCTACAGCGGCAGAGGTAGTGTCCTGGCTTACGGTCCTTATGAAAAGGTGTTTAAAAACTCCTTCAAACTCCTTCCGGGAGATATCGTAGCTTATGAGGAAAAAGGCAAAGTAAAGCACATATCCGTTGTCACAGGTTCAGACAACAAGGGATATGTGCTGGTAAACTGTCATAATATTGACAGGTACAGGGTTCCCTGGGATTTGGGATGGAGTGATAAGAATATCAGGTTCTGGCTTATTCGTGTACACTACTAGACGCCACCTGTCTGCCTCCCACAGGGCAGACCTTTATACATATACCGCATACAGAACCTCTCCCGATAAGCTTAAACTTGTCATTGAGATATTCGCTGCACGCACGGGGGTCCAGTATATGCTTTCTCTCACAGCCCAGGTACCATGCATTCCCGGTTAGGGCCATAGCAGGGCAGCTTTCCACACATTTTTTGCAGTTTCCGCAAGCTTCCTTTATTTCCACATCTACTGATACAGGCAGTTCCATATCGGTAAGAAGTGTCCCCAACCTTACCCTCGGTCCATAGTCCTTGTGGATAAACAGGTTGCTTTTGCCTATCCAACCAAGGCCTGCCTTAACGGCGGCAATTTTATGGGAAAATATGCCGCTGTATTCGACCCCCACATTATGAACAGTTTGCGAAGCCGGAACAGCAAGGGCGTTGTATCCTCTTTCCTGTATATACAAAAGCCCTTTGAGGGTTATCTGGTCAATCAGGGTATTTACAGTCCTGTAATGGTGGAAATACGTATAAGTGGGACCGTCGGTGATTTCATTGATAATGGAATCTGAAAGCCTGATTCCTACCGTTATGGCATATTTCAAAGGTTTCAGGCTGTTATCTAAATATTCGTCCACTCTGGAGCAGCCTATGAATGTGGCCCCCCACTCTTTGAGCTTGTTCAGTAATTCAGTATGATTATCCATAAATTAGTCTCCCTTTACATGTTTTTATCTGCTATATTTCTTGATATCAGAGCGGCTTCAGTGGACTTGAAGCTGTCTTCCGCGGAAACTGCACATTTTGCTGTGCCTCTAACCTGGTCCACAAAGGTCTGGAACAAATTTTTACCCCTTTCCGCAGGAAGTTCATGTTCACCGTCTTTGTCAATCAGTGTTGCCCGCTCGCGCAAAACCTCAACTATGCCGTCAGTACCAACAACCCTTACCCTGTCATCGCCATGGGTAGGAGCCCCTGCCGGCCTGAAATAATCAATATTGCAGGTGGCAAAACCTCCATTGGCAAGCCGGAATGTACAGATTGCCGTTACTTCAAGTTCTTCGAGACCGCTGTTGTATTTGCGGCCGTGGAAAGATTGGTCGGGAATGATTTCCTGGCCTGCCATCCATCTTATCCAGTCAATGGCATGTATTCCAACCCAGGGTATTGTCCCCCCGTATGTTTCCCTCCTGGTGTAAAAAGGCGGCCTTGTGCCCAACTTATACGATTTTTGGGCTGTTATTAAAAGAGGCTCCCCTATTTTTCCTTCCTTTACCGCGGCATAAGCAGCAGCAAACGCCGGGCTGCACCTGTATTCAAACATTGCGGCAAAATGTACACCGCTTTTTCTGTAATAATTCTCCAGATCATTCAACTCTTCGAGGGTCAGAGCCACTGGTTTTTCACAATAGCAGTTAATGCCTCTTGCCAGGACCTCTTTACTTATGGCGGCGTTAAGATAAAAATAGGGATTGACCACCGCAATGTCAGGTTTTTCCTCATCCAGCATGGTTAAAAAATCAGGATAAATTTCTGTACCAAATTCCCTTTCCAGAGCCTTTGCCAGTTCAGTACAGTCTTCATCTCCACTTCCGGGTGCAAAGCCTGCCAGAAGTAAATCCCTGTCAGCCCTTATGGCATCCAGCACCTGGTAATAATGGCCTGAACCGCCTATCTGAACTATTTTCATCAAATTCCCTCTTTCAAAAAACATTCGTTAAGAACAGTATACCAATTGGTGCTATATGCTTCAATATGCTATAATTATCAGGCAAGCTGAATTCATGGATGAAGGAGGCAGATTAATGAATATGCTGGGCTCCGGCAGAGAAGTTGCGGAAAACAAGCTTATCCTGCTCTATATATTGGACCGTGCAGCTATGAGCATTAACAGCCTGCAAATTATTAAAATCATCATGGAAAACAGGTTGATGAACTATTTCCTTCTGCAGCAACTACTCAGCGAATTGGTGGAGCAAAAAATGCTCACCACCGAAACCATTGAGAATAAGACTTTTTATAGAATAACGGAATCCGGTTCCAACACCCTTCAGTATTTTATCAGCATGATACCTTATGGTATAAAAGCTGCTGTTGACAAGGCAATTTCAGAATTGAAATCCCAGATTAAAAATGAAATGAATATAAAAGCTGAACTGGTACCTGAGTCTGAAAACCAGTTCAACGTGGAACTTTCCGTTAATGAGGAAAGTTTTCCGCTGATTAATATAAAGCTTGCTGTGGGCACCCGGAAAGATGCCCGTCTTATATGCAGCAACTGGGAAAAGTATTCCCAGGAGATCTATGCGGAAATTATAGAATCACTGCTTAAAAAGAGAGACTAAGGCAGGGTTATCTGCTTATGTTTTTCCGATTCCCTGTAGAGTATAAATTTATTGCCAATAATCTGCACAATCTCGGCACGGGTTCTTTCCGCAATATATTCGCAGACATCCCTTATGTCCTCTGTTGAGTTTTTAAGTAGTACCGCTTTTACCAATTCCCTTGCTTCAAGGGCTTCATCAAACTGTTTTATTACATTTTCACTGACCCCGTTCTTACCTATCTGAAAAATAGGTTCAATGGAATTTGCCAGTGATTTCAGGTAGCTTCTTTGCTTTCCCGTTAACATGTTTTCCTCCTGTTTACCTGATATATTCAAATTCAAAGCCTTCCAGGTTTACCGTGTCTCCCTCTTCAATACCCATTTCCTCAAGGGCATCAATGATGCCTCTGATTCTTAAAGCTCTCTGGAAATACCGCAATGACTCAAAATCATCAAAATTCACGGAACCCACCAACTTCTTTACTATGTTGCCCGTTACATAAAATACGCCGTTTTCCTTTGTCACGGTAAAGGGTTTTTCATCAGGCTCTACTGTATATTCTACTTCTTCTTCGGCTTCGTCGATAAATTTCGGGGCAGGTATCTCTTTCAGCAAATTCGCCGCACGCCTCATCAACTCCCAAATACCATGTCCCGTGGCAGCAGAAATAGGGAACACCTCGTATCCCCTGCTCTCCATTTCTTCCCTGAAAATTTCATAGTTCTCACCGGCACCGGTTACATCCATTTTATTGGCAGCGACAATTTGTTTCTTTTCCGCCAGGGCCGGGCTATATTCCCTGAGTTCCCGGTTTATTTTCTCAAAATCGTCAATGGGGTCCCGTCCTTCCACTGAAGCCACATCCACCACATGAATAAGCAGCCTGGTTCTCTCGATATGCCTTAAGAACTCATGTCCCAGGCCAATACCTTTATGAGCGCCTTCAATGAGGCCAGGTATATCCGCCAGTACAAAGCTGTTTTCCGCGTCCAGCCTTACTACGCCCAGATTTGGTTCAAGGGTGGTAAAATGGTAATTGGCAATCTTTGGCCTTGCTTCAGAAACCATGGAAAGGATGGTGGACTTGCCCACATTGGGAAATCCCACAAGGCCTACATCTGCTATAAGCTTCAGTTCAAGCAGCAGCCATTTTTCTTCGCCATCCAAGCCGCTTTGAGCAAAATTGGGGGCCTGCCTGCTGGGAGTGGCAAAATGCACATTTCCTTTTCCGCCCTTTCCCCCGGCGGCCACAATAACCGTTTCTCCTTCTTCCGTCAGGTCGGCAATTATTTTATTGGTTTCCACATTTCTGACAATGGTTCCCGGCGGTACCTTAACGATAAGGTTCTCACCGTCTTTTCCCGTCTTTCTTGCACCGCTTCCATCGCTTCCGGATTCGGCTATAAATTTTTTCTTATACCGAAAAGCAGACAAGGTCCTTAAGCTAGAATCAACCATAAAAACGACGTCTCCGCCCTTGCCGCCGTCTCCCCCGTCCGGGCCTCCCGCCGGCACATATTTTTCTCTTCTGAACGAAACCGCGCCGTTTCCTCCTTTACCTGCCTTAACGTAAATTTTTGCCCTGTCAAAAAACATATGCTTTCCTCCGTTAATGCCTTCCGACTAATATTATTATAAAACCGCCGGTAAAAAATAATCCCGGCATCAGCCGGGACCTTAATCAATCTGTTTTATGCTGTAACTATGCTTACCTGCTTTTTGTCTTTACCTTTTCTTTCAAACTTTACTTTGCCATCCTTAAGTGCGAACAATGTGTGGTCCTTACCCATTCCTACATTTTCACCCGGGTGAATCCTGGTGCCTCTCTGTCTGACAAGAATGTTACCTGCCAATACAAACTGTCCGTCTCCGCGCTTTACACCCAGTCTTTTCGATTCACTGTCACGGCCGTTTCTGGTGCTGCCTACTCCCTTTTTATGTGCAAACAGCTGTATATTTATTCTCATGCTCTACACCTCCGCTTCAACAATCTCAATATGTTCTTTATATTGCCCGGCTAAATCCTTTAAGGATAAAACCATTGTTTCAAGTATTATATCCGCTTTTTCCCTCACATCCCTGTCAAGATGTTCAGGAAGAATACATTCCAGGAATCCATCTTCAATCTCAATTCCCACAGGAACGTCAAGAACTTCCTTTAGGCCCAGCACTGCTGACTGGGTCACGGCGGACACTGCAGCGCATATTGTATCAAAACCGGCATAACTGCCTTTTCTGATAAAGAAACTCTTCACTATGGTTTCGAACAATGCCGGAAATCTTATATATTCCGCATGCCCCTCAACAGTAAATCCTGCAATGCTGCCTTTGCCGTCCCTGTTTATTACTATACTGATCATAACGATATTTTTTCAATCTGCACTTTTGTATATGGCTGTCTGTGTCCTTGCTTTCTGCGGTACCCTTTCTTGGGCTTGTACTTGAAAACGATTATCTTTTTGCCTTTTCCGTGGCCAATTACCTTTCCACTGACACTAGCTCCCTCTACATAGGGAGTGCCAAAACTCATATTTCCTTCATCAGATACGGCCAGCACTTTGTCAAAAGAAACGGTTGAATTCTCTTCTGAATCCAGCCTGTCTACAAAAATAACGTCGCCTTCCTGTACTTTGTACTGTTTTCCGCCAGTCTCAATGATTGCGTACATTTACGCACACCTCCTCTATCCCTGTCTCACCGGCCTGAAAGGCATCAGTAAAACTGATTTGAAAGCCTTTGCCGAGTGGCTACCGAAGCATTATAACACAATACTTAAACACTGTCAACGAGAACTGATTTTGAAATTCCCCCACAGTTTATGCTTATTTCTTCACGGTCAAGTTTTTCATTGGGGACCAGGGTTATTTTTTTATTGCACAGTTTCTGTATCTGTCTTAAATTCCGATTGTTTACACCTTTCAATATAGGAATGATGGAAGGATGAACTTCGATTTCCATCTTGCTGCAGTCTGTATTGTTAGCGTAGTAAGCTATTTTCTTTTCAATTTTCAGCGCAATTGACTCAGGGGCAATTACTTTGCCCGTGCCTTCGCAGTAAGGACAGTCAGACATCATAAAGGCTGAGAGTCCCTGCCTTACCTTTTTTCTTGTCATCTCAAGAAGGCCAAGCCCCGTCATCCCTACTACGGTTGTCTTGGTCCTGTCCTTTTTCAGGGCCAGTTTCAGGGCTTCCAACACTTCCTTTTGATGCTGCGGGTCGTCCATATCTATAAAATCTATTATAATAATTCCGCTGATGTCCCGCAAACGGATTTGCTTGGCAATTTCACGAGCCGCGTCTATATTGGTCTTTACAATAGTCTTCTCGAGATTATCCTTACCCACATATTTTCCTGTATTAACATCTATTACTGTAAGAGCCTCAGTCCGGTCAATTACGATATATGCACCGCACTTAAGCCATACCTTGCGGGACAATGCCTTTGAAATCTGCGGTTCCAACCCGTAAAAGTCGAAAAGGTCATAATCCCGGGTATATAAACTTACTCTGTTTTTCAGCATGGGAGATATCATATCTGTAAGTTCCAGAACATTTTGATATTCCTTCCTGTCATTTATAACAAAGCGGTCTATGTCAGATGTAAACAAATCCCTTACGGTACGGTAGATTAAGCTTAAATCCCTGTGAATGCACCTTGGCACATTGCCTTTTTTTTCTTTACGCTTTATCTTTTTCCAGTGTTTGAGTAAGAAAGAGATGTCGTTTTCAAAATCCTCAAGGCTTTTTCCTTCGGACGCTGTCCTTACAATGAGCCCCATATTTTTAGGCTTTACCTGCTCAGCGAATTTTTTAAGCCTTTGCCTTTCCTGTTCATTGGAAATTCTCCTGGATATCCCGATATAATCTGCATTAGGCAGCAAAACCAGGTGCCTTCCGGGCAAAGTTATCTGCGTTGTAACCCTGGGGCCTTTTGTTCCTATAGGTTCCTTTATTACCTGGACTGTTATTTCCTGCCCGGGTTTCAGCACGTTTTCAATGCTGCATTCCTTAATTTTAATACCGTTAAATTCCTCGCCGTCTTCCGCCGATATGACATCATCAACAAACAAAAAAGCATTCTTTTCATACCCTATGTCTATGAAGGCAGCCTGCATACCGGGAAGCACGCTGCTTACCTTCCCCCTGTATATGTTCCCCACAAGCCTTTCAGTACCCGGCCTTTCAATATAAAATTCCACAAGTTCTCCGTCTTCTACCAGTGCCACTCTCGTCTCTTCCAATGCAACATCCACAAGTATCTCATTCATCCTGTCACCTCCTTAAAACTACTGAACTATGCATGGGACTTATCAGTTCTCCTTTTTCTCCGGCTATATAAAGGTTTACTCTGTGTATTTTCAGTACCTTCATGTTAATCCCGGACCATTGGGACAAAGCGTTTATCAATAAGTCTGGTTTGAGGTTTTCCGTATTACCGGCCCGTACAGTCACGTTCAGCTTTATACCGCCGGTAAGGTTTTCAGAAAGTCCGCTATTGTTTTCCCCGTGTTCTTGTCCTTTATTTTTCCCGCAATTGTCCCCAGCAGAATTATTGCCAATATCTCTCAATTTATAAGTATTTTCCGTTCCGGCATATAACGACACGTTAAGGATAAGAGGTTTTATGTCAACTATGGCAGTCCTGTTTTTGCTTTCTTTCTCAGCAAGTATTTTATCCTGGCTTATAAAACCCATTATTGCGTCATGTATTTCCCTTACCGTTTTAACATTGCCCACGGATATGGTAATTTCATACTGCGCCGCCGCAATGGAAGCCATGATGTTACGGCTGTCTTTTTTAACTGCAGCTTCCAGTACCTTCAAACCGGAAGGAAGCTGGCTGTTAAGTTTCTCCAGGAAATCTTCCGGGTTTATTTCTTCATCAGTATCTATATCCGCATATTCTGCTTCACTGGTCATACCTACCGGCAAGGGAAGGCCAAATACCAGCTTCATCCTTGGGTTAAAGCCGCCTGTATAAGCAACGGCAATGTCCGTCCTGCGCAGAGCCCTTTCAAAAGTGCGCATCAGATCAAGATGTGATATATACTTTACTTCATCTCCTCTGGAATATCTGATTCTTATACTAAGCAAAGCTTCCATTCTCTCCTCTCTGTCTCCCGGGGAATACGTATTACCTGTTCATCAATAACCCATGCAAATCCCGCAGCCGAATTGTGTCACACCACAACCTGAACATATGGAAAGGCAGTCCCTCGTCACTTCTTCCCGGTATGCCTTTTCCCGTTCCCTTATTAAGTATTTTTTACTCACTCCCACATCAATATGGTCCCACGGGAGCACTTCACCGGGTTCCCTTCTCCTGTTGGCATAAAAGGCAGGGTCTATTCCGGTTTCCTCAAAAGCTTCCATCCACTTGTCAAAATTAAACACTTCTCCCCAGCCATCAAATTTGCATCCTTTCTGCCATGCGCGAAGGAGTACCTCGCCCGTTCTCCTGTCGCCCCGGGCAAAAACAGCTTCCAGGAAGGAAACTTCCGGATCATGCCAATTGTATGTTATGCTTCTTCTCAGCTTACTTTTCAAAAATTTTTGCTTTTCTCTTAAGGCGTCCATGGTATCCTGGGCTTCCCATTGAAAAGGTGTAAAAGGTTTGGGAACAAAGGAAGATGTGCTTATGGTCAAAGTGAGATTCTTCCCCTTTTCCTTCGTCTGCATGGACCTGTACAGTTCCACAATCTTTTCTCCAAGCCTGGCGATGCCTACAATATCTTCCATGGTTTCAGTGGGAAGTCCGATCATAAAATAAAACTTAAGGTTGTTCCAGCCTCCCATAAAGGCAATCCTGGCGGAATTGACAAGGTCTTCCTCCGTAATCCCTTTGTTTATCACATTCCTCAGGCGCTGCGTTCCAGCCTCCGGAGCGAATGTAAGGCCACTTTTCCTTACCGTTTTCACCTTGTCCATCAATTCAATGGAAAATGAATCAACCCTCAGGGACGGCAGTGACAGGCTTATCTTTTTATCCTCCAGCCTTCTGATCAAATCTTCCGTCAATTCCCCAAGTCTTGAATAGTCACTGGTGCTTAAGGAAACCATGGAAATTTCATCATACCCGGTGCTTTCCGCCAGATCTTCAGCTAGATTGCCAAGTCTTTCGGGGCTTCGTTCCCTGACGGGACGGTATATAAAACCTGCCTGGCAAAAACGGCATCCCCTGCTGCAGCCTCTGAAGATTTCAAGCATTATCCGGTCGTGGACAATTGAAGTATAGGGAACGATAATTTTCTCCGGAAAATATGATTCATTCAGTTCTTTAACGATCCTTTTCCTGATCCTGGCCGGATATCTGTCCTCTTTGGGATTAATGCTTTGTACAGTCCCGTCCTCATTGTATTTTACATCATAAAAAGAGGGCACATAAACGCCCTCGATGGACGCTATCATTTCCAGAAATGTTTTTCTTGGGTGACCGCCTTTTTTCCACTCCAGGAATTTGTCCAGGACTTCGTTTATTACCTCTTCTCCCTCTCCGATTACGAAAAAATCAATGAAATCCGCAAGAGGCTCGGGATTTACTGTACACGGCCCCCCCGCGCACACAAAAGGATGATGTTCAGTCCTTTCCCATGACCTTAGGGGGATTCCTCCCAAATCCAGCATATTCAGTATATTTGTATAACTCATTTCATATTGGAGAGTAAAACCGACTATATGGAAATTGGACAAAGGCTCAAAGGTTTCAAGGGAAAACAGGGGTATATTGTTTTCCCGCATCTTTTGCTCCATGTCAACCCAGGGAGCAAATACCCTTTCACAGTATGTATCTTTCCTTTCATTGAGCATATGGTATAGTATCTTCATGCCGAGATGCGACATCCCGACATCATAAATATCCGGAAAACAAAAGGCAAATCTTATGTCAACCTCTTGGGGATCCTTTCGGGCCATATTCCATTCATTACCGGTATACCGTGATGGCTTCTCCACACTCTGCAATATTTCGTTATCTATAACAACAGGCACATTATCATCCTCCACTACATATAATATCCATATTTCAATTTTTTAGCAACAAAAAACACCTGCCGCAATTTGGCCATAAAAAAACCTCTCATGAAAATGAGAGGTTTTGTATGGTCGGAGTGACTGGACTTGAACCAGCGGCCTCTTGGTCCCGAACCAAGCGCGCTACCATCTGCGCTACACCCCGGTTGCCTTATGTATTATAGCAGATAACATTGAAGGTTGCAATAGTAATGTTATCAGTTATTTAATAATTCAAGTCACGGGTGACGGTTTTCTTGCCTGATGGGTTTGCGTAGGTTAACATTGGGAGGCAAGGAGGCCGCGAGCAGGCATCCGAGCCACGGATGGCGAGTGATGCCTGGTAGCTTTTTCCAAGGTTCTGTCCACTTACATTTTCCAGACGAACGGACAGTTAACCGGAGCAAACACATACAGGCTAGGAACCGCCCTATTCACATATTTCACAGGTAATATTTATAGATCACGTGGGCAACACCGTCATTGTCATTGGAACAGGTGACATACCCTGCTATTTTTTTCACTTCTTCAGGCGCATTTCCCATGGCAACCCCAAGGCCGGCATAACACAACATTGAAATGTCGTTGTATCCGTCACCTACGGCAATCATTTCTTCCCGGGTTACGTTGAAATACCGTCCCAATGCTTCCATGGCATTTGCCTTTGTGGCTTCCTTGTTCACAAATTCAAGAAATACAGGCTGTGAAGTGTGGAAATTCACGGTGTCTCCAAGGTATTCCTCCATCTCTTTTTCAAACCTGTTTATGTTCTCCGCCGTGTCATACCAAAGAATTTTCGTTGCGCCGTCTTCAATTATCTCCCTGGGATCGGTAAATTGTACGGCAGGGGTATTGTTCAGCTTACTATAGCTTTCAGCCCTTTCATTGAGCTTATTGACAAAGAGCTTGTTATTCACCCAGGCGACAACTGTCGTGTCAAACTTAAGGCCAAGATCAATTATTGCAATGGAATCTTCGGGGGATAATTTCTTTTCATAAAGGATTTCACGGGATTTTCCCATAACAATCATGGCACCGTTATACGTAATGAAGGGAAGGTCAATACCCAATTCCTTAATGATAGGTTGTACTCCCTGAATGGACCGTCCCGTACATATTGTAAAGATAAGCCCTCTTTCAACAGCCTGCCTTATGGCAAACTTGGTTTTCCATGTCAACTCATTTCTGCTGTTTAACAACGTACCGTCGATATCGACAGCCATCAGTTTATACTTCATAGCCCCTCCTAAAGTTCCGTGCCTACAGGTTGTTATTCACTGAGTAAACCCCTGAAGTCTTCAACTAAGTGAAATTATTATTATTGTATAATAACGACACAATATATGTCAATTAGACATTTTTCGCGGCAGTACCAGCTTAAATACTGCTTTTAAGCCCTCCTCCTTGACATTACCTGGCAACAAATATATACTGAATTTTGCCATAAAAACTTAGAATAAGAGGGTTTCCAATATTGAACAATGGTATTGATAATAAAGTTATTGAAATAAAAAACCTTTATGTATATTATAACGATTATTGTGCCCTTTCAAACATTAACCTAACGGTTTATGACAGGGACTTTATCGGTATTATCGGGCCCAACGGCGGCGGCAAAACAACCCTTTTGAAAGCCATCCTGGGGCTTATTAAGCCTGCTTCAGGCACAATAAGCATATTCGGAAAAAGCCCCGCTGAATCTGATGTGCCTGTTGGCTATGTACCCCAGTTCTCCACTTTTGAAAAAGACTTTCCCATAAGCGTTACCCAGGTTGTGATGATGGGGATGTTACCTTCCCGGACAAAAATGTTCTACAGGTTTTCAAAAGAAGATTACATGGAAGCGGAAAAGATTATGAAGCAGGTTGAAATATATGACATCAGGGACCGCCAGATCGGGAGCCTTTCAGGAGGCCAGCTGCAGCGGGCACTTATTGCCAGAGCTCTGGCTGTAAAGCCGAAATTTCTGCTCCTTGACGAACCTACCGCCAGTGTAGACACAAATTCCAAAATACATATTTATGACCTGCTCAGGATGCTGAACGAAGAAATAACAATAATCGTGATAACCCACGACCTGGGAGCGGTTTCATCCCATATAAAGACAGTAGGTTGCCTGAACCGGGAACTTTACTATCACGGCACCTCAGGACTTGAGAGCAGCGTAATCGCACAGGTTTACGGCTGTCCCATAGATCTGATAGCTCATGGTGTTCCTCACAGGGTATTTGACGAACACAAAGGAGAATCATAATGATTGAAGCTATATTAAATTACCCTTTCATGAGACATGCACTTATTGCCTCCATACTTGCAAGTATTGCATGCGGGATTATCGGAACCATAATTGTGGAAAAAAAGCTGGTAATGATGTGCGGTAGTATTTCCCATATATCTTTTGGGGGTATCGGGCTGGGATATTTCCTGGGATTTGAGCCCATCTACGGCGCCCTTGTATTTGCAGTGCTGTCTGCATTGGGAATATCTGTGGTCAACCGTAAATCCCACACGAAAAAGGACGTTATTATGGGTATATTCTGGTCAGCAGGTATGGCATTGGGTGTATTGTTTATTTCATTTACTCCCGGTTACCCGCCTGACATGTCCTCCTACCTTTTCGGAGACATACTTACAGTTACCGCTGCAGATCTTGTAATAACAGGTCTCCTGGTTTTACTGGTATTGTTTGTTGTAATATCCCTGTACAGGTTCCTTGAAGCTTATATGTTTGATACGGAATTTTCTGAAGTGCTTAAGATAAACACAAGGGGTATCGAAATCCTTTTATATATCCTGCTTGCCCTCACTATAGTGGTGCTTATAAAGGTCGTTGGCATAATCCTTGTGATTGCCCTCCTTACTGCACCACCAGCCATTGCAAGATTCATGTCCGACAGTATAAAAAAGGAGATGATTATCTCAGTCATATTAAGCACCATATTCTGCCTGGCCGGGTTATGGCTTTCATATGAACTGCAGATTCCTTCAGGGGCGACGATAATTATGACCGCCGCTCTATCATACCTGATTGCGATTATTATAAGAAAAAGGGGCAGGAAGGTCAAACCGGAAAACTGACATAAATATCAATGAAACTCTATACGGTGAAGGCTCACAAAATTTCGTGAAGCTGGGCTGATGTTATGGTTATGGCATTTCCCTTCAGGGTGTTGTAAAGCTTCAATGCCTCTCCGTTGGTATAATCCCTGGTTTCAGGCCTGTCGTCTTCAATAATCACAAGCCGGGTGGCATGTGCTGCAGCTTCCAGGTTACGTATATTAAGCCTTCCGAAGGGCATATTGCAAAGTATGGTCATTGACGCTTCCCTGATTAAGGCCACATTCCTTGAATAAGATTCATCATCTATTTCCATGAAAGGTTTGCAGGAAACAGTTTCAGCACCGAAAATTTCAGCACAGTTCAGATCACTGTCTCCATGGGGAAATACGCCGCCTGATATTTCGCATCCCCTGTCCGCCAGGAACCGGATGATACCGGAAGCCGAACCTCCCCCTCCGATAACGTGAACCTTATAGGTACCATTCTTTTTCATGGGCTGCTGCAGATAATAGTCCAGCTCTCCCGTAATCCTGTTTTTGTATACTATTGCCCTAACATTGTATGCCCTTGAAAGGTTATCCGCCGTGATAACCTCAGAAGGAGCGCCGTCTGCCACCACAAGGCCATCTTTCATCAGCACCAGCCTGGTGCAGTATCTTGCAGCAATCTTAAGATCGTGAACAGCCGCAATCACAGTTTTACCTTCCCGGCAAAGGCTTTCCGACAGTCTGAAAATCTGCTCCGCATATGCTATATCCAGGTTTGAGGCCGGCTCATCAAGCAGGATTATTCCGGCTTCCTGGGCAAGAGTCTTGGCGAAAAGCACCCTCTGTCTCTCGCCCCCTGACATCTGCGTTACAGGTTTATCTTCAAGTTTACTGATGCCGGTATATTCCATGTATCTGCGGGCAATGGCGTAGTCCCGGGCAGTCTCCCCCCTAATCCCTTTAAGATACGGATATCTTCCCGTCATTACTACTTCAAGGGCTGTAAACGGAAAGGTAATCTCGGTGTTCTGGTGCATCAGGGATACATTCCTTGCAATTTCCCTGGTTCCCATATTCCTGATATGGGCACCGTTTATGAAAATATCCCCCGAACCCCGGTATATACCGTTAAGGCTTTTAAGAAGGGTGGTTTTGCCGGCTCCATTAGGGCCGATAATACCCACAAACTCTCCCTTGTTTACAGTTAAGTCGATACCCCGTATAATCTCGGTATCATTTAGGGTAATCTTCAGGTTTTCAACTTTCAAAACGAAAACTTCAGCCATGCTGTATCCTTCCCGCCAATTACTCCGTACTTGTGCCAAATTTTCCAAACACAAACAATCTGCTTTTAAAATATCTTTCCGTACTTTCTTGCACGGTTCAGCAGGTATATAAAATAGGGCGCCCCAAGAAGAGACGTCACGACACCCACATTAATCTCATGCATAGGAATTACAGTACGGCCCACCAAATCGCAGAAAACCAGGAAAACTGCTCCTCCTACAGCGCTGGCAGGCAGAAGGGTCCTATGGTCCGGGCCGACAATTATCCTTAGCATATGGGGAACTATAAGCCCCACAAAGCTTATGGTCCCGCTCACTGACACAGCTGACGCCGTTATTATGGATGTGAGGGCCAGTAATAATTTCCTTGTCCTGCCAATATTTAAACCCACAGACTGGGCCTCTTCTTCCCCCAGAAGCATTACGTTAAGTTCCTTGGACAAGAACATAAACGCCAATCCGCAAATGGCCACCGGGATTATAATGAGCCTGACATCTTCCCACATGGTGTTGCTCAGGCTGCCGGAAGTCCAGAGGATGAACTGTTTGACATGGTCTGACCTGAAAAATGACAGTATCATGGTGGTGAGCGACCCCAGGAACATGCTGACAGCCATACCGCAAAGTACCAGGTTCACCACGGAGATTTTTCCATCCCTGGCTGAAAGCACAAAAATAATAAATGCAGCTACCAGGGAACCTACCGAAGAAAACAGGGGCAGGAAAAATATACTACGGATGGTAAGGCCCAGGGCAATGGCCGTGACAGCCCCGACACCCGCTCCGCTTGATACCCCAAGAATGCCGGGGTCCGCCATGGGATTCCTGAACATTCCCTGCATGACCACCCCGGACATGGAAAGTGCTGCGCCCACAATTGCTGCCAGGATTACCCTGGGAAGCCTCACATAAATAATAATCCTTTCATTGGGATATTCCCCCTGGGTAATACCGAATTGCTTCAATATTATATTGAACGTTTCTGCAAGTGGTACATTGACTGAACCAATTGCCGTTGCCGCCACTATCAGAAACCCCAGGGCGGCCAGCATTGCCAGGATTATAATGCGTGATCGCCGTTTAGCTTTATGTGACATACTCTGCCTCTTACTTTCCATTTACTCTAGTTAAAAAGGTCAGGATATGCTGCCTCTGCCAGGTCCTTAACCCCAAGGACAATATAATGTGAACATGCTGTCATGTGTTCCTCCGGCAATGTGAACACCCTTCCATCTTTTACAGCACTTACATCCGCAAGGCTGGGGTCATTCCTGAAATTTTCTGCATACTCGGCTGCATCAAAACCTTCAAAGGACCATGATGGCAGCAGTATTACATCGGGATTAAGTTTAACCACCTGTTCCTTGGATATCTCCTGCCACATTTCCATGCCGTTCGCCGATGCCAAGTTTATTACTCCCGCATGCTCCGCTATGGAGTCGAAGGTACTGCCTTTTCCATATGTATAAAAGAAAGCATCCAGGGCCAATGCCCTTACCTTTTCTTCCTCGGGTAAAGAGCCAGTCTTGCTTCTGACTTCATTCAGGATTTCATCCATCCAGCTTATTACTTCCTGGCCTTTGTCCGTCTCTCCTATAACGTACGCCAATTCCTTAACCAGGCTTTTTACCTGCTCGATATTTACGGGTATTTGATAAATGTAAACAGGTATTTGAGCATCCTTAAGATGTTTCACGAAATCCTGGTCGGACAGGTTGCTGACAAAAACCAAATCAGGTTTAAGGGAAATTACCACTTCGGCGTTCGTCTCAACAGTCTGAATACCTTCCACCTGGTCAGCAATATTTGATATTCCATCGGACTTGGAAATATGTGAAAGGGCTTTTATATTTTCCCTATCTGTAATGGACATCAGGATTTCGTCTGATGCCAGGAAAAGGGAAACAATATTTTCAGGCTTTTTGGATATGGTGATTTCATTACCCATGGCATCAGTAACTTTAAGCGGAAATACATCTCCTTCATTTTCCTGTTCACCTTTATTATTTTCCTGCTGTGCCTGGTTGTTCTCCTGTTGTTTCTGTTTATCCGGCGGGTTTTGAACCGCATCTTTTCCGGCTTTTGAACCGCAGCCGGCAAGCAATGCTGCAATTAAAAGAATACTTACCAAAATAAATATATTTTTTTTCATCGTGTACCTTCTCCTTTATAATCTTCTTTGGATTTTACCTATTTTTCAGGAATTAATATTCTATGCCTTTTCTCTGCTTTATCCCAAGTGTGTAAGGGTGTTTTACCTCTCTGATTTCGGAAACATAATCCGCCATATCAATAAATTCTTCAGTTGCATTGCGCCCTGTCAGCACCACTTCAAGGTGTTCAGGTTTGTTACTGAGAAAATCCCTGAGCTTGTCACTTTTTATCAGGTTGCATTCCAGGGCACCCAAAACCTCATCCAGAATTAAAAGGTCTACTTTTGAATTGAAGCTCTGATCAATGGCATAATCAAGCAATTCATTTTGAACATCTGCTGCACGTCTTAACTCGTTCTCATCCATGTCCCATGTAAATTTCATGGTTTCACTGCTGCGTCTGACCCTGAAATCAGGATACAATCTTTTCAGAACATGAATCTCGCCGCTATCCATACTTTTTAGAAACTGGACCATCAGCACTTTGAGTCCGCTGCCGCATGCCCTTATTCCAAGTCCTACCGCGGCAGTGGTTTTTCCTTTTCCATGACCTGAATAAATGTGAATTAGTCCTTTCATACCCGTTTCTCCTTATAATTGGCTTTTCCTGCTAATACTATTCAGTATTTCCATCCGGCATAAAAAAAGCCCATCCTTGAAGAAATGGGCACTTATATCCTTTCATTAAAAATCCCTCCCTCCGAAGAATTCATGAACAACCCGAACAGGCAGGTCTCCTGGCTTGTGGTCATCCATAAATGACGCCTTCCCATCATTTCGACAGTGGCATGTGTGTCATTATGATCCCACTCACAGTAGCGGGGGCTGCAGCGGTTTTTCACCGCTTTCCCTTTTCATCCCATATAGGGACACCTGTCCAAGAATATTTAGTTTTACAAAATTATAACATTTAACAGGACCTTTAGCAAGAAATATGCAAATTTCTTTTTATGCCATGTTAAGATCCAGGTCCGGTATGGGTGAAACAAGTCCACCATAAGTCTTAATGGTTACCAATGCACTCGTATTGAATTTTTCACGGATTTTATGCCTACGCTGCCCAGAAGCTCTTTGAGTTTTAAGTTTATGTCCTTTTCTGCCATTTCAGGCGTTACAAAAGCTATCTCGTTTTCCATATCAGACAATTTAACAAATTCGCAATCTCCAAATATATCAGCGGTAGCTTTTTGAGCCATACACTTATCCTGTACCTCAAGTCTTACAAACATCCGGGTGAAGCTTTCCTCAACCGATACGATGCGGAGACTGTCATTCCTGTCCCAAATACCTTTTACACCGCCGTTAACATGGTTTACTATATCAATAATATCAGCCACAACCGCACTGGCTGTGGGCATTTTGCCCGCACCCCTGCCATAAAACATGGCATCGCCTACGGCATTTCCTTCCACCATTATGGCATTGAAGACATCTTCCACCATGGCCAAAGGATGGCCTTTCTTTATAATTGCCGGGCTTACACGGCAAAAGAAGCCTCCGGGGGTTCGTTTGCAGACGGCCAGGAGCTTAATGGCCGAATCCAGCGCATCGGCATATTTCATATCGGTAATGGTTATGTTGGCTATGCCCTCGGTATATATATTCCTGTAGTCAACAAATTTACCAAAGGCTATGGAAGACAGTATGGCAAGTTTCCGGCACGCATCATGCCCGTCAATGTCAGCCGATGGATCCGCCTCGGCATATCCGTTCATTTTTGCTTTCTCAAGGGCTTCATTGAAATCAGCGCCGTCGCGTTTCATCTTAGTCAGTATATAGTTGGTGGTTCCGTTCAGTATCCCTGTTATACCGTCTATCCTGTTGGCTGAAAGGCAATGGTTAAGAGGACGGATAATTGGTATACCTCCGCCTACGCTTGCCTCAAACAGGTACCGGACATTGTTTTCCCGGGCCAGTTTAAGCAATTCAGGCCCATGTGCCGCTACCAGTTCCTTATTGGAAGTAACCACATGCTTGCCGCTCATTAACGCCCTTTTTGTATATTCATATGCGAAGCTTGTCCCGCCGATGGTTTCAACGACAATATTTATATCAGGATCGTTGAAAATTTCATCAGGCTTGTTTGTAAACAATTCAGCATAAGGACTCCCAGAAAAATCCCTTATGTCCAGTATCTTTTTAACCTTGATTTCATCGGAAGCCCTGTCATTTATGCATACTGAGTTCTCATTCAAAATGTCCACAACGCCGGAGCCGACAACACCGTACCCCAGAACAGCAACATGCACCAATTTGCCCTTACCCCCTGTCTATTCCCTTGCAAGTATGGCCTGTTTATGAACACCATCAATCCGGCTGATTTCTTCCATGAGGTCTTTTATGTCAGCCTCCATCTCAGATGTATCAATGGATATGGTTACATCAGCCAGTCCGTTTATCGGTATATTTTGATTGATTGTAAGGATATTGGCCTTAACGGCCGCGATTTTGTTGATGATTCTTGAAAGAATTCCAGAAAAATCTTCCAATACGAAAAATAAAGTGATGACTTTTCCCCTGGATGTCTCATAGAAAGGGAAAATATAATCCCTGTATTTATAGAATGCACTTCTGCTTATACCCACTGCCTTTACGGCATCATTCACCGTCAGTGAATTATCCTTGTTGAGCAGTTTCTTGACTTCCATTACCTTCACAAAAACTTCAGGCAATACAGATGAATCCACCAGGTAATATGTTGAATCCTTTTTCACATCATCACCGTCCAAGTGTCTCTGATACAAATACATTTGTTTATGCTTCAAGTAATATATCATATTAGGAAAAAGAATTCAACACTTAAAATTACCTGTGAGCTTTTTTTAGTTCCTGGATTCTGTCCCTGATACGGGCCGCTTTTTCAAATTCCAGTTCTTCAGCAGCCTCCTTCATTTCTTTCTCCAGATTTCTGATAAGTTTCTTAATTTCTTCTTCATCAAGATACTCGATATCATGGATATCCTTAACTTCGTCTTCTTCATCAACAGGTTTTGTGGCTTCTATCAAATCTCTGACCTTCTTCTGGATGGTCCTGGGCGTAATTCCATGTTCTTCATTATATGCTATCTGGATACTTCTTCTTCTGTTAGTCTCGTTTATAGCCCTTCTCATGGAACCGGTTATTTCGTCGGCATACATGATAACACGGCCGTCAACATTCCTTGCTGCCCTTCCTATGGTCTGTATCAGAGAGGTTTCGGACCTTAAAAACCCTTCCTTGTCCGCATCCAGGATGGCAATAAGGGATACCTCAGGAAGGTCCAGACCTTCCCTCAGCAGGTTAATGCCCACCAATACGTCAAATTCGCCCAATCTCAAGTCTCTGATAATTTCCATACGTTCCAGGGTATCAATATCCGAGTGGAGGTATTTTACCCTTATACCCAGATCGCCAAGGTAGTCCGTCAGATCTTCCGCCATTTTCTTGGTGAGGGTGGTTACCAGAACCCTTTGATTCTTTGCCACAACCTGGTTTATTTCACCGATAAGGTCGTCAATCTGGCCCTTGACAGGTTTCACCACCACTTCAGGGTCCACCAGGCCGGTAGGACGTATTATTTGTTCCGCGATAACAGCTGATTTCTTCCGTTCATACTCTGCAGGAGTGGCGCTGACATAAAGCACCTGGTTAACTTTTTGCTCAAATTCCTCAAAGGTCAAAGGCCTGTTGTCAAAAGCTGAAGGCAGCCTGAACCCGTATTCCACGAGAGCCTCCTTCCTTGACCTGTCACCATTGTACATGGCACCGATTTGAGGCACGGTAACATGGGATTCATCTATTATTACAAGAAAATCCTCAGGAAAGTAGTCCAGTAATGTGTACGGGGGAGAGCCTGGTTTTCTTCCGCTTATGTGGCGGGAATAGTTCTCTATGCCCTGGCAAAAACCGATTTCCCTCAGCATTTCCAGGTCATACCTGGTCCTTTGTTCCAGCCGCTGAGCCTCAAGAAGCTTGTTATTGGCCCTCAGTTCCTTAAGCCTTTCCTCAAGCTCCTGCTCAATAGATAATATGGCCTTCTTCATTTTCTCAGACGTAGTAGCATAATGGGAAGCTGGGAATACAGCAATATGGGAGCGCACTCCCAGTATTTCACCGGTCAGTGAATCGACCTCGGTTATACGCTCTATTTCATCCCCAAAAAATTCCACTCTCAATACTTTTTCCGAAGAGTTGGCAGGAAAGATTTCAAGTACATCGCCCCTGACCCTGAACCTTCCACGCCTGAAATCTATTTCATTTCTTTCATACTGGATTTCAATGAGTTTTTCTATAACCTCGTCTCTGTCCTTTAGCATGCCGGGCCTTAAGGAAAGCATCAGTTCGGTATAGTCTTCCGGGTCACCAAGGCCATAAATGCACGAGACACTGGCAACGATTATCACGTCTCTTCTTTCAAAAAGAGCCGCCGTGGCTGAGTGTCTGAGCTTGTCAATCTCCTCGTTTATGGAGGCGTCTTTTTCTATATAGGTATCCGTGGCGGCAATATATGCTTCAGGCTGATAGTAATCGTAATAGCTTACAAAGTATTCAACGGCATTGTTGGGGAAAAACTCCCTGAACTCGCTGCAAAGCTGTGCCGCCAAAGTTTTGTTGTGGGCAATTACAAGGGTCGGTTTCTGAACCCGTTCAATGATATTGGCCATGGTAAAAGTCTTGCCTGACCCTGTAACACCCAAAAGCGTCTGGTGCTTGTTCCCGCTAAGGATGCTCTGCACCAGCTTTTCTATTGCCTGAGGCTGGTCGCCGGTCGGTTTGAAATCGGACACTATCTTAAATTCAGGCATTGTCTCCCTCCGAAAATTTATTTGCAACAATTTATTATATCAGAATACTATATATATGCAAACATATGTTTGAAGACAGTGTCAACTTGTTGCAGGTCTTATATGACAAGGGGGTATAAATAGGATGGTTCAATTGCCTGATAGGTATGCTCCGGTTAACTGTCCGTTCGCCAAGAAAATGTTAACCTCCGCAAACCTATCAGGCAATTGAACCTATACTATAGCAGCTTGTATTTGGAATGGGATTGTGATTATAAACCTTCAACAAGTTGACACCGCCCACTCATATAATCAACTTGACATAAAAAAATGATAAGCATAAAATAAGGATTGAATTTTTTTTGGGAGCAAAGAGGTGTAAACATGAAAGTTGCAAAATTCGGAGGAACATCCCTGGCAGATGCCAATCAGATCAGAAAAGTATGCGATATTATTTTAAGCGACAAAGACAGAAGAATCATTGTTGTGTCAGCGCCTGGAAAGCGTTTCAAAGATGATACAAAGGTTACGGACCTTCTGATAGCGCTGGCCAATAAATACCTGGAATGCGGGAATGCAGAGAAGGAATTCAAGGCTGTTGTTGAACGTTACAGTGAAATAGTGAATGATTTGGGTCTCGACAAATCCGTAGCTGAGACTATCACTGAAAATATAAGGGAAAGGCTGAATACAGATACTTCAGAGCCTTTCCGGTTTCTGGACAACATGAAAGCTGCAGGTGAAGACAATTGTGCCCGCCTGGTTGCAGCATACCTCAGGAAGATAGGCGTTGAAGCTGAATACGTAAGTCCAAAAGAAGCAGGCCTTATACTCAGCAAAGAATACGGCCAGGCAGAAGTTTTGCCTCAATCCTATGAAAACCTTAAGAAACTGAAAGACAGGCCCGGCATTACCATATTCCCGGGATTCTTCGGCTACACTGAAGACGGCGAAGTCGTAACCTTCCCGAGAGGCGGTTCTGATATTACAGGTTCAATCCTTGCTGCCGCAGTCGATGCGGAACTTTATGAAAACTTCACAGACGTGGACTCCGTATATGCCGTAAACCCAAATATTGTTCCCAATCCGGAACCTATCACCAAGCTTACATACAGGGAAATGCGCGAACTTTCCTACGCAGGATTCAGCGTATTCCACGGGGAAGCGCTGCAACCGGTCTATAAAAAGGGCATTCCCGTCGCAATAAAGAACACCAATAACCCGTCGGCGCCCGGTACGACAATCGTGGCTGAACGTACAAAAATTACCCGTCCTGTGATAGGCATTGCCGGTGATTCCGGGTTCTGCAGCATTTATATCAGAAAATACCTGATGAACAGGGAAATTGGCTTTGGCAGGAAACTCCTGGAGATTATCGAAAATGAAAGGCTTTCATACGAACATACGCCTTCAGGCATTGACGATATTTCTGTTGTACTGAGAGAAAACCAGCTTGACGAAGAAAAGGAAAAACGCCTGATTGAGCGCATAAAAACGGAACTTGAGGCTGAAGACGTTTCAATATCTCACAACCTTGCACTGATTATGATAGTAGGTGAAGGCTCAAGACGCACCATAGGTATTGCAGCAAGGGCAACCCGCGCGCTGGCCAGGGCAGGCATCAACATTGAGATGATTAACCAGGGTTCTTCCGAAGTCAGCATAATGTTCGGCATCAATTCGGATAACCTTTCCACTGCCATTAAGTCCCTGTATTATGAATTCTTTGTAAATGAAGATACAACAATTTAGTAAGCAGCATTGAGGGAAAATAATCTTTAAAATAAACAGGCTGAAAGATTTAATTCTTCCAGCCTGTTTTATTTAATCCTATTTTCCCGCAACAGAAAGCTCTTTTACCAGGATAGCCGGGCTTCCGAAATAACCCCCTGACGGTATGCCAAACCTTAAATCGCTACCGATTTCTTCAATGTTTTCCAGTAAGCTATAGAAATTACCCGCAATAGTGATCTGTTCCACGGCTTTGTCAATCTTTCCGTTCTTAACGGCAAATCCCTTTGCAGCAAGAGAGAAATCACCCGAAACAGAATTCGCCCCGGCATGGAGTCCCTGGACCTCGGTGATGTATAAACCATCCTGAAGAAGATTAAGCATTTCGTCCAAAGGCCTGGTACCAGGTTTTATATAAAAATTGGTGGCTGAAGTCCCGACTTTTGACGCGTAGGAACTCCTGGCCGCATTTCCCGTGCTTTTTACACCATCTTTATGAGCTGTTTTCAGGTTATACAGGAACGTAACCAATTCACCGTTCCTGATCACTTCCTTGGTCCGTGATGCCACACCCTCGGCATCAAAAGGACATGAAGCCATACCGCCCGGAAGCAGCGGGTCATCCAGGACAATCAGTTTTTCTGATGCAATACGCTGCCCTATTTTACCTTTCAGCAGAGAAAGGCCTTTCTGCACACTATCAGCGATAAAAATAGAGGAAAATGTTTCTAAAATATCACAAGCTGCTTCATTTTTTATCAGGATCCTGTACTTTCCCGAGCTTACAGGTTCTGCCCCAAAATATGCAGCCGCATTACTGACAGCTTCCCTGGCCAGTTCTTCCGGGTCGAAACGCTCAAACTCCCTGCCTACAATGTATGCAGCTGCAGTCTGGGTTTCATTGCCTGAAACCAGAACCGGTACTGCTATAGAAAAAGCCCCGTTGGTCTTGTATGAGAGTTCAAGTCCATAAGAATTTGATATGGTTACACTGTTGTCAAAGGAGCCAAAAATACAGGTCTGTACCTTCCTAACCCTGGAATCGCAGCCAATCATGCATTTCTCAAGCTCCAGCGCAAATTTAATCTTATCTTCTGCTTTTACTTCCGACAGTTTATCACAGTATGTGTCTGCTTCACTGTAAGTATCAGCCTGGTTGTTTATAAACTCCGGGTCGTTGCTGTCAATAATAAGAGCATTTTCTCTGGCGCAGTCCACCAACATATCTATTGTGCCTGCGTCGATTTTTTCGGAATAACTGTATCCCATCTTACCGTTAAATATTCCACGGAAGCCAACACCTATTGACGAGCTTACATTATACGTATCTATATCGCCCTGGTATATTCCCACCCTAAAGGTGTCTCCGACATAATAATACAGCTCGAAGTCCTTGAAGCCCGCTTTTCTTGCTGCTTTAAACAATTCATTTTTAAACTTGCCATAGTTCACCGAAAATTCCTCCTTACCTTTAAGGCTAATCCATCCGGCAGTTATCTTCCTCCAACTGTCATTTCAGAAACCCTTATCATGGGCTGGCCGACATTAGTGGGCACACTCCCGCTAAGAGAACCGCACATGCCCTGACCCAACGAGACATTCTTTCCTACCATGTCTATTTTCATGAGCACGTCAGCCCCCTTGCCAATAAGCGTGGCTCCCCGTACCGGTTTGTCAATCTGCCCGTTCTTTATGATATATCCTTCCGCCACAGCAAAATTAAACTCTCCCGTAACCGGATTCACCGAACCTCCGCCCATCTTTCTTGCATACAGGCCATAGGGCACTGAAGCAATTATATCTTTGTCATCTGAATTTCCGGCAGCTATATAAGTATTTGTCATACGGGAAGTAGGCGCATATCTGTAAGACTGGCGCCTTGAATTACCGGTAGGTTCCATGCCCATTCTCCTTCCGTTCAGTCTGTCAACCATGTAACTCCTGAGAATACCGTTTTCGATCAGTATATTTTTACGGGCAGGAAACCCTTCATCGTCAATATTATATGAACCCCATCCATTGGGTATGGTCCCGTCATCAATGGCTGTTACAACATCTGAGGCAATTTTCTCGCCAAGCTTTCCGGCAAAGACGGAATTGCCCTTTGCCACAGACGTGGCTTCAAGGGAATGGCCGCAGGCTTCATGAAAGATGACCCCTCCGAAACCTCCTTCAATGACAACCGTCATCCTGTCCGCAGGACAGACTTCCGCATGAAGCATGGCAACAGCCGTACGGCTTGCATTCCTTGCATATTCCTCCACATCAATCTCATCAAATATCTCAAAACCCCTGCTTCCGCCCGGGCCTTCAAAGCCTGTCTGGTTCTCGGAACCTGAGCCTGCCACAGCCTGGATGTATATCCTAGTTCTCACCCTTTTATCCCGGGTGTAAAGCCCTTCCGTATTGGCTATATATATTTCCTGCTCCACATCGGCATAGCCGGCAGAAACCTGCACAATCTCAGGGCTGTATTCCTTGGCTGCTTTGTAGGCTCTTCTCACAATATCGGCTTTCCTGGTTCCGGCAACTGATGAGGGCATAAAGGTGATGGGATGCTTGTTGACGGCTATTGATTCAGTAAGGCTGCCTATATTTGTTTTCCGTGTCAGGGAGATAGCATCTGCCGCTTTCTCAGCAGCTTCCAGCAAACCTTTTCTGGTCACATTGTTGGTATACACATAAACGCTTTTAAAACCGCTATATACCCTTATTCCTGCTCCAAAATCCCTTCCTGAAACAGCGTTTTCGATAGCCCCGTCTATCATCCCGATACTTGAGGAGAACCTGTCCTCAATAAAGATTTCCGCAAAATCTCCGCCAGTTGAAACAGCCTTTCCCAAAACTTCTTCAAGAACGGTAAATTCCAGCATTTTTTACCTCCTAAACCTCCAGTTTGATCTGGTTGTCCTCAATATCTTCATTCCTTAAATATTTACCCACAGCCGGGATGTTTTTTGTCCTGTAATATTCAGGATTCTTTATTCCTGCCTGTGACAACAACTTCACCGTAACCATCCTGCTGTCTTTTTTAGCCTTCATCACCTGTACACCCTGAGCGGTTCGCGTTGTTTTCGGCGCTATTGCCTGAGTGTCAAATATCAGGACTTTATCCAGGCTGCTTATTGCCACAAGTTCTGTGTCTTCCGTGATAAAAGCGGTAAATACAAGGCGTGCGGTATTATTATATGCATTGGTAAGTTTTCTTCTGTTTGTTTCGTAACTTTTCAGCACTATTTTTGAAACTTTGCCGTTATCAAAGGCAAAAACCATATTCCCCGAATAATCATCAGTGGGTACTATGTATATAATTCTTTCATCCTGTTCCATATCCAGGATATTTTGCAGGTATTCACCGAAATCACTGGCCTTGTTGTCTTCCAGTTCATATATTTTTAACTTATAAACCGTGGCCCGGTTGGAAAAAAGCAAAAGGTCAGCCTTATTGCGGGTCTCGGCTTCCTGGATAATCTCATCACCGTCTTTCAGTCTATGTTCTGAACTGGCACGTAATGACACCAGTGGTATCTTCTTTAAATATCCCTGCCTTGTTAAAAAGAGTTTCAGGTTGTAATCCTGGATTAACTGTTCCGTTGATATTTCTTCAACTTCATCCTCGTGGATTATTTCCGTGCGCCTGGGTTGCCCGTACTTTTTAATAACGTCTTCAAGCTGCTTCTTTATTATCTTCTTAATCAATTCATCGCTTTCATAGACTTTCTTAAGATGCCTGATTTCCTTCTCCAGGCTTTCAATCTCGCTCACCCTGTTGAGGATATATTCCTTGTTGAGATTCCTCAGCCTTATTTCCGCTATGAACTCAGCCTGTTCCTTGTCAATGTCAAAACCTTTCATAAGATTCGGTATAACATCCTTGTCATGTTCGCTGCCCCTTATAATCGCAATGGCCTTGTCTATGTCCAGGAGTATTCTTTGCAGACCTAAAAGAAGGTGCAGGTTTTCTGATTTTTTATCAATATCAAATTGCGTCTGCCTCTTTATGCATCCGATCCTGAACCTGATCCACTCGTCAAGGATTCCTTTAATGCCAAGGACTTTAGGGCGCCCGTCAATCAAAACATTGAAGTTGCAGTTGAAGGTATCCTGCAAGGGAGTTAGTTTATACAATTTATTCATTATTTCATCGGGATCGGCACTCTTCCTGATGTCGATGGTGACCTTAAGCCCGTTGAGATCAGTTTCATCCCTGACATCAGTTATTTCCCTTATTTTGCCGCTTTTCACAATCTCGATTATGGCCTCAATCACCGCTTCACATGTAGTTGTGTACGGCAGTTCATATATTTCTATGCAACTGTTTTTCTTGTCATACCTGTACTTTGCCCGGAGCCTGAAACTTCCGCGTCCTGTTTTGTATATCTGTGCAAGGGCACTTTTGTTGTAAATCAACTGTCCACCTGTTGAAAAATCGGGGGCTTTCAATGTGGAGGATATGTCATGATCAGGATTATTCATATATTCAATAGTAGCCCTGCACACCTCTTCAAGATTGAAGCTGCAGATATTGCTTGCCATGCCAACAGCAATCCCCTGGTTTACATTGACCAGTATATTGGGATAAGTGGTGGGAAGAAGCACAGGTTCCTTCATGGTACCGTCGTAATTGTCCACGAACTCCACCGTATTTTTGTCCAGGTCACAGAATATTTCGGCACATATGGGGTCAAGCCTGACTTCGGTATACCTGGAAGCCGCATATTGCATATCGCGGGAATAAACCTTTCCGAAATTACCCTTGGAATCCACAAAAGGGTGCAGTAATGAACCATTTCCCCTGGTCAGGCGGACCAGGGTCTCATATATCGCCATTTCACCGTGAGGATTCAGTTTCATGGTCTGTCCCACCACATTGGCGGACTTTGTTCTTTCACCGGAAAGTAAACCCATTTTGTACATAGTATAAAGCAGTTTCCTGTGGGATGGCTTAAAACCGTCAATTTCCGGTAATGCCCTCGATACTATGACACTCATGGCATATGGCATGTAATTTTTTTCAAGCGTATCTGCAACAACTTGCTCCGTATAGTTTTCAGCACTCACCTTTAGCAGCACCCTCCAAATAAGGAATTGAACAAATCAGCTTACATCAATCATTTCCATGTATTTATACCCATTCTCGGCGATAAAATCCTTTCTGCCCTGCAGGTTGTCACCAAGAAGCAGTTCAAACATTTCATCATCATATTCAAGCATCCCGGGAACGACCTTGATAAGCCTTCTTGTGGCGGGATTCATGGTAGTTTCCCACATCATCTCCGGTTCATTTTCACCCAGTCCTTTGGAACGCTGAATTGTGTATTTACCTTTTATCCTGGACAAAATCTGATTTTTCTCCTGTTCATTATATGCAAAATATGTCTTGTTCTTTGTATTTATCTCAAACAGCGGGGATTCTGCGATATATACCTTGCCTATCTTTATAAGGGCAGGCATCAGCCTGTAAAACATAGCCAAAACCAAAGTCCTAATCTGGTAACCGTCCACATCGGCATCGGTGCAGATGATTATCTTTTCCCAGTTGATATTGTTAATGTCAAACGTGTCAAGATCCCGGTTATGCCTTGACTTTATCTCAACTCCGCAGCCTATAACCTTCAGCAAATCGACAATAACTTCATTCTTAAAAATAGTATCGTAATTTGCTTTAAGGCAGTTGAGAATTTTGCCCCTCAGGGGCATAATAGCCTGGAATTCCGCATCCCTGCTCATTTTGCATGCTCCCAGGGCTGAATCTCCTTCAACTATATAAAGCTCACGGCGTTTAGGGTCTTTTGAGCGGCAGTCCACAAACTTCTTTACCCTGTTGGACATGTCAATAGTTCCGCCAAGTTTCTTTCTTATATTAATCCTTGCTTTTTCGGCTTGTTCCCTGCTTCGTTTGTTCACAAGGACCTGTTCAAGGATTCTGTCACATTCAGCCTTGTTTTCAATAAAGTATATCTCCAGCTTTTCTTTTATAAATTCGGTCATGGCCTCCTGGATAAACTTGTTTGTTATAGCCTTTTTGGTCTGGTTCTCGTAACTTGTGATAGTTGAAAACGAATTCGTGACCAGGATAAGGCTGTCCTGAATGTCCCCGAAAGTTATCCTGGACTCATCCTTGTTATATTTGTTAGCTGCTTTGAGAAACTTGTCTATCTGGTACACAAAGGCATTCTTTACAGCCTTGTCAGGGGAACCGCCATGTTCAAGAAAACTGGAATTGTGATAGTATTCCAGCAGGTTTATTTCATTGTTAAAGCAGAAAGCCACTTCCATTTTTACCTTGTACTCGGGTTTATCCTCTCTGTCTCTTCCGGTGGCGGACGCCTGGAAATACTGTATATCGGTAAAATTTTTACCTGCACTGACTTCTTTTACATAGTCTACTATGCCGTTTTCATACAAGTATTCGAAAGTCTGGCCGAATTCCTCGTCATAAAGGACAAATTTGACGCCCGAATTAACTACTGCCTGTTTTTTTAAGACTTCCTGGTAATATTCAAGGGGGATATCTATATCAGTAAATACTTCCAGATCCGGCCTCCACTTTTGTATCGTGCCCGTGTGTTCATAATTGCACTTTTGTTTCTTTAGCCCGCCGATATTTACACCTTTTTCAAAATGGAGGTCATACCTGTAACCATCCCTGAAAACCGTCACGTCCATATACTCGGAACTGTACTGGGTTGCACAGCTGCCAAGGCCGTTAAGTCCGAGACTGAATTCATAATTTGAATCAGAATTGTTGTTGTACTTACCTCCTGCATACAGCTCGCAAAACACCAGTTCCCAGTTATACCTGTTTTCAATGGGATTAAAGTCCACAGGAATTCCTCTGCCGTAATCTTTTACCTGAATGGATTTATCCTTGAAACGCGTAACCTCAATAAGATTTCCGTATCCTTCTCTTGCCTCATCAATGGAATTGGATAGAATCTCAAAAAAAGAATGCTGGCAGCCTTCCAATCCGTCAGAACCGAATATTACTGCAGGCCGCAATCTCACCCTGTCAGGGCCTTTCAATGCAGAAATGCTGGAATTGTCATAAGTACTTCGGCTTTTAACCTTTATCATTTGTTTAGCACCCCTACAAAAAAATAACTGATTTTTGCCCAAATCAGTTTATGCGTAGTGTAAAAGCTTGAATTTCCTGCTCTACTACAATTATTCAATAAAGTAAGGACTATGTCAAGTTTCCGGTATTATACGGCAGTGTCAACTTGTTGTAAGTTTTATAGGTTCTCTCGACAGATGGGTTTCGGAGGTTAAAATTGGGAGTGGCAAGTTGACACTGTCGTATTATACAATGTGTAAAGATTGTAACATATATGAAAGGGGAAGATATTTACGAAGAAAGACCTGAAGTAATGGCTATGTCTATACGCCTGTTATACCTGCGGTTTTCATCCGAATCATTGGGCCTTGCAGGCCTGTATTCACCATTTCCCGTAGCCGTAAGCTTTTTGGGATCCAGATTGCATTCCTCAATAAAAAACAGTACCACATTGGTGGCCCTTTTGGTAGAAAGTTCCCAGTTTGTCGGGAAAAACAGGGTGTTAATGGGCAGGTCGTCAGTATGGCCCTGTATCAATATGTCATTGTCGAGGGGATTTAAAAGGACGCTTAATTCCCTCAGTATTTCCTTGCCGGATTCCTTGATATCGGCTTTTCCAAGGTCAAAAAGGATTACTGAATCTATCCTGAATACCACATTGTATTCATCCCGCACTACAGTAACATAATCCTCCAGGCCATACTCCCTGATTTTCTCTTCCATCTCCTGCTTAAGTCTTTCCGTCCTTTTGACCATAATCTGGCCGGCTTCCTCAAGAACCTTGTTTTCCAGTTCTTCTTCACTGGATTGTTTAAATTTCGTATCAAATTTATCCTTATTGACGGCTATGTCTATTTCATCAATGAAACTGTCCCCGCCGGGTTTCAGATTGCCTTCGTTATAGTCAATATTAAGAAAGGTTTTGGAAAGTGAACGGCTGACTGCCGCAAACTTTTCCCTGTCAACCGTTGAGAGGGCAAAAAGCATTATAAAAAAGGTAAGAAGCAGTGTAACTAGGTCGCTGTATGTGGTCATCCAGTTTCCAGTAATTTCATTGTCATCGTTCCTGCGTCTTGTAATTCTGTTCATCATTACACCTCATTATTTTGTAGCAAATTCACTGGATGCGGCTGCATAACTTCCGGGAGTCTTGTCATAAATTTCCTTTTGGTCCCTGGACAGGAAGGTTTTCAGTTTATGCTCCATAAGCCTTGGATTTTCGCCTGCCTGTATGGAAAGTATTCCTTCAATAATGAGCTCTTTTTGCTGGATTTCCTCTTCGCTCTTTATTTTCAGTTTATTTGCTATAGGCATACAGATAAAATATGCAAGAATGGCACCATAAAATGTAGTAACCAGAGCCAATGCCATGGCAGGACCGATTTTGCTGACATCATCAAGGGATTTGAGCAGGTTGATAAGTCCCATTAACGTTCCTATCATACCCCATGCAGGAAATAACGCAGCCATGGTGTTGAAAAGCCCCTGGCCTTTTCTGTGTCTTGCCTCCAGGGTGGCGATTTCCAGGTCCATACATTCCCTGATCATTTCGGGTTCTACACCGTCAACAATAAGTTGCAGGGATTCTTTTATAAAATCGTCGTCAATATTTTCCCTGTCTGATTCAAGGGCAAGAAGCCCTTCTCGTCTTGCCTTTTGAGAAAGCCTTACCAATAGCCTTATTATCTCATCGTTCGATTTTTTCTTATTGGAAAACACTTTTGCCACCACTTTAGAGATTGACTTAATCTCACTCATTCTGTAACTGATAAATACAGATCCTATTCCGCCTCCTAAGACACAAAAAACGGAAGCGGGATCCCAAAATGACTGGGGACTGCCATCCCGCATTATTGAAATGAGGATACTGGCTGTACCAATGATAATTCCGGCTATGGTTGCAATATCCATGATAAACCTCCATATAAGCAGTGTTTACTTTTGCATATATCATTGTAAAAATGTTGTATTCTTTTCAAAGTATGAAAACCTTCAAAATATATGTCGGCATTTCAGGAATAAAATAAAGACATTTTTATATGTTTTGCTTTGCGACATTGTCAACTTAATGTTACCTCCACAATCTCATCAGGCAAGAGAACCTAAAACAATTTGACACTATCTGACTTTGCTTATGGCATGGTATATTGGATAATATATGGAGTAATATATTGATGACAGGAATTTTCCATAGTTTTTACTTTGGAGTATTAGGAGGCCGCTTCTTGACAGCTATCAATTCAACAATACTGAAAGATATAATAAAACGGATAAAAACCCATGAGGTACCTTCCCTTGCAGCCCAGCTTGCATATTATCTTCTGCTTTCAATGTTTCCGTTCCTGCTTTTTCTCATATCCCTGGCGGGACATATGCCCGTCACCGGCGAGCACGTTATAGATGAGCTGGGCAGAATTTTGCCTGACAATACCTTTGAAACTATCAGGCAAATCCTGGCTGAGATTACAACGGGAAGAAACACGGCCTTTTCATTCAGCCTGGTAACAAGCCTTTGGGCTGCGTCAAAGGGTGTAAATGCGCTGATAAGAGGCCTTAACAAGGCATATGATATAAATGAGAGCAGGCCTTTCTGGAAGACCAGGGTGATATCTGTACTCTATACCCTGGGGCTTGCCATCCTGCTCATTATCACCATGGTATTCATTGTGTTGGGAAAGCCCATAGGAGATTATATATCAGACACCTTTGGACTTCCCCCAAGGTTCTTTAATACTGTGTGGAACTGGATACGCCACGTTACACCTGTTCTCGCCATGATAATAACTTTAGCGGCGTTATATTATTTTATACCCGACAAGCGTTTATCCCTGCGCACTACCTTTCCAGGGGCAGTTTTCACTACTGTTGTCTGGATGGTGCTTTCAGTGGCGTTTTCATTTTATGTCAATAATTTCAGCAGTTACTCAAAAGTATATGGCAGCATAGGAGGTATTATTGTTCTGCTTATCTGGCTTTACTGGATAAGCATGATAATTTTGATCGGCGGAGAAATAAACGCTGCCCTGGTTCATCACCACAGCAGCAGAAAACGCCGGATCAGTAGGATTTAAAAAGCACATAAATAAGGACATGAGTAATTAGTGTCACTCTTACGGCTTATAAGTATTTTGAGGCTAATATTTCATGATTTTTTAAATACCCTGATTATTAATTTTATAATATCCCTGGCGAAATTGAAAAAAGATAATATATCTTCAGCGCTGTTTCTTACAGTGTTGGTAGTGCTAGCCACACCGTCGCTTATGATTTTTACCGCATCTTCCACATGTACTACGCCATCCTTGACTGTTTCAGTAATTACGCTTAGATCTTCTACAATTTCCGGAACAGCAGGCGCCGTTTCGCTGATGGCTTCCTTTACATCCTCCGTTATGCTGGATATGTTCTTTAAGATAACAGGCAAGGTATTCAGGGTTTTATGTATATTTTCCTCATTCTTGCAGACAACGCTCTTTATAACGGAAACGGTCCTGATGGATTTTACCAGGAAAATAATAAGGAGTATGCCTGCAGTAACACCTGCTAAATACAAAATAAACTCAAACAGGTCTCTAAGTGAGATTACGATATCACTCACCTTGCTCCCCCCTTCTTTTGTGTATAAACAATTTCAGCTAAAGAAAATACTTTTTTCTATTATTCAGATTTAGATTCTTCTTCCTGCCCGGTAGTTTCATTCCCTTCAGGCTGTTGTTCTTCCTCTGCGCCGCAGGCTTCTGCCGTTTCTTCGGATTTCCTGCCGCTTAACTTTTCTACAGTTTTTCTTATGCTTTTTACAGCACTGCCAAAATCCTTTGTTATTCTGGATGCCTTTTCACTTATGCCGGTTTTGGCTTCTCCCATTTTCTTACCTATTTCGCCGGCCACCATTTTTGTTTTGTCCGTTATATCTTTCCTGGTCTCTTTTCCGGACTTGGGAGCAAAAAGCAGTCCTGCCAGCGCGCCTAAGGCAACCCCTATACCGGCTCCCGCAGCCAATTTCCTTGCGGTATCTTTCCTCTTCTGCCTGGCTTTTTCTTTTTTAAGATTGTCAAAGTAATCAAGAATACTCATGAAAATACCTCCCCATTTTATTTATTCTGAAATTTCCTGCCAAATTCACATCTCCATTAACATTATATACCAAAGCCCTGATTAAAACAAATTGTGGAACAATATTCCTATAATAAATTTTCGGCTTTATATCAAAATATTAAAGAGAGGTGATTCTTTTGAAAAAGAGAAGTATAGCAATACTGGTAATTATATTCGTAATATTTGCATTGTATTCGCAGGTGTATGCTCAGACAGTCCATACTGTCAAATATGGCGATACCTTGTGGAAAATCGCCGAAAAATACCAGGTAGGATTAAGTGAAATTAAAAAAGCAAATCCCCAGATAAAAAATTATGACCTCATTTATCCGGGACAAAAGATTACAATACCTGATATAAGCAGTGCCCAACAGCTTGAAAATGAAGTAATAAAGCTTGTAAACCAGGAAAGGGCTAAAAGAGGGTTGCAAGCCCTTCAGTCTGACTGGCAGTTATCGAGGGCAGCACGGTTCAAATCCGCTGATATGGCTGAAAAAGGGTACTTTAGCCATACTTCCCCCACTTACGGTTCACCGTTTCAAATGATGCATGACTTCCAGGTAAGATCATTTTCAGCTGCCGGCGAAAACATAGCATATGGGCAGAGGACACCGCAACAGGTTATGAACGATTGGATGAATTCCCCCGGACACAGGTCCAACATATTAAGCTCAACATATACACATATAGGCGTCGGTGTGGCGGAAAACAAAAACGGAGTAAAATACTGGACTCAGATGTTTATAAAGGCGACAAAATAATACTGAAATCCATATTTACAACCTCATATTTACAACAGAAAACCGGATTCAACATCCGGTTTTTGTTTGAAGTCAACTTTTACTGAACTAAACAATCCAGTTGGTTCTTTATATTTTAAATAAGTATTTGCTAAGTTTTTAAGGTATAATTCTTGGAAAATAAAGTATTGCTTTACTTTAATTCAATAGCGTATAATGAATTAATGAATAGGGGGTGAAATTTTTGTCGATATTTGGAATCAGGTTGAAGGAACTACGCGATGAATCCGGTCTAACACAGGCCGATATCGGCAAACTTTTGGGCAAAAGTGCCGCCGCTATATCAAAGTACGAAATCGGCGACAGGCAGCCGACCCTGGAAGATATTGCAAGCCTGGCAAAGCATTTTGGCACAACCTCTGATTATATGCTTGGCGTTTCCAACGTCAAGATTAATTCAGAAAATGTTGCAGGTAATATAGCATATATAATGAACAATTTATCCATCGATGAATTTATCTCAAAAGTCCATGAAAAAACAGGTAAGCTGATACCCCGTGAAAAAATGGAGTCTTACCTGAACGGCAGGGCTATTCCCAAAAGGGATGAGCTGGATGCCTTAGCTAAGTATGCCGGCGTAGAACCTATCTTTTTTTTCAAATATTCCGACAAATTCATCAGTATGAAGTATTCCTGCCCCGAAATGGAAAAGTTGGATTTTTTCAGAACCCATTCCGGTTTTAAAAGAATCATTAACTTCTGTATAAAAATACTGGAGAATAATATAGATATAACTCCCTTTGAAAATATCGTCGATAATATGGTTAATTTAAAAACGAAAAAGTAACAGTAAACTGAAAAAGGCCCCTCAAAAAGAGCGAGCCTTTTTGCTGTAAGTAACACCACTAGTATAAATATAGCATAATTTCAGGTATTCTATTATTTACGTAAACTCTTGGGTGCCTTTGGCTGGTATAACCACATCATGCTGGCGCTTGAAACAACCACGGATGCTATCAAGGTAAGGCCTGCTGCTATAAGAGTGAGTATTCTCTTCTTTGCCATGGCATACACCTCCCATATTTATTTTTTGAGTTTACTGTTTAGTCTGTTTAAAATATTTTTTGCCCCGTCAATATCTCCATCCTGCAGGTAGTTGTCTATTTTTTCAAAAAGCCATTGTGACGCATTTTCTAGCTCTTCGTAATGCCTTGTTCCTCCTTCTATTGCCCATTTTGCCACTTCAAAAACCAGTTTTAGAATAAGTAGGTTCATCAGCATCAGCAAAAACAAGGCAAGGGAGAAAATAATTTGCTGTGTCAAATTCAGGTTTGCAAAAGCATTGGCGAAATAAAAAGAAATGCAAAGTTCGGGAACACAAAAACCAAACATTACAACAGGAAGCAAAACATCCAGCTTCCTGTTGAGCCTTACAGATACAAATACAATATGGTATTTCCACATGTAAAGGATGGCGAGTAACTGCAATACCCTGGCAGGAAGGGATACCAACAGCAGGTTGGCCTGGTTGCTGAAGAAAGCTTCAACATTACCGATTAGATATCCTATAACAAAAGGAATGTACAGGTTTTCAATAATTGTCATGAGCATAGTGATCAGTGAAATTGAAAAAACGGATACCCGAATATCCAGCCTATAAACGAACGTAAATATCAATATATATGCAACGACATGTCCCAGTACATTTATTACGACATTTGGCGCAAAACTTCTTACAGTTAAAGTAGTCAAAAGCATAAGTACAAGGGTGATTACCGCAGCGGCAATATTTTCTTTATTGCGTAACTCCAGACGCTTTTTCTTCCCGGAAAACAGCAGAAAAAGCACCATATTCAGAACAGCTTCAGGCAATGATATGAAAACCAACGAGAATAATGTGACACCGCCCAAACATTTCTCCCCTTTTTGGCTTAGTTAACCATATCAAACATAATTTTAAATCATTAGTTGTTGATTGTAAATACAACTAAATTTTATATCTGTATGATTCGTTATTTTTGTATAAATTATCCTAATGTAACTGATTTTATATAATATACTAATTCTGGTACAACTATACCATAATTGGTCATATATTGTCAATTTTTAGCAGGCTAAATTTTTCGCTGTCCCACCATTGGCGCCCATCTCTTGCCAGAAGCTCAAAAGCCTTGACAGGCCCCATTGACCCGGCATCATAATTGGGGAACCGGAACCTCTTTTGCTCCCTGTATTCAATAATTTTATCCGCAATCATCCAGGATGCCTCAACTTCATCCCATCTTGAAAACAAAGTGGCATCTCCCCTGAGTATGTCAAAGATGAGTCTCTCGTATGCCTCGGGCGTATTTCCCGATGCCGGGCTGGAATAGCTGGTATCCATTTTGGCCGGCACAATTTCCTGGTTAGTTCTGAAATTTCGCGTATTGAACTGAAAGAATACACCAACATTGGGCTGTATCCTTATAACCAGCAAATTGGGCTCCTGGACTGCCCTGTCCCTGAAATACAGGATATTGGGCAATGATTTGAACTGGATTACAATCTCCGCTGAATAGGCACCCAACCGTTTACCAGTTCTGATATAGAAAGGTGTACCAGCCCACCTGAAATTATTAATGTGAAACTTTATTGCCGCAAAAGTTTCCGTATCTGAATTATCCGGTACCTTGTCCTCTTCACGGTAGCCACGGACAGGTACCCCGTCAATCATTCCTCTTCCATACTGGCCGAAAACTACGTTATCGCGAAGGAGTTCCGGAGTAAATTCATCAATGGCATGTATAACCTTTAGTTTCTCAGTCCTTATGGATTCTGTTCTCAAATTTACAGGAGGCTCCATGGCAACAAGGGAAAGAATCTGGATAATGTGGCTCTGAACCATATCCCGGATAGCGCCGGAGTTTTCATAATATTCTCCTCTTGTGCTCACGCCTTCTTTCTCCAGGAGGGATATCTGCACATTGTCTATGAACTTGTTGCTCCACAATGATTCAAAAACCAGGTTGCAGAACCTCAGGACCATAATGTTCTGAATCATTTCCTTGCCAAGGTAATGATCGATCCTGTATATATCATTTTCGGTAAAAACCTCCAGGATTTTATTGTTCAGCTTCCTGGCCGTTTTGAGGTCTTTTCCGAAAGGTTTTTCAATAACCAGCCTGGCCCAGGCCTTTTCATTGTTTACCATACCACCTGCCTGGATGCCCTGGACAATGATGTCAAAATAGTCGGGAGCGACGGCAAGATAAAAAATCCTGTTACCGCCGGTGCCAGCCCGAATGTCCAGATCCTGAAGGAAATCATTGAGCTTTGAATAACCTTCCATATTGCCAAAATCCAGCCTGAAGTAATGTATCCGCTCCTTAAGTTCATCCCACAGGCATTCATCTATTTTATTCCTGGAGTATTTCTGCAGGGAGTTGTACACATCGTTCCTGTACTCCTCAGTACTTTTATCCCTTCTTCCTACAGAAACAACGGCAAATTTTTCAGGCAGCAATTTATCATAAACAAGATTATACAATGCGGGCATCAGCTTCCTGTGGGTCAGGTCTCCCGTTCCTCCGAAAATAACCATTATGCACGATAACTCAATAACCGGATTGCATTCTGCCAGAGTCTGCATCAGTATCCTCCTGTAACTGTAAAGTTTTAACATTTAACATATAATTTACCCTGAATTTCAACATGATAAACAATATCATGGCAAGGTATGTCAATGGAACCGTTTGTGAGCCTTTCCTTTGGCATGCCGCCATGTTATTCAATCCAACCATTGACAATGGAATGTTGTTTTAATATAATCATGTTAAATAAATAACAAGAACGTTCTGACTTATCTGGGTACGTCCCGGGTAGAAAGGCGGGTGAATAGCTGATACAGCAAATAATATCCATGCCTTTGGCATGGATTTTTTTGCAAAGAGGTGGAATGTTAAATGGAAAATAGGATTTCAATTATAGGCATTATAGTGGAGGATACAAGCGCAGCCAAGGAGATCAATGAGCTGCTTCACCAATACGGTGATTATATTATCGGCCGTATGGGAATCCCCTACAGGCAAAGAGGTTTATCAATAATAAGTGTTGTATTGGAAGCGCCCAATGATGTTACCAGTGCCCTTTCAGGCAAGCTGGGCATGATAAGGGGCGTCAGCGTTAAAACACTTACTTCAAAGGTCGTCAGTTAATTTACTATTTAACATTATGAAAGAAGGTTTGATTATGAAAAAGGTTATAAGTTTATTACTCGTTGCTATACTGGTTGTCTTCACATTGTCAGGATGCGGCAGGGCTGACGGAAACAAGGACCAGCCAGGCACCGGAGCTCAGGATAAGCAAACGGAAAATAATGAACAAACTCAGCCGAATGAACAAAAAAGTGAAAACAATACATCAAATGAACAGGATAAAAGCCCTGAAAAGGTTACCATTCGCATTGCCGGGTTAAAAGGGCCCACATCCATTGGCATGGTTAAGCTTATGGAATCCGCTGAAAAATCAGAGGCAGCTAATGATTATGTCTTTTCCATACACGGTTCTGCGGATGAAGTTACGCCAAAGCTGATTCAGGGCGAGCTTGACATGGCTGCAATCCCTGCAAACCTTGCTTCCGTACTTTACAACAATACACAGGGAGCCATACAGCTTCTTGCCGTTAACACCCTTGGCGTTATTTATATCGTGGAAAACGGGAACAGTGTTTCGTCATTCAATGACCTGCGCGGAAAGACTATTTACTGTACAGGTAAAGGTTCAGTGCCTGAATATGCCCTTCGCTATCTGCTGAAGGAAAACGGCATTGACCCTGACAAAGACGTGACGCTGGAATGGAAGTCTGAACCTACTGAGGTTGTTGCCCTGCTTTCTGAAGCCGGAAGTGGTGTGGCAATGCTGCCGCAGCCATATGTAACAGTTGCCCAGACAAAGATTGAAAACTTACGTATTGCCATAGACCTTAACAAGGCATGGACCGATCTGGACAACGGCAGCCTGATGATAACCGGCGTTCTTGTTGTACGCAAGGACTTTGCGGAAAAGTATCCCCAGCAGGTCAAAGCGTTTTTGGACGAATACCAGGAATCCACCAAATATGTAAACGCAAATGTTAAGGAAGCCGCCCAGCTCGTGGAGAAATTCAACATTGTAAATGCAGCGGTGGCTGAAAAGGCAATTCCATATTGCAATATCGTATATATGGAAGGCTCAGAAATGCAAACTGTCATGGAGGGATACCTCAATGTGCTCTTTGAACAAAACCCCAAATCAGTGGGCGGCAATCTACCGCAGGAGGATTTCTATTATAAAAAATAAGAAACTGGAAAAGGCGGCGGCTGTATTGGCCGCCCTTATTGTATGGCAAACAGCCGCCGTCATTATTGACAGTCCGCTGCTTTTGGCCACGCCGCTGACGGTTGCACATACTCTTATCCGGTTATGTGCAGAAGCAGAATTCTGGCAAAGCATAGGTTTTTCCCTGGTAAGGATTATGTCAGGTTTCCTGCTGGCCCTTGCCGCCGGTATTGTGTTAGCTGCAGCAGCAGGCCGTTTCCGTATTGTAGAGGTATTGCTGAATCCATATATGACAGCAGTCAAGTCAATACCGGTTGCATCATTTATTGTATTATGCCTTATTTGGTTAAGTTCCAGGAGTTTATCTGTATTCGTCGCTTTTTTAATCGTGCTTCCTGTTGTTTACGCAAACGTATTGCATGGCATCAGAAGCACAGACAGAAAACTTTTGGAAATGGCATACCTTTTCAGGATGAAATGGTGGAAGAAACTTAGCTATATCTACATTCCCCAACTGAAACCCTATTTGATATCCGCTTGCAGCGTTGCCATCGGCATGTCCTGGAAAGCCGGTGTGGCAGCTGAGCTGATTGGTATTCCGGAAGGTTCAATAGGGGAGAAACTCTATGAGGCCAAGGTTTATCTGAGTACAGGACAACTTTTCGCCTGGACGGTGGTAATAGTAATTATAAGCGTTTTATGCGAAAAAATTTTCAATTACGCGCTTAACGCAGTGTTCAAGCCGAGGTGAATACAGAATTGGATATCAATATAAACAACATTAGCAAAAGTTTCGGTGAAAAAAGAGTACTTCGGGATTTCTCCGCCAATATCCATAAAGGCAAAATCAATTGTATCATGGGACCGTCAGGCTGCGGGAAAACTACACTGCTAAATATCCTGATGGGTTTTTTGGAGCCTGACAGCGGAACCGTTACAGGGGTTCCTGAAAAAAAGAGCGCTGTATTCCAGGAAGACCGCCTTGTGGAATCCTTCAGTGCCGTTTCCAATGTGCGGATGGTATGCGGCAAAGATGTATCTGTTGACACAGTAAAGCAGCACCTGGTATTGATAGGCATTGAAGAAAAAAGCATGCATGTTCCTGTCAGCCAACTAAGCGGCGGCATGAAAAGGAGAGTTGCCATAGTCCGGGCTATATTGGCAGACAGCGAAATTATTTTTATGGATGAACCGTTCAAAGGCCTGGATACTGGTACAAAACATACAGTAATAGAATATGTGAAATCCAACACAACCGGTAAGACGGTTGTGGTAGTGACTCATTACGCAGAAGAGGTTCAAATGCTGGAAGGAAGCCTCATTCGCATGGAAATGGCGCAGGATAACCTGGCATAATCCTGCGCCTCCATCACTCTGCCGGTGTTCCTGGTAGTCAAATAATCGCAGTTATCTTGTTATTATAACCTTGTTTGCTGTACAGTCTTACTTTCCTGTTAATTATATGGTCCACTCGTTATTTATAATACCTACCAGTTTCCAGCTGCCTTCATACTCTTCAAATACCAGGCTGAGACTTCTCCAGTCCAATCCATCGTATTCAGGGTTGGATCCCGCAAAGTAGTATTCAACCACAATAGGATCTTCATAAACTTCAAAATGGTTCACAATGGCATTGCCGTAACTTAGTACTTCGTTATATCCCACTTGCTCCGCATTAGCAAAGTCACGGGAATATATGAATCTTTCATAATACTCGGCAGGGGTCAGCAATATATCAAAACCTGAGCCGTCATAATAACCCCACAAAATCTGTTCAGTGTTTTCAAAGAACTTCTTAATTTCTTCTTTGCTGAAAACTACATCCCTATCAGGTTCAACATAGGTATAAGGCGTAAATCTAACACCCTTAACAGGATGGACAAATTCTGATACAAGCTCAAAGTCTTTATCGCGAATGGCTTGGATAACATTGTCTGAGATCTCACTGATGACCTTTTCGGCATATTCAGGGCTTATAATACCTTCTTCGTTATAAACCTTCTGTTCATCCTGTCCGGCATTTTCAGGCAAATCAGCTTCAGTCAGGTTAATATCAATGACGGTTCTGAATTGCTCACTGCTGTCTTCCCCGTTTTCTCCCGGAAAACTTGCCAAAACGGTAATTTCTGCCTTGTAGTTTCCCGGTGCCAGTTTTTCGCCAGACTTATCAGTCATTTCCCACTCAACTACCACCCACGTGAGGGTTTCTCCCGGTTCGACAGTTTTGGTGATTAAAGCCAATGTGAAGAACTTGTCATCGGAATACCTGTATACTTCATTACCTGTTCCATCCGTCACAACTATTTCAAACTGCTGCCCGGAACTAAACTCAAGCTCTTTCGGCTCGTTATAGCGGTTGGTCAGTTCAATATCAAATATCAACACGCCATCCTTTATTTCATATGACGCTTTTGTTTCAAATCGTCCCTCTTCCACAGTCTGAGTATTGTCTTCATCAGCGGGTTGAGTCTTGCCTGAATTCGAAGAATTATTCTGGTCCATATAGGGTGTGGAGTCATTTGCTTTCTTATTTTGCAAATAAAACGCTCCAATTAATGCCGCACATATAATCCCAACCAGGATGATGTTTCGTAGTGTGTTCTTTTTTATGACAATCACATCCTTTAAAAATATATTGTGTAGTTTGTTTATGTTTTACTAGACGAAAACCAACGTTAAATGTTCCATGTTTCTTGATGTTACATAAAGCAAATAAAAAAACTTTTACTTACTTAACTATAACCACCAAAACAATAAATAAAACATCAATATTTTCGGCAACTGTAACAATTTTCCCGGGGTCGCATATTATGAACGTGAGGGCAATTATTATGTCAACCCCCAGAATAAAATTACATCCCTTAATATAAGCATTTACATAATAATTAAGGGGGTGACAGAGTGAATCAAAAATGTAATCGTACACTCACTGCTCCATGGCTTTTTACCCGATCGCAGGTAAAGCTTATAAACAAATTCAGGATGCTTTGGGAGCAGCACGATGTCTGGACCCGGTCGGCAATTATGAGCATAGTTTTTGAGTTGCCTGATTTGGACCTTGTTTTGCAAAGACTTTTAAGAAATCCGGTGGATTTTGCCCGTGTTTTTGAAATTTTCTACGGGCCAAAAATCGCCGCCAGATTTAAGGAACTTTTGCGGGAACATCTTGTCCTGGCAGCACAGATTGTTGAAGCGGCAAAGGCCGGAAATGTAAAGGCAGAAGCTGAAGCTAAAAGAAAATGGTTTAAAAATGCCGATAAAATTGCCGCCTTCTTAAGCCAGATCAATCCTTTCTGGCCTGAGCAAAAGTGGCGTGAAATGCTTCATGAACATCTCAGGCTGGTTTACAAAGAAGCTGTAAATATACTTACTGCCGACTACGAGGCAGGTATCGAAGTATATGACAGAATTGAAAAACAGACGCTGGAAATGGCTGATTTTATGTCTAAAGGTATCTTCAGGCAATTCCCCTGTCTGTTTCTTATATAAAACCACACAATGGAAAACGGGATTTTGTAGGCTGTTACAAAATCCCGTTCATATTGCACAATTATATACTAATATCACAAAATGTATATGATTCCTGCTGCCATTATGCCAGGTTGTCTACGGCTGCTCTTTCTATAGCCAGTCCTTTGGTGTATCTCTTTATAAACTCATTAAAACCGGCAACATCAGACGGGTCAGGATCTACCGTATATACAGGCATCTTGTCAAATACATGTTTATTCAGGAACACTTCCAGATCTTCATTGCCTGTGTTATTCAACATGTAAGCAGCAAGAACGGCCATACCCCATGCTCCGCCTTCTCCCGCAGTCTCCATAACTGATACAGGTGCATTTACAGCCGCAGCCATAATCCTCTGACCTACTTCCCTTGTCTTGAAAAAACCTCCGTGGCCCAACATTTTATCTATCCTTATCTTTTCTTTTTCAAGGAGGATATCCAGGCCTATTTTCAACGCTCCAAGGGAAGCATACAGGTTTGTACGCATAAAGTTGGCCAGGTTGAATTTACTGTTGGATGAGCGCACAAACAGTGGCCTGCCTTCCTCAAAATTTGTGATATGTTCACCTGAAATGTAGCCATAGGATAACAGTCCACCGCAGTCAGGATCCCCTTCCAGGGCTTTGTAAAGCAGGGTATCATATAACTTACCCTTGCTTACATTAAGTCCCAGTTCTTTGGCTGCTTCGCCGAACAATGCTATCCATGCGTCATAATCTGACGTGCAGTTGTTGGAATGCACCATAGCCACAAGTTTTCCTGCCGGAGTGGTTACCAGGTCAATTTCAGGATAAGCCCTGGATAATTCCTTTTCCAATACAACCATAGCAAAAACCGAAGTACCTGCCGATACATTGCCGCTGCGGGCTGAAACACTGTTAGTGGCCACCATACCGGTCCCTGCATCGCCTTCAGGCGGGCAGAATGATATTCCCGGCTGAAGTGTTCCGGTTGGATCCAGCAGCAATGCACCTTCTTTTGTAAGTTCACCGGCGTTTGTCCCTGCCATCAGGACTTCAGGCAATATGTCTTCCAGTTTCCATGGAAGATTTTCAGGTTTTACCAGGTCATTGAACTTTGCCAGCAGTTCCTTGCTGTAATTTTTGCTGTTTAAATCAACAGGAAATACGCCTGAAGCTTCGCCAATGCCCAATACCTTCCGGCCCGTGAGCTTCCAGTGCACATATCCGGCCAGGGTGGTCATATATGTAATTTGGGATACATGTTCTTCACGGTTCAGAATGGCCTGGTACAGATGGGCGATACTCCACCGCTGGGGTATGGGATAATTAAACAAAGACGTCAGGGCCTCCGAAGCCTGCATGGTAATATTATTACGCCATGTCCTGAAAGGTGTCAGGAGGTTTTCGTTTTCATCAAAAACCATGTATCCATGCATCATGCCGCTGATTCCGATGGCGCCGATTTTTTCGATGGCTACTCCGAACCGCTCCTTAACGTCTTCGGCCATTTTACGGTAACTGTCCTGTATACCGTTCCAGATATCTTCGAGACTGTAAGTCCAGATGTTGTTTTCGTAACTGTTTTCCCAGTCATGACTTCCTGTTGCGATAGGTGCATAATCCATTCCAATCAATACAGACTTAATACGGGTTGAGCCGAATTCTATACCCAATGCGGTTTTGCCGTTTATTATGGCATCCCTGACATCATTCACATTCATTTTATCCTCTCCCCATTTCATTCGATATTTTTGACTTTCCCGCCATAGGATTTCGGGAATTTGTAAAATCAGATTTTCTTTATAAATAATAACACATTATCAGTACATAAACCAACGTAATGAAGAAATTATTTTTTATTAAGTTAACTTCTGTTACAATTCTTCTAAGTATAAATCGGCTTACGCTTTAGCGGAAGAAGCTGATCCAATGAAATTTCAATATACTTGTTCCACAGGCGGAAATCGTGCTTATATCCTTCCGCACATATGTATGTCACATCATAACCCAGTTCTTTCAGCGTATCAGCGTCTGCCTTTACCCTGTCCCGGATAAATCCTTCCTCACTGCCTGCAATAAAGTAGAACTTCGGAAGCTGAATTCCCTTTTCAAGGTTTCTTTTTGCAATGGGAAATATATCATGCTTTGACCCCTCAATTTCGTCAGGATCTCCAAAAGTGTGGTTGTAAAGAGGAAAATTGTTCTTAAAGTGTTCACCTCTTAGCTCCTCTTTGAGGGTTTCAGTATTTACCGTAAGTCCGATACCTCCGGAGATATCAATACATGTGTGGTACAATTCCGGGTGCATCAATGCATTGCCCAAAGCAACATTTCCTCCCATGGCATAACCGACAATAAAGTTATCTTCCCGTTCGGGGGAGGAGGCAAATAAGGTTTGCACAACAACAGGCAGTTCTTGTGTCAAAAAGGTTGAGTATTCAACACCGTAATTTGTATCTACACCGAAACTGTTTGCTATATCAGGTGTGACCAGCATCACACAGTTGCGTTGCGCAAAAAGCTCTGCATTGGTATAGCGGTACACCAGCGAATCGTCGTCTCCTCCTCCATGCATCAAATACACTGTCTGAAACTTCATTCCGGGTTTATACACCGGCTTGGGGCTTTGATCCAGTCCAACATGATGCCTGGTTTCCTTTGTCATATCGTAATAACTGAAACTGTCAGTAGGATAAGTGATCGTAATGTCAATATACCGGCATAATGCCTGGCTGCGGTAATTAAACCTCAATATACCCATTTATATGCCTCCGTAGTTTAAATCTATTTAAATAACAGTTTTATAAACTCGCGGGCCGAATAACGCCAAACATCCCATTCATGGTAACCCGGGCAAGAATAAAATACATTCTTGATACCTTTTTTGTTAAGTTCAGCAAGTTCCTGCCTTAAGTTATCGCACATGGGCTGTTCCTGTTCACCGGCAGACACAAAAAGAAGCCTGAATGTCTTGTCATACTCTTCGGGATTGTTGAACAATTCAGTCAGGTCAAAACCGTCTCCCTTGTATGTAAAACCGCCACTGAAAATTCCTGCATTAGCAAATGCGTCAAGGTGCTTCATTACTGTTACATTTGACTGCATGCCTCCCATGGAAAGCCCCGCCATGGCCCGGTGCTCCCGGTCTGGTATTGTACGGTACTTGGCGTCGATAAACGGTATACAGTCATTGACAATCACTTCATCAAGGCTTCCCAAACTGGGATGGCTTGTTCCGTCATCCTTGAAGGCATAACCATTGTTCATGACAATAATCATTTCTTCGCATTTTCCCTCGGCAAGCAAGTTGTCCATAATATAGTTTATCTTCCCCTGCCATACCCAGCCGGTTTCATTCTCACCGCCGCCATGTTGCAAATAAAGGACGGGATACCTTTTATCCAGCTTTTCTTCATAGCCGGGAGGCGTATATACAAAACAGTTGCGCCAGCGGCCTGTCACAGAGCTCTTGTATATATCCATGCGCACAGTGCCATGAGGAACATCTTTGAGCAGATAAAAGTCAGGGTCTTCACCTCCAGGCATTTCGAAGAAATTGACAGGCCGGAAACTTCCATATCCGTAAGGCGCCAATGGATTGGTAACCCTAACGCCATCCACGTAATAATCATGATAATGAAAACCATACCGTATATCATCCACTATTACTGACCAATAACCATCTTCATCGGGTTTAAGTTCATAGGTGTTAGGCATCGAGCCGTTCCAACCTTTAACGGTAACGCTTTTGGTTCCTTCAGGCGGCCTGAAATTAAAGCGTATTTTTCCGTCTCCCAAAAGTTCCACACCCTGCCTTAAAGGTTTATATGCCCCGGGACCGGACCTGTCGCCGCGAACAAGATATTTCCTGACGTCGTCAAAGAAGAGCGCATATTGATATAACGCCTGGTTTTTTATTATATCATTACTCATACCATACCCTCCTTATTTGAAAAGAAGCTGAAGGAACTCCCGTGCGCTGTAGCGCCATACGTCCCATTCATGGTAGCCGGGCCTGGAATAGAAGACACTGTTTATTCCCTTTTCTTCCTTCATCTTTTTAAGAAACTCTTTATTACGTTCACACATGGGCTCCTGTTCCCCTGCTGAAACAAAGAACACCTTGATCAGCCTGTTGAATTTTTCAGGGTCCTCATATACCCATGTCAGGTCATACGAGTCAAACATTCCCTTAGGCTGTACCCCACCGCTGAAAATACCTATAGCCGAGAAGGTATCTTCCATATGGGTTATCCCTGAATAATATGCCTGGGCAGAACCCAGTGAAAGTCCGGCAACAGCCCGGTACTCACGGTCGGGTATTGTACGGTACTTGGCATCTATGAAAGGTATGCAGTCATTAACCAGTTCACTGTCAAAGTCTCCCGGGAAGAACATGTATTTTTCTCCGGGCACAAAGGCATATCCGGCATTCATAACTATTATCATTTCCTGCATCCTGCCTTCCGCCAGAAGGTTGTCTGCAATATAATTGAGCTTGCCATGCCATATCCAGCCGGTTTCATTTTCACCTACACCATGCTGTATGTATAACACAGGGTATCTTTTTTCAATATTCCGGTCGTATCCGGGAGGTGTATAAACCCATGCGGCTTTTACCCTTCCGGTAACAGAAGACTTGTAAAGCTCCATCCTGATATCTCCATGGGGCACATCGTGAAGCAGGAAGAAGTCCGAATCCTCTTCAGGTTTTTCAAAGAAATTGATTACAAAAAAACATCCATAACCAAGAGGGGCTAATGTGTTAATGGTCTGAATACCGTCTACAAAATAAACATGATAATGGAAGCCCGGGGCAATATCATGGACTACTGCCTGCCAATAGCCGTCACCTACCGGTTTCAGTTCATATTCCTGAGGCATTGAGCCGCCCATTCCCTTTACCTTGACAGATTTTGCTTCCGGTGCGTAGAAATTAAACTCCACATCGCCATTTTCAAGTACACGAACGCCAGGCTTTTCATCCACATAATAAATATGGGGCTTGCCGTCTTTTCTTTCAAACACGGCTTTTTTATTAAGGGGGTCAAAAAACATCATATGCTGGTAAAGGGCCTGATTTTCAATAATTTCTTTCTTCATGGCTACCTCCTGTTTTATTTTTTTGAATCATTAAGACTTCCGTCAGGATTGCGGCTGAACCTGGACACATATGCCCAGCCAAGTTCCGGTTCTGAAGGATGGACATCATGGGCCTTACCATAGGCAAGTATGAAATGGTAGTAATCTTTTCTGTCACTGTCACTGGAGTAAAATACATGGTGACTAAACTTGCTATCCGGAAGCTCCCTGGACGGGAACAATTCATGTACTTCATCACCGATTACACCCACGCCTTCTTCCAGGTCCTCCGTCTCTCTAACAGGTATATTGTTGAATGTCTTCCAGAAGTCATACTGGATTTGCTGGTTGCACCCTTTGCGTATCGGGAATTCTGATTCCCTTGTTCCATAGAAATACATGACAGGCATACGGTACGGTTTTGTTTTCTGCCTGTTGAGGGCTTCATGAAGAGGAGCCAGGTTCCTTTCCGGGTTTTCCCTGGGCATAAATGGCCTTTGAGGTTCCTGTCCGGGTTTTAGAACTTCAGTAATAAAGGGCTTTTCTCTGCCTGCAGGCCTGAAGAATTGCATGTTGGCATAAGGGAACGTGGTATCTATAGGGCAAATAGCCGCTATAAGTTCAGGGTGCATAAAAGCAAATGTCATGGCCATACCGGCTCCGTTTGAAAAACCGGATAAATATATCCTGGTTTCGTCAACGGGATATGTTTTTTTCAGGTAATCAATCAGGGCCAGGTAATATGCAATATCGTCGTATCCGTCCGGAGACATGCTTAAGTTCCATCTATAGCGGTCGGATGAGTAAGTATATACTGTAATAAAGCCTTCCCGTTCACCTATTTCATGAAATTTTGCCATGTCTGCCGCCTTCAGCGGGTTATCCGACATGCCATGGCTGAATATCAGCAATGGTACTTTTTTATCCGGGTTGGCCTTTACACTCTCGGGCACATGCTCAAGCCAGTCATGGTCTAGCCCTCCATTGTCGCCAAGGCATGTATCCTTGATGTGCCATATAAAATTGCATTCTTCCGGAATAATCCTGCGGTCCACCTGTCCTTCCGGGGTAGTATTTGTCCTTCTTATCCTTAGGAAAAATTCTTCCCACATGATTTTGCACAGTTCCTGTGAGAAACCTGTTTCATTTACAACCCTTACCTTTTGCATGGGATTATACTTACAAACATACAGGTTCTCATCATTGGTCTTGTCAGCATTGTTGGCACATATATAATAAGCTTTTGCACGAGGGTCACCGTCAATAATCAGGGCCGGCACGGGCGAATTTACGGCACGTTCCAGGGCCTCGTCCGCCATAACTCCACCAACGGTGCAAACGGCTGCTGCAAGGGGACCACTTGAAAACGCAGCCACCAGGGTATTTACCATGGAAGCACCTTCACCAAAACCCAGCAAATAGTGCACATCATTCATTGCCCTCCAACCTTCCGTAAAGGTTCCGGAATTCAGCGAATTATTCAGGGCAATAATGAACTCAGCGTCTTTCGTAAGCCCTTCCTTCAAGGTATAATTCCATCGATCGTTTACAGGATTGGGAAAAAGAAGGATAACTTTCTGCTCATCCACTAGCTTATCCAGGCCATAGGATTCAATAATTTCCATTACAGAGCTTTTCGTGGAACTCTCCCGGAGTATTGTTATGGCTGACGATTTCCAAAGCTCTTTTGGGTCTGTTTCCGCTGTAACTACATACATGGAACGTATTAATCCAGGTGTTTGAAGTTCTTTTAAGTATAATTTCATGTCATCACCTCATATTTAATTACTATAAGCATCAAATACAGCCATATGCAACGGCACGAACCCTGTGATGATGATATTCCTCCATATTAGGCATCATCTGGTGCATGTAAACGATAGAGAAGCCTTCACTTGGGTCAATTGCAGTATACGTACCTGCACCACCTGTCCAGCCGAATTCGCCTACAGAACCGTTGTAATTTCCTGCAGCCGGATCCATCATGGTACGTACTCCCAGTCCATAGCCATATCCTGCAAGATATGAATTCCTGAAATCATTAAGCTGTGTTTCATTTAACTGGTTACTTCTCATAAGGTCTATGGTCTTTCTTCCTATTATCCTTACACCGTCAAGTTCTCCGCCGTTTGCCAGCATTTGTGTGAATCTCAGATAGTCCCTGACTGTTGAGTATAATCCGGCACCGCCACCTTCATATAAGGCATCAGGTTCATGATACTCATCAAAAAACGCACTGGTCTTTGTCAGTGTTCCGTCTTCTGAACGCCTGTAAAATGAAGCCATCCTATCCCGTATGTTACCATGGTACCGGTAGCCGGTGTCTTTCATTCCCAATGGTTCGAAGATTTCCCGTTGCAGAAACTCACCCACAGTCATTCCCGAAACAACTTCAATGAGGCCGGCAACCAGCTCGTGGCCATATCCATAAAGCCAATGGGTACCCGGTTCAAAAGCAATAGGAACCTTTGACATGGCTTTTATTTCAGTTTGGAGGTTATATTTACCGTAGGTTTTTATAAGTTCTTCTCTTACTTTAGCCATTTCTCTTGCAGTATACGAATTGCCAAAATAATAGGGCATACCAACTGACATTGAAAAAGCATGTTTTACAAGCATGGGATTTTCTACAGGTTTTATAACAGTATTACCGTTGGGCCCGATTTCCACTTTGTTGATATTTCTGTATTCGGGAAAATATTCGTACAAAGGATCGTTAAGTAGGTATTTACCTCGTTCAAAAAGTATGAGAGCTGCCGTACATACAATCACTTTTGTCATTGACCATAATCTGAAGACAGTGTCCTCCGTAACCGGTTTGTTTGTTTCAATATCTGCCAAACCAAAATATCCCTCATACAGTATTTTTCCATCTTTTGCAACAGCACAAGCACAACCTGGCGGTCCATTCCTGGTAAAGGATTCAAGAAGAGCGGATAAGTCACTGAATGTAGACATGATTATACCCCCATTTCAAATACAGAAGTGTTCGCTTTGACGTTTTAGTTAACTTAAGTATACTAAAGTGCTAAAATTTAGTCAATATAAGCTTTTATGGACCTGGAACGCAAAAAATAAACTTAGTGGTTTTTTCCATTTCATGCCTCATTCTTAAAAAAATCAGGTAAAATTTTTGCTAAAACGTTTGAACATTTTTAGTTTTGGTGATATCATATAAGAAAACAAGAAAGGAACTATGATAAAATGACCAACGCAGAAAGAAAAACAGCCTTATGGACACCAACATATATATCACTTTTGGTTATTGGAGCCATTACATCTACTTCTTTCAATACAATACATCCGATGATTTCGAAATATGCCACATCCCTCGGGGCGGAAGTTGGAATTGCCGGTATTATTGCAGGTTTATTTTCTATAACAGCGTTGTTTGGAAGACCTTTCGGAGCATTTATAGTTGACAGGATGAATAAAAAGTATGTTCTTGTTGCTGCAATATCAGTTATGGGATTAGCTTCCCTTGGTTATTCAATTTCGAAGAACATTCCGCTTTTAGTCATTTTCAGGATATTGCATGGAGCTACTTTTGCAGTCAGTGGCACATCAACCATGGCACTTATAGCTTCTATAGTTCCCAGGGATAATTTGGGCGAAGCCATTGGCTATTACGGCATGTCCCATATAATCGCAACTGCTTTGGGACCCAATATAGGCATTTACATAACAAATACTTACAGTTACAGAGTTAATTTTCTTTCTTCAGGTATAATTTTGTTAGTTGCAGCAGGACTTCTGAGCAGACTCCCTTACTCATGGTCGCGGCCAAATAACACGGAAAATAATAAGAAAATATCAATTGGCGACTTAATATCAATCAAAATCTTACCATTGGCTTTCATAGGCGGGATTTTTTCTTTTACAAACGGTATTGTCAGCTCATTTTTAGTCCTCTTAGGTGAAGAAAGAGGCATTAAAAATATAGGCCTTTACTTTACAGTTTTATCGGTATGTTTATTCTTTATACGCCCGATATTCGGGAAACTTTCAGACAGAAAAGGCCTTGCTTTCATTCTGTATCCGGCGTTTTTCCTTGTAGCCTTGGAAAGTATATTGCTCTCACATGCCTCAGTGCTTTTGGTCGTGTTGCTGGCAGCAATTGCAAAGGCTTTCGGACAGGGCTCAGCACAACCGAGCATACAAGCGGCATGCCTGAAAAAACTGGAACCATCCAAAAGTGGACTTGCCGCTGCTACATATTATATAGGAGCTGATATTGGCCAGGGAATCGGCCCGATGATTGGGGGGGCAATTTCACAGGCATACAGCTATTCGGAGATGTTTTACTTCTGTGTATTTCTCCTTTTCCTGGGAGCAATAGGATTTACAGTGTACAATAAAAGAGAAATAAGCCTGCAAAGAGAACTGGAAAAATCCCATGTGGCACAGGAAGTCAATTCATGATGTGGTAAGTCTTATTTGTTGATTGTATAAATACCCTCCTATTATCTGAAAATTTATTAAGAAAATGCAGGCATTCAGCTTGCATTTTCGATTATTATTTTTACTTGTTAAATATTATTTACGAAAAATCATATGCATGCTTTTTATTTTTCAGGAAAGCCTCCGCAGCTTTCCCTGAAAATAAAAAACGTATCTTCCAGCAGTGTGACCTGGTGCTGAACATTTCCTTTTATCATTTCCATTATGAGCTGTATACACTTTCTTACTATATTTTGAATAGACAAATCTATTACTGAAAGGGTTGGCCTTAAAAGCTGATTTGTGGCAGTATCGCCATAGGCTAGAAGTTCAACATCTTCAGGGATTTTTATACCTCTTTCCTCGAACACTTTGTAAACACCGGGAGCCATGGTGCTTTGGGCAAAAAATATGGCGCTGGGTATTTTGGGGGACTCCAATAACTTAAGGGCGCTGCGTACCCCTCCCTCTTCTGTAGGTGTTTCCTTTGTTGTAAATACCAGTTCCATACCAAATCTTTGGCAACCGTCTGTAAAACCAAGGCTTCTTAATGAATGATGGCGTGACAGCAGGTTTGACTCGATCAGTCCTACTTGCTTATGGCCTCTTGCATGAAAAAGTTCAGCTACCTTGTTTCCGGTGTTGTAATCATCAACACAAACAGTACTGTATTTTTCATTCTGCCTGTTAAAAAATACTATGGGCATGGTGCAGTTTACATTTTTTATAAATTCCACATCACTGTCGGAAGCACCTACAACAATAACACCGTTAAACATATTGTTTGTAAGAACGTCACTGATTTTTTCGATTTTGGAATAATGGTATGGCTTATACACTACCTCTATATTAGCTTCGCCTTCCAGAATAGTCTGGTTTACTGCTTCAAAAAATCTGACAAGTAATTCGGAAGAATATAGGGAAGGCCATAAAATTCCGATAATTGTTGAGGCATTGCCGGCAGATTTTTGCCTCAACCGCCTTGCATATATATTGGGTTTATAACCTTGTTTCTTTGCTTCTTCCAGAATCTTTTCCTGAGTCTTTTTTGAAATCCGCATTCTGTCGCCGTGTCCGTTGAGAACCAATGATACAGTGCCCGGTGAAAGGTTCAGTGTTTCCGCAATGGTCTTTATGCTTATATTAGACATTACACCATTCCTCTTTATTCTTTCAATGTTGCTATTTATTATGATTTTATCATTAATTGTCTGCAAAATCCATTCATAAAACCATACAAGTTTATACTAAAAAATCAGTCCTTTTCATCATAACCTGCCTAATTGCTTCCCGCTATTCTGTGCTGCAATTATAGGAATTTTCACATTATCTCGGTGCTAAAACGTATTGACATATATATATCAAATGATATTATTTAAATTGTATGGATGTCATTTCCAAAGTAATTTTCGTTCTTTATCCAAATCTGTTTGCAAGGAGGTAAACTATGCTTAGAAGAGTGACTGTAGAAAACGGCGTTGTTGAAGGTCTGCCGGCTGCCGATCCAAGAATCACCGCATTCAAAGGAATCCCGTTTGCTGCTCCTCCTGTCGGTGATCTGCGCTGGCGCCCTCCACAGCCTGCAAAGAACTGGGATGGTGTGCTCAAGGCATACACTTTTGGGCCAATAGCCATGCAGGCAACGCCCGGCCTGGACCCTGACAACATTTATACAAAGGAATGGCACGTGGATCCCAATGTCCCCATGAGTGAAGACTGCCTGCAGCTTAATGTATGGACTCCAGCAAAAAGTCCCGATGAAAAGCTCCCTGTAATGGTATGGATTTTTGGTGGCGGTCTCAACGTTGGGTATCCGTCTGAAATGGAATTCGACGGGGAAAGAATTGCCCGCAGAGGCGTGATCCTGGTCAGTGTCAACTACCGCCTGAATGTATTCGGGTTCCTGGCTCATCCTGAAATTACGGCTGAAAATCCCGGTATGTCCACAAACTTCGGTCACTGGGACCAAAGGTTTGCAATTGAATGGGTTAAGCGTAATATATCCGCTTTCGGCGGTGATCCTGAAAATATAACAATTTTCGGTCAATCTGCCGGCGGCGGCAGCACTATGGTTCATGTGGCTTCTCCCCTCAACAAAGGCTTGTTCCAGAGGGCAATTGTCCACAGCGGTGGCGGACTCCTTCCACCAAGCCTGAACAGTCCTTCATTGGCAGAAGCAGAGAAGATAGGGGAAGAATTTTTCAAATTCCTTGGTGTAAAATCCCTTAAGGAAGCCAGAGCTTTGGATGCAAGGTTTATACTTGAAAAAGGCCTGGAATTTGCTTCGACTCATTACCGCTGGGGAACTGTCATTGATGGTACCCTGGTACCTGATTATCCCAGTTACATTTTCACTGAAGGCAAGGGGAATCCTGTTGACCTCATAATAGGTCATACTGAAGATGAATTTATTGTTCGTCCCAATGCAAAAACTATTGAAGAGTTAGAGCAATACGCCAGGAGCAAATTTGGTGAGGACGCTGACAGATATCTTGCCATATGCAGGCAGGGTGCTGATAATATTGAGCAAATGAATAAAAACGGTACCTATAACAGGTTTGAAATAGGAGATTTGCTTTGGGCTGACGTAAATGCGAAACTAAAGACATCAAGAATGTATTATTATTGCTTCGATCCGGAAATACCCGGTCCTGATGATCCCGGTGCTTTTCATTCCTCAGATTTATGGTTTGCCTTTGAGACCCTTGCAAAATGCTGGCGCCCGTTTGTAGGAAAACATTATGACCTGGCAAGACATATGTGCAATTACTGGACAAATTTCGCCAGAAGTGGTGATCCCAATGGCAACGACGCTGACGGAACACCTATGCCTGAATGGACACAATACACTGAGGAACAGCCATATCCAATACTGTTTGCAGATAAAGCAGAAATGGACAGAAGGTCTCTGAGTGAGCTTAAGAAGTTTTTGGTTGAATTCTATTTGAAAAAACTTCAAAAAAGAGAAATGAACAACATAGAGCCCCTTCTTCCGTCCAGGGGAAGATTATAAATAGTATCATGTAACAATTACAATATATCTCTACATATTTTTTATAAAGCTTCCTTTAAATATAGCAGTCTTTTCCATTTTTTACACATACCCCAAAGGGCCGCTGATGTTTAGGCGGCCCTCTTTTTTTTTCAACGATTTCACAGTTCAGATTGCAACCTGCTGGTTCCTTAATCAGTTATTTTGTTATGGTCCCGTCAACATCCCACAAGTCTTCCCATCCTTTGGCGCCTTCCCATAAAAATACCTGACCTTTTATAAGGCGGCAGTTTCTGTCTTCCATGCGGATGGCTTCCATTTCCTCTTCCGTCAGAGGATCTTCAGTCACACACATCAGGTTTGATGTATACTGAGATTCCTTCACAGAAAAAGGAATGGGAACCTGTCCTCTTTGCACAGCCCATTTCAGGCATATGGCAGCCGGATGAACATTATGGGCCCGGGCAGCCTTTACTATTGAAGGAAGCTCCATATCTACCACATCTTCCTCTGTCCGGTCCCGCTCAGGCCTGGACGGGGAACCTAAAGGGCAATACCCGATAGGCAGCATGTTATGGGCAACAGCGTAATCAAACAGCTCAGGCTGCTGGAAAGAAGGGTGCAATTCCATCTCCAGTGCCGCCGGTTTAATCCTGCACAGTGGCAGGACAGCTTCCAGCTTCGGAATAGTCATGTTACTCATACCAATATAACGCACCAGCCCTTTGTCCACCAATTCTTCGCATTGCCTCCAGGTTTCCATATATTCATCCACAGAAAACGGCTTTGCGTCAGGGCTGCGGAAATCAGTACTGCATCCCGGGGGGTGGTAATTCCTGAAAGGCCAATGTATCAAATACAGGTCCAGGTAATCAATTTTCAAATCCTGAAGGCTTTTCTCACAGGAAGCAAGTACCTGTCCTTCCCCATGCATATCGTTCCATACTTTAGAAATAATGAATAATTCCTCACGCTTCACCGTTTTTTCCTGTATCAGGCGTTCCAGTACCTGGCCGATCTGTGCCTCATTACGGTATACAGTAGCACAGTCGATAAGCCTGTAGCCATATCTGACAGCACCGTATACAGCTTCTGCAATCTGCTCTGCACTATATTTATCCGAACCAAATGTACCCAACCCAATGCCGGGTATCTTCTCGCCGCTGTAAAGTGTCCTGACAGGTATTTTATTCTGATCTATCCTGGTATACATATCAATTCACCCATTTCCTTAATTATCATTGAACGTCACGGCAACCTTACCGCAATTTCCGCTTGCCATAAGCTTATACGCTTCTGCAGCCTCATCGAGAGAAAATTCATGTGTAATCAATATCTCCGGGTGAATATTCCACCGTACCAACCGTTCCACCAACTCTTCCATCTTCCAGAGAGATGTTACCCATGAACCGTAAATCGTCTTTTGCCCATGAATAATGTCAGGACTTGGTTCAAAAGTACAGGTTCCTCCTTCTCCTACAAATGCAATCTTCCCCCATTCCCTGGTTGCCTGAATGGCCAGCCGGCGGCCTGCATCACTGGCACTGGCATCAATGGCTCTTTCCACTCCGTTTCCGCCTGTTACATCAAGGATCTGTTTCAGAACACCATCTCCCGGCTTAAACACAAAATCAGCCAATCCAAGCTTTTTTACAAGGTCGATTCTGTAATCATTTGTTTCAACACCAATCAGTTTGTTTGCTCCCATTGCTTTTGCCACCATCAGTGCAGCCATGCCGACAGGTCCCAGGCCAGTTACCAGGACGGCATCATTACCGCAGACACCTATTTTTTCAATTGCTTCATAAACAGTACCAAAGCCACAGGCGACCTGCGCGCCGTCCTTAAAGGTCAGTTCATCAGGAAGCGCTATCAGGTCTTTCTCCTCTGCCAGTATGTAAGGCGCCATACCACCGTGCCGCTGCCATCCATACGCCTGGCGGTACTTGCTTTTACAGGAAATATAATACCCTCTCCTGCAATCGTAGCATACGCCGCATCCTGAAATGTGATAAATAATTACCCTGTCACCTTTTTTGAAGCGTTTCAGGCCCTTGCCTTCTTCCACAATAATTCCACAAGGTTCATGGCCTGCTATTGTGCCGGGAATATATCCTTCCGGTCCTTTACCGGTGTGTTCCCGGTAAATGCAGCGGATATCACTGCCGCAAATGGTACTGGCCCTGGTTTGAACAAGGACCTGGCCATATCCGGGTGTCGGAATATCAAATTCCCTTATTTCCACCGTACTGTTTCCTGGCAAAATAGCGCCTTTCATTTTTTCTTGTCTAACCATACTCCCCTTCCTTTCATTGTGCCCTTACGGGTTAATATTTTCACTCTAATCTATATTTTTTTTGATTGAGTTCTCTGGCAAGTTCCAGGTACCGCCTGTTCAGGGCTTCCTTCTCTTCTTCATCCTGCGCCTGGTCAAGTTTTCCGCTTAAATATGCCAGTTCAAGTTCCAGTTTCATAATGCTTTCCTGTAAATCTTTATACAGTTTTTCCCCGTTATTCTCTGCTTTTTGGTTATCCATCCTCAACAGGTAATTTTCATAATTTCCGTCAAAAATGTAAAGTTTACCATTTTTAAGGTGGAATATCCGTTTTGCCAGCCTGTTTATAAAATACCTGTCATGAGAAACAAACAAAACACTACCTTCGAATTGTTCCAGGGCTTCTTCAATATTTTCTCTGGACTGGATATCCATATAATTTGTGGGTTCATCCAGGACCAATAAATTGGCGCCTGATAAAATCAGTTTTGCAAAAGCAACCCTTCCTTTCTCTCCCATGCTTAAGCCGGCAACTTTCATATAAACATCGTCACCCCTGAAAAGGAGGCTTGCCAAAAGCAGCCTGGCTTCCTGGATGGTTGCTTCCCCACATAACACGGCATCCAGTACCGTTGCTTCGAAGTCAAGATTTTCAAGTTCCTGAGAAAAGTAACCTATTTTAACCTGCGGGCTGATATTGAGAGTGCCTTCATAATCATTATAAACACCATTCACAATTTTTAGCAATGTTGTTTTTCCTGATCCGTTAGCGCCTATAACAGCAATCTTGTCTCCTCTTCCCACGTCAAAGGATATTTTGTCAAGCACGGCATTTTTCCCGAAACTTTTGCTTATGTTTCTGCCCTGAATCAAAAACCTGGGAAATTTCCTACCGGCTGTATATTTGTTAATCACGTCAAAAGCGGGAGACAGCTCCTTTGGCGGCCGCTCCACTTTTTCACTTTCAAGACGCTCCAACTGTGTTTTCTTTGCCTTCATCGCAGAGGCCTGTTTCTTTGCCTTTGACCTATAAAAATCATTCTGGCCTGCTGACTTATGAGCCCGGTGAAACCATTTTTCCCTTTCGTCTATCATAGCCTTTAACTGCTGAATTCTGTCCTGTTGTTTTAGATATATCCTGGTAATACTCTTTATTTCAATTTCCCTGTTGGCTTTATACTGAGTGTAATTTCCTTCATATACCTTAAGCCCCCTGGAAGACAAATCCCATATCCTGTTTACTGTTCTGTCGAGGAAAAACCTGTCATGGGATATTATAAGCATGGGCTTATCCAGGTTTTTTATAAAGTCTTCCAGCCATTCACAGCTTCCTATGTCCAAATGGTTTGTAGGCTCATCCAGGACCAGTAAATCAAAATCAACGGCAAACATCCTTGAAAGAGCAAGCTTCGTCTTTTCGCCACCGCTAAGGCTTAAAGCAGTACGGTGCCAAAACTTCTCCTCCAACCCTACCTTGTTTAGGACTGTTTTTGCCACAGTGGCAATTTCACTGGGATTTTTACGATTCTTATCCTCATTCCAGCGAGATATAAATCCCAAAATATCCTCATATACGGTAATTCCTTTGTCAAACTCGGGATATTGCTGTATATACAGGATTTTTAAATATGAAGGGGAGTAATCTATTTCTCCGGCATCTTTCACTTCTTCGCCGGCAAGAATTCTGGCAAGGGTAGTCTTTCCTGCACCGTTTGCCCCGATCAATCCGATTTTATCTCCGTCATTTATCTGGCCTTTTAAGTTTTCAAATATGGTTTTCCCCGCATATTCTTTGGTAAGCCCGGAAAAGTTTATGTTCATTGTACCATCTCCCTGTATCTTTATATTTTCTTACGGGGAACGGCAGAAAATAAAAACTGCAGCAAACACCCAAGCATTTTGGCTGCAGCCTATAAGCCCCTTTATCATTTCTCGTTAATTTATATTCAGGGATTATATAAAAATAAAATGTAGATTTCTAAGGATCGCCTGTAGTGTTTTTTAACTGCCATTCCCCAAATGGGCATACTTCACCCTAACAATAAAGCCCATTTTAAGGGGATATTAAATTTTACCAGTTAAAAAACACAAACCTCATTTTGCACCTCAAGTTAAATGTCAGAATTATTTACCATTGTTATTATACTAATCATTGCAGGAAATTACAAGGGTGCTATTGGTTCATGTTGTAGTAAAGCCTATTATTTGATAATATGAAGTCCAGGTATGAAAAAGGCAGGTAGTTAATATGGGTTATGCATATTTTTATGAAAGTCCCATTGGGAAAGTTTTAATCGGGGAAGAAAACAGCAAAATCACTCATGTTTTGCTTAAAGGAGATTCTCCTCAGCCGGAATATGTATTAAAAGAGACACCGGTCCTCGCCGAAGCCGGCAGGCAGCTAAAGGAGTACTTTGATGGAAGGCGGACAGAGTTTGACCTGGAACTTAATCCTTCCGGCACGGAATTCATGAAAAAGGTGTGGGAAGCCTTATTAAAAATCCCTTACGGGGAAACACGAAGCTATAAAGACATAGCTATGTCTATAGGCAGACACAAGGCCTGCAGGGCTGTGGGCATGGCAAACAACAGAAACCCTATACCCATAATCATCCCCTGCCATAGGGTTATAGGAGCAGACGGCTCCCTGGTGGGTTATGGCGGCGGTCTTGACACAAAAATCTTCCTCCTGGAACTGGAGAAAGCTCACAAGCCCCGGTAAGACACGGGGACAGTTCTTCTTTCATTGCATGGATGGATTTGCTCCTGCATCACTCGCCCTCCGTGGACCCGGATGCTTATCTTGCGGTATCAGAGCCGCAAATCCATCCAGGCAAGGGAACTTCTCATGGACTATAATGTCACCAGGCCTTTGGCAATTTAGCCGGAAATCTTCTTCAGGAAATTTTTGGCATAGTCTGACGGGAAGTATGGTTTAATTTTCCCAAACAGGTCATTAGCTGAATTATAGCCAGACTTCACCAGGAATCCTTTCACTTCGTCTCCAATGTTAAAATCCAGAGCAGAAACATCCTGGGTATCTATATCCTGTATAAAATCCACCATTGATTCCTTCTGTTTCGGCACACCGATATCATGTAGAGCGGCTATTATGCTTTTTATCACATTCCACGGGGTATCTATACTGAAGAATTTTTTCCTGCCGGTGAGCCTGAACCCCACGGCAGGCATTTCCGAATTGTCCACAAGCCAGTACGGGAATGTGTCAAAAACACCGCCGTCCACAAGATAATGTTTTACGCCGTTTCTCTTGATTACCACCGGTTTGAAGGCAAAAGGCACACAGGTACTTATCCTCACAGCCTTCGCCACTTCAAATTTATCAGGGTCAATGCCGTAATACTCAAGGCCGTCAGGCAAAACCACGGTTTTGGCTCTGTTGCAGTCCACTCCTGTCATCCTTATTTTATATCCCCGTTGGTTTAGTTTATCACATACACCGCCCCTTACATCCGCAAAGGTTCTTATACCCTTTCTGGCAAGATAGTCATAAAGCCATTCTTCCAGGTAATCACCGTCATAAAGGGCGCCTTCCTGGCAATATGTCACAATATTGTTCAATATATTACCCCTGTACGACCCGGGCGGATTTATGCGTGTGCCTTTGGAAGGCTGGTTGAAAAACTCAATAACTGTATTTTCCCCGGGATTTGTCCTCTTTCCCGCAAAGGCAAGGAAATCCTGAACCACCGGCAGCCTGGACGCATCAGTCAGCTGAATTCCTTTAAAGTCCAGGGATTTCATTATATTTTGCATTTCCACGTTATTATATCCTGCCGCTTTTACGGCTATTGCCAGGGACCCTGCCGACACACCGGCCATGTTGCCCCAGCTTATCCTTCTCTCTTCACATGCCCTGAAAACACCGATATATGCTATACCTCTCACTCCGCCCCCGCTCATGGTCAAACCGAAAGTATTGTGCAGCATATGAACACTCCTGTATTTTCTTTCTTAATACCAGTATATTGGGAGAGGCATTAAAAAAGCACCCTTTCAGGTGCTTTGTTTTCAGTATTTTATCTTTATAAACAACCTGCATAAGTCTCTAATTATTGCGGGCTGCGTTTATTTCGGAAATCCTGTAATGGGTGTATTGTACGTAATAATCGTTGGGGAATTTCTCCAGCAACTCGTTGTACTTTTCCAAAGCTTTATCGAATTGGCCTGAATATTGATACGATTTCCCTGTATAATACAGTAAGCCGGCCATTTTATTGAAATCCGGGGCATATTGTTCCACCTTGGTCAGCATCTCCAGGGCAGCCTCATAGTCCTGGGCGTTCTGGCACAGGTTTACTCCTTCCTGATAAGCTTTTTCTGCAGCCTGAGGTAAAACTTGTGTTCTCAGTTTCTCCAGCTTCTCAACCTCTACATCCTTGTACTCCACATCTGAAAGGAGAAGAAGCATATCAGCAGCCTCTAAAATTTTGCCTTCCTTATACAGATCTTCAACTTCGTTAATCTTTTTTACACGGTTATAATAATCTATAGTAGCCTCTGCCTCATTAAGCCTCTTCTGCAGTTGTTGATACTCCTGGTTGAGACTGTTGTACTTACGCTCAAATTCAGCGCCTTTTGCAACGGCCGCATCATATTCTTCCTTGCTCACCACTTCTATTACCGGTTCTGGTTCCGGTTTTTTGAACATGTAGGGGGCAGCAATAAGAAACATAACGAGAAATCCTGCGGCAAAGACAACTGCGAGTTTAATTAATTCTCTTTTTAAGTTCCTTTTTACAGACTTTTTCACCTGGGAGGTTTCTTCACCTGCTCCTTCAGGGGTTACAACTGCTTTTCCGGGCCTTCTCTTTCTTGTCCGGCTTTTATGTGTATCCCTGATAGCCGCACTGTCGGATATTATCTCTCCTCTTTCCAGTGAACTCATATATTTAAAGGCATTAACGCCATTAGTTTCTGCTTTTGCAACCCTTTTAAACATATCGGCAGCAAGATCCGGCTCATTCAGGTGTATATAGCAAAGTCCCAACAGATTCATGGCTTCAAGAAAATCGGGGTTCAAAGATATAGCCTTTTTTAATTCAATGACTGCTATATCTTCGCTTCCTCCCTGTAAACTCATCAGTGCATTGTTATACAGGGCAATGGACTTCCTTATGTCATCGGAAATAGTACCGGATATACTGCTTTCAAGAGTGACGATGTTTATGGGCTGGTAATTTTGAAGCTCCTGTTTTATATTTATCAATATTCATCCCTCCAGGATTTTTATCACAGCATTTAACGACAGGAAAAACGTCCGGGCTTAACTTAAGAGGTATTGTCTGATTTCGCCTATATAATACAATGAACCGAAAGCACAGATAACATCATCTTTGCTCGCTATAGTAAGACACTTGTTTACTGCTTCCTTTATTGTATCACTAATAATAACATCTTTACAATAGCAAGTTATAATTTGAGCCAATTCTTCAGCAGGCAAAGCCCTGGGATAATCGGGAGCAACCGCAATGAATTGCTTGGCTAAAGGCGCCACTGTCTTTATCATTTCTTCATACTCTTTGTCTCTCATTACACCGAATATAAAGATAATCTTTTTCCCACTGAAATACATTTCCAGGTTCTTAGCCAGAATTTGGGCACCTTCACGGTTATGGGCCGCATCTATGATAAAATATGGGTTCTGCTTCAGGACCTCAAACCTGCCCGGCCATTTTGCATTTTCCAAACCCCTGTACAGGGAATCCCTTGATATAAAAAAGCCTTTTTTATTCAGCAGCATTGCTGCTTCTATTACCATGGCTGCATTTTTCAGCTGGTGTTCCCCGGGTATTGTTATTTTAACATTATCCAGATCCTTGTATGAAAAAACCTGCATTTCAAGGGTGCTTTCCACAACCTTTATTTTCTCAAACTCAGGTGAATAGACATTGGCACATTTTTCCGCTGCTTCATGCCTTATTACGTCATCGGCTTCCTTATACTGCTGGGGATAAAGGAGCAAATCGCCATTTCTCTTTATGATAGCTGCTTTTTCTGCTGCAATTTTCTCTATTGTATCTCCCAAATACTCCATATGGTCCCAGCTTATGGTGGCAATTACGGATAAAAGGGATTCATTTATGATATTTGTGGAATCAAGCCTTCCCCCAAGGCCCACTTCCAGAACAACTACATCACATTTTTGCTCGGCAAAGTAGATAAATGCCATAGCGGTGACAAACTCAAAAAATGTAGGGTAATTTCCTCCGGCGGCTACAATCTCATCCACTTTTTCTTTTACCATCCCCGCAAGCCGCGCCACATCTTCTTCGCTGATACACTGGTTGTTTATCCTTATGCGTTCTTCAAATTTTTCAAGATAGGGTGAGGTGTATAATCCTACCCTGTATCCTGCCTCAATGAGGACACTGTTGGTAAAGGCTGCGACGGAGCCTTTACCATTGGTACCGGCGATATGAATGTATTTCAGGTTATCCTGGGGATTTCCCAGTTTCTCCATGAGGGTCTTTATATTTTTAAGGCCGTCCTTATTGCCAAACTTCCTTAAGTTAAACATATAATTCAGAGCTTCACCGTGTTCCATACTATTACAAATCCTTTCCGCAGCAATGCTTGTATTTTTTACCGCTTCCGCACGGGCAAGGCGCGTTGCGGCCCACTTTAACGCCTTTAACAACAGGTTTCCCCGGGCCTGCTGTATTTCCATGCACTGCATTGACAGGTTCAGCAACCCTTTCTCTTTTTGTAATTCTGGAACTCTCCTTCTTGATGTTCAATATAATCTTAATGGATTCTTCCTTGATGTTCCTTACCATTTCCTCAAACATTTCAAAGCCTTCAAACTTGTACTCAATGACAGGGTCTTTCTGGCCATACGCCCTCAAACCTATACCATATCTTAACTGGTCCATGGCGTCTATGTGGTCCATCCATTTTTCATCGACCACCCTGAGCAGCACAACACGTTCGATCTCGCGCATATTCTCCGCGCCGAATTCCTGCTCCTTTTCCTCGTATTTTTTCAGGGCTATCTCAGTGAGCTTCTCTTTCAACTGATCCTTGTCAATTGTCTCCAGGTCGACCATGTCCCTGGTAAATTCGCCTTCCTGCAGGAAAATGTTCCGGCAGTATCTCAGCATGCCATCCCAGTCCCAAAAATCCGGGTTGGGGTCTTCCGCAGTGTAAACGTCAACTATACTCTCAATACACTCCCTGATATTTTTAATATAAGTCTCTTTCAGGTCAGCGCCTTCAAGCACGTTTCTTCTTTGGGCATAAATGACCTCTCTTTGTTTATTGAGAACATCATCGTACTGCAGAACATGCCTTCTGATATCAAAATTGCGGCCTTCAACTCTCTTCTGGGCATTTTCTATGGCATTGGAAAGCATTTTGTGCTCTATGGGCTGATCCTCATCCAAACCCAAAACATCAACTATTCCCGCAATCCTGTCAGACCCGAACAATCTCATCAGGTCATCCTCCAGGGAAATATAGAACCGGGATGAGCCCGGGTCTCCCTGACGGCCGGCCCTGCCTCGCAACTGGTTGTCAATACGTCTTGCCTCATGCCTTTCGGTGCCTATAATATGCAGCCCGCCAAGCTCAATTACTTTCTGTTTTTCATAGGAAGTTTCCTTTTCGAACTTCTCATACAGCTCCCTGTATACTTTCCTCGCCTTTAGTACCTCTTCATCAGTTGTTTCGTTGAAGCCTGACGCCGCAATGATGATATCCTCAGAATAACCTTTCTTTTTCATCTCCTGCCTGGCCAGAAAGTCCGGATTACCGCCTAACATAATATCCGTACCTCTTCCAGCCATGTTTGTGGCTATTGTTACAGCTCCCAGCCTGCCAGCCTGGGCAATTATCTCAGCTTCCTTTTCATGGTACTTGGCATTGAGCACATTGTGAGGAATGCCCTTTCTCTTCAGCATGGAGCTTAACAGTTCCGATTTTTCAATGGAAATGGTACCTATCAACACAGGCTGTCCCTTCCTGTGCCTTTCCTCCACTTCTCTTAGGACCGCCTGGAATTTGCCTCTTTCAGTCTTATACACCACATCAGGGTGGTCAACCCTTATCATGGGCTTATTAGTCGGTATGACGATAACGTCAAGATTATATATGGTACGAAATTCCTCTTCTTCAGTCTGTGCCGTGCCTGTCATGCCGGCAAGTTTTCTATACAGTCTGAAATAATTCTGGAATGTAATTGTGGCCAGGGTCTTACTCTCCCTCTCCACTTTTACCCCTTCCTTGGCCTCTATTGCCTGGTGAAGGCCGTCACTGTACCGCCTTCCGTACATGAGCCTGCCGGTAAACTCGTCAACGATTATGACCTCTCCGTCTTTTACAACATAGTCCCTGTCCCTTTTCATAAGTCCATGGGCCTTAAGGGCCTGGTTAATATGGTGGGAAATGGTGAGGTTATCAGGATCCGAAAGGTTTTCAATATTGAAGAATTTTTCCGCTTTTTCAATTCCCCTGCTGACAAGGGTTGCCGTATGCGCCTTCTCATCAACTATATAGTCCGCATCAATATCGTCATTTTCCACCTTGTCGTCAGTCTGGGTGTATACCTTTGCCTTCAGTGTCTTTACAAAGGCATTGGCGGCATTATACAGATCCGTGGACTTGTCGCCGGCACCGGAAATTATGAGAGGTGTCCTGGCTTCGTCAATCAGAATACTGTCAACCTCGTCTATAATGGCATAATGTAGCTCCCGCTGAACCATTTCATGTTTATATATAACCATGTTGTCACGCAGGTAGTCAAATCCGAATTCATTATTTGTACCGTAAGTAATGTCACAGTTGTATGCCCTTCGCCTCTGCTCATTGGTAAGACCATGAACGATTACACCAACTGACAGGCCAAGAAAATTGTAGATCTTACCCATTAATTCTCCCTGGTAGGAAGCCAGGTAATCATTTACCGTTACAAGATGCGCCCCTTTCCCTTCCAGAGCATTCAGGTACAGGGGAAATGTAGCAGTAAGGGTTTTTCCTTCACCTGTTTTCATTTCCGCTATTCTACCCTGGTGAAGCACTATACCGCCTATCAGTTGCACACGAAAAGCCCTCTGGCCGAGAACCCTCTTTCCTGCTTCCCTTACCACGGCAAAAGCCTCAGGCATGATATCATCCAGCGTCTCGCCATTTTTTAGCCGTAACTTGAACTCGTCAGTCTTTGCCCGAAGTTCTGCGTCAGTGAGCTTTTCCATGGCCGGTTCAAGCTCCTCTATTCTATTTGCAATTGGTTCTATACGGCGTAATTCCCTGTCACTGTACGAACCTATAAATTTCTCAATTATTTTGAACATATTCTTTTCCTCTTTCCTTTAGACGGTTTACAATATCATTGGTTGATACCAGTACTAAATCTACCCAAAAATTTTAAATTAAATCCGCCTCTCATCAACTCAAAAAACAACATAAAAATTCCAAAAGCGATTAATAAATCGCCTATACTGACCACAAGGTTAAAGGTCTTCAAAAAGGCAGGCAGGCGAATGATATCTGCAAGAAATGCCAATAATGTTTCATCCGTTATCACTGAATGTGCCGGGTCCCGGCCTGATCTCAGCAAGTCAATAGCCTCAACGGGTACATATCCTTCCATTAACCGGATATCTACAGGCATCTTTCCGCCATTATGAAGTATGACCAGTGAATTCAGCAACATACCAAAGCCAATAATACACATGCCGATATAATGCCTGTTCAGCCAGAATCCCGTACCAAGCAGAATATATATTGCCAGGTTAGCAAGTACCAATGCCAAGCTGTTGTCAAATACCAAATAATTTATATATATGAACCGCAAAACGATCTGCAATAAAAAAGCGGTTAAAATTATCCCTATACACTTAAGCCTGATATTGAGCAGATTGCTTATCCTGCCACCAGTAAATTTTCCAACGATCAGCCCTGCTACAAGGGAAACAATGTAAATCATTTTACCACCAGGTTTATCCCAAATCTCCCTCTTTTTCCTTTTCTTCTATCCTTCGGAGAATAAGCTGATAACCATCCGCACCATAATTTAGGCACCTGTTCACCCTGCTTATTGTGGCTGTGCTTGCTCCTGTTTCGTCACTGATTTCCGTGTACGTTTTTCCCAATTTCAACATTCTCGCAACTTCAAGTCTTTGCGCAAGTGCCTTGATTTCAGCTACTGTACAAAGATCCTCGAAAAACCTGTAGCACTCTTCTCTGTCCCTTAGCAGCAATATGGCATCAAATAGCCTGTCAGTATGGGCATCCCGCAATTTTTCATTCATATCAACGCACTCCCGTAAATTAAATTAATGCGGTCACTAATACACGGTCTATAGTCTAATTTTAATGTAATTTTTATACAAAGTCAAAAGACTTGTAAACAGCATTTATCCTGTCAATTTAGTATAACATCAAATATATCGTTTTGCTATCTATCAATATTACTTGCATAAATTTCCGAAAGGGCAGATAAACATATTTTGCATAGTGCTTTATGTTATGTTATAATGAAAAAACATTCAGATTGTTGTCAACTCCTGTCCAGATGCTGCATAAAAAGTTTAAGTTTATGTAAAAAACGAGGTCGATTTCATATGAATGTAAATGTTGTTACCGTAAGCACAGAAAAACAGCTGAATCAATTTATCAAGTTCCCCTGGACCATCTATAAAGGCAACAAAAACTGGGTCCCACCCTTGATAAGCGACATGAAAAAGAAACTGAAGGCTAAACTTGACGGCTCAGCCCTTTTTCTGGCCTTGGACGGGAAAAAGGCTGTTGGAAGACTTCTTGTTTCCTATGATGAAAAGCTAAACATCAAGAAAAATGAGAAAACCGGTTATTTTTCACTGTTTGAATGCATCAACGATTTCACCGTGGCAAAGGCCCTTTTTGACAAAGGAATGGCATGGCTGAGGGAGCAGGGTATCAATTTTGTACGTGGTCCGTTTCCCATTGGGGGTTCAGACGGTGACGAATATAAGGGATTGTTGGTAAACTGTTTTGATGAACCGCCGTACATTATGAATTCATATAATCCTGAATATTACCAGGACCTGATTACAAAATACGGTTTCAGAAAGGATTACGACCTCTTTGCATACCATCTTGACAAGGATAAAATTTTCAATGAAAAAACCGGTAAGATAATTGAGTACGCCAAAAAGAAATACAATTTTGAAGTATACTCCATGGACTTTAAAAAGATGGACCAGGAAATAAGAGACCTGAAGGAGGTACTTGACCTGGCTGTCCCGGATGAATGGCCGGACCTGGTGGCTCCTACCCTGGAAGAAGTACAAGAAATGGCAAAATACCTGAGAAAGTTTGCCGATCCCGACCTTATTATCATAGCCCGTTCCGGTAACAGGCCCATAGGATTTGGAATCGCCCTGCCCAATTACAACCAGGTTCTCAGTAAAATAAACGGCAGGCTGACACCTATTGCCATTATAAAATACCTTTATTACAGGCGAAAGATTGACAGTGTGCGTTTCTTTACCATGTTTGTAATTCCCGAGTTCCGAAGCAAGGGCGTTTCATATGCCATCTATTACCAGACATTCCTTAACGGAACAAGAAAGGGATATTATATAGGAGAAGGTTCTTCCATAGGCGAAGAGAACTTGCGTATGAGAAATGACATTGAGAGTTTCGGCGGTGTGCACACGAAAACTTACAGGATTTTCTGCATGGAACTGTAAAGATGATTTGCAGTATTTCAAAAGACAGCATAATAATATGCAGTATTTCAACAGCAGAAAAAGGATTTGACTTTTCCTAAAGTCAAATCCTTTTTTGCTCAACTGTTATATACTTTCATAAATCCATATTCCTTTATACTTTTACCAATTCAGGCTCATTAACCCATTTCCCCGGGGGCTCATCAACAACCGCATTAACCTGAGAATCTTTCCAAACCTGCCTATATCCTGTTACTCCTGTATATTCTCTTCCACCGTGCCGGTGCTGAACTCCATTGATTCAATGAAACCGCCTTTCCTGACTTCATAATTAATGCCTCTCCATACAACCTGCGGATTTGCCCTGCAGGCATATATGAGGTAGAATGTGCCGAACAGGTCAAAGAACAGCGGCATTATTACGTCCACAGGTTTTATCTTGTTGTATGACAACAACCTTTGCATGAGTCCATGAACCGTTCTTATACCCATGGCAACGAAGGAAAGGATGAGCAGAGGCCTGTTCCACGTTACAGCAGCCCAGATAAACATTGCCCAGTACCAGAAAAGCATTACCACAAAAACAGGAAGTTCAACGGCTATATGGGCTTTTATTCCTGATGCTATCCTTTTTGCGTAATTGATAGACTTTTCCCTGGGAAGTTTATTCACATGACACTCAACAAACGGCCCTAACACAATTTTATATCCCATCCTGTATAAGGTGTTGCCTAAATACAGGTCTTCCAGGAGTGAATTTCCATATGATTCAAGGCCACCCACCAGCTGAAGGACATCTCTCCTCATGCCGAAAGCAGCACCGGTCATGCCCACATCCATCTTAAGTTTCGTAAGAAAAGCCCAAATGAAGTCTGTTTCACTGTTTTGTAAAAATGTGAAGAACCTGGTCCAGAAATCATTTCCTCCTATATTCATCTGCCCGCAGGTAGTAACACCTACTTTTTCATCTCTGAGCGGGCGGACCATCTTTACAAGAAAGTCCGGTCTCACTCTGATATCACTGTCACCAAACACAAGGATGTCATATTTAGCTTTTTTAATTCCATGAACCATGTTTGAACTTTTACCGTTTAATCCAGGCAAAATAGGGTTTACGATTATTTCAATATCGATATGGGGGTATTTCTCCTTGATTTTACGTACAACATCAATGGCGGGATCTTCAGGGTCTTGAAAACTGAAAATATGCTGCACTTCACCTTTATAATCCTGTTCCATCCATGATACGAGATTCTTTTCATATTCAAAATCAAGGTCCTTTACGGGATGGATAACGCTTACGGGATAAAGTTTGTCACTTTCATCCGAAGGAATCGGTTGCCTGCTCCACAGAGAGTGCAGCTTCGCGAACACCAGCTGTCCTATCCAGAAAAAAGTAAATATAATGCCTACTGCTAAGAATAAGAACATCATACACATGACTCCCTTATGATTTGATAGAGTGCATTTCTTGTTTAATTATATAACGTTGCAGGAGAATATACAACCTAAATTTGGGATAACTCCTCTTGTCCGGCCTTTAACCAAAACTTCTTACAAAGCCCCTTAATTCCTTACCCCAATGACGGGAGCAGGAATCCGTCCGCCTCTTTCAATAAATTCCCTGCTGCTGAAATGGTTTATTTTCATCACGGGACCTGAACCCAACAAGCCACCGAAGTCCACCGTCTCTCCTGCCGATTTGCCAGGTGCCGGAATAATCCTTACCGCCGTCGTTTTGTTATTGACAACTCCTATGGCTGCTTCATCAGCAATAATGGCAGATATGGTCTCCGGGCTGGTATCGCCGGGAACCACGATCATATCCAGACCCACAGAACATACACATGTCATGGCCTCGAGTTTTTCTATGGTCATTCCGCCCTTTTTCACTGCTTCAGACATGGCAGCGTCCTCTGAAACGGGTATAAATGCACCACTTAAGCCGCCTACATAAGACGATGCCATTATCCCGCCTTTTTTCACAGCGTCATTGAGCAATGCCAGGGCGGCTGTAGTCCCATGGGTGCCACAGCATTCAAGGCCCATTGCTTCAAGGATTTCTGCCACGCTGTCGCCCACGGCGGGAGTTGGAGCAAGGGAAAGGTCAACTATGCCAAAAGAGGCATTGAGCCTTCTGGAAGCTTCCCGGGCCACAAGCTGTCCCATCCTTGTAATTTTAAAAGCAGTTTTCTTTATGATTTCCGCCAGTTCACCGAAATCTGCACCCGGGTGTTTTTCAATGGCTGCCTTTACAGTACCCGGACCGCTGACACCGACATTTATGACACATTCAGGTTCTCCCACTCCATGGAATGCTCCTGCCATAAAAGGATTGTCTTCCGGTGCATTTGCAAAAACAACCAGTCTTGCGCATGCGCTTCCTCCGGAATCAGCGGTCAGTCTGGCGCATTCCTTTATAATCTGGCCCATTTGTTTCACGGCATCCATATTGATACCTGTTTCAGTAGTACCAACATTTACTGAGGAACATACTTTTGTGGTGCTGCTTAAAGCTTTGGGAATTGATTCTATAAGTATCCTGTCACCCTTCGTGTATCCCTTGTGGACCAGCGCAGAAAAACCTCCTATGAAATCAATGCCTATCTGGTCAGCTGCCTTTTCCATGGCCAGGGCATATTTGTAGTAATCTTCGCTGTCACAGCTTTCTGCCACCAAGGAAACAGGGGTTACCGCAACTCTCTTATTTATTATGGGTATACCGTATTCCTTTTCAATTTCATTGCCCACATCAACCAGCCGTGACGCCCGTTTCACTATCTTGTCGTAGACTCTCCTGCAGGACTCGTCGATATTGGGATGGCAGCAGTCCCGAAGGGATATACCCATTGTAATGGTCCTGATGTCAAGATGTTCCTCTTGTATCATCTTAAGGGTTTCCAATATTTCACCATGCGTAATCATATGTACCTCCACAAAAGGCTTCTTAAATTACAGAAATATTAAGATAAAACCAATCACAGGCAGATGTACAATGCCAGGTTCCGTGTGTCATATTCTGTGCATGGAATTAAATATGTCCTCATGCTGAACCATAACTGATAATCCCAGGTTCTTGCCTACCTCCTGGAGCTTTTGGGTAAGGTCGTTAAAGTTTGTCTTCATCTGGGAAATATCAACCAGCATTACCATACTGAAAATATCCTGCAGTATAGTTTGGTTAATGTCCAGGATATTTACATACGCACTGGCTAAAACGGAACTGATGGCAGCAATAATGCCGACCTTGTCTTTGCCGATTACAGTAATTACCGCTCTCATAACAATCCCCTCATAATTTTAATTTTTACTTTTATATACTCTTCCTCGTACAAGCGGTCTGCCGTCTATTTGCAAAACCCGTTCCTTCCTGTACAATACCGCTATTTTTTTAATCTTAATTATATCATAAGGATGAAAAATCAAAGAGATGAAATTACCAGTGGTTTTGTCTATACATCATTGATATAATAGAAGTGTCACATACCAGTAATGTCGCGGTCTCAGAACCGGAGTTTGGGAGGTGGGGCATATGCGAAGGATAATTTTAAGGATATTGGTCCTTGTTGCAATGATTTTTGCAATATGCTCTGCACCTGCGCCCACAACGTACGCCCAGTCCACGGTTATCAAAGACGTATACCAGAGTTCTCCGTATGCATGGCAGTCAATATTAAGGCTTAACAAGCTTGGTATACTTTCCGGAGATAAAAACGGCTATTTTAATCCCCACAGGCCTGTAACCCGGGCTGAAATTGTAAAAATGATCGTTTTGTCCCTGGGAATAAATACAAAACCGGCAAGTACAGGCTCAAACCCCACTTTCAAAGATGTGCCTTCCAACCATTGGGCATACGAATATGTGGAAGCGGCTCACAGGGCCGGCATAGTCAATGGCACTTCGCCAGATCTTTTTCAGCCGGATAAGTACTGTACCCGGGAAGAAATGGCAGTGATGCTTGTACGCTCATTAGGTTTAACCGACAAGCAGATTCGCTCAAAATTCGGATTCACTTTCACAAACAGGTTCGATGATGCATATAGTATAGCCGACTGGGCAAAACCCTGTGTCGAGTTTGCCCTTAGGACCGGTCTCATGAACGGTACCAGTAAAACAAAATTTTCACCGAAAGCTCATGCCTTACGGGAGCAGGCAGTTGTAATAATTGACAGGTTTCTCGCCAACAAAAGCTTTATAATGCAGACAGCCAATGTTTTGACCGAAAAGTCCAGCTTTCCTGATCTTTACCTGGCATTGATGGAGAATTTTCTGCATTACAAAGGCCGTATTTCCTCCATTCATACCCTGACCATTGAAGACAAAACAACAGCCCGTGCGGAGAATATAAGGGTTGAGATTAACGGTGTAAATAATATGTCTGATTACCATTTACATGTAAAGATCCTGTCATATAAACCTGACAGTACGTCAGTGACAGAATACGAGGCAATAAAAGCAGGCCAGCAGCATTTTATAAAATATGCGGGAGATGAAAAATGGAGCGTGGAAAACATCTCCGTTACCGGATCGAACCTGGCTGAAAGCCTGGACTTGCAAAAACAGTTCTTAAGCGAGTATAGGAATTTTAACATTGAAGACAGAGGTTTAGTATATCTTAACGGGCAACAGGTTCACAGGTATTCATTGGGAATAAACAAGGAAGCCCTCACAGCACTGCTTCCCAATTTGCTGATGGGTTATGACAAAGACTTCGGCAGCTTTGAAGATATAGATAATACATTTAATGAGGGATACAGTATTAGCACTAATGTTTATATAACAGGCAATAACAAGCTCTTCAGGGAAGTCCACAAGTTTACGGCAGGTATAAACAAAACCTATCCTGAATACCCTGAGACAACACATCTGTCCATCCAGTGTGTTCTCGACTCTTCTTACAGCGATATCGGCCGGGAATTCAAGATTGAACCTCCGCCTCTTGAACAATAAAAAAATAGAGTGGGTTATCCCACTCCATTTTATGAGGATTCGAGAATTTTAACCGCATTTTGAGAAACCACAGTTACGGCAGACAACACACCCGCTCTCATGTTCAATAGGACTGCCGCATTCGGGGCAAGAAGCGGTTCTCGGTATCTTTTCATATTCAATGTCGCTTATATCATCCAGGTTATTATTAAGCCCGTTCCCGTTTCCGTTGGAAAGCTTGGCCACCTTCTGAATAACCCTTGCTATGGCATCAGGGCAGGAAGTAACTTTTAGTCCCGGTTTCCTGATGGTACTGATGCACCGTATACCTCTGAGCTGTTCCACCAGCGTCTCCACATCCATTCCGGACCTTAAGGCAATTGAAACAAGCCTGCTGGTGGCCTCGGACTGGGATGGGCATCCGCCGCCTCTGCCGAGGTTGGTAAACACTTCGCATATACCTTTTTCATCATAGTTTACGGTTATAAAGAGAGTACCGCAACCAATTTTTACTTTTTCCGTGAATCCCGTTGTTATATCAGGCCTTTCCCTCGGGACTATCTTGAATTCCTGGGGCTCTTCCTCCTTCTTTTTATTAACCTTTCCTATGTTTAAAACCTGGGACTCCCTGCTGCCGTCCCTGTATATGGTTACGCCTTTGCAGCCTGTCTTGTATGCCAGTTCATAAACCTTGCGCACATCCTCTTTTGTAGCATCGTGTCTTAAGTTCACAGTTTTGGATACAGCATTGTCGGTATACTTCTGGAAAGCTGCCTGCATTCTTACATGCCATTCCGGGTCTATATCGTGAGCCGTAACGAATATTTTCCGGATTCTCTCAGGTATACTTGTAAAGCCTTGTATACTTCCCACTTTTGCTATGCTCTTCATTAAACCATCGGAATAGAATCCTTCTCTTTTTGCCACTTCCGCAAAGTTAGGGTTCACATCTACGAGTTCGTCATTATCCATGACATTTCTTATGAAGGAAATGGCAAACAACGGTTCAATGCCACTTGAAACTCCTGCAATAATACTTAAGGTGCCGGTAGGCGCAATGGTCGTAACAGTGGCATTTCTTACCTTTATGCCTTTGCCGGCAAATATGCTTTTATCATAATACGGGAATACTCCTCTTTTCTCAGCCAGGGCAGAAGAGGTTTCCACAGCCTTCTTATGTATAAATCCCATTACTTCCTCAGCAAGGGAAATAGCTTCTTCCGAGTTGTATGGTATCCCGAGCCTGCACAGCATGTCAGCCCAGCCCATAACACCAAGGCCTATTTTCCTGGTGCCCCGGGTCATTTCATCAATCTGTGGCAACGGGTATTTGTTGACGTCGATAACATTATCCAAGAAGTGTACCGCTTTTTCCACTACCCTGCCCAATCTTTCGTAATCCACCGTTTTTCCGCCATTGCCATCAGTTATCATTATGCTTAAGTTTATGGAACCAAGGTTACATGCTTCATATGGCAATAACGGCTGTTCACCGCACGGATTGGTGCTTTCTATCTCTCCCAGTTCAGGTGTGGGATTGCCTGCATTAAGCCTGTCCAGGAAAATTATACCGGGTTCCCCGTTATTCCATGCGTTCTCAATTATCATATCAAATATTTCTCTGGCGTTTTCTTTTCTTACAGGCTTGCCGGTACGGGGATCAACAATATCGTACTCTTCGCCCCTTCTGACGGCTTCCATGAATTCTTCCGTCAAGCCGACGCTTATATTGAAATTGGTTATATCAGCATTATCCTGTTTACAGGTTATGAACTCCCGTATATCAGGATGGTCAACCCTGAGTATACCCATATTGGCTCCTCTTCGGGTTCCTCCCTGTTTAACGGCTTCAGTGGCGGCGTTAAACACCTTCATGAAACTTATGGGACCGCTTGCTATTCCTCCGGTGGATTTTACAGCTGAACCTTTTGGTCTCAGCCTCGAAAAGCTGAAGCCTGTCCCTCCGCCGCTTTTATGTATTAAGGCCGCGTTTTTTATGGACTCAAAAATCCCTTCCATAGTATCTTCAACAGGCAGCACAAAGCAGGCGCTCAACTGCCCCAAGGGCCTTCCTGCATTCATTAAAGTAGGTGAATTAGGCAGGAACTCTAAATTATACATCAACTGATAAAACTCTTCGGCAGTTTCCTTTACCTTTTCTTCAGGCTCATATTTTGCATCGGCAGCAGCAATAGCATCCGCAACCCTTCGAAACATTCCCTCAGGCGTTTCAATCACGTTTCCGTCAACATCTTTTATTAAATATCTTCGTTCAAGCACTTTAATGGCATTTTCAGTCAGGGTCATACAAGCTCCTCCTCAAATTCACAATATTTAGTGTCAGCCGCACCCCGGATGCACAATATATTGTATAACCTTTGAGTTTTAAAGTCAATAGAGAATGAAAATTTAACTAAATATAAAAATTTTGCTCAATAAAAAAGCATTTTACTCACGGTAAAATGCTTCTTCAGAATAGGTATTGGACGGATCCCAGAAGATCCATTCTTCGTAACCTGCGTCATATACAGCCTGGATTTGCTGCCTCGCCTGTTCAGGACCATAGTTCATATAGTATCCGCTGCTCAGCCATGATGCAGTGAAATCCTGCAAATAGGGTCTCACGTCTGCCTTGTAGTTTGGCACAGACGCAATGCGGTTACGGGCTTTAACCAGTGAATTGTATACTACCTCATAAGGCCGTAAGTCCGGCTTTTCAAAGCGCACATTGTTTATTATCTGTCCCACTGCATAGTGGGAGGGATATACCATGGGCGATATGTAATCTATATTTGCACCTATTTTCTCCAGGTATTGGCCGATATTTTCCGTATCCTCAGGGCTCTCGCATATAATTCCGAAAACATCAGCTGATAGAATGGCGCCGGGTAGCTTTTGGACAGCGTAATCCAAAAACTCGTTTATTACTTCATATTTTTTCTGTGTAACTTCTCCAAAGTTCATGTTTTTTCCATTGGGGAACCTTACATAGTCAAACTGTATTTCATCAAAGCCCTTCTCAAGAGCTTCCCGCGCTATATCGATCAAATAATCCCAGGATTCTTTCTTATATGGATTTATCCATGATACATAATGGCCATTACTATATTCCTTCCAAATGCCGCCTACATTATCCCTGACCGCCTGGTCCGGAAACTTTCCCGAATAGACAGGGTCCTTGAAACATACCAATCTGCCGATGACATGGATGTTATTATCATGCATCTTCTTCAATACATGGTCCACATCGTACTTTTTCATCCATGAGCCATATTCCTGCACCAACGGCAGACCGGACTCATAACCCACATACCCGTCATCGTCCTTTATATCTATTACATAAGCGTTAATTTCCGTTTCATTGGCCAGTTTGATGAAATGGTCAAGGCGCTCTTCTATTCCAACGGTCCAGCCGGTAAGGTAAAGGGCCTTTACTTTTACTTTTTTGCTCTCAAACCGGGTTACATCTTTATTGCCATCATCATGATCATTACCGCTGCCGGTTTTATCACCATCATTTGACTGGTTTTTATCATCTGTTCCGTCTGCATTATCTGTCTTATCCTCATCATTTGCCGTACTTTCGCCTTTTTCCCCGCTATTTTTTCCGGCATTATCATTTTTTGAATTACCGTCTCCATTGCCTTCACTATTACTGGTTTCTTCACTGCCTTCTCCATTGCTTCCGGCTGTGTCTTCAACGCCTTCGTGCCCCTTGCCTGATTTTCCGTCAGAAACATCTGTAGCATCATTTTCGGAATAATCTGACGACATGGCAGACCGGCTTTGAAATTTGCATGAAGTTACTGTAGCCATTATAACTGGTATTAGTATTACAAGCGCAAAAATCCTCACAAAACGACTGTTTATCATAATTTCCCCCTGTATCTTTTGTTTGCATTATTACCGGCAACTGGTCATTTACGACTATTATATCAGAATAACCTGTCTCGATAAATGACTTAATATAAAAATATTTCATATATTTCTACAAAATCCGCATAAACCCTTATGCCTTATTTTTCCGGCAGAAATGCTTCCTTTGGATACACGTTTCCGGGATTCCATAACATCCAGCCGTCAAATCCTGCATCATAGACTGCTTTTATCTGCTCTCTGATTTGCTTTGGTCCATAATGCTGGTAATACCCTTTGGGAAGGTATTTTGCGGTAAACGCCTGCAAATACGGCCTTATTTCAGCACCACTCACTCCCGCTTCCGACAGGCGTTTTTTGGCTTTGAGGAGTGTATTCAGCACAACATCATAAGGTTTCAGGTCCGGCGCTTTGAACAGGATGTCATTAATTACCTGGCCTTTTCCGTTTCCCATTGTGGATCTTGTTTCATTGGCAAAATGAGATGGGTATATCATAGGACAAATGACATCTATGTCTTTTACTATGCTTTCCAGTACCTGCCCAATATTTCGTCCGTCAGGCTCACTTTCGCATATAATACCAAACACGTCAGCGGTAACCTTAACACCATATTCATCCAGTTCTTTTTTAGCATATTTCAGGAATTGATTAATGACTTCGCTTTTTTCAAAGGCCTGTTCACCATAATCAACGTCAGGACCTGTGCCCGTGGGGAACCTGACATAATCAAACTGTATCTCATCAAATCCCAGTTCAGCTGCCTCTTTCGCAATTTCTACGTTATATTCCCATACTTCTTTGCTACATGGATTTGTCCAGGCAATGGTACCATTTTCCTTCCACAGGGACCCATCTTTCTTTTTAATGGCCAAATCCGGCCTTTTTTCAGCCAGTTCATTGTCCCTGAAGCAGACAATCCTGGCAATGGCATATATATTGTTATCATGAAGCTTTTCAAGTACTTCCCCGGGATTGAATATTTTTGCATCCAGTCCATACTCTTTCGCCATGGGTATCCTGGAACTGTAATTTATATATGTTTCCTTTACATCAATAATTAAAGCGTTTATTTCAGTTTCATTCGCTATCTTTATAAGGTCGTCCAGCTTTTTCTTGTCTCCTGCCGTGTTTCCCGTCACATACAGGCCTTTAACTATTAAGTTGTCAAATCTTCTTTTGGGTTTGTCTGCTTTTTCCTGTCTCTTTTCAAGCTCTTCCCTTTCTGTATCTGAGTTTCCGCTGCCGGGATTTGTTTCTTCCGAACCCTTTTCATCATCTTCCGAAAGTATGTTTTTTTCATTAACATTTTTGTTTTTTATGTCTTCACCCAGGTTGATATATTGTTTACCTTTGATTTGTTCATGCCTTTTTAAAGGCATCCTTTCCGAAGCAAAAAAAGTTAAGTACATGTAACATGATACAGCATATAATGCAATGACTGTAACCGCAATCAGGGATTGTGTTGTTTTAATTTTCTTCCTTCCGGTTTTCATATCTGCCTCACGACAATTAAACTTATTGAACTTGTAATTATTATTTGCGAAATGAAATTCGGCGATAAGTAGTAATATATTTATGTATATGCAATGTTTATGTATATGCGAATTTTATGATGTGCATGTCAAAAGCATAAAAAAAAGGAAGAGCATATACCCTTCCTTTCTTCTGGCTCCTCAAGTAGGACTCGAACCTACGACCCTGCGGTTAACAGCCGCATGCTCTACCAGCTGAGCTATTGAGGAATATAGATATGGCGGCGACCTACTTTCCCAGGACGTCTCCATCCTAGTATCATCAGCACTGAGAAGCTTAACTGCCGTGTTCGGTATGGGAACGGGTGTTTCCTTCTCGTCATTGCCACCATATATCTTTAAGGTGCATTACCGCACCCTCAAAACTATATAATGTAAGTATTTAAACTCTTTTCATTTACACTTCCTTGGTCAAGCCCTCGACCTATTAGTACCAGTCAGCTAAATGCATTGCTGCACTTACACCCCTGGC
>Ga0134101_1000135_pt1 | contig 97197 bp, 66 predicted proteins | sample 12_3_2metaG_FD_94446 | JGI IMG/M metagenome (GOLD analysis project Ga0134101, IMG submission 94446) | Switchgrass degrading microbial communities from high solid loading bioreactors in New Hampshire, USA - 12_48_3.3_201_A2 metaG | ecosystem: Engineered > Bioreactor > Semi-continuous > Anaerobic...
ATCATACAAATCACTCCTGTCAATGTTTTTTCGGCAATTACATTTTACAGTTTGATTTGTATGATGGGAAGAGGCAATTTGCTTCTTCCTTTATTTTTGCCAATAAAAATTATACTCTAAGTTCACTTAATTACGCGAAAAACGGAACAGTCAGGCCCTTTCTCCTGACTATTCCGTATTATCCTTTTCTTAATGTATTCCACTTTTGTTAATCATTGAATTAAAACCTCTGCCCCTGAACCTGTCCAGTCGGTATGAAAAACTCCGGGCTGATCCACCCTTTGATATGTATGGGCGCCAAAGTAATCTCTCTGAGCTTGTATCATATTGGCAGGAAGCTGTTTGGAGCAATACGCGTCAAAATATGAAAGTGCTGATGTAAACCCAGGAACAGGCAATCCGAAACTGACAGCTGTTATAACAGCCTTGCGCCAGCCAGATTGAGCCTTTTCCAATGCGTTTTTAAAAAACGGAGCCAGCATTAAATTCGGCAAATCCGGGTTTTCATCATAGGCTTTTTTGATATGCTCTAAAAAACGGGCACGTATTATACATCCTTCTCTCCACAAAAGAGCAATATTTCCATAATCCAGATTCCATTTATATTGCACGGATGCCTCTCTTAACAAGGCAAAGCCCTGGGCATAGGAACAAATTTTCGCTGCATAAAGAGCCTGTCTTACTGCTTCAATAAACTCCTCTTTACTGCCTTCAAATTTTCGAACCGGTTTTTTAAAAACATCGGCAGCTGCTGTTCGTTCATTCTTGATGACAGAAAGAGAGCGTGCAAACACTGCCTCTGTAATGGTGGGTGTTGCTATTCCAAGGTTCATTGCCGCCTGGCTGGACCATTTACCTGTTCCTTTCTGCTGAGCCGTATCCATAATGAAATCAACCAACGGCTTTCCGGTTTTTTCATCCATTTTGGATAATATCCTGCCTGTTATCTCTATTAAATAGCTGCTTAACTCTCCTTTATTCCATTCAGAAAATATTTCATGCATTTCCGTATGCTTTAACTCAAGAACATTCTTTAAAAGGTAATATGCCTCGCTAATCAGCTGCATGTCTCCATATTCTATACCGTTATGAACGGTCTTTACAAAATGCCCTGCACCATTTGGTCCTATCCACTGACAACATGGAGAACCATCTTCCATTTTTGCGGCAATCTTTTGAAAAACTGGGGCTACATATTGCCAGGCTTCCTTCGAACCTCCAGGCATGATACTTGGCCCCTCAAGAGCACCTTTCTCTCCGCCTGAAATACCTGCGCCAATGAACAGCAATCCTTTCTTTTCAAGTTCATGGGTACGACGGTTCGTATCTTCAAAGTGGGAATTTCCGCCATCTATAATAATATCCCCTTTATCCAGATAAAGAATCAATTGATTGATTAAGCTGTCAACGGCATCCCCTGCTTTTACCATCATCATAACCTTACGAGGCCTTTTCAACGTATCAATCAGTTCCTTTATGGAGTAGGTTCCGATAATATTTTTACCTCTTGCACGTCCTTCCATAAATTTTTTTACTTTTTCTGTTGTGCGATTATATACAGCCACTGTAAAACCATTGCGTTCCATATTCATTACCAGATTTTCACCCATCACGGCAATGCCGATTAAGCCGATATCTGCTTTGCACATAATATCTCAACCTTTCCTGCGCTATTAAAAAGAATATTATTTCCCTGTATAAATTTATAATACCCAGACTCCTATCTCCTAAACAAAAAAACACTCCTCCTTGTAACCTTTTTTCAGCTGACATCATAATATACTACTGAAACACGAAGACAATATACCTCTAAGCTACGCGGAGAGGAGGTGAAAATATGGCTGACGGATACAAATTTTTCGATAATGCAGAAATTCTTTTCTTTATACTTGTTTTCCTGTGGTTGTTCTATTGCGGAAACTGCGGATATGATTACGGCAGATACGGCGGCTGCAAATAGGAACATATTGAAGTATTAACCCTCAAAATATAATGATAAGGAGTGAAAAGACATGTCATTCTTCGGTAACATACTTGACAGAGATACCATCCTTTGGTTCATTATTCTGTTCTTATTATTGTTCTATTGCAATTGTGGCTATGGAATTGATAAGAAATAACAGAAGCGGTTGTTCTACTGCAAAAAATGCCAAAATGAATGAGATAAGTTATTTGGAAGGAGGTAAATAAAATGGCTGATACAAATACAAGCGGATTCTTTGGTTTCGGACCTAATGAAATCTGGATATGGATTATTATCATTATTCTCATATTCTGCTTCTGTGGCGGATTCGGCGGCTATGGATACGGCTGCAACAGATAATAAATAGAACATATTATTAAAAGAAAGAAGTGAACATATATGAGTTTCTTTAGTAATATTTTTAATGACAGAGATACTATTCTGTGGTTCATTATACTATTCCTCTTAATTTTCTACTGCAATTGTGGCGGATACGGTGTCACTTCAACCGCAGAAACAGAAGCTGCAAATGAATAGTTAAGATTTTATACTTTTCCAAAAACATTGGGCTGTAGCAAAAAAGGGTTATGAATACTCAAAACCTTCCCTGCAGTAAAATGTATGTATTGTTCATAAATATACAAACTTACAGGGAACAAGTCTCGATAATTCCATATTTTGCAACAGCCCATTTATCATGTATTAACGAAGTCTCCAGACAATTTCATTCCATCTGAGTTCATTTTTGAAATTCAGAATGTTGGTATCCTTATTTATTAAAACATATTCAATACCAACCATTTCAGCCCAGTCGATCAGTTGTTCAGCCGTAACCTCATAAGAGAAACATGTATGGTGGGCTCCGCCTGCAAGAATCCAGGCTTCAGCACATTCACGCAATGACGGCTGCGGCTTCCAAAGTACCCGAGCTACCGGAAGCTTCGGCATAGACTTGCTTGGTTGTACCGCTTCCACTTCATTGATAATAAGACGGAATCGATCGCCCATATCAACCAATGAAGCGCAAACGGCCGGACCTGATTTGCCATCGAAAATCAATCTTGCAGGATCTTCTTTTCCGCCAATTGAAAGCGGGTACACCTCAAGCTTTGGCTTTGCAGCTGCAATTGTCGGACATATTTCAAGCATATGAGCTTCCAATATCATTTCATTGCCAGGTTCAAGGTGATAGGTATAGTCCTCCATAAATGACGTACCTTTACCACCTGCCATGACTTTCATAATACGAACTAATGCTGCTGTTTTCCAGTCACCTTCCGCACCAAAGCCGTATCCTGCTGCCATTAACCTCTGAGCGGCAAGACCAGGAAGCTGTTTCATTCCATGAAGGTCTTCAAAGGTTGTTGTAAATGCACTGAATTTGCCGGCTTCCAGAAATGCTTTCATTCCTAACTCTATACGAGCCTGCTCACGTATTGAATCCCGAACAGCTTCTTCGGTTTTTGCTTTCGGTGTAACATCATACGATTCTTCATATTCTTGGACAAGCTTATCAATTTGATCATCCGTTACTTTATTGATGTATTCAACAAGGTCCCCTACTCCGTATCCGTTAATCGACCAGCCAAACTTAATCTGTGCTTCAACCTTGTCTCCGTCTGTTACAGCTACATCACGCATATTGTCTCCGAAACGCGCTACCTTAAGGTTCTTTCCTTCTGCATAAGCAACCGCAACCTTCATCCAACTGCCTATACGTCTGCGTACTTCACTGTCTTCCCAATGACCTACAACAACTTTACGGGCTATTCTCATACGTGTGCCGATAAATCCAAATTCACGGTCACCATGAGCGGACTGGTTTAAATTCATAAAATCCATATCTATGCTATCCCATGGTATATCACGATTAAATTGAGTATGTAAATGCAAAAATGGTTTATTTAACTCCGATAATCCACCTATCCACATTTTTGCAGGAGAAAAAGTATGCATCCAGGTAATAATTCCGGCACATGAGTTGTCAGAATTTGCTTCAAGACACACCTTGCGTATTTCTTCAGGTGTTGTTACAACAGGCTTAAACACAATCTGATAAGGTATTGCCGAATCTTTGTTTAAAGCCTCTGTCATAGCTTTTGAATGCTCATCCACCTGCCTGAGGGTCTCCATACCGTACAAATGCTGGCTTCCGGTAACAAACCAGAACACATTTGCATTATTCGTTCTCATAAAATCTTCCTCCTTTACTGGATTAAATTTCTATATTATTAATATATCACTAAATTGAAACCCTTGTAAAGCGTTATCATATAATTATCAGCATATCATCACACTTTTTAAGGTTACAGAATAATATATGTATAGAAACTTATATTAAGGAGGTTATATCATTATGATCCCTAAAAAAGGTCCTGAAGCAAAAATGCCTGAAAGGCCCTTTCCACCATCAGATTCCTATATGATGCCGGAACGATTTTTTATGCCTGAAATGCCATTCATGCAGCCTGTTATGCCTGATCATGGTTGCTACCCCCATTGCATACCGCAGGAAATGGTTCTTACCAATATAAAGCTGGCAAGAGCCTACGTTCCATTCCAGAAATTATGTGATACCTATTCACCTGTTGAAGCTTTAGTGAAAGGAACCATTTTCCCCGAACTTTTCAGTCCTTATGAAGGTGAAAATAAAAAATGCAGACCACCTAAATATGAATAAAGGAGGCAATATGATCATGGATATGAACAGAGATGAACTCTTGAAGCATATTAGTGCAATCGATTTTGTCCTTGTAGATCTTCAGCTTTATCTTGACACACATCCCTGCGACTACGATGCACTTATGAGATATAATGCCGCTGCCATGCAATCAAGGATGTTGAGAAACCAGTATGAAAGGCTTTATGGGCCATTAGTATCTTTCAGATCTACCAGCTGCTATCCTTGGCAATGGATTAACAACCCTTGGCCCTGGAGCAGGGAATTTAACTTTGAACTTGCCGGAGAGGAGTGTTAGATTATGTGGGTATATGAAAAAAAATTAGAATTTCCTGTAAAAATTAAAAATCCTGATCCCCGAATGGCAAAATTGATCATTACTCAATACGGAGGGCCGGACGGAGAATTAGCTGCATCCCTCAGATATCTATCTCAAAGATTTTCCATGGTAACTCCGCAGGCTAAAGCCATCTTAAATGATATTGGCACCGAAGAGCTGGCTCACTTAGAAATAATAGGAAGCATGGTTCATCAATTAACGAAAGATGCAACCATTGATGAAATTGACAAAGGTACTCTGGCACCATATTTTGCAGATCATGACAGGGCGGTTTATCCTGTAAATGCATCTGGAGTTCCTTTTACGGCTGCTTATATTCAGTCCAAAGGCGACCCCATTACAGACCTTCATGAAGATATGGCTGCAGAACAAAAGGCACGCTCCACTTATGAATATCTTATAAGCCTCGCTGATGATCCTGATGTTATACAACCCCTCAAATTCCTCAGGGAAAGAGAAGTGGTACATTTCCAGAGGTTTGGCGAAGCACTGAGAATTGTTCAGGATTATCTGGACAGCCCAAAAGTGTTTGAGGTAAAGAAACCTGAAGGAATGAAATAAATATCCGAACCTACCAGCGGAACAACAAAACGTTCCGCTTTTATTCTTTTTAAAATAGGTCTATTTTCTCATGCTCCTGTCAAAAATATATATAAAGTACTTTTACAGGAGATGACAGAATATGAAAGCTGTTGTGTTTAATGCTTCTGTGCCCAGGTACCTGACGACCATGGCACTGGGTACCATACATAAGGATTTTTATCATAGTCCCCTATCCTGCATATCACTAAAAGAAATTGACATTCCATCCCTGCCCAACGAAAACTGGGTATTAATAAAAACCCTGTACGGAGGTATCTGCGGCAGTGACCTTAATATGATTTTTCTGCACGACAGTCCCTCTACTTCCCCTTTTGTATCCTTTCCCTTTGTAATAGGTCATGAAAACCTGGGCATCATCGCTCAAAAAGGCGCTAATGTGAAAGATTTTAACATTGGTGACAGAGTTGTAGCCGATCCTCTGTTATCCTGTGATGTAAGAGAAGTGGATCAGCCATGCCGGCAGTGTGCCAACGGTAATTACTCTCTTTGCGAAAATATTACCAAACCGCCTGTTTCCCCAGGAATCAGCATTGGATTTTGTAAAGATACGGGAGGCAGTTGGGGGGAATATTATTTGGCGCACCAATCCCATTTATACAAGGTTGACGGCAGTATATCCGACCGGGAAGCCATTATGGTAGACCCGATATGTTCCGCCCTGCATCCCGTAATAAATAACTTTCCTGAGGACCATGAAAAAGTTCTGGTAGTCGGTAGCGGAGTAATCGGCCTGTTAATAGTCGGTTGCATCAGAGCATTAGGAAGCAAATGCCATATTACAATAATGGCAAAGCATTCATTTCAGGGTGAAGCGGCAAAAGACCTGGGAGCCGATAAAATTATATATTCCAATAACACAGATTATTATGAGGATGTTAAAATGATTACCAACGGAAAGTTCTACCAGCCTATTCTCGGCAAGCGTTTTATGCTGGGCGGCTTTGACAAGGTGTTTGATTGTGTTGGCTCATCCTCATCCATTGACGAGTCATTGAAGTTTACCCGGGCCAAAGGCACAATGGTTCTTGTCGGCCTGGCCAGTTATCCGAAAAAAGTGGATTGGACGCCCATATGGTTCAAAGAGATCAATGTAACAGGCTCCATGTATTATAACACCGAAAGCCATCGAAACGGAAAAAAAGAAAAAGCTTATGCCATAGCCCTTGACCTGCTGAAAAGAAAAAAACTGAAAGTAGAAAGGATGGTAACTCATACTTTTGAATTGAAGGATTACCGTGAAGGTATCCGAACTGCTGCAGATAAAAAAAATAACCATAGTTTGAAGGTTGTATTCAGGTTTTAGATTCTTTCGGGCGGACAAAGCCGTCCGCCCCTACTTCCTGCCCAGTATCGCTTTCTTGGCCGTTTCTGCTGCAGCTGCCGCATCCGGTGTATAATAATCTGCGCCGATTTGTTTTGCAAAATCCTCATTTACCGGTGCACCGCCGATCATAACAATATACTTGTTGCGCAGTCCTCTTTCCTGCAGCCTTTCAATGACCTTTTGCATATTCGGCATGGTTGTGGTTAACAAAGCAGACATTCCTATGATATCTGCGCCGATTTCTTCAGCCTTGTCAATGAATGTATCCACCTCTACATCCACCCCAAGGTCCGTTACTTCAATCCCTGCACCTTTCATCATCATAATAACAAGATTCTTGCCTATATCATGAAGATCTCCTTTTACCGTACCTATAACTGCCTTGCCTACAGGTTCAACCCCTTCTTCAACAAGTTTAGGCTCCAGAACAGAAATCCCTGCGTTCATTGCTCTTGCCGCAACCAGAACCTCAGGAACAAAAACCTCATTGTTTCGAAACTTTTGACCAACAATCATCATGCCGGCTAACAGACCATCATTTAAAATATCTTTGGCATTCATGCCCTCCTCCAGGGCTTGCTCAACAAGTGCCTTAACATTTTTTGCACGTCCTTTTTGCAGATATTCCGAAATTTCATCAATAATAGCCATTTGATTTTCCTCCTCTAAAATATATGTTATTAATAAATGTATCGTTAAAAAGCGGGTCGTCAGACAGTGAAAGCTCTGTACACTTATCTTTTATTCTCAAAAGCTCCGCTTCAAGGCTTTTATCCATCAGAACTTTTATAGCACCTGCAAGGCTGGTATTGCCGGCAGCCTGTACTTTTGATAAAAATTCATCAGGAAAAAGCCCGATGTTTATGGCATTTTGTACAGAAAGACTGTCTCCCAAACCTCCTGAAACAAATACATGATCAATGTTATCCACCGTTATGCCAAACCTTTTTATCAACAAATCAATACCTGTCCTTACGGCAGCCTTTGCAAGCTGTACCTCCCTCAAGTCCTTTTGGTTAAAAACAATCGGTTTTCCATCAAAAGCATCAGCAATCTTTACGCCGTGGGAAAACTCTTCGGAAAGCAGTCCTGTTTCATCGGTACCACCGGTGAGTACAAGCTCTGAAACAATGTCAATCACTCCCGTCCCGCAAATTCCAACAGGCGCACCTCCCCCTATTGTCTGAAAGGAAGGGCAGTCTTTCAGAGATACATGAAATATTGCCCCATTTATACTTCCGGTACCACAGGTAATATTGCCCCCTTCAAAAGCCGGCCCTGCTGCTGCGGAAGCTGCAATCATTCTGTTTTTGTCTGCTATAACCATTTCACCGTTTGTTCCCAGATCAATCAGCATATTGATACCATCAAGCTTGTCAAGCTTACAAGCATAAATACCTGAAACGATATCTGCACCAATGTATGCCGATATGCCAGGCAAAACCATAACAGGGACATCAAAAAGCCACTTCGGTGCATCACAGGATAGCTCGCCAAAAGTAAAATCAAGCTTATTGGTTGTAACAGGAGTAAAAGGAAACTCTCCAAGACCTTTGCAGGAAAAGCCCATAAGCAAATGAATCATAGTTGTATTTGCTGCTATAGTAATCTTCTCCGGTATATATTTCCCATTTTTACAAAGCTGTGATATGCCAATAATCAAATCTTTTCTTATAAGCTCTGCCATAGCAGTGCCTGCGCCTTCATTTGCTGCAGATATCCTTGATATGACATCGGCACCATATGCACGCTGTGAATTGATTGCAGTATACGTATTTGCAATATTACCGCTGTCAAGCTCTATTAAAGCCATGGCTATTGTAGTTGTTCCGATATCTATAGCTATCCCGCACTTTCCGTCAGGCTCTTTTTCTGCTGCCTTCGGTGATAGCACCAAGAAATCCGAATCGTCATGAATAACCGTAACCTCACAATTGTTAATCGGATAGCTCTTACATGCAAGCCTTTCTATACCGTTTAACAGAATTTTGCACTTGCCGCATTTTCCACTGCCGCCGCAGACTGCATTAATGTATATGCCGTTTTTTCTCAAAGCCTCCAATATATTTTCATCTTTGCGAGCATTGATACATATTTTTTGAGTATTGTGAATGACATTGATCTTAACAACTGTCATTTTTCTTAATTTACAGTCCAAAGCACTGCAACCTCCACAATCATGCTCCGGACTGAAGCAATTTTCATCCGTCAGAATAAATAATTGGGCGCAGGACTTCACCGGTGAAAGCATCATGCCCTCTGTGAGCGTTACATTTTCCGTACCGCTTTTTTCAATAATTTCATTTATAACATCAAATGGGATATCCTTAGGCGGTTCAGCCCTCTTTAATATGCCTACCCCGCGTTCTTTGCAGCAATGCCTGAGTATCCTGCAAAATTCCTCATCAAGCTGCACATAATAGTTGTCTGCCATGGAATCGGCAAGCATTGCCGACAGATAATCGCCACTGCTAAATTTATCCGTAACATAATCAGAAATCGCTTTCCCAAGACTTATTACAGAAAAGATTACAGGGCATCCCTTTTTGTATTCACCATAATCTTTAGAAAGCTCTCCAAATTCAAAATCTATACTGGGACGAATCAGTGCCGCAACCTCATCCTTAATTTCACCGTAAGTCTTAAGGACTTCTTCGTAAACCGGACTGTCGGGTTGACAGTCCATCGCTTCTAAAACACGTTGTGTATCCAATTCAATCCAAAAATCCGTTATTCTCATTGAATCACCAATATTTCTCGATTTCCTCTTTAATAATATCCACATACCTTTTTGCCTTAGGAATATTGTTATGGATGGTATACACATCTCTCTGGGCAAATTCAAGCTTGCAGCCCTTAGCTGCCATTAAGGTTTTGTCAATATGCTTTCGTACCGCATCCTCGTCAAGCTCTTTCGAAACCCCCAAAAAGTTAGGACTGGGCTTCCTATAATAAATAACATTGCTTCCTCTGAGCTGCTCACCCATATATTCCTCATTGCACCATGGTGAAATTGACAGCTTTCTGAGGTTTTTAAGCTTTGAAAGACAATTTTCCCAGATTGGGTCAGCAGGCTCACAGCACCCATATGACAGCAAACCGTACTGCTCAGAAATGCGCTTATAACACGGGAATATGAATTTTTCAAACATAGCCGGCGATATTCCGACGGTTTCCTGAGAGTCCATAAATCCCCAAACATCTTTGGTCGTTAACGTTCTTTTTGACAATTCTTCTTCTCCCGGAAGCTCATTGGTATAGCACCAGCTTCCGTTTCCAAGCTTGGAATGTCCTGTGGTGGGCAGTATAAGACCTTTTTCTTCAAGCATACGATAATATGCCAATGTATCATCGGCTATCCTGTCCATCATTTCCATAAAAAGCTCTGGATAGTCCATCATATTGTACATCATGTTTTCCATACCCATAATGTGCACAATCATTTGGGTAGGCACGCTGTAAAGGCAATCCATCTGTAATTTAACCAGCAAAATATCTCCGATGCAATCTTCAATGACAGCCTTTTTTTGATTGGTACTTTCAAGGTTTACGTCAAAATAACTTGGCTTCAGCTTTTCATAATCTTCCTCAAGATCGGAAATCGACGGAACAAAATGATGCCCTACGCTTCGCCTGCCTTCCGCATCCCTGGTATATTCTCTTTTCACCTCAATATCAAAAAGATGGAAGGTAGTATCATAATTCATAGGGTAATAATCAGGTGTAACTCTGTCATCGTCAAACAGCTCCTGATTGAGATAATTGCAACGTATATTCCGTTCTATCATTCGTGCAAAATCACCTTCACACTGCATCCTTTGAGGCAGAACTTCGTGTGAAAAGGTTTCAAGCTCCAGCTGCACCATGGGTCTTTCACCCTTCAAGTCATTATGCAGATACCACAGAGCACGTTTTTGAATATTGCTTTCCTTATTGGCATATTCCAGCTGCAGCTTTGCAGCATCTCTAAGTATCTTTCGATCTTTTTCACTGATTATATAGTCCATGACATTACCTCATTTCTTTATAGAATTCGTCCACCGCTTTAAAGAAAGCGTCTATATTCTCCCACGGAGACATTGGCGGAATGTCACAGCCTGAGGATATTACAAAATTATTATATTTGCTGCATTTTTTCATTAACTCTTTGACGGCCTTGTTTATGGATTCCGGTGTTCCGTTCCTGAACTCTCCTGCCGGGTCGATATTTCCCATAACCAAAATGTTTTCCGGCACCTTTTCAAGAATGTCCGTCATTGAAACGGAATTTCCGAAGTGCAATACCGATGCTCCTGTATCGACTATCGAATCAATCTGCTGAGGCGTCCCATTCCCGCAGTTATGGTACAGCACAATAAAATCATCATCAGCAACAGCACTGACAATGGTTTTTACATAATCGGCTGAAAACTCCTTAGCCAGCGACGGAGACAAAAGCCCTGCAAGAGGCTCGGCTATCAGCACGCCGTCTGCACCCACTTCCTTGTATGCATTTATGTACTTAATCAAAAATTCTGTAGCTTTGGCAAGTACCATATGTACCATATCCGGCTCATCATAGCAAAAAAGCATGGTCCTGGTAACATCCATAAGCCTTCCGGAAAGGGAAAACGGTCCGATTACCCCTGCAAAAACCGGTCTGTCCGTTATCATTTGAGAGGCTTTTTGAATCGCCTCAATATATATTGACGTTCTTCCGGCCCCTATTTCCGGTACCTGCAATGCTTCTGCTTCCGCTTCGCTGGATACCACACTGCCAACAACAGTCGGCACCTCATCTTTGGATACACGAATTTCAGAACCAAAGCATTCTGCTTCCAACGATAAATCCATAAGACTTACAGAGGCCGCAGTGGGCTCCCTCTCTGTAATAAGCCTCATTCCCTCTGCCTGCAAATCCGCTGAAGAAATTAGCTCCTTTACGTCTATATTCATAAGTGAAATGCATGGAAAAGATAAAATCGGCATGGCTTTTTTCTCTTTATCGGAAAGCATATCCTTCAGCCATTTTTTTACATCCTTTTTCATAACCTCATCACTTCCCCTTATACTTATATCCTGCTACCTAAATTATACTTTTTTCTATATGGTTTTCCATATTATTTCTTGCTGAAAATATATAAAATCTTGCTATTTCCTTCTCAGTAATATACAATTAAGATAGTTACATATGGGGGGAAATACAAATGCCGGGAGAGCAATATATCATAAGAAATGTCGATGAAGAGCAGTTAAAAAGCAATAACATATATAAGAGCTTGTATTACAGCATTATTGGCACCTTTACAAATGCAGGAGACCATTTCCTTGAACGCGACAATCCGGACTTTTACATGGTAATCGTCTGTACCGCAGGTGAGGGATTCTATATCGTAGGTAAGAAAAAATATATCATTAAACAAGGAGATATATTCTTTTGCTTTCCTAACATCTATACATCCTACGGTTCATCTCCGGAAAATCCATGGACAATTCATTGGGCACATTTCAACGGCACGGCAGTTGAAGAATTGCTGACAAAGTATAATATAACGACGAAAAACCCTTTATTCCGTTCTGCAAATACCGTACAGATTTCCGATGGATTTAAACAAATCATCAGTGAACATTCAAAGGCACCGGAAAGCTTTTCTTTCGAGTACAGACAGAGTTTATTTAACAGTCTGTTTTTTACCATAATGAAGCAGATTACTCAAAAAAAATCAGATGATTTGCATCCGGCAGTAACTGCAGCAATTGAATTTATTAACAAGAATCTCAACCGGAAATTAAGCCTTGATACCATTGCAAAGGAAACCATGATTTCAAAATATTATCTGACACATTTGTTTAAGTCACAGCTGGGAATAAGCCCAAACCACTACATTACCCAACAAAGAATTAAATTGGCCAAAAACCTCCTGAAAAACACCTCCAATACCATTGCCAGCATATCCCAGTCCACCGGCTTTGACAATCAGTTTTATTTTTCCTCGGTATTCAAAAAAAATACAGGCAAATCTCCTGTGGATTATAGAAAACAATATGTGTAAATAAAAAATAGTTGAACAATGGTTAAACCATTGCTGATTCATATATTCAGATATCGGGTGGGCAGAGTCGTCCGCCCCTACCGCATTTTAATGAATATTTTGGCATATTCCAACAGTTGTTCTTTTGTATTCATTTCAGGGTATTCCATTACATAATCCAACAGCTTTTCAAGTGCTGTTCCTATTTCCCTGCCTCTTTTAAAGCCTATTTCCATTAAATCGTTACCGTTTACAGCCAAATCCTTAATGGAGCAACACTCCTGTTGCTCTATGATTTCATTGTATATTTTTTTGACCTGTTTATGTTTCTCCAGTCTGTCACGCAGAAATTCAGGGTTTTGCCCTCTCATATCCGCTTCCTGTACTTCCAATAAATCTTCAATAATATCTTCACCGACAGCACGTATTGCCCTTTTTACTGCTTCCTTTGCAGGCTCAATAGGCCTGTCATGCCATTTTACCAGTCTGGTAATTTTACGGATGGATTTATTGTCAAATCTGAGCCTTTTTAAAACATCATTTGCGATTATTTCACTCATTCTTCCGTGTCCATAAAAATGATCGATTCCATTTTCATCTGCTGTCCTGGTTAAAGGCTTTCCCATATCATGCAGCAGCATAGTCCATCTCAGTACAAAATCTGCCCGGATATTTTTTAATGTTTCTATTGTATGTATTCCCACATTATATACATGATAGGGATGCCTTTGCTCGGTCAGCATACATCTTGCAAACTCAGCCAGTATACTATCCGCCAGCCTTGTTTTTACCATCAAAATGATTTTTTCCGGATGGTCCGACACAAGCAACTTGCTTAATTCGTCACGTATCCTTTCACTGCTTATATTAGCAATAAGACTGCTACACCTTTTTACCGCTTCCAAAGTATCAGGCTCAATCTCAAAATCCAACTGACCGGCAAATCTCACTGCTCTCAGCATTCTTAAAGCATCTTCCCGAAACCTTTCCTCAGGATTGCCAACACAACGAATTATCTTATTTTTTATATCGCTTATACCATCAAAAGGGTCAACAAAACCTGTATCAGGATTAAAAGCAATGGCATTCATGGTAAAATCCCGTCTCTTTAAATCTTCAATAATATTTCTGGTAAATAACACTTGCGACGGGTGTCTGTAATCATTATAGGAGCCTTCAATGCGGTATGTTGTGATTTCAAAATGCTGTTCATCCAGAACTACTGTCACAGTTCCATGCTTAATACCGGTATCATAGGTCTTCTGAAATATTTGCTTAATTTGTTCCGGAACGGCAGAAGTGGTAATATCCCAGTCACCCGGTATCTTCCCGAGAACCGAATCCCTTACACAGCCTCCCACAGTAAATGCTTCATGGCCATTCCTTTTCAACAGGTCCAGAATATAAACAACTTGCTCCGGTAAATAGATACGAAACACCCTTTCAATGGAATTTGAATTACATTTTTAGCATAAATATACAAATCGTTATAAAAACGAATAAATTATTTGGTTATATTTAAAATTGATAAATAATACTTAATATGTTAGAATGATATTGAAACTACTTTTAATACTTTTTTATACTTAGCCTCCTTATTATACCATAAGGAGGTCTTTTTTATCCATCTATTCCGTAGTATATACCTTCAGGTTCTGATATTCACCAACAAGCGGTGCCATTTGACGGAATCCTATCTTACCTTCACCTAAGACAGGACCATAGGTAATACCATTATCAACCCATTCAAATATTAGTAAATCATCAATATAAAAAGCTACTATGTTATCCTGTTTCATCAGCTTAATATGATAAGGCGGCTTTGCATCATCAACATCCGGCAATGGGTCAGCTCCCTGGCAGACAAGATGAAAACCTTTGCTTTTTCGAAGATTGCATGTATGAAAGGCTCTTTCGGATTCCCACATACGTCTGTAGTAAGAAACATGCAAGGCATTAATGTCGCCGCTGTGATACATCTGATATTCACCGTTTCTGGCTGACAGACTCTTATCAAATATATCTTCACCATTCAGACCTTTTGCGGCAAAGAACATAATGCACAATCCCGGCTCCCGGACAGGCCAGAAATCCCATGTAACCTTTATATCAGAAGGAAAATCAACCGGACACCAATATACAAAATTTGATTTTTGGCCCAAAGATGGGTCAAGTTCGTTTTCCATTCTCATTCTTCCATTGTTGAAGGTTATTTTAGCCTGTCCCTCCAGCACAAAATCCTTTACATCCTCCGAACATACAAGGGGATTGTCATAAATGAGTTTTGTAAAACGGCTTTCATGGATCATTCCCACAATATCACCTTCCTTTTAAAGTTTCTGCTATTGTATTAATGATGTCTTCAGCCAATTGAAGCAGACGATTGTCAAACAGATCTGGCATTGATAAATTGAAAGGAGCATTTCTGCCCCTGTTACTCCTATAAAACTAATGACTCAATTTGCTTGCATTATACACCGCTATTGCTTCTTCCATGACCTCTCTGCCTCCCATTTCCATGTATTCTTCAACCGATTTCTCAAACACCTGATCAAAATCCTCCGGACTTGCAGTTATACAGCGAATCAAGGCATTTGCACGTTCCTCTGCCAGAATTGTCGTATATTTTACCTCCGAAGGCAAATATTTTACTAATGGCGTTATTGTATATCCATCCTGTATGGAGGCTTCATAGCTTTTTATGAATAAATCCTCATAACCCGGACATGACAGCGCTTCGGCTTTTACAGATTTCTCAATCGTATCGTAATATTTGCCGTTGACAATAATAGTAATATCAAAAGAATTAAAAAGCGCATTTTTCGTTTCTTCGTTGTCAAATATCTTTGCAATCCCGTTTTCAACCACATGATGCTTACCTTCTATGCCATTCTGCAGTACATTCAATACATCAGGCCGGGACATCCAATCCAAATATTTTATAGCCTCTACCAGTCTTTCGCTGGATTTGGGAATAAAAATAAACATTCCGTCGGGTCCGTACAACAATTTGGGACGTTTATTGCGGCTATTGGTAAAAGGATTGCATACTACCAGCTCGGCCTCAGGAACATTGCTTTTTAAAGTATTGTATATCCCTGGCACAGGCTTTAGTGAAGTCCCCAAAACCTCCATAAAAAAGCCCACCTTGCCATTTATAATATCGTCTGAACAATAGCTGCCGTCATTATCTATTGGATACTTAGGACTGATTAAGCCTTCGTTATACAGCTTATTTAAAAATCTGACCCCATCCTTATAGCCTGGCTGCAAAACTACGGGAAGGGTATACAGTTGTTCTTCAGTCATTTCTTCGATAAAAGAATCAATTACCGTACGTATGCCCGGGGAATTACCGCTTCCTGTCCCAAAAGGTACAACCTCAGATAAGCCTACATTTCCAGGGTCCTTTAACTTAAACTGCTTTAATGTTTCGTACATTTCTTGCGTGGTCTGGGGAACAGGCAAGCCTAATTTGTCCAGCCAGTCCTTTCTTATATAAGAACCAAACTTACCGCGTATCATTCTTTTTGCAGGTATTACATATTGCTTGCCGTCAAACATGCCATATTCCAATAATTCATCCCCTAAAAAGCTCTTTAGGTTTTTGCCGTATTCATTCAGTATATCAGTCAACTCGTACAATTCACCATTTTGAATATAATTATAAATGATATAGGGATTATAGGTGAAAACGATGTCAGGCGCACTGGAGGCAGCCATTAACTGGTTTAACTTGTTTATTTCCTGATCCCTTGGTATGGGTACAAATTCAACATAAATATTGTTCGGATCTCCAAAGTTTTCCTGGATCCAGTTTGTCAAAAAACAGTTATCAACCGCACCGGCTCCCGGTGGTGTATTGCCCCTGTCAAAAATTGCAACTCTTAATGTTACCGTATCCTGCTTTTTTAAAGCTGCCGTATCAATAACGGCTTTCTGTGTACATGCTGTATAGCTGAAACTTATACATATTATAAGTATAGTCAATATAATTGTCTTCACTGCTTTCCAACACTGCATAGAACATACCTCTTCCTGAATGCAAAGTACAAAACAACTCAAATAATAACAGTCGGATTGTCTATACAGTATTATAGCCATTATCCTGACTGCTGATAAGACAAAAAACAGAGCCTTTTGTTGAAAAAATAGAGCAAATCATGTATTCTTCGAGGCAGCTATTTCCTTATATTCCAACGGACTATAACCGGTATATTTCTTAAATACCTGGCTGAAATACTGAGAATTATTCCCGAATCCTACCTTTTCAGCTATCTCATATATTTTTTCCTCCGTGCCATATGTTAAGTATTCCTTGGCCTTTTCCATCCTCTTTTTCATAACATAATGGGAGAAATTCTCTTCCGTTTCTTTCTTGAATAATTTACCAAGATAATCAACGTTAGTAAACAAAATATTATTTGCCAACCACCGTAAAGACATTTGCTCGTTGTCAAGATTCTCATCAATATACTTAATGGCCGTTTCAATCAGCTTACTGTGACATTTCTTAATATTCTCATAATTCGATTTAGTAATCTTCTCAGCAGCATTTCTGATAAATGATTCAAGCTGGACAAATGTGCTGCACTGCTGCAATGTAACAATGTCACGTATATAGTCATCCATTTCATCCTGATTTGCCTGCCTGACAATTGTCATATACAATTCAAGACAGTATGTAGTAACAACGTTGATTGGGAACTTGGCCTTCTCAAGTTTTTCAAAAAAGCTTGTCAGCTCCCGGTTAACAGCCTTCTTGTCACCGCTCTTTATAGTTTCTCCAATGGCATTAAAATCGAAAACAGGTCTGTCCGGGTCCTGTGATTTATCCGGTACAATATCACTTTTGGTAATAATGGATTCTCCATATAAATAGAAGCTGTATTTAAAGCACTTTTGCGTTTCACGATATAAATAAGGTGTTTCTTTTAAAGTACCTACTTCACTATAAGCTATAATCATATCCGTATTATAGAACTGCTCAAAAAAGCTCTTTATCTTTTTCAGCAAATCAATCAAAACTTCATCCTCAACCGCATAAACAATGACCATAACCTGATTCTTTATGGTAGTACTTAAATAAAGAATATCTTTGTCTATGATGTGCTCTGTAATATCCCTGAGAGAAAACAACTCTTCAATATCATTTTCATTTTGCAGCTGGAACAGGACAACACGTATATCTTTATCCTGATTCTCAATACCAAAATATTTACAATAATAATCGAATTCATCCCCTGCGTAATTTCTGTTCATAATGTAATCTCTTAAAAATTGTTCTTTTACAAGAGGTGCCATTTTCTCCAAATCATTTTTTATCCTCTTTGTGAATGATTCGTTTTGCTTCTTTAACTGCAAAACAGCAATAACCTGCTTTAATACCTTCACAATCTCTTCTTCATCCGTAGGCTTTAAAAGATAGTGCTTGACTCCATATTTCATGGCTGTTTTAGCATATTCAAATTCGCCATAACCAGACAGAATGATAAATGCAATATCCGATAATTCCGTCGTTACTTTTTCAATCAATTCCAAACCGCTAATTCCGGGCATCTTAATGTCTGTAAAAACAATATCAGGAGAATGCTTTTTAATCATGTCATAAGCCTGTAAACCATCCTTTGCAGTTCCTATAAGCTCACAATCATTTTCTTCCCAGTTGATAACCTCTGCAATACCTTCTCTTATAATTCTTTCATCATCTACAATTAATACTTTATACATCTGTTCACCCCGCCAAATTAGACTCATTTTTATTATTTATGGGTAAATATATAGTGACCGTTGTTCCTATATTGATTCTACTGTCAATTTTTACCCCATAGGATTTACCAAAAGCCATTTTCACTCTTTCATCCACATTTCTAAGTCCGATTCCCAATCCCTTTGGTTTAATTTGTCCTCGGGATAATTTGTCTAAAAACTGATCCGTCATACCAGGTCCGTTATCATGTATGCTGATTGCCAAGGTATCATCCTGCTTTTCTGCACAAACCATGACCTCACATGTTTCAGGGACTTTTTCCAATGCATGATTTATACAGTTTTCTACAATAGGTTGCAAAGAAAGCTTAGGAATCAGGCAGCTATAAAATTCCTTATCCACATTAATATCAATTACCAAACGCTCCTCGTACCTGATTTTTTGAATAAGGATATAATCCTTTAAAAGGTTAATTTCTTCTTCCAAAGTAATTAAATGCTCCTTGCCGCTAATGGAACTTCGAAGCAAACGCCCAAGCGATTTTACCATATCAGCAATCTCATTCTGCTTGTTTTTCTTTGCCATCCAATTGATAGATTCAAGAGTATTATATAAAAAATGTGGATTTATCTGGGATTGAAGCATCTTCAGCTCCGATTCCTTAAGGGCGATCTGCTTTAAATAATTTTCATTAATAAGACTGTTTATCTTCTTTACCATGGAATAAAAATCATGATACAGATGCTCCAATTCATTTTCTGTATCATCAGAAGAGACAAGAAGTTCTTTAACGTTAAAGTTTTCACCGTCTAACTGCCGTATCTGTGTGGAAAGCAATTCAATAGGCTTTGTGATGCCATCAGTAAACTTTGCACTGATGATGATTATAATGATCAATCCAACCATAAAAATAGCAAACATTCCGCTTCTAACGGATTTTATCCCTTTAAAGATCTCCTCATAGGGAATAAAGCTTGCATAAGTCCAGTTTGAATTTTCCGAAGTCTGGTATGTAATAAAATATTTTTTATTATTAGTATTATTTCTTATTACATATCCACTCTTTTTCTCAAATAAAACATCTTCATTGTTAAAACCATATTTGTCTTCACTGTCAATTGGATAAATAACGGTATTGTCTTCAGATAAAATAACCATACTAATTTCTTCATTTTTCGACATATTCAAGCTGTGCCTCAGCAGCTTATCCATATCCAGTTGAATAACCAACACTCCAAGTGGCTCAAGTTCCCCATTTTCAACTTTACGGATCTTCCTGCAGGATATAAGAAAAGGATTATCGGGAGACGGCAGCGCCCAGGTATGTTCTCCGTTCTGTTTTACAATATCTTTTACTTTTTTCCAAACACCCAAATGGTCGATTGCTTTGCTGCTAAACACGGCTGCAAGCTTTGTACCGTCAGAATCCAAAATAAAGATAGAATCTATGTATTGTTCCATACGCGTCTGACTGAAAAGTTCCTGACATAATTCTTCAAGAGCCGCAGACTGTTCGTATGAATATTTTTCTCTTTTTAACACTTCAATTTTTTTCTGAATACTTGCGTCCGTCATTATGTTGAAAGACATATTCTCAACTTTCAAAAGTTCTTTCTCAATATTGGATACCGAAAGCCTGAGTATATCCGATAATTGACCATACATCCTCATATCATAAATATTAAAAGAAAACTGTAATATTGCAAGACTTAAAATAGTAAGAGTTGAAAAAATAATAAACAACATAACAAATACTTGTTTTTTAATTTTCAATTTTCTATAGAAATTTTTATACATTAGCATTTTAAATTCAAACCTTTCATTAATCAGGCATTTAATCAATTACTAATGAAATTTCTGTGAATTTAAAAAATATAGCTGTGCTACATATTTTTTTATAAAGAGTGTGTGCAAATATAATTATACAACCTTCTGTCAAAAAAAACAATAAATTTAATTATGGAAACAAACAAAAAGCTGAAATCAAAAGATTTCAGCTTTTTAAATTTTATTCTTAATGATTAATTATTATTAATTGCTTCTATTGGCCTGAGCTTTTGCATATTCAGCATTTATTTCATCAATGTACTGCTGACCGCCGCTTCTTAACCACAAATCCAATTCGGCCTGATAACCTGCTTCATCAATCTGTCCTACAATGTATTTAACCATTGCATCTTCAATAATTGCATCAAGCTGTGGTCCTCTCTTTGAATAGGTTTCTGAAATAAATGGTTCAGCAGGATTTGCAACTACATAATCTTCATTTTCTTTCATCAAATCATCAACTTTCTGGCGCATAGGAGTTGTTTTTACACCCAAAGCCTTGTTATCTTCATTAACACCTGTTAAAAGCTGTTGGAAATCAGCCAGTTCATTATCCGGAATATTTGGATCGTCAATCTTTTCGATATATCCGTCCAATTTTCTGTAGTGTCTTCCTTCAACACCATTTGTGATAATATTTAATGCCTCTTCATCATTTGTCTTATCAACGAAGGTAAGAACCTTATCTAAAGTAGCTTCATCCTTAATGCTGGATTTCGGGAACATGAAGAATCCTGCATATCCTGATGTAGGAAGACTTCTTCTTCCTTTCGGACCCTCAATCGTACCAACTACTTCTACAGTTTGATTGGTACCCATATCTTCAAACTTTTCACTTAATCTTCTTCCTCTATCCAATACGTCTATAATAACACCGGCCTTGTTATTGATAAACGGTTCTTCCCATTTTGCTGAATCCATAACTGCAAAGTCCTGATTGATCAGCTTTTCATCATACATCTTCTTAAAGAGTTTAAGTGTTTCCATATATTCAGGTGCCATGTGTTCCGGATATAACTTACCGTTTTCATCGATACCCCATTTATTTGGTGCACCGTTCCAAACGGACATATTGAAGAACGGACCTGAGAATTTTGTTACAATCATACCATAAGTATCATTCTGACCGTTTTTGTCAGGATCTTTATCCCTGAAAGCAACCAACATATTATAAAAATCATCCATGGTCTTAGGAGCTTCCATATTAAGAGCTTCCAACCAGTCTTTTCTTATAATGATACCGTTTCGGCCAAGTGGTCTTCCTCTGTATATTCCATAAACCTTTCCTTCAATAGAAGTATTATAAAGTATGATTTCATTAGCCTTACTTAAATTCTTGTAGTTCTTCAAATATGGACCAATTTCCCAAAAACCGCCTGCTTTTACAGCATTGATAATACTTGAGGATTTGTTAGGTACATACATCATCATTGGAAGATCTGAAGAAGCCATTGTAACATTCATCTTGTCATTGTATGATGCGTTAGGAACCCAAATAAATTCAATATCCGTATTGGTATACTCTTCCAAAGCCTTTAAAGCCGGGCTCTCCGGATTCATCGTATCTGCTGTAAATGTCGGAAGCATAATGGTAATCTTAAACGGGCCCTTGTCATTGGACTCACTGCCGTTGCTTTGACTATTTCCTTCTTTTTTACAGCCGATTAATGCAGAAAACATTAATGTAGCAGCACATAGAATTGCAACTGCATTTTTTAAAATCCTTTTATTCTTTCCCATAAATATCCTCCTTAAAATTTATTAATTTTTATATTTTATTTTTTAAGGCAACTGCATACGTTACATGAAACATATGAATTACCCTTTTAGCGCACCTACCAGCACACCTTTCGTAAAATGCTTTTGCAGGAATGGATAAACCATAAGAATAGGTACTGTACCTACAACAATAATAGCCATTTTTACTGTCTGTTCCGGAGGCTTTACAAAGGTAGGATCCAGTTGTGATTCATCACCGATTGAACCTTGTGACAACATAATCAACTGTCTTAATAAAACCTGCAGAGGCCATTTGGTCGAGTCATTTATATACAACAACGCGCTGAAATATGCATTCCAATGTCCAACTGCATAAAACAAACCAAAGGTTGCCAAAACCGGCAATGACAATGGTAAAACAATTTTGAAAAATACTCCCAAGTCACTGCAACCATCGATTCTTGCAGATTCCATAAGCTCACCGGGAAGCTCCTGAAAGAAGTTCTTTACAACAATCAGGTTAAATGCACTAATTGCTCCCGGAAGGATTAATGACCACAGGGAATTTAATAACCCAAGATTTTTAACAAGAATATAGGTTGGAATCATTCCGCCGGAAAACATCATGGTAAAAATAATTCCGTTTAATATAATTTCTCTTCCGATAAGATCCCTTCTGGATAAGGAATATGCAAAAGTAGTTGTAAACAGTAAGTTGACGATAGTACCAACAACCGTTACATATACCGAAACACTAAGAGCTCTTAAAATCGAATTATTTGCAAAAATATACCGATAGGCATCCAATGAAAATTCATCAGGAATTAAAAACAATTCTCCTGTTGAAACCTGTGCTTCTGTGGCAAAAGAAGCAGCAACAACATATACAAACGGAAGGAAAGTACATAATGCAAATAAAGTCAAAAATAAATAGTTAAAGACATCAAATACTCTTTCTCCTACAGATTTTTTTATGCTCATATTTTCTTCCTCTCCTATTATGAATTAATATAACCCGGTTTCGCCTGCTTTTTTAGCAAGGAAGTTTGCTAATTGAATTAAAGTGATTCCGACTAAAGATTTAAACAATCCTACTGCAGTACTATAACTAAAGGAACCTTGCGTTATACCCATATTGTACACATAGGTATCAAATACTTCGGCTACACTGCGGTTTAAGGAATTTGTCATCAGGAATATATGCTCAAATCCGCTGTTAAGTACAGAACCCATACGTAAAATTAACATCGTGATAATTGTACTTTTAATTGCCGGAAGAGTAATATGCCAAAGTTGCTGCCATCTGTTAGCACCGTCAACAATTGCCGCTTCGTATAAAGAAACATCAACTCCGGCTAATGCAGCAAGAAATATAATCGTTCCCCAACCTGTTTCTTTCCATATAATTTGCAGCAAATACAAAGGTCTGAACCATTGAGGGCTTCCAAGAAAATTAATTCTCTCCCCCGTTAACTTAAATACCAAATCATTAATTACTCCACCCTCTGTCGTAAGAAATACATAAGTAATACTTACAACAATAACGATAGATATAAAGTGTGGAATATAAATAAACGTCTGAATAACTCTTTTAAAACCGCTATGTCTCACTTCATTCAGCAGCAATGCAAGTATAATCGGTGCAGGGAAATAGAACAACAGATTATACAAGGATAAGGTTAATGTATTAATTAACAATTTCATAAAGTCGGGATCTGTAAAAAAGTTTTTAAAATGCAGGAAGCCTACCCATTCACTCTTTGCCATTCCAAGGAACGGTGAATATTCCTGAAAAGCAATAAGTACTCCCCACATTGGTCCATAGGCAAAAATAAGGAAATACAATATTCCAGGAATCATGAGAATATAAAGCCATTTATCCTTCTTTATTTTTGCCCAAGCTCTTGCCCGGGGAGATTTTGCAGGTTTTTGTACGTTTAATGTTAACTGACTACTACTATTACTGCTCATTTTTTACCTCCTATTGATTTTAAATATTAATTCAATTATAGCCCCAAATTCTGCATATTCAAATATAAAAATCAGACATTTTTGTTCAACCTGACGTCATCAGACATAAAAACAATTGGAAACTCCATGCTATGTTTCCAATTGTTGTTATACCATTTATATTATATATAATTTCCTACAAGCTCAAGAGCTATAATCGTATTAAGGCACCATTGGGCAACCGTGTTTGTTGAAACCCACGGAATTTCTCTGATGTGCCTGATGTATTCCGCGCTGTCAATATCCATATCATTCATTTCAAAGACAGGCTTCTTCAAACTACCATCGCCAATAAGAATCTCCCACACCTTTTTCGCCAATTTTTCGTCATTTTTATAAACGGCAGCATATGACAGCAACGCTGCTGAAAATACAGGAAATGCAAATCCCATCCCACTGACAGCACCATTCGTTCTTTTTTGTTTTTCTTCAGCAGGAAGATTATAAAATTCTCCATATTCCGCCAGCATGGCGTCCCATTCACGGTCCTTTATCAGTCCGGATATTTCCATCCAAATCTGCGGTCCCCCCATACATATAACCAGGTGGGAACCGCTTCCGGCTTCACTGCCTAGGTGGTATAAATTCCCTGTATCGGGGTCATAACCAAAAACGGAGGCTCCGTGAAGCTTATACGGCATCTTTTTCAGACATTCAATGCCTCTAAGAATCTTGTCACGATAGGATGTATCTTCAAACCTTTCCCACATTGCCAGCCAGTTGGAGCAAAATGCAGCCCAATCAGGTCCGCTTCTTGTGTGAGTCGGATACTGGTCTTTCGGATAATAGGCTCTCATCGGGTCAAGATTCTTGGTGGCATAATCGGCATCCTTAACCTCCCGGAGAATATCGCCCATTCGCTCATCACCGGTAAGATAATAATAAAACCTGTGATGCCCTGCCATACTTATTCTTGCTTCCTTACAGCCACAGCCCCAATGAATTACATTATGCCTTGAACCAAGACCTGCATATTCACCGATATGGTAAATATCCACTTCGCTGGTATGCCTGCTCATGGCTTCCGCCATTCTGAAAATATCAGGTCTTCCTGACCTTAAGTATGCATACCACAGCCACAATGTAGGCACAAGCTCGGTATTCTGCCATGCATATCCTCCCATATCGTAGCGCCAGGTATGACGAACCGCATCATATGTATGCATGAAATCGCCGTAATCCCAGAATCCATACCACTTGCGCTGTTCGATTTCATTTTTATAGAATTCTATAGCAGCATTTAATTGGTCTTCAATCCAGGATTTCTTTTCCGTGCCTCTGTCAATAAGGCTCCAGGTGCCAAAAGCTTTTACCTCATGGTAGTATTCCGGTTCACAAATTAACAAACCTGGGGATTGTATTTTTTCTGCCATAGAAATCAGCATGTCACGACTTGGTGTACTGTCAAAACAGCAAACCACAATCTCGCTTGTATTGGCTATGCCGTAAGGAGTGCTTCTAAGTTCATGAAAACCTTCATAATAAGTACTTACATAGGTTTGCGTGTCATAATGCCTGAAATCCATCGGCGGACAGTCCGGAGACCAGAACCAAATCTTCATGTTGGCTTCATCCTTTGTTAAATGATTAAACTCTATGGAAGCAGGATATTTTTCCCAAATATTTCTCAGACCAATTGCCAATCCTCCGTTTTCTCCTCCTGCATAAGCAAGTCCGCCGGCCCTTTTTCCATGGCCTGCATTAATCCAGCAGCACTCTTCCTTTGTTCTCTTTTTAATACAGTAATGGTCTGCAGAGTCCTGCACCAACTTGTAACTGTCCCATGACGGAATGGAATCCAGAATGTTAACAATCGATTCATGCTCCTTAAGATTCAATTTCAAAGGGTGTCCTTCAATCTGCCTTTTGTATATTTCATGCGGAATACGAGGCCGCCATGTCAATAATAATTGCAGTGCTTCGGAAAACACTCCTGTATCTCCCACAAAACGTATATGCCGGTTATAGAATGGGCCTGACATAGGAATATCAAATTGCATTCCAAGGCCTTTGATAAAATCCTTATGCTTATCACCGTCATAGATAAAAGTATGAATCACTTTAAAGGAATCCATGCCTGTATAAAAATACAGCCGGAGAGAAAACGGAAGCCATTCCCGCTCACCGGGAACGGATTTATGAACACCGTCAACCTTAACAACAACCCTTACAGGACCTTTTTGTTCAACCACCGCATTTGTAATCCTGCTTTCAAAGGTCTCCTCCCTGTATTTCATACTGCCAGGAATACCTTTTCTCTCCTCCCTTATACAGATAAGCTTGCCACCGGTACAAAAAATGGCATTTCCATAAAAAACAGATTGAATAATCGATTTTCCTCTCTTATTAATCCTGCATACCATCTTACCTGTGTTAATCTCAATCCACTCTTTCCGTTCGCTTACCCTTAATTCAAACTTCGGCTTTACAGGATTTCCTTTACTTAAGTAATAACAGTCCGAAACATTATTTATAAATGCTGCCGCATGGGCAGTCCACTTCACGCTCCCGTCCGGCCAAAATGCGGTTGGCCAGCTTTGAACGGGAATCGGCGTTTTTGATGAATCAAACAAAGTGATATTTTCTTCACGCTGCAAAACGCCCTCTTTCCATGGAACACCCCAGGTTACTCCTTGTTCTGCCTTTATATTGGGAGATAACCACTTTAACTTAATTGCATTATTCACTGTAACTTACCTGCCTTCATTTTTATCCTTTAATTCCAATCTTATCAACGCTTTCAATAAAGTATCTCTGTGCTATAATGTAGATAATGATCAACGGCAGCAGACTGATTAAAACACTGGCATTTAACATATACTGAATATTAAAATTTTCAAAGTTATACGCACTGAGGTTACGTAAAAAGTCCTGCTGCCTGAATATTAATACGGAAAAAGGTTCATTTTTAATCTGGAACATCATATTGGATGTATAATAATCATTCCAGTGCCATACAAAGGAGAAAAGGAAAACCGTCAGACAGGAGGTCAATGCATTAGGCAGCATAATTCTCAAATAAGTTTGAAATGCACCGCATCCGTCTATTTTTGCTGCATCCTCCAAATCCTTGGGCATGCCTCTGAAAAACTGTCTGAAAATATAAATAAACAATCCTGACCTGAGACCATTGCCCATCAAAGATGGAATCCAGAAGGTCCAGAAGGTATTAATAAGATTAATGGAAGATTTTCCGGTTAAACCAAAGAAATTAAAAAAGCGGAATTTCAGGTAGGTTGATATAATATACGTCTGGGGTGGAACAATAATCGAAAACAGAACCATTCCAAACAGCAGTTCCCTTCCCTTGAATTTAAATCTTGCAAAACCGTAGCCCGCCAAAGAACAGGATATAACCTGCAGTAACGCACTTACGGAACTAAGCAAAAAAGTATTCACAACCGTAGTAGGATATTTCAGAAACTTGGATGCTGCATAAATATTTTGCAATGAGAACTTTCTGGGTATCCATACTACCAGCTCACTTTGTATATAATCCCCGCTAAACGCTTTGCTTAACATACTAAGGATCGGATATAATATAACATAACCCATTCCAATAATCAGGAGCGTTCTGAACAATGCCCACGATGCATTGCTTGCCTTATGAACCAGCTTCTTTCTTGTGTGCTGGCTTAACGATATTTTTGAAACAACCATCATGGATTTCTGCTGTATTGCTCTTATCTGATTCACCTTAACACCCCCTATTCTTCGGTATAAACCGTATTCCTGAATACAACACGAAGTACGAAAATAATAATGAAAAATATCAGTATAAAAAATATCCAGGATTGTGCTGCTGCATAGCCGTATTTCAAGCCGTCCGTAGAACCCTTAATCGCCTGCATTACAGGATTCTGATAGTAGGTAAACGAGTCTATAATAGTATATACAACACATACCAGTGTAATAGGCGACAATAATGGGAATGTAATTTTCCAGAACTCCTCCCATCGGGTTGCCCCCTCCATGGAGGATACTTCATAATACGAGCTTGGTATTGTCTGCAAACCTGCAAGAAACAGGAGTATTTGAATACCAGATTTCCATGATATATCAAAAATTCGGTTGACCAAATTTGTCAGATACATGACAACCTTTTGGCTGATACCGGCTTCTGTCAGAATCTGTTCAAGTGCCGTAGCCTTAAACATATAAATAGAATCCATTCCGTTAATATCTGTCGACATGCCGCCCTGCTTTAATATTTCTATGCTGACACCCGAAGCAATAATAACCGGCAAAAAGAACAGCACTCTGGCAAAGGTTCTCCCTTTAAATTTTTGATTCAGTATACATGCTATAAACATACTGAACATTGCAATGATAGGAACCTCATACAGCATATTTACCAGTGAGTTAACCAATTGTCTGAAATAATTCGGATCCACCAAAAGAGCTTCATGATAATTCTTTAATCCTACAAAAGCTGTTTTCATGCCGCTTGTTGTTACCTTCACATCAGATAATGAGTAAATAAATGACTCTATGATCGGCATGATGAAAAAAAAGATAAAGCCTATGAGCCAAAGCATAATAAATGCATAACCTTTCATCCCATTTCTTTCTTCAAGGCTTAAATGAAATTTCCCTTTTAACCGTTTCATAGCAACCTCCAATCTGCCATTACTACCGTTCTATCCTGGCAAAACCTTTTGCTTTTATAATATTACCGTCTACATTGACATCATTGCTGTTATAATTAACAACTATATGGATATTCCCTTCATATACTGTTTCATATACACCTTCCTGTAGCTTTGAATGCTTCACGATGGGCTTCTCTTTCAACTGAGTGTATATGTTCGCAGCATTTTTATATTGTTCAACCGCAGTATCCATCCAAAAGTCCGGATTGCAGCTGTATAAATAGTCAAGATACGTATCCTTTAAAATAGATGTATCATTCATTACAAATGTATAGTGAATATCACTTCCTGTTTCTATTGCCTTTAAAAATGCCAGTTCAGGATCCGAGGATAAATTAATCGGAGAAGTTGTATATGGTATATATCCATGTAAAGCCATCTGATAAAACGGTATTGCTTCATCTGCTATTTCAATACGCCGCTCCGGGCTTGGCGCATTGACAATCCGGTCTGTGTATGGAAATGCATAAGCATTGGCATCCTCAAGCATAATTGAGTAAGAATTCTTCTTGATGGAAGCCAGAACATCGGTCCATATATCTGTAATATCTCCCCTCATTGTACCGTTCTTACGATTGTCGGAATAAACCGTATTGCCAAGCGAATCTATTGAAATGGCATTATTTCCGTATTTATTAAATGAATTTATGTACTTGCCTGCAGCTTTCTGAACACCTTGCGGATTAAGCAAATACCACCTTCTGCCTAAAGCAATATGAGGATTATCTTTTTCATACTGAAAGGCAGGAGACTGACCCGGTGCTTTCACTGCATCAAACAGCCTGTTAAATCCTCCGCCGTTTCTTGAAAAATGAATGAGATTAACATTGGGATAGAATCCTATATTATTGTTTACAGCATAAGATATAAAGTCCATAAAAGCTTTTTGGCTTCCCAATTTTTTATCAGGCATAGCCTTCACAGGTACTTTTCCTCTGTCTTTTCCCCGCATCCATTCCATGTACCTGAATACAATGCTATCAATACCCTTTGACTTCAAATCATTTGAAAGCTCCTTTAACTGGGTAAACGTCGTCAAAGGCTCAAATACTTCTCTTGGAATTCCCAATATGCTTTTCTCTTTAACTACACCACCATATAAATCAATGTACAGGGACGACTGATTGATATTTTGAGCCTTTTGCAATCCCTTCTCATCTACCAGATACTGTCTGTATTTCTGTGCCATACCGCTGTAATCCGCCGCATCGCCCGTCAAAAAGTAATATCTGACTTCATAATTACCATTTGGCGCAAGGACAGGAGCATATGGCTGCGTATATGTCTCACCTACATTTGCTTCTATAACCTTGTACTGAAAAGAAGGAAATACACTATTGTACCCGGTATATTTACCGCTTACCGAGGCATTGATAAATGCTGTACTTTCATTTTGGTGAATAACGGCAATAAAGGCATCATTATCCCGCTTCATCCCGAATACAGGGAGTCTGACACTATCATCCGAATAAACGGATAAAGAAGGTATATCCCGATATTTGCCGTAAACAGGCGCATAATAAGAATCGTAGATGGTTTTTCCGTTATTAAAATAAATAATAGCACCCGAACCGTCAGGAATCATCATATAACCCTGTTCATTTAACCCTGCTGCTCCGAAGTAAGGAAGAAAATCGATTTTTGTAATATTATAATCAATTTCAAGGGTATACGCTGTTTCTCCCTGACCTCTCTCTTCGGTCCTCGTAACAAGCTCAGGAGTAATTTCTTCCGTAAGAACCTGGGCTTTTAAATAATCCTTTTCCAACTGATACTGCACCGGAATGCTGTATTCAATATCCGGGAAAGTAAACGTAAACTTAATCCCTTTATCAATCTTTTCGAACTTCAGTCCGCCTTTGTCTACACTTCCTGCCTTGCTGTTAACACTGATTTCCGAAAAACCTTGGGAATAATATAGAATTATCTGGGAAGCAAGGGCATTTTTATATTGTCCCTTTGCTATACTGTCCTGCTCGTGATCAACCGGGTTGCTCCTCCAGATATATCCTGTATCCTTGACATATACAGATATTTCACCGTTTTCTGTGTTGGCAAACAGCTTCATTTTTTCATTCTCCGCTATCTGCTGAAAACCGGGAAGGGATACTGTCTCAACCAGTGACGTATTAAGATTGTTTTCAGATACAACCGACTGCGGATTCAAAAATATGCTGCACAGTACCACTAAACATAACACTATGCTTGCTATATTTCCATGCTTTAACTTATTCGCCGATTTCATTAAATTTTCACCTCACTTCTGGCTTTTATCAATAGGTTGCCAACCTGTACAATATTTCATAATATATGGTTCTTACAAACATCACAACCTGTTGGAACAAACTATAAACCAATATAAACAAAAACAGCACGATAAGCATTCCAAGAAAAGTCAGCAGTATAAGATTAAATGTCTTGATAAATGAAAAGTCATGAATTACGCTAAGTGCGGTAAATGCCAGAATAGCTGACCATATAATGCCGATTACCGTTATATATTGTAAAAAAACTTCTTCTTCTGCTACCATAAACTTGCTTAAGAAAGTTGTAATAAAATTTACGGCGATAGTGGGCAGCAATGCATATGAAACTGCAGTCCAGATATCCTTTAATGCACCTTCACCATCCATCAAAGTACTAAAACACCAGTTACAAATAACAGCTGTTGCAAAAATGACAATGGTGCTCAAAGCAATCATCAGCAAATTCAGCTTATCCGGTCTGTACGGATTAAACGTAAAATCCGTAAGCTGGTGCTTTACTACGGTAGAACTGTACCACAAAAGAACAATAAATGTTGCCATTGCAACGGAGCCTTTTTTGTTGTATTTCATCTCCTGATATCCATCAACAGGGTGTATCATAATATAAAACAAGTATTTTAATTTACTCATTTTTGCATATTCATTCATTGACATTCACACCCTTTCTCTTCAAATTAACATGAAGCAAATAAGCTTTTATCTTTTTTCTATATTTCACGGCAATTCTTATTAAAACAATTGCAAGCAGAAACACCGTTACATAAACAGAGAAATTGGCTCTAAGTATCTCCGTACGATGTTCTTTTTTCGCATCCGAATATAAAAATTTGTTATTGCCTACATAAAAATTCTCCATTGCAGCTTCGTAGTTTTCAGTAAGCTCCATGGCTCTTCCAATTCCAACATAGGCCATATCATAATTCGTATTTAACTCTTTTACAATTTCCCAAGGCTTCAGGGCTTCTTCAAACTTTCCAGCTTCATGAAGCAAAACAGCTTCTCTTATTTTCTTTCCGTATAATGTGGGCTCAAAAATTGTAATACTGCATTTCAAGGAATCCAAAACAATAACCTTGTCGCCAATGGTTTCCAATGCCACCGGATCCCCAAAATTACCCGCATTATTTCCAATTTTCCCAAATACCATTAATAAATCGCTTCGCTGATTGTACATGAAAATACGTCCCATATTTCTATCCAATCCATAAATAAACTCATCATCGTCGGCACAAATATCAACGAATGCACTGTTTACAGGAGCATTATTAATAAACTCAGGCTGCAGGTCGCCATACGTAATATCAGGGAGAAGATTGTTTCCCATAGGATTCAGTTTTTTTAACTGTGCCTTCGTAACCCCTTCATAGGCGGTCGATGTATAAACAAAATCGTCTTCATCGATGTATAAATTGCTGTACTCAACAGGCTGAAAAGACTGCCTCTGCTTAATCTGCTCACGGGTAGAAAATTTTCTCCACAGCATTTCATTTAAAATTTCAAGGGTTGCCTGAATCTTGTTGGAACCATAAAAGCCAAGAAAATTGCCGTCAGGATCAATGGAAACCAATCCCTGGTTAATGTTATCCGATATTATATATATGGTACCGATACTGTTGACAACAAGTTTACGCGGCCCATAAATAATATTTCCACCAATTAAAGAAGTCTCCGGCTTACCATATATCTTATGAATAATGCCATCCTGATTTAGTGATAAAACCCTTCCGTTTCCCTTGTCAGCAATATAAATAATACCGTTCTTATCAACAAAAATCCCTGTGGGGTCGTTCAGTTTTTCAACTTTTCCGTTATATTGAAATTGGTTTATTACTTTTTTTAAGTTGAATTCCGAATCAAGAATTACAATTCTTTGGTTTCCTGAGTCGAGAATATATAAATTATCATATTGATCGGTAACAATATCGGCAGGATTTTTAAAATGACCTATACCAAGATTGATTCCCTGAATCACTTTTGAAGGAAGATATCCGTTCGGTGAAGGTACTCTTTCACCATAACTGTTGTAGGTATATCCTTCATAGGGCTCTGCTGCAGCAATCTGCACAATCAAAAGGACCATAAGAAAACAAATTAATACAACCTTGCACTTCATTCTGTTGCCACCCCCTCATACTACTCTTTCATGCCTGAGTGAGACATTGTCTCAATTACATTGCTTTGTGTTATAATGAAAACGATAATAGGAGGTAGTGCCATTACCAGCATTGCTGCCGCACCAACACCCTGACGTGCTATTCCTCCTGCCGTAATCTGTTGAAGTGCGGTAGGAAGCAGTTTTAAAGACTCCGTATAAATAAAATTGCCTCCTGTAGAATTCCAGATAGACTGAAATGCAAAAATCATAAGTGTCAGCCATGCCGGCTTTACCATTGGCATTACAATTTTCCAATATATTACGAACTCATTAGCCCCATCCATTCTTGCAGATTCCAGGGTTGAATCCGGTATACTGAGCATAAATTGCTTCATAAGGAACAAGCCCAATGATGAAGCAACAGGCGGCAGAATCAATGCCCAATAGGTATTGATCATCCCCATTTTTGCCATAACGATATATTGAGGAAGTGCCAATGTACCACTGGTAAACAGCAAGGATAATACTATAACCTGGAATATGGTGTCCCGTCCTGCAAATTTATGCTTTGCCAGCGGGTATGCCGCCATTGAAGCAAAAATAATATGCAGTACCGTAACAGTAATACTTACAAAAACACTGTTAAAAATATATCTGCTGAAAGGAACCCACAGGTTTGAAGCCATCCGGAACATTGTTTTGAAGTTATCAAGTGTGGGATTGACAACGTACAGCCTGGGTGGAAAAATAAATATTTCTTCAAGGGGCTTAAAAGCATTAATTACAAGAAAAATCATCGGTATCACCATAAACGCTCCAAAACCGGCTAACATCAAAAATACAAAAAAATCTCCATACCACGATCTGCTGACTCTCTTTCGATGCAGCTCATTTGCCTTTGCCATTTTCCACCCTCCTTTAATCATCTGTTCTAAGCAATTTTGTTATAATATTTTTTGTTATAACCATAGCCAGCGTCAGTAAGAATGAAATTGCCGACGCATATCCCATCTCATATCGTATGGAACCATAGTCATATATATGTGTAACTACCGTATGCAACGAATAATTTGTACTTGGAAAACCTCCCAGGGCCATTCCTACCTGTCCTACCGCAAAAGACTGTGCAATTTGCATTACAGCACCGAACAACATTTTATCCTTCATCATCGGTATTGTAATGTAAAAGAGCTCCTGAAACCGATTGCGAATACCATCAATTGCACCTGCTTCATACAATGTATGGTCAACATCCTTAAATCCTGCTATAAACGCAAGAAAGCTGGTACCAAGACTTAACCACAACTGTACTATAATGACACAGGTAAGATTATACTTTGGATCAGTAAGCCATTGGATAGGTTCGGAAATGATACCCCAGTGAATTAAAAAGCTGTTTAATATACCATAAAAATCTCCGTTAAATATCAACTGCCATACCAAATACACCTGCCCGGACAAAACCGGCGCATAAAAAACCAGCGTCATAAAAGTACGTAATCTTTTTGGAAGCTCGTTTATAAACCATGCAAAAATAAAGCACAAAAAATAACTTAACGGGCCGGTCAAAAAAGCAAATATTAATGTATTCTTAATGGCAATAAGAAATACGTCATCCTCCAGGAACAATCTCTGATAGTTCATCCAACCCCGCCATTGCGGAAATTCAAGCATATTAAAATAGGTAAAGCTCAATACCAGGGAAGATATAACAGGTATTACAGTAAAAATGACAAATAAAATGAAATAAGGCGCAACCATCAGATAACTTGTCTTATTCAATTTTATTTCCCTGATAAATCTTTCTTTCAGCGGCATTTTTATTGGTTTATTGCTCCTTGCCAGTTCAATTTTCAAAGATATTCCCTCCTCGCCAAATGTTTGTATTCCTTTTTTGACAATTGTACCTCCTACACACCGATTACTCTATACCAAATTCTTCATATTTTCTTTGTATTTCATAATTAATATCTCTGTTTTGGGTGAGGAGAGCTTCGTTAGAATTCGCATTGTTATATACGGTTGTTCTGAAAGCATTTATAAAGCCTCTTGACGTATAATAACTGCCGGGCACTTCAGGAATGCCTTGAATCTGCTTCCACTGCTCCAGAAGATTTACTTTTTCTTTTCTTGTCCAGGGCAAATCATTAAATGCCTCTTTATTTGCAGTTGCATGCCTTGCCGAAGCTCCCATTAATGCTTCAAGCTCAAGTCCGTATCTTGCCTGTGCTTCGGCACTGGTAAAGAACTTCAGAAATTCCCAGGCTGCTTCTTTATCTTTGGTGTTTTTAAACATAATACATGCAGTTGCTCTTGAAGCCTCCGCCCTGTTTAATTGCCCGTTTTCATCAATAGTACCCGGAATCGGAGCCATATCCCACATACCTTTTAACTCCGGAGCACCGACGCTAATCATATTATAAGTATTATAAGGCTGTATTCCGATAGGCATTTCTCCTGTCCTGAACCGGCTGTAGAAATTATACTCCACTGGGAAATCATAACGGGTATAAAAGTCGGTAATTTCCTCAAAAGCTTCCAACGCTTCCGGTGAATCAAAATTTGTTTCTTTCAGGTTGTCTTTATAATAGGTTCCGCCCCGCTGGAATAAAAATGCCGGAAACAGCGTATCACTTTGGCCCGGAATGGAATTAACTACAGGTACAGGTAAACCGATGGTCATATTATTTTTCTGAATAATTGGTATGATGTTTTTAAACTGTTCCCATGTTTGAGGAATACCAAGACCTAATTCCTTCAAAATATCTTTTCTGTAAAACAGCATGTCATATACCTGAGTTTCAGGAAGAGCATAACAGCCCCCTTTAAATTCAAAAGGAGTAAAGGCCGACGGATAAAACCTTTCTGCAACACGGTCAAAATCATCAAAAGATCTTAAATCTACCAAAGCTCCTCTGATTGCATAATTAACAGGATCCCCCGAAGCTACCATAAGCGCAACATCCGGTCCCCTTCCTGCCAATGTTGCTTCAATCAGTGAACCCTGAACCAGCTCAAGCTGAACATCGATTCCGGTCTGAGGGGTAAATAAATCGGTAATCATATCTTTTAATATTCCTGCCTGGTCCCGACCAAGACTTACCCATACCTTCACGGAACGTTTCCCTTGTTTATTAGTATTTGAAAGCAGACTATAGTCCTCTGTAAATGATGCCAGGAATGACTTTATTCCATAACTTAAGGACTGCCATAGATTAGGCTGCGCTTTCGGCAGTTTCTGATCAGGCGTAGCAACAATCAAATAATCCAAATCCAATGGCTGTTCTTTTATTTTAAAAATAAAGGAAGAAAGAGAACTAATGTTATTTTTAAAGCTTTCCAATCTGGTAGCTATGGTTTCAGGCTTCTCGGCAAAATCCTCTAATTGAATTGCCAGTCTCTCGATAACAGCCGTATCACTACCCTTTTTACCGATGATACTGATAAGTTTTTTAAGGTTATCCCTTATAGCCGCTGAAGTATTGGTAAGTGACGGAATCAAATCAGGAATTTGCTTTTCGAGAAAATAATCCCTGTACTGGTCAGGGTCCGTACCTGTAATCATGATAATCTTCCTGTACAATTCATTAAGGTCATAAATAATATTCTCGTACTCCCTTATAACATCCGTCATATCTCCAAGAACTGCTTCCATGGATATGACGTGAGAACCCTTTTCCAGATAGAATAAATATGGATTCTCTTCTCCGAGCACCTTTATTTTCCAATTATCATCATATGGAAATTGCACCGATTCCAATTCACTAAAAGGAACACTGCCGTCAATCATTATTTTTCTGCATGAAAAAAGTCCATTCAGATAACTCTGACGGTACTTCACAGCAATCTCATATAGTCCGTCTTCAGGAACATCAAACTGCCATGAAATCCATTGACCTGGGTATTTCCAGTTTGAACCTCCTATGGCATTCAATCTTATTTTTGATGCGCTTGAAGGCTCTGTAAGCGGATCGGTTCTATCGGTTATAGGATACAATGTGGCACTTGACCTTAATGCCGCATTTTCAGCCTGCACCTTCACCATAACATTGGATATTTTTTTATCGGGATAACTCTTAGAAACTTCATTGTATGACTTTATCTCAGGCTTTTGATAGAGTTTAATTTTCTCAATGATAAAAGGTTCTCCGGAAGAAACAAGCCTGATGGTATTTCTTCCTTTATTGAAATAGAATTGAAAGGGCTCTTGATGTAGTCCCTGACTGTCTTTCACATCATATTCAAGCCAAACAGCCTTTTGCTTCATCCTTGGCCTTAAATCATTATCGCGATCATCCCGTAAAATCTCGGTTTCATTTTTCCATACTCTCAAAAGTTTGCAATACAATGCTTCATTAAAAGGAGTTTCACCATTGATATTCAGTTCCATTTCCAGATCATTATTGGCATCTGTGCCGGGATTATATGAAATGCAAATATTATACAATCCTTCCTGCTCAACATCAAAAGACCACTCTACCCACACAGGCTGAGCAGGCAGCAGCAAAACATTATTCTTGCCGTCATAAGAGGAAATTTTAACAGATGAGTCCTGTGCATTGGAATATGTATCTGCAGGAATTACAATTTCCTTATTTGGAGAAACAGCATTTTTATACCTTTCTATATAATTAGAATAGGAGTTATTCTTGTCTAAGTCATAATCAACAGGCAACCCATATAAACTTTCATTTGCAGCATGACTGATACCGATTCCAAGCGATTGAAATAAAATTGTTAATATTATAAAAATGATTCCGGTTTTTCTTAAACATAAGACCAATTGTCTCACATCCTTTTTCACTTCCGCAATTTATAATACTGCTTTATCCAACCAAAGGGTTGATTTGTATTCGGATACATATCAACCCTTTGATATTTCATACACCCTTTTTATTGGTTACCTTTTATTTCATTGTTCCATTTTTCTGCAGCTGCTTTCATACTGTCAATAACTTCTGAAATGGCCGTAGATACAGGCTTACCTGCAGGGAATTCAGTCTTAAGTTCATTGAAACCTTTACCCCAAACAACAGCTCTTACAACATACCCGTTTTCAAGTGCTTTTTTAAAAATCTCATAATCTTCAGGAAGCATATTTTCCTTATAAAGGTTCTCCATATATTCCGTTCTGGACTTAATCATATAGTTAGCCAGCTCGATAGCTGCTTCCTTATCCTTTGCCCCCTTAGGAATGGAAAAACTGTAATCAACCATATAAGTAGTAATACTGCCGTCTTTCTCCGGGAACGGTATATACCTTATTACATCTTCCGTAGGCTCGTTAATGGTCTGAATCAGAATATCCGGCAAAATATCCACCTTAAATGCTGTTGCTCTCTTTTGTACATTGGATCTTCTTCCATGGGGCACCTTCTTTTCATACATCAATGTTCTTATAAATTCCAGCCATTCCTGGTTTTCTTTGCTGTCGTATGTAATTTCAATGGTCCCGTCATCATTCCATGTATGGCTGTATCTGCTTAAGATAGGTTTATCATAAAAAATTTCACATGCAATATTGTTTTGATTCAAATCATCAATTAATTTCAGGAAGGATTCCCAGTTCCATGCGCCTTCTTCATAATACTCATAAGGAGTCTTAATGCCATAATCCTTAAGCATGCTTTCGTTATATACTAAGTAATAAAAATCATTCATCATGACATTGTTAATTCCATACAATTTGCCATCCCATTTTACGGTATCCAATGTTACCTTTGAATAAATGGGATTATTCTCATCTACCAGGTCATCCAACGGTTCATATAAGCCTTCTTTAAAAATGTTGGGAATAGCAGGCCCTATCGTCAACTGCAGATTCCATGGATCACCGGAAGTTACCGCAGCAACCAATTCCTGAGCTCCACCAGTGGAACCGGCTGTCATATATTCGATATTAGAACCAGGATATTTTTTAAGAAATTCGTCTCCGCCCAAACCATAGGACATGTTTAATGAATCTGTTTTCAAGTTACGATATGCTGCAACCCTAAGCTGCACACCACTGAAGTCCTTTACTTCTTCTGTTTGTTCACTTTGCTCTGAGTCACCAGATTCCGTAGGTTTACATCCGACAAAAGCAAAATTCATCAAAACGGCAATCATTAAAATAAAAATCATTCCCAATTTTAATTTTCTTGGCATCATTTTTCCTCCTTTAAATTATATAAACTGCATATATTTTAATACATTTTAATTATACTTTTTAGTAAAATCAATTAAATATATAAAGCAGACATTTTTGTGTAAAAAAAAGACCAAAACTATTATAGTTGTTGAATCCTCCACAGCAAATACTTATAATTACAATATGTGGTAATACTATTAACATTTCTGGAGGTTCATATGAAGAGCTATTGTATAGATTTAAGGACTAATCCCAAATCCATTTATTCAAATCATATCAATTTTGGAGGCCTCAATAACAAAGGCGATACATTCAGCTGCTCGAATTATTATCTGGAATTAAACGATAAGCCCTTTTTCGGAATAAGCGGTGAATTTCATTTCAGCCGCTATGACCAGGCATTTTGGGAAAAAGAAATTTTAAAAATGAAAATGTGTGGAATTAATATTATTTCTACCTATATTTTTTGGATACACCATGAGGAAGAACAAGGAGTCTTTGATTGGACCGGAAACAAAAATCTAAGACATTTTATAGAGTTATGCGGCAAACACAACATGTATGTTATTATCCGAATCGGTCCCTTTTCTCACGGAGAAGCAAGAAACGGCGGAATTCCCGACTGGCTTTTCGGGCGTCCCTTCGAATTGCGCTCTAATGATGAGGAGTATTTGTACTTCGTAAAAAGACTATACACGGAAATCGGTAAACAGGTAAAAGGCTTGCTTTATAAAGACGGCGGGCCCATTATAGGTACACAAATAGAAAATGAGTATATGCATGCAGGAGCACCTATTGAAATGACAACAGGCCTCAAGCATGAATGGATGACCGCAGGGAGGGACGGAGAAGAGCACATGAAGGTTTTAAAAAAGCTTGCCATTGAGTGCGGTATTGAAACCCCGTTCTATACATGTACCGCCTGGGGCGGCGCGGCAGCTCCTGTGGATGAGATGCTTCCGTTATGGGGCGGCTATGCCTTTCGTCCATGGATTTTTACAGGAGAAGATGATTCAACTCCTAAAGAGCACCCTGCAACAGAAGAATATATCTACAGGGACTATCACAACAATTCCCGCCCTAAATGCTACAATTTTGACCCGTCCTATTTGCCTGAAGACTACCCATATGCATGCTGCGAAATGGGCGTCGGTATGACCGTATCCTATAAATACAGATTTATACTACCTCCGGAAAGTGTTGAAGCCATGGCCAACATAAAAGCCGCAGGTGGCTGTAATTTTATAGGATACTATATGTTTCACGGAGGCTCAAATCCTCATGGAAAGTGCACCCAATATCTCAATGAATATGTATGTCCTAAAATTTCCTACGATTTCCAGGCACCAATCGGAGAGTTTGGCCAAATCAGAGAACACTATAAAATGCTGAAGCGTCTCCATTATTTTTTTACTGATTTTTCGAATGCATTCTGTAATACCAAAACCGTTCTTCCATATGATACGGATCATATGGACCCGCACGATGTGGATACTCTCAGATACGCTGCAAGAGTAAAAGATGATTCTGGCTTTCTGTTTATTAATAATTATCAGGACCATTTAGAAACGAAAGAACAAAAGGACTTTCATTTTGAGCTTACTCTTGGCAGTAAAGAACTTCGGATACCCTTAAAGGGTGAATTAACTCTTTCGAATGATTGCTCTTGCATACTTCCGTTTAATTTTTACCTTGATAAAATTTGTATGATTTATTCCACTGCTCAGTTGATTTCCTTCACTGAGCATGACGGAGAAAAGTATTACTTCTTTTTCTCCCCAAAAGGCATGAATGCGGAGTATTGTTTTGACTCCTCTGAAATTTATGATATTTCAGTCAAAAACGGTATCTCCCAAAAGCTTAGCAATAAATTTGTTGTCCATATAACCAATCAGCATATGGGGCATATAAAATTAATGTCTAATGCAGGAAATGTTTTTCATATATGCTCTTTAACAAATGAACAAAGTATGAATTTTTGGAAAGTCAATATATTCGGCAAAGAACGATTCATTATTTCAGATGCAAATTTACTGGCATCGAATTCTCAACTAACCATTGAATGTATGAATAAAAGTGAAATTTACCTGACAACTTTTCCTGCCATCGATGAAACCATCGCACTCACCGGCGGAACCATTAAATATAAAGCGGAACAAGATATTTTTACCACCTATATGATTGAAGTGGAACAAAAAAGCATTGTACTGAATTATAAACTGGTCAGTCCCTCCAAAATGACCATACAGTTTTCACCCGACGATTTTGAAGGCATAGCTGAACTAATGCTTAAAATTGATTATAAAGGCGATATCGGATATGCGTTTATTGACGGAAAACTGATTAATGACAATTTTAATAACGGAACGACGTGGGAAATCGGATTAATGAGATTTAAAAAGGAATTAATTGAAAAAGGCATGTATATTTATATATCGCCATTAAAAAAAGGAGCAAAAGTGAGATACGATTCAACCATGGCAGCCATGTCAGAAACCGCTGATGAATTGATTGCCGAAATAACTTCTGTAAAGCTTGAGCCTGTATATGAATTAACATTAAAATAAATTGAATTAACCTACATACTATTTTCATTTTTTTGTTATAACGAAAAAACCTCAGGTTATTCACCTGAGGTTTTTCGATTATTATTTTTATTATTGAGTAATCAAACCATATACAATCTTGGCTGCCTGAGCTCTTGTAGCATTTGCATTAGGTGCGAATAATTGACCGTCCAATCCGTTTAATATTCCGGCCTGCTGCATTGTAGAAACCGCTTCAAGTGCATAGGAAGCAATTTCATCCTGGTCAGCAAACTGTACTGGCTCATTTACGGTCTTGAAAGCAACCTGTGCAACCTGTGCAGCCCTGTAAGCCATTACTGCCATTTCCTGTCTTGTAATTTCGTTATCGGCACCAAAGGTTCCATCCTCATAACCGCTTACAATTCCTAATTTGCTTGCAATTGCAACAGAATTGTAATACCATGCATCTGTGCTTACATCTGAGAAGTTGGCAACTGCATCTTCAGCAGTAAATCCGAAGGCTTTTACAAGCATTTGTACAAACTGTGCACGGGTTACATTGTTGTTCGGTGCGAAAACATTAGGTTCAACACCGCTGATTACACCTTTGCTGTATAATGCATTTATACTTTCAATGGCCCATTGTACATCTGCAATATCAGTAAATCCATAAGTTACCGATACTACTGTATCCTGCACAGGGGTAGGAGTAGTGGTAGGAACATATGATGGCACTGACGGTGTGAAGCTATAACTTGTTTTTGAAGTCTTTTTGTTTCCACCACCACCGCTACTTGAGCCACCTTCACCTTTCACTGAACCATCAAAACTTACTTCCTTAGTTACTGAACCCCTACTTATATAAGCAGTCATTGTAAAATCCGTATCTTTAGAAGGTCTCTTAACCTTACCATCATTTGAAACAATTGCAAGATTGCTTGATTCCCATCTTATTGTGGTATCAAATTCACCTTCATAAGGTAAATCCAAATCATCTGTAATATCTTCAAAATCATCTTCATCAATATCTAAATAAGCAATTGCAGATTCAACAGCTTTTTCATCACTTATTTTTTCAGGATCCGATGTAACTGTAAGTTCAAACACTTTACTATATGAAGCATTTCCTTTTGAAAGGATAGCTGTTAACTTAACAGTTGTATCCGCTTTCTTAGGTATTATTACTTTGCCATCATTTGAAATAATTGAAGTATTGTTTGATGTCCAAGATACCTTAATAGCATTATCTAATTCTTTTACTAAATATAAATCATCATTGACTTGGCTAAGATCATTTATAGCTTTATCAGGTGAAGATTGATAGCTGATAAATAATGAATTTGCCTTTGTCTCAAGAATTCTAGGTGAAACAGTTACAGTAAATGATTTAGTATCCTTTGCACTTCCGCTGCTGATTGTTGCAGTCAATGTTACTTTGGTATCCGAAACAGGCAATATAACTTTACCTGTATTGGTAATTACATTGGTATTGCTTGATTCCCATGCAATTTTTGCTTTAAATCTTCCTTCTGAAGGTAGGTTAATATCTAAATAGAGATTGTCAGCATCAATTGGATTACCATTAATATCATACAATTGCAAGAATTCCTTTGCAATTCCAACAATCTCTTCATCTGTCGGTAATTCCTTGATAATTTCAACAGTAATACTTGTATTTACAGTAGGGGAACCTACAACCGAAGCACTAATTACAATTGTTTGAGAAGCAACATAATCTTCAATCCTTAATAATCCATTATTATTAATAGAAATACCTTCAGGAGAACCTACTATACTCCAGTTTACTTGATATCCGGATAATACGTTTCCACTACTACTTCTAATTATTGCAGTATATTGTTCTTCAGCAATCTCACTTGAAGCTATGCTCAATTTATCTTTTCCGGAAATCTCAATTGTTGAAGGACCATATGTTATAAATTTTATATTGTCAACACTTGCTTTAACATCCTTAACTCTAGTATTTAGGAAGAACCAATTTATATTATTTACAGTTGAATCAGCAAATTTTACATTAGAGACACTGCCAATTAAATTTCTTTCCATATCAAAAACTGAAACATTATACATTTTATTTGTATAATCTACAGACACTTCATAACTGTACCATGTATCAGGTGATATACCAGATATTTCTTGAGTATCTGCAGTTATCTTGCTTGAACCGTCATATCTAAGACTTACTGACTGTTTCGGCCAATCTTGAAGCTTTGATTTACTATTATCCATGAAAGCAATTAAATATGAGTTACTTGATAATTTTAAATCAAAAGTAGCGACAAAATTAGTAGTTATAGGTGATGAAACATTATATCCATAGTACATATCTTTGCCGTCTTCTTGATTATGTGTTACCACTGATACATAGCTATTTATTGCTTCATCAAATTCTATTGTTTCCGTACAACGTGTAGCTGAAGCACCAGTAGCTTGATCTTCAAAATCTTTTGCAAGATATACCGTATCTTCAGCAAGTGCTGTGAATGGCATTATCATCAAACATTGGAATATTAATAGAAATGTTAGAATAAGTGCCGTATTCTTTTTTAACATAATAAACCTCCTCTTTGTTATTTAGAATAAATATCCACCATACACATAAATTGATTATTCATATGGGCCTTATCGAAAGCCCATATGAATTATCTAAGTATAAAATCATATTTACTGAACATCCTCAAGCATAATAACTTCTTTGAGCGATCCAAGATTAAATCTTGCCAATACAGGTGTTCCCTTAACAGCAGCTTCATCAATAGTAGCGTAGCTAATCTTTCCGGTATTCGGATTAATCTTGGTAATCTGGGTACCAGGTGTCATTGAAACTGCCCAGGTCTTTTTATTATTATTGCCATCTTGCGTTGTAACTGCTAATGTAACTTGTGTATCGGTATCATAATCGGTTACACGGCCAAATACTACACTTGATCTGTTAATAAAGTCACCAAAATATGTCATGCAATCTAATAATTCTTCAGGATCATTGTAGAAATCAGGATTTGCATTACGCTGCTCTAAATATTCATCCACACTGAAAACGATGGAAACAACATTCATCTGGCCTTTGCTGTTCTTGCCGATTATACCAACATCTCCTTTTTTAATCGTATAACTGTTTCTAATATCAGATTCAGTAAATCTTCTTTGAACCTTATAATTATCAACTGCATCTACATATGCTTCAATACCTGAAGTATTGTAATATAATCTGGTAAACTTTTCACTTTCATCATCAACAAATGTTGTAGTCTTAACCAAAGGAAACATCGCATTATCTGCAACAGTATCAAGCCAGTTACCGCCGTCTGCAGGCAAATAGTGAAGTATCAACCCGATACGGTTTGTAGGTGATACATCAAACAAAGCAATTTTATCACCAAACCCCTTGTCATTTAAATAATCACTAAATACAAGAGGACCAACATAAAAATCATTTTCGTTGTTAAAATCACTTGGTATCTTAAATACCATTGCACCAGGAGCCGATACCATTACTTCACTGTCATTTACAAACATTTGTCCACGACGTCCTTTGATATTACTTTGCTCTACATAATAATCAAATTTGTTATTATCTTTTACACCTGATGCAGGAAGAACAAGCTTCGTTATTTTATTTTCAGAGTTTGTTTCCATAATAACTAGTCTTGTGGGATCCTGCGTTTTAGAATCCGTGTACTTCAAGAAATTTTCAACAACATATTCTGTTTTCATTCTTTCAGCATGATCATAGTCTCCGTTACTATCAAATTCAATTTCATCTTTCGCTTCAAGTACTACAATTTCACCATTTTTATTCAATACTTTAAACTGATATGAGTCATTAACTCCCTTACTTTTTGCAATTTTAATAATATATGCATAGTTTTGATTATTTGTTGAACCCTTATCGAAACCAGCAATTCGACCATCTACATCAAGATAGAAGGTTCCTTCATCATCAATTTTCGGTTCCTTACCCATTGCAACCAATTCATCAATAACATCATATTCTGTTCCTTCAATATAAACTTTATAATCATTACCTTCTTCTGTTATCTCTTCCACTTTACCGCTAACAGTATTGTTGGAAACATAAATGTTTATAATTTTGTCACCGGTCTTATTTATGCTTCTTGCCACAGACAAAACGTCGTTGACCGCTATATCATCAACAGAAATCTTTTTACCATCTTTATAAACTGCAATCTTCAAGCTTTTATCATCCGGATCAATACTTAATGTCTTATATGCCCCGTTTTTGTCGGAAATCTTATAATTTGCAACACTGCTTACATAGTAAATCTCATAAGATGTAACCATAGCTATGTCATATTTGTCGTCATCATCATTATCAATAAGAACTACCTTGCCTGCCGCCGGTTTTAGAAAATCCTCTACAGGCTTCACTGTTGTACCGTCAAATCTGTCATTAGCCTTAAGTGATTTCCCGTTATATATGACATTAATATTGACTGATAAATCGGCTATCTTTGTTTCATCATCATCTTTATCCTTATAATACTCGAATTCTCCGTTTCTCGTACCAACACCGGAAACAGAAACAATATCATCGGCTTCTACAACAAGAACATTATTATTTCCTTTATCTTCTTTTATGTAAATAATAACCTGTTCCTTATCAATTTCTTTTACATATGCAACGACATTGTAGCCAAGAAAAGCTTCTGCATTTGTTTTTCCAACCTTATATTTAACGCTATCAATTTCAACTTCATCTTCTTTTAATTCAGGCCCTGAGTTGATTCTTGTCAAATAGGTTGCATTGAGTATTCCTTCAACTTTTTCAACCTCAAATTTCTCGGTTAAAATGGTCTTATCCCTTTCAACAACATATTCAATTGAATCACCAAAACCGGACTGCTGCATAATATCAATATCAAGAGAATTGTAAACTAACTGCGCAGCTACTCCTTTGGTAAGGCTTTCACTGGCAGCCATTTTAACTCCTCTTGCTATTCCAAGTTCAGCAGCTATCATAAGATAACCGGCAGGATATCCTCCTTTTTGTTCAGCTAAAAGATCATATCCTAAAGCATGAACAAATAACTTAATTGCTTGTGCGTATTCCACAGGATCATCAGGTCCGAATGTGCCGTCACCATAGCCATTAATCATATTAATATCAGATGCTAATTTAATATAGCCTGATTGCTTATGGTCGGCAGGAACATCTGAAAATCTGGTTTCCTGTTTTTGCGCACTCTTCTCGTCAAATCCCATCATTCTTACAACCATTTCAGCAAATTCAGCACGGGTAATCGTATCTTCAGCATTAAATCCTTTCAAAAGGTCACCCTGCAATATTCCCAATGCTTCAAGAAATTCTACAGCTTCAGCATTTTTTTCCTCCTGCTGGGCTTCTTTTGCTGCTGCGAATGATAATGAGTTTAGCATCATAGTAATCATTAATACTATTGAAAGTATTATGACCGATTTTGATTTTTTCATTATATTACCTCCTCCATATAACTTATTGTTTTGCATAATCGTACTAATCATATCTTATTTTTCAATGTTGAAAAATATAAAATACCGTCTTTTTTGTGTAAAATAAAGTGCATCTTTGGTAAAAATATAAATATTAGTCCAATATACAGTCATAATGAACGAAAAATAATAAAACTACAGATTGAGAATACAAAAGTATTCCCAATCTGTTAAATAGATTAACAATTCAATGCATTATTCAGCTCCGATAACAACAAATTCGTTCAAGCTATTGTATTCATTATCGCTGTTGCCAAGCCCCCAGTAACGTACATATCTTGCAGTTACAGGCTCTTCAAGGTCAAATCTCTCAAGATCCAAAGTATTGCCGCTGCTTGCCTGCTTTGTTAAGACCTTGGTCCAATTTTCACCGTCATTGGATACTTCCAAATCAAACATTCCAATTCTTTGATCACCTTTGAAGTATGCAACTGCAACAGCAGCAATCTTTTTCTCTGCACCCAAATCTACCATGAGCCACTGGTTAATGCCCCAACCGGACCAACGGGTTTCCATATCACCATCTACAGCACCTTGAGCTACGTTTCCGTCATCTGTACTTGCATCAACAGCAACAACAGGAATTTGATTCGGAACAAGCTGAGCGCCGGTGTATAATACTACTTCTTTAGGTTCTACATAAACAGAGTTCTTAATCTGATCAATCATAATACCGGCTGCATCTTTATCCAGAGCCACCTGTTTGCCGCTGATATAAATCAATCCTCTGTCATCCCATGCTACATTCTTGTCCAATGCTTCTGCCATAGCTCTCAACGGTATGAAGGTTCTGTCATTAATGGTCTGTGCAGGTACGGATAATGTCTTTTTCTCACCGTTAATCGTATATTCTGCACTGTTCAGCACCATTTTTATTTCTTTGCCTTCCTGGGTTACAGTAATGGTAGATGTCTTATCATCCCAGTCAACCGTAGCGCCGAATGCTTCTGAAATAAACCTTACGGGTACTAATGTACTGCTGTCCTTAATCACAGGTGTTACATCAGGATTTTCAGTATCAATCATCATCACCGTATCATTTGCAATCGCATTACATTCTCCAACCATTAAAATAATGGACTTATCCTTCTTCAATTTTTCGATCGGATAGGTTCCGCCGTTTTTCGGATCATAATCAGGATTGCTGATTTTCTTGCCCTTATTCACTGTGTAAATAAGAGGTACCGGAATACTGTCCATATCGTAACCCAAGTAAAATCCTGTGTGAGGCGGCTGATTGTATGCAACGTTTTGCCAAGCAATGCTCAAGCGGTATATCGGATCATGCATTAATGTATAGAAACGATAATCCGTAGGTATGGTAGTAGTATAAATGTAAAGTGCTGAGCTGTCCTTCGTTCTCCAAATAGCTTCTTCTCTCCAGTCTCCAAGAATATCTGCCGACAAACACGGATTTGCCTTGGTGCCGTTATTTGAAGAACAATCACGAGCCGTCAAAAGGTTGTTCATTTTATTATTTTCATAGTCAAACTTGTCAATTCTGTTATTGTCGAGATTTTCACGGAGTAAATCTCCATCCCACCATATCATAAAGTTGGCTGACAATCTCGGATTATCCATTATTTTTTCGCCTTTGCTGCTTACAAGAACTCCGCCGGCCCATGCTTCCGCACCGGGATAGCCTGGATGAACATCTCCTGCGCATCCACGTGCGGTATCATTTCCTGTATGCACACCCCAAATTATCTCACCGGTTCCCGGATCACGTAAATCAAAACCATACATTGCTTCTGCGCTTTCATGAATCTGGAAATATTCCAGACCGGGTCTGCTCGGATCAAAATCACTAAGATGACCTGCATCACCGTGTCCTAATCCGGTTGTATGCATTCCTGTGCCATCATGGTCTATTACTGCTGAACCATATACAATTTCATCAAATCCGTCAAAATCTACATCACCAACAGCAAGGTTATGATTTCCCTGTCCTGCGAAAGCTTTATATTTCGGATCGTTCGAATCAAAGGTCCATACCTTTTCCAACTGACCGTCTTTAAAGTTATATGCAACCAATACTGTCCTTGTATAATATCCGCGGCACATAACCAGACTTGGGTTCTCGCCGTCAAGATAAGCAATACAAGCCAGGAAACGGTCAACACGGTTGCCGTAAGTGTCTCCCCAGTCACCAACATTGCCTCTTGGCGGCTCGTAATCAACAGTTGTTATGGCCTTACCTGTCCTGCCATCAAAAACAGTAAGGTATTCAGGTCCGGTTAATATATATCCGCCTGCATTTCTGTATGTCTTTTTTGCATCCCCAATAACATTGCCTTCACCGTCAACAGTTCCGTCGGCAGTTTTACATGCAACCTCAGCTATGCCGTCACCGTCCAGGTCATATACCATAAACTGTGTATAATGTGCGCCGGCACGGATATTGGGACCTAAGTTGATTCTCCACAGATGCGTTCCGTCTAATTTATATGCATCCAAAAGCACATTGCCCGTCATTCCGGAATGGGCGTTATCCTTGGCATTGGACGGTTCCCATTTTACAATGATTTCATATGCGCCGTCGCCATCAAGGTCTCCAACACTGCAGTCATTGGCATGATAATCATAGGTTGAACCGTCAGGCATCTTACCATCTGCAGGCTTATTTAAAGGTACCGGCAAATAGTTATTCTCCCATACTGTGGCAACTTCTGAATCTGCCTGTTCTTCCCCATTTATAACAGCCCGCACGGTATATTTTGAATCTTCTTTTCCAAGCGGATCAAAATAATTAGTAGTATCTATCGGAATTGCATTTACCTTTTTACCGTCACGGTAAAGATTAAAGGTTATATCAGCAGGCTCCGTTCCTAACCATCTCCATGATGTATACACACCATTATCAAGCTTTACCGCTACCAAACCGCGGTTCAAATATTCCATCCTGCGCTGTTGATAGGAACGATTTTTCAATAATTCTTCGATTTTTGACATATCAACCTGACTGACAGCTACTTCACCTGTTGGCGGCGGTGTTGGCTGTGATGCAATAACCGAATCATAATATCCAAATGTTATGTTGGTAATATTTACCTGAGATTGTCCCGCAGGAATAAATACAAGAGATTTTACCTGTCTTACCTGCAGGTCAGTCAATTGCTTATTCTTAACCTCTCCTGTTTTATCACCTGCTACGGCAGAAATAGAAACTTTATTGTTCTTTAAGTCTGCCTCAACGGTAATAGTAACCCATGTATTTTCATCCAAACCTTCTATTACCTTGGAGCTGCCGTACATTATTTTACCTGCCTCATAAGTAAATACTACCGGTGCAGGCGGCCATTTGGTCGGCTTGCCGTCTGACATTAAATGAATTGTTGTTTTACCTTTTGCAAATTTTGCATCAAATTTTACATACACCATTTCAGATACATTGGCAGGCAGATATTTCCATAAGTAAAATGTCTTGTCTGCCCCGTTAATTAACTCAGCATAAGTTTTATCGCCTTCCTTTTGAAGCTTGAGTGACTTAACATCAGAGCTTCCGTCAAACCCCCAACCTATTTTATTAGGGTTCAAGTCCATTCCTTCGCTGAAGCCGTAGTTGCTGAAATCTTCATCCTGCATTACATAGGTATACTCTACCGAATCAGCATCGGCTGCAGCAACAGGAAAAGCAAATAGCATTTGCAATACAAAAGTGATTGTCAGGAAGATTGCTATACTCTTTCTGTTCATTTTAACAACTCCTTTTCTTAAAATTTTGATAATAAAATAAATTAAAATTTTCTTAAATAACACTCCTCTCCTTCAAGTTTATATAAAGTCTCCCGAGACATTAAAATAAAATGTCATTATTATTGCGTTTATTTTAGGAGACGCTTTAACAAAATTATTAAAAGGAGTTAAGTAATCAATCAAAGCATGTATGTTTCGTACTACAAAAGAGAATTTTTTATAAATCTGCTGCAATGAGATAAAGATTTGACCACAAAGTATTTATGATTATTACGAAATTCATTTCTGCTGCATTATGACAATGCTACTTGCATTCCTCCGCCAATCTCATAAATCCTTCCATTCACACTTATCCATACGTTTATTGCCGAAGGATTATAAACAAAATCTCCTGCTGCAGAAAATTTAAGATTGTCCAAGGCCTTCATATAATCCACAATCTGAATATTGGTAGCATACCAAATATCATCTCTGTTTCCTATAAACTCACAAAAACCTTCTATTAACGACCAGTTGTTATCCAAATCAAATTCGTAGCTGTGTCCCCATACATACATCATATACAGGTATTGCTTCTTGTTTAAATCAGCAAAATTTTGTGCAAGCTCCATTAAATCGGTTTTATGATGGCATGTAGCCTGCCAGATATAATAATCATCCGGCATGGAAAAACTTCTGCTGCTGCCGACAACTCTTGAATACTCGATGCCAAGATGGGGCAGCACCGAAATAATTTCACCGCTATATGAGCCATTTGGATAGGATAATCCTCTAACCGTATATCCAACAATACTTTCAAGCATCTTTCTATCCTCAATAATCTGCTGAACCACCTGTTCCATCGGACATCTTGCAATGGTCGGATGAGTAAATGTATGAGCTGCTACTTCATGTCCTTCATAAAGTTCTCTGACTTCATCCGCATTTATTCTGTCGTTTTGCTCAAACAAACCGGCATTCAAATGAAAAGTTCCCTTTATCCCATATTTATTAAAAATGGCTACAAGTTTTCTGTCTTGTATTTTTCCATCATCATAGCTCATGGTGAGGACTTTGTGTTTTCCTCCGGGAAAGCATTTATAAATATTGTTCATTGGTATCTGCACCTCTGTATTCTTTCTAATATTATAATTCATACCCTATATATTCCGAATTAAAAAATCGGACTTTTTTGTTTAAAAAGAAGATTAAATTATTAAATTAATGAATGAGCTGTTATCACTCTATTTCCTCTGTAAATTCCGGAATATTTTCACCTCGTACATATGTATTATTCGGCACAGGAGGTTTTTCCATATTTTCTCCTATATAAAAACTTGTATGCGGCGGCTGATTATAAGCTGTATTTTGCCATGCTATCCCCAGCCTGTAGAGAGGGTCATGCATTAGGGTATAAAATTTGTGGTTTGTAAGATGGGTTGTGGTATATATTCTAAGCTCGGTACTTTTTTCATCCCGCCAGATAGCTTCTTCACGCCAGTCACCAAATATATCCGCCTGAATACAGGGATTGCCCTTTGTCCAGTTATTGGAATAAGCATCCTTTGTATCCAGAATGACCTTTAACTCTTCCTTTTCATAATCCCATTTATATATTTGAGCAATACCTGCAGTTTCAGGCTTACCCCCCTGCCATTTATGGTCCAGAAGCTCTCTTAAAAGGTCTCCATCCCACCAGATGGCAAAATTAATGGACTTCGGAGAATTCTCTGTAATCAGTTTTCCGTCAAAGGTATAGAGGCCTTCATCCATTGCCCATACTTCACATCCCTCATACCTTGGGTCAATATTGGCAATAAGGCCTCTGCCGGTATCTCTTCCTGTATACTTGCCCCACAATATTTCCCCGGTTGCAGGATTTCTTACTTCAAAGCCATACCTTACGTTTGCATGCTCATGGATTTGATAAAAATCCAGATGAGGAGTCTTAGGATTAAAATTTCCCAGGTGCATGGCATCGCCATGCCCCAATCCTGTGGAATAAATGCCTGTTCCATCGTGATCTATTGCGCATGCACCGTATACTATTTCATCCAGTCCGTCTCCGTCTATGTCACCTACGGCAATACTGTGAGCACCCTGGTTGGTATATTCGATGTTCTGTTCACGATTTGCAACAAACTTCCAGCGTTTCTTTAGCTTTTTATCCACCAAGTCGTAAGCTACAAGCACCGTAGGCCTTCCATGGTCATAATATCCTCTGCACATTACCACACTTGGATTTTCACCATCCAGATATGCAACAGCGGCAAGGAACCTGTCCACCCTGTTGCCCCATGAATCTCCCCATTCGGCAACATTCCCTCTGGGTGGGTCATAATCAACCGTATCAAGAATTTCACCGGTCTCTCCGTCAAAAACAGTCAAATATTCCGGTCCTTCAATAATATATCCGTTGGAATTGCGGTAGTCGGCATCCTTATCGCCTATGACATTTCCCTTCCCATCAATGGTACCGTCTGCCGTTTTACAAATAACCTCAGCCTTGCCGTCGCTATCAAAATCGTATACCATAAACTGTGTATAATGCGCTCCTGCACGGATATTCACCCCGAGATTAATTCGCCACAGCTTTTTGCCGTTCAGCTTGTATGCATCAAGGTATACCACACCGGTATAGCCTGCATGCGCATTATCATGGCCGCCTGCATCCCATTTCAGTACAATTTCGTACTCTCCGTCACCGTCCAGGTCGGCAATACTGGCATCGTTGGCTATATATTCATAGGTCTTGCCATCAGGTGTTGTATAGGGTTCCGGCTTATCCAACGGAATCGAAAGATACTCCCCATTGATTACTTTTGTTGAATAGCCTTCCTTTTCAACCTTATTATCCTTTACTGCCTTTACAGTATAAATGTCATCCACATTGCCGTCCCTGTCCAGATAGTTTGTACTGTCCGTAACCGGAGTTTCCGTAATCCTCTTTCCGTTTCTGTAAATGTGAAAATCAATGCCTTTATCATACTCATAAGCATTTAAGCGCCAGCTTAAAAATACACCGTCAGGAGTTTTCAAAGCAACCAGACCTCTGTCAAGCGTCTCCATCTTTCTTTTCAGCATAGGAGCCTTCGCAGGGACAACAACCTCCGTTCTCGCCGTTATTCCGGAAGTGGTCCTTGCCTCTACCGCGTAAATAAAATCAACCACCAGCTTCACATTGCTGTGTGTAAATTCCGTTTCTTTCACGGAAGCTATCTTTTTATATATTCCATAAGGCGCTTTTTGATATACGTTATAGTCTATTGCTTTGTCCACCCTTTTCCATTTTAAATGCACAGCACCGTCGGTTACACTTACAACCAGACCTTGTGGTGCTTCAGGCACAGGACCGCCGTCTACCACTTCCACTGCAAAAGGAATACTGTGTTCCGTAGAAAATCCTAACGAATCCAATCCTTTAACAAGGTACTCATATTTTCCGCAAATCTCAACCGAATTGTCCGTAAAACTGTTTGACGATACCTCTTTTACCAGATCCAGCACGGAATTTTTAAAATTCTTTCTGTATATTCTGTAGCTTTTCGCACCGTTAAGAGCATCCCATGAAAGCTCAACACTTGCATGCTCCGGGCTAACTTGTACGGATTGATTGATGCTGCCGAGCTTTTCGGTAAGCACAGGAGCAATATCTATGGCACAGATACATACATATCTGCCCTCAAAGGTAAATTCCATAATGCCGTCAACTACATCAACCTTGTATTCCCCTTCACATACACTTCTGTCGCTGACCCACATTCCAAAGCGATTTCCGTTAATTAAAATTTTTACCGCTACATCCCCGTTGTCCTCATAATCGCCTGCACAAACCCTTACATTGTACCTTCCGTTATCCAGCCTGACCTTAAATCCATTACCGGCCATATACAGAAAATCCCTGTACACCGGCTTCTCACCGCTTTTTCTTACGCAGCTTTCGGCAGAAGACGTGATGCCATAACCGACACTTTCACTATAAATGCTGTCTCCGGTTATCTTAATATACCCTTCCTCTACAGGCTTGGAGCCAAAATCGAACCTGTACCTATTCATAGGTATATCCCCCCTTATAAATTGAAATATATAACTCTTACATAGCAACGCAGTTGCCATTCTTTCCGAAATATGTATGATACTTAGTTAAATCATATCTAGATAATTGTATAAGAATTGTTTGGCTACATATGGTATGTCGGTTAATTCTGCAATACGGTTAACTTAAATTACCAATATTTTATAAGTTGTTGCGGCTTCAAATCGTCCTATATTTAATCCTGTTTCATATATGGACAAATCGTTATTCTGATTGCTACAGATTTAGGAATATATGAATTTAAAAATATCTAACCTCGTCTTCCTTAAATATAGGCATTATTTCCAAGGCAAATTCAAACTCTTTTTGTTCCAGACGGTATTCATGACGTAACTCCGGACCGCAGGAATTGGAGCCTACTCCACTCATCATATAGTCAATGTTAACAATCGTCTCGGCTCGCTTTCTTAATTTGTGTGAATGAGTTGCAAATGTCAAATCTTCAGGTGTATAATGGGCTGCATTAAAAGAAAACTCCGGGCAACCTGTAAATTGAAGTCCCATGCCATGCTTATTGGACACGATTGCCCACTGTGTTTTATACCTTGAGCCATTTTCCTGGGGCATTATATAATCTTCAAACATCTCATCCACTGTAGTAAGGTACTTCCCTATTTTGGCGCTATTATGCATATCAATATAGCTTTCATGAGGACCATATCCGAAATACTCCACTTCCTCCATTCCCTTCGGCATTATAATCTGCAGTCCGAAACGTGGAAGAAACGCAGCCTCTTTTTTTACTCTTGCTTTAACATTTAATATAATCTTTCCTGTTCCATCCACAGACCATAAAGCAGTTCCATGGAGAACCGGCAAAACACTGCAGCCGCCTAATGAAAAATCAACAGATATTTTAACGCTTTTTACGTCACAGGAAATAACTTTGCAGTCATATACATGCTGAACGGCTCGCTCATATCCCCACCTGTACCATTCTCTTCTGATTATTCTGTCATTATCCGTCGGTGCCCGCCATATATTAAACTTCGGCACCGATGTAATCATATCCACATTATTTTTTGATATTTTGCTGAAAGACCCTTTACAAAAGTCAAAAACATAATTAAAATCAAATCCATCAATATGTATTTCATCATTCTTTTGTACAACTTTTAGGTTATGTTCATGTCTATATGGTTTGGGCTTCATAACTTCTACAGGAAGATAAAATTGTTCAAAAGCAATCTCATATCCTTTTTCTGCCCACCTTGTATCCTTTTTTTGAACCAAGGAAATATTTAGGAAATACTGACTATCCGATAACTCCGGAAGAGTATATGGTATTTCGAATATCTCCGATTCATGCGGCTTTATCCATAGACTATTTATTTCCCCCTGCAGGACGGTTTGCTCATTGTTAACTACTTTCCAGATAAGCTCGACATTTGACAAATCAATAAAATCATAAAGGTTTGTAACCCTAATGGTTCCTTTCATTAAATCTATGGCTTCTACTCTGACAGGAGCTATTACCTTTTTTAATTCAAGAAGTCCAGTATGAGGACTGCGGTCAGGATATACCAACCCATCCAGGCAAAAATTCCCGTCATTTGGCATATCTCCAAAATCACCGCCATATAAATAGCATTCTTTGCCGTCATCTGTCACCGACTTTATACCGTGGTCACACCATTCCCAGACACAGCCGCCCATAAGCTTCGGATACTTGTATATAATGTCCCAGTAATCCTTCAAATCCCCCGGGCCGGTACCCATCGCATGGGAATATTCACATAAAAACAGTGGTTTGGTATTCTCACTATTAGACGCATACTCCTCTATAAATTCATAAGTGGGATACATCCTGCTTTTGACGTCAAGACAGCTGTCATCAGGATTTCCGTTATAATGCGCCGATGCACCTTCATAGTGAATCAACCTGGACGGATCCCTTTGCTTCATCCACTTAGCCATCGCAATATGGTTTCTTCCATAACCAGATTCATTGCCCAAAGACCACATAATAATACAAGGGTGATTTTTATCTCTTTCAACCATTCTTATTGCACGTTCCAAAAAAGCTTCTTCCCATTCGGGGTTATCTGCAAGCATATGAAAATTTCCCGTTCGATTGATACCATGACACTCCAAATCAGCCTCATCTATTATATAAAACCCAAGCTTGTCGCATAAATCCAGAAAACGGGGATCGTTAGGGTAGTGAGAGGCCCGTATAGTATTGATATTATGCCGTTTCATCAGAAGAAGGTCCTCTTTCATGGCATTCAGTGGAACAGCCTGCCCAAGTTCCGGATGGGAATCATGCCTGTTCACCCCTTTTAACTTCACGGCTTTTCCGTTAAGCAAGAAAACTCCTTCTTTTATCTCTATCTTTTTAAATCCAACATGAATGAAAATCACTTCCGAACCGCAATATAAATACAATTCGTATAAGTACGGCACTTCCGCATTCCACAAAACCGGATGATCAATTTTCATATCAATAACACCCTGCCCATTGATGTATGCACTTGCCTGCTGCACAGTGTTATTGTTCCGGTCTTTTAATTCAGCTTTTACCTCACAAGGAGCTGTGGTATGCATTTCACAGTGCATAAATGCGCTTTTCAGGTCATCCGACAAATCCTGTTTTACGAAAACATCCCTGATATGTATCTTATCTCTTGCCAATAGGTATACATCTCTGAAAATACCGGAATATCTCCACATATCCTGATCTTCAAGGTACGAACCGTCACACCATTTCAGTACCAATACTGCTACGGTATTTCTTCCACTTTGTATGTAAGGAGTTATATTAAATTCCGCCGGCATTCTGCTGCCCTGACTGTATCCTGCAAAAAATCCGTTAATCCATAAATAAAAGCAGGAATTGACTCCTTCAAAAACAATATATTTTTCCTTATTCTCCCATAGCTCGGGTATATTAAAAGAACGTATATATATACCTGCAGGATTGTCATTCGGAATATAAGGCGGATTACACGGAAACGGATATGCGGCATTGGTATAATGGCACCTGTCGTATCCCTGCAGCTGCCAGCATGAAGGAACAATAATGTCATCCCAGGCATCGGTGTCAAAATCATTTTTATAAAAATCCTCTTTTACGTGTCTTACAGAATCATAATATTTGAATTTCCAGCTTCCGTTCAATATCTGAAAAAAAGGTGAGTACCCCCTTTTCCCGCTCTTCGCTGCATAAGCATCATCATACGGTATATAGTATGCTCTGGGTTCCTCACGATTAATATGCATAACTTTTAAATTTTCCCAGTACTTCTCCATATTTCTCAACAGTTTCACCTCAATATTATTTTCAGACGACCACAGTCCGCCCGCAATCAATACAGAAAATACTAATTACGTTGTTATTTTGTTATTTCATATATAATTTTTGCTGCATCTTTTCTGGTTGCTTTACCTATGAATTTGGTATGATTCTTTTGAATTTCTTCCATATTTTTATTCTTCAGTCTTTCTATTACATCCTCTTTTCCAAGCTTTTTCAGTGCATTATATGTCATATCCGCCATATCCTTATTGGTAATGTGCATTGCGGGCTCAAACCTGTTGTTTTCCGAATTTTCCACAATACCAAGCTTTCTGACGATTCCTACCGCATCATAATAATAATCCGTAGGCTTTACGTCGACAAAATTTGTATTGACATAGGCATTTAATCCAAGTGCTTTCACCAGCAATACCGTAAAATCTGCCCTTGTTATTGGCTCATTTTCATCTGCCATAAGGCTTTTATTATCTTCTACATATTTGGCCGCCCATTGATGAACATCAGAATTTTTAAATTCCCTTGTCACATAGTTTACCGCATAACGGCTTACAGGCATTTCAGAACCCCAGTATCTTGTCCAGTTATATAAACGTTTTGGTTGTGGACGGGGTTCATTAATAACTGCCTTTGACAAATCCACCTGACCATTTGCATAGATATAGGCTTTATCATCCGTATATATAATAACCTGCGGTCTGCCGTCCCCAATAAGATCCGCCCACATTACATGACCGTCTACCGGGAATGTCGTAATGGGATTCATATAGCCGTCATATATGCCCGGCATAATGCCTGCTCCCCTGCGGTAGGAAAGCAAATGATCAGAACCCTTGCCATCCCAGTTATGAATCATGGTAGTAATGGTACTCCAGCCTCTTGTCGTTCTTTTCTCTTTGTAAAGTTCCTCACCTTTATAATTAATGAGAAACATGCCGTCCACTCCGTTTTCGCTGCGGTCAATGCGGTCTAATCCTCCAACCTCTGTTCCCGGCAAATCCGGTCTGAAATTGCCAAGTGCAATATTCTGGGATTCTATCGTACCGGTATATCTCCAAAGAAGCTCACCTTTCCAATTGTATGCAGTGGTATCCTGGCCGCCGACAACAATCTCCATGCCGTTAGTCGGATCCTGATCCAAATCTCCCACCCAAATACAATCGGCATGGTCCTTCATATCAATTCTGAATTGAAGCTTTCCGTTGTAGTCCAATACATTATAACCCGCTATTAATGAGTCTCTGCCGTCTCCGTCAAAATCATAAGGCCATGGATAGTGCCCTATATTGCCTTCAAATGTCCACAGCAGATTAAAATCCTTATCCATAACCCAAAGCTTATTGTATCTGTTCTTAAGCACTATATCCTGCGGCTTTTCATTGCCTGAAAAATTTGCAATAACAATACAGTCATGTGCATCAGGATCAGGAAGGTCATAGGACTTTTTCAACTCTCCTGTTCTTCCGTCAAGAATGCAAAACTTGTCTTTCATTACACACAACACTTCATTGTATCCGTCCTGGTCAATGTCATATATCTGAGCAGGTATGTCCGAACCGCTTCCCGGCATAAACGGATCGGGATTTCCATTCTGCCAAAGGATATTTCCCTCCAAATCAAATGCAGTAAGACAGTTAACGGAATGAGGATAATACCTGTCATCGAAACCGGTATCGGGTTGCATCATCAGTATTTCCATTCTCCCGTCACCATCCAGGTCTCCAAGCAGCATCCTGTTGCTTTTGCCTGCTTTCCTCAGGTCAATGGTATTAATCAACGTAGGTTCTATCTTCTCTGTTGCACCCAATTCTTTGCTGTTTACTGTTTTCTTCTCATTGTTACCACACTGCATCCCTATTCCTCCTATCATAAGTATTGCAATTAAAACCGCTAGCTTTTTCATAATAGTCACCTCAAGCTTTCAAAAAGTCTAAGTACTTCCACGCCGGCCAACAACACAATACCTATGCCATGCGTATCATTTAAATTCCATAATAATTCGTATTTATAATAATCAGGAGTAAATGAAAACTCCGAGCCACGGCATACTCCGTGAACATTGCCAAATCGATCAATCGATACCTTGGTCAGTGCTTCCCATGCCTTTATAACAGCCTGTGCGTAACCATCCTCCGGATCAAGCCATCCGTAGCGTATGCCTCTTGAAAAGGCATAAATAAACATGGATGTACAGGAGGTCTCGGGATAGGAATCCCAGTCATTCAGCACCTGATGCCACATGCCGTTCTCATCCTGTAATGCCTTGTACCCTTCACACAAGTCCTTAAACATCGCAAGCAATTCGTTTCTCTTCTCATGATTTTCAGGAAGCACCGCAAGAAGCTCTGAAAGTGAAAATACCACCCAGCCGTTTCCACGTCCCCATGGTACTCTTGTAGCCATTTGATGTTTAAAGTCATAAACATGGGACATTATCTTTTGCTCCGGCATATATAAAAACCTCTTAAATCCTAAAAATTGATGAGCAGCATCATTAATGTATTTTTCATCACCGGTTAACTGATAATATCTGCACAGGAAAGGAACACTCATGTATAAATCATCCGCCCATAAAGTATCCTCATGGAAGGTATGCATTAAATTTTTCCTGTAGAAAGTACCATCTTCCAACCTTGCCTGCTTATTGGATATGTAATCTGCCACATAATCGGCAATGTCCCTGTATCCCTGTATCTCAAGATGCTTTGCAACCTCGAGAACAACCGAACCGAAGGATCCGCAGTCATCCAAACTGTCTATACTGGTCAGCAATTCATGGATGGGTGTCGCACCTCCATACTGCCTCTTGTCCCATAATGCATAATGGAAGGTATCACAGCACTGCTGAATATGCTTTTGGATATATGTCAACGTGTCTTCGGATCCCACTGCCCTGGCGCTGTGCAATAAGCCGTATAAAGTAACGCCTAAAGGATAATTCCATTTGCCAAACAAAAGATTTTCATTATATGGTCTCACCCATGTATCCGGCATGTCCAGACGCCAATATACTTCGCCATCCAATCCCCGAGGAGTACTGTACATGCTCTTGATATCCGATAAGTCAATGATAGAGTCTTTTCCAAAAGGTCCTATATAAATCCATTTTTCCTCTGAACCTTTTATGTCACATGGGCTTTCAAATAATACTTTCTTGTCTCCATCCCATATGGATAATTCATATCCCCAATCCTTTTCACCTGAAAAAGTCTTAACCATTACATCATGTTTACCAAATTCTGCTGTAATTTCTGTAGAAAAATCACCCGTTTCCTCTGAATGATATACCTGTTTATCATCAATATATATATCAATTGGGCCATGACTGAAACCTTTTACCGTATATTTGTGATTCCCTATCCCATAAAAGCACCCTTTCGTCCAACCTATGGCATAGGCATCATTTAGCATTCCATACATACGATTCGCTTGTCCTAATTTTTTCTCAGATTCATTCCAATGAAGCTCAGGATACCACTTAATCCCGGTATCTGCTTCACTTATTGTTTCCACAGGCAACTCTTTCATAGGCTCGGACATGGGCTCTGTAAAAATCCATCCTTCCTGCCCTTCACGTTCTTTGGACGGCATCAGAAAATACAAATTGAACTTGCCCAACCAGCCGCCGAATTTGCCTCCGAAACCGGCTCTGGTCTTTTTAAAACATATAACAATATGATTCCATCCTGCTTTCAGCGGTATGTTTATGGTATTCTTTCTGTCACTGTATCTTTCCTGTATGAAAGTTGATTTAAATACCTGCTCCCCGTTGCAATATACAGTTGTGGGGCCATAACAATTTATTGCAACAGTAAGTTGGAAGCTTTTAGGACTCCAATACTTAGTCCACGCATATACAAGCTGTTCATTTTCTGCATTGGGATAATACCTATTCAAGTCAAATTCATAGCGATAATCCTTTCCTCTCGCTATCGAAGATTTGCAATATGCTCTATACGTTAAAGGATGCGCCGGATTTGCTCCCAAATATCTGTATATAATTCCTTCCAAAACTTTCTTAACATCCGTACCCACTGCATTATTCATGCTTTTGTGGTCCTCAAAATAATATGCCATTTTATCCTCCTCCTGTTTTTATCACTTGCACACTAACCAAACAAACACTTTTAGTATAATCCCTGCAAACGCAGATTTACATACAAAAATCCGATTTCCTTGTGTAAATAAAGGTGTAAAATTGCTTCTCTTATATTTTTAAAACCCTATTGCCTGTCTTTTTTATTTCCTTGTTTTCTATAAGCAATGATTATGTCCACAAGTTTTAAAAAAAATAAGAGAACTGCATTTGATGATTTGCAGTTCCCTTATTTATTCAACAAAATCCAATGATATGAATCCTCATTAATTCTCCTGACTTAACAAAATGCTTCCTACCTCCGGACTCATAATACAATAATTAATGGGCTGACCGTTTACTTCGCCGGACATAATCACATAATCTACAGAACCAAAGCTTGTCAGCTGAATCATGTCGTCATTATCCAATATTATTTTAATATGATTGCCTGCCAGCATTGCTATATATGCTCCATGATAGGTAGGACTTGTATTTAAATGATTTATAATCTCTTCAATTTCTTCCTTGGTAAACGTTTTTATTTCCTCTTCCTCCAAGCTGTATAATTTCATTTCTTTAATGGAATCTGGAGATATGGCATTTCCCATTTCCTCCAGCGATTCTCCAATTTCATCCTCTTTTGTACCATCATCTTCTCTTTCTGTTTCAATAATCATTGTATTTGTTTCCGTATCCCAGTCTACACTGGCTCCTAAAGCCTCCGCAACAAATCGTGCGGGAATAAAAGTACGTTCACCTACGATTTTGGAGGGCACCTCCAATTGAATGAATTCCTCCTGTAAAACCCCTTCTGCACTTCTTATTACCTTTGCCGCAGTTTCTCCAACCACCAATTCAATACTGATATCTTTGGTATGTACTTCAACCGTTTCCGTTTCTGCATACCATTCGACTTCAGCACCTAACTTCTCCATCACTCCCCTTAATGGTATTAACATACGGTTATCTTCAATAAACGGTGCCGGATTCAATTGAATATACTCACCGTTAATCCTGACTCGGATTTCTCCCTTTTCTTGTGCATTACCGATAACATTGCTTTCCGTCTGTTCTATGCGCATATTTATGACATCAGGTGTTTCGTTCAGTGAAATGACCTTTGGCATTGCACAAACGGACCCTGCGGAAATAATGGTAAAGCATAATCCTGCTGCAGCTGCTTTTTTTAAATCAAACTTATTCATCATATAACTCCCCCTTAAAGTATTTTTTAGAAATTGATTATGGAATAACTTTATTTTCTGTATTTTTAGACGCAGTTCTTTCATAAAAGTTCCTTTTTTACATAATGCTTTTTCAAAACAAAAAACTCAAAGTGACTTATGCAAAATCACTTTGAGTTTCAGTAAATCTTTATATTTATACAAACCTTATTACCAATTGATTACCTTTGGGAAAGCTCATTATCAAGAATATATAAACCACTCCATTGACCATTGATTCTTTCTAATCTCTCTACCAATACACTAAATGTATCCTCTTCTTCGATCTGTTCATCCACAAACCATGCAAGAAGGTTAAGAACTCTTTGGTCTCCTTCTTCTCTTGCCTGCTTTACCAAATCATGAATACGTGATGTAACAACTTTTTCATGTTCGAGAGCCTTTTTGAATACCGCTTCAATAGAAGCAAAATTGCCATCTCCAGGATTTAACGGACGGTATTTAACACCATATCCCGTATCCTGCAGGAATTTCTTAATTTTATCGGCATGTGCCATTTCTTCTTTGACCTGCTCATCCATAAAATGAGTCATGCCCTTCATATTCTGTGCATTTAAATAAGCAGACATGGTTGCATAAATATATGCCGATTCCAATTCAAAATTCATTTGTTCATTAAGATTATCGTATAATTTACTCATTGTGCATCCCTCCAAATGTTCTTTTGATATTTGCTATTAATATTATTGCATACTTTGATTCATTTTTCAATTGATTTATCGCAATAAAATGCAGTTTTTGCCTTGTACAGAATGAATTTTTTGAAACTCCTCAATGACTTTCCAATTTGTAATAAAAAAAATAGCCAACTACATCTCCGTAGTCGGCTATTTGCTCTGGTCGGAGTGGCGGGACTTGAACCCACGGCTTCTTGGTCCCGAACCAAGCGCGCTACCGGCTGCGCTACACCCCGTAAATACTTTAAAATTATAACACCGAAATTCAATCTCGTCAAGACCATCTTCATTCGTTTTTTTGATTCTCATTGAAAAACTAATTTAATTGCAATAAAATTCTTTTGTTTTATTCATGCTATTGCCATATATAGCAATTAGTACATAAAATAAATAACCTCAAAAAAGCGAGAGCAACTGCTCTCGCTTTTTTAATTATTACTGTCTGACTTTCTCATATTATTTCTCTCTTGTGTCAGTCCAGCCATATTGATCCACAAGTACATCAACAACTGCATCTGCTAGTGTTTTTGCTACGATTCTTGCACATGACTCAAACATATGGTTGTGATCGCTCCAATATGATTTAAATATATTATATCGTTCAGTAGTATCAGCAGTTTTTGACAATTCCGCATTAAGAGCATCGGTTGCCAAATGGTCCAGGTTAATAAACGGTACTCCATTTTCTTCAGCAGCTCTTAAATACTGTGATCCGGTGTAATCCGCCGTACGATAATTCATTAAGTTTGTAGAGCTATTCCATGAACTTGTTTTAACGCTTCCATCACCATTGAAGCTTATGCCAAGCGGAGTAGGGGTCAATACAATTGGAATACCGCCTCTTTGTTTTACACCTTCAATCATATATTTCATCTGGTAAAGGTATGATTCTGTAGTATCCCCTTTATTGTTAATTCCCATACCAAATGTGACGATATCTCCAGGTTTTACATTAGCAAGTACATAAGCAAATCTATTCTGGCAATAATAGGACAATAAGCTTCGACCTGCTGAACCTTGATTACTTACCGTTGCCATGTTGCCAATATATTGTTGCATAACATCTCCATAGCCATAAATCGGAGAACTATTCTTGGATGTAGAGTCTCCAACAATATACCATGTAGGTGTTCCGGTTGGTTCTGCATTGGGAGCAGGCAAGTCTCTTAATTTTGTAATTTCAACGGATGCAACAGCGGGTTTGTTATTTACTGCTACATTTTTGTCTCCTGCATTACTATAAACGTAACCTGTATTAAGGGCTACATCAAAGTTCAAGTCCATTTGACCATCTACAACAGATACGGTAAATGTTTTTTCTTCAAGTGCAGTTTCACTGGTAACACTTGTTTTTGCTTCACCGATAACCAGATTTGATAATCCTGTTCCTTCGGGTGCTGCTTCGGTTAATATTGTACCTCTGTGTACTGATTTAACAGTATACTCACCATTTGGCAAATCAATCAGGAATGTAAACTTCTGATTTGCTTCCAGGTAATCTCCAAGCAGCAAGTCTGTTGACGTTCCTTTTGTTTCTGTTGCGTAGCCTGCTGTTGATGCAGATAATCCATATCCTATTTTTTCACTATAAATATCTGCTGATGTAATCGCAATGTAACCTTCCTTTACATTGGACACACTGTCGGAATCTGCAAAGCCAAAGTCAAAAGCATATCCATGCAGAACAACTTTTACAACTTCATACAATCCTTCCGTAGGCTCACTGGCCCTTACATATACAGTACCTTTTTCAGCTGTAGGCAATACTGTCAGTACACCGGTATTCGCATCAATACTTACGCCGGTCAGGTTTGTTAATGCATTGAGATTCGCGTCACATAAATCATAGGTAACTGTTCTGTCGGTAAGCTCCTTCATGTTTCCATCGACTGCTTTTGCAGCAAAATCTATAACAGTAGAACCTTCAAACGGTATCAAAGCCTTATTTGCATATTTTTCAAATACAATATTGTTTGCACTTGATGCAATTCTGATTTTAACCGAATCAGATACTTTCCCATTGGAAGCAGTTACTGTGACAACCTGTGCCTTTGCATCTGCCGTAGCACTTAAGGTTGCAGTATGATCATCTTTCTTTGTAAGCGTCAAACCTGTACTATTGACTGCAGTTAACTGCCAATCATAGTTCACAAGAGTTTGTGTAGTAGCAACCTTATACTCTGCTATAGCCGTAATATCAATACTGTTTGCACCTTTTTGTATATCCAAAACACTTGGCGCTTTAAGGGTTATGTTCTTTGGCTTTCCTTCTATAATCTTTAATTCAGCCAAACTATAAGCATTTGAAGTTGAAAATGCTATATTGGTAATCTTATCCGCATCTGCAATAGCAATATCGGTTCTAACCGTTCTTTTGCCGTCTTTCAGTACTGCAATTGATAATGTATTATTATTCAAATCAATACTCGAAGTAACTGTATACCAACCAGGAACAACCGTATCTAAAACAGTAGTTTGACCTGTACCGGTTACAATAAATTTACCACCTGTTACACCATAAGATGCAACTGTCGTATCCCCATTTAATAATTCACTTGAAAAACTATCATTGCTATTCTTTATTTCAACATCATACTCCGCAACAACCAAATTCTTTGCTTCAAATGCCGGAGACTTAATCTTTGAATCGCCTGTGACAGTCACATATGCTTTTTCTTCTCTTAAATTTTCATTTAAGTAAGATGGCTGCAATGGCTTTAATTTTGAATCCCACAAAAATGCATTGATATAAGTTCCTGCAGTTTTTGAAGCAGATAATGAAACAGAAAGTTCCTTTGTTTCTCCGCTTCCAATTGTAACTTCATCGGATATTTTAATATTTTTTAACTTCGCATTATCATATTCCGCTAAATACAATCTTGCTTTTATTTCATTATCTGTTGTATTGGTGTAAGTTGTCTTGCATATTGTTATGTCCCCATTGTCCTCAAATGTATATGCTGATGCTTCTCCTTCTAAAATATCATATGCATATGCCGGACTACCTGAAGTCTTTGTCCATGAATCCAGACTGCCTTCTACAAAGCTTGTTACCAGATATTCTCCTGCCCTTTTATAAATCTTAATATTATCTACATAACTAGTATTAGCCTTGTCGGTAGCAAATCTGATCCTAGAAATGGTTGAACTTGTCATTGAACTAATGTCAACCTTAACAGTCCCAGATACACCGGAGGATTTGTCGGTTGCAGTGATTTCCATAACACCGGCAGGCTTGTTAATGGTTATGGCAATATGGTACCACTTATTTGCACCGGTAAGATTTTCATTTATTTCCACTGCCTGAGATTCATTGTCATTAACACCCCAGTTAACACTGTCACTATTACCTGCAAGTTGAGCTTTTCCTCCCCAGTAATATCTTAAAGCAGCATCTTGCTGTTCAATGGAAACAACAGATTGCTGATTTTCATCAATGAAAGTTACATCGGCACCTGTTCCCTTTGATGAATCTTGTCTGTAACCACCATACCAGTCATATTCTATATTGATCTTTGCGCCCAAATCAATTGGTGTCTCAAAAGTTTTAACAGCTACTCTACATGCATTGGTTTTTTCAGCTTCAATCTTAAATGCCTTTCCTGTTCCGCCAACCGCTGTTGAATCAGCAACGGATGAAGTTCCCGGATAAGCTCCTCCAATGCCACCCATCGTTCCTATTTCATAACTTTCAAAATCTTCATACATATAGTACTCATCTTCTAAAGCGGTAAAATAGAGATTGATTGTACCGTTTTCAGTAACTGTAACTGCTGTTTGGTTATTGGAGGATGGTACATATACCGTTGTCCCCGACAAAAAGGCAGCTAAAAATGCTTTGTCAACTTCATACGTTGTACCTTCAAGCAATCCTGTGACAACCTGAGGACTTTTTAGTTGATTCTGTGTTTCTTCTTCCAGGAAATTTACTGTCATACTTGTAATCAAAGTACGTGTAAAGTTCAAGGTAATAACAGTTTTGCTTTCACTTACTGTAATTAAAGGATCAGAATGCTCCGGATAGTATACATACCGATATGTTTTTCCGTCTTTAGCCGTTGCATCAAATGTAACCGTATCCGACTGGTCACATGAAACAACAGTGCCTTCCTTCTGTGCAGGAATGACTCTTGCGGTTTTTACTTCTTCCCCTGTTACTTCATCAATATATTTAATTGTTACGTCGTAATATTTTGCTGAATCCGCAACAACGGTAAAATGTACAGGCAATTTTGCTTCTGAATAACTTGTATCACTGCCACTCCTTACAACAACATTAAAGTCATACTCACCCACTGCCGTTGTTCCATCTGCTGTTAACAATCCATTCTGGTCAATGGAAAATCCTGTCGAAGGGTTAATCGCATTCCCGTTATTATCTCTCAATGACCAAACGGCACCTATGGAAACACTCGGGATAACTATTTTATCCTGTTCATTATGCAATATTTGACTAATACGGTATTGTACCTGCTGAACTGTGGATTTTTCTTTGGTAACAGAATTTTCTCCTTCTAAAGTAATTTTTAGAGATGCTGACGGAGCCACTGTTGTCCAGCAAATATCATCAAGATATGCTATAGTTGTGCCTGTCGCCAAATTAACAAATGCCGCCGTACCTACGGTATTTGCATAATCACCTGTTGTTGCAGGTACGCCAGAGCATGATCCTATTACTGTTAAAGTACCGTCTCCATTTACTTTCTCAAGCTTAAAAGATACATAAGTATTTACAGAATAAACAATAGTAACTTTATACCAGTCCTCGCGGGATAATCCAGTATAAATATTGTTGGTAAGGTTTGCTCCGGTTGCAGTGCATGTCATAACCCCATCTACAAAGGACATTCCGGCAATTTGTTCAGCGTCTCTGCCTTGAGTGGTATCCCTACCATTCATAATGACAAACGCTGCATTATTTTCTACAAATCTGACTTTTGCCTCATAAATGAAAGTTTTCCCGGATTGATCTCCTGTTTTACGTCTAAAATCCGTTAGAGAAAGAGATGCATTATAGTAACCATACCTATTTGAAGGTTCAACTACCTTGTATACCAAATATTTGTTTTGATTATTTCCGCTGACATAGTGGTATGCATCGCTTCGTCCGGCTGCCGCACTGTATGTCGTAAGACCTGTAGCATTACCAGCCCCGTCTGTTACAGATAACGCCTGTCCGCCGGCATATGGACTTTCTGGCTCTGAACCTACCGTATTTTCCTCAAAATCCAGATAAATCTTCGCATCTTCAGGATTCGGTATAGCATTTACCAAGATCGGGAAACCGGCAAGTTGAATTACCATAGCCAAAGTAATCACACTGGATATCACTTTTTTAAGAAACTTATTCTTCATCCATAAATCCTCCCTTGCTTTACATATTTTTTGTTTGGTATATATTCCATTAGTATAAATTATATATTTAGCAAAAATTTAACCCAATATAAAAATCAGACTTTTTTGTTCAAGTATAAGTGAAAGTTTTGTACAAAAAAATGGATACATCCGAAAGCTGTTCGGACGTACCCACTTTTATCAATATTTCATATTTACTTTATTAAATTAATTATTTGGAAAACTTTATGTGTTTAAAATTCAAACTGTATCTCACAAAAGCAAAAAGCGCACTTCCCACGGCAATACCCGATAAAAACGCCCTTTGAAAATCCGTCATTCCTTTAAAAACAATAATTGACATAATGGATAAGTAAAACAAGCATGTGGCAGCCTTGCCATACCATGATGCACTGACAACGATTTTATCCTTATAAAGGATTATACCTCCAATAATCATTAGGATCTCCTTGATAAAGATAATTGCTATTGCCCATAAAGGCACCAATCCCTTATACCAAAGCGATATAATAACAGCAAGCTGCATGGATTTATCAGCAAGCGGATCCATCAACTTTCCCCATTTTGTAACCATGCCGTATTTTCTGGCTATATATCCATCCAAGATATCTGTAAATCCTGCCAATAAAAAAATACATGCTGATAATACAAAACTGTTGTCGTAATCCGAAAAGAAAACATATACAAATAACGGAACCAAAAAAAATCTAAAAATCGTAATTATATTTGGAATACTCAATTGATCACCCCGAAAGCCTAATACTGATGTATCTTTTGCATGTCTATACTACATTATACATTATATTATTAGTTCAAGTAAAGAAAATAATCAAAGTTTACCTGTTCGATTCCACCGATAATTCATACAACCTATTCCAAACCATTTTGTTTTCCTTCTTTATATTAATCGGTTTAAAATCTTTATTTACAAAGGCATGGACCGTTTGCCCCTTTGCCAGAACCTTGCCGTCTTTATCTCTCACCACTTCGTAGTTAAATATGACTCTTGCACCTTTCAGTTCGTGTATCCATGTACGTATGATGAGCTGGTCTTCATACCTTGCACCTTCTTTGTATACACAGCTGCTTTCAATTAACGGAAACAATATTCCCTGCTTTTCCAGTTGGCCATATGTCATGCCTGTATGGGAAAAAAATTCTGTTCTTCCCACTTCAAACCATGCATAATAGTTTGAATGATGCACAATACCCATTTGATCGGTTTCAACATAACGTACCTTTATTTTTGTTTCGTTTACGTACATACCAAGTCCCCCTACAATACCTTGGCCACACCGCTATAAACCAAACCTCTTGAACTGTCAATGGTAACTGTTGTTCCGCTTCTCAATATTTTTGTTGCGCCCTTTGCACCTGTTATTACCGGTATATCCAAAGTCAAACCGACAACTGCCGCATGTGAAGTAACGCCGCCTTCTTCCGTAATAATGCCACTGGCTTTTTTGAGGATAGGAAGCAATGAGTTGGTTGTTGAATGAATCACTAAAATATCTCCGTCATTGAATTCCCTGAGGGCTTCTTCTTCACTTTTGGCTACACACAAATTGCCGCTTACCGATAAATTATTAATACCGATACCTTCCACCAGAACATGTCCAACCAAATGCACCTTTAAAATATTGGTAGTCCCGCTTATTCCTACCGGTATACCTGCTGTAATAACCACAAGATCGCCGTTTTTTACAATACCCGACTCCAATGCCCTGTCCACGGCTTCCTCAAACAACTCGTCGGTAGTTTCCTTCAATTCCGATAACATAGGATAAACTCCCCAGGATAAGGCCAATTGCCTGTATACTTTCTCCGATACAGTTGTAGCAATAATAGGGCAGTCAGGTCTGAATTTGGAAACCATTCGGGCCGTATATCCTGTTTTTGTCACCGATATAATAGCAGCGGCTCCCAGGTCATGTGCAGTAGTACAGGTAGCATGACTTATGGCATTGGTTACATTTGGAACAAGATTAAACTGGCTAAGAGCAAATCTCTTTTTGTAGTCTATGGAATTCTCTGTTCTCTCCGCAATCCTTGCCATTGTAATTAAGCTTTCCAACGGATATTTTCCCACCGCGGTCTCGCCCGAAAGCATAATGGCACTTGTACCGTCATATATAGCATTGGCAACATCAGTAGTTTCAGCACGAGTAGGTCGTGGATTCCGAATCATGGAATCAAGCATTTGAGTTGCAGTTATAACCTTCTTACCGGCCTTATAACATTTTTCTATCAACATCTTCTGTATTACGGGCAGCTCTTCAAGAGGAATTTCCACACCCATATCCCCTCTGGCAATCATAATACCGTCACTTATTTTAATAATATCATCTATATTGTCAACGCCCTCACGGTTTTCAATTTTAGCAATAATCTGCATATCATTTCCACCGTTTTTTTCTAACAGCTTTTTGATCTCTAATACATCATAGGCTGTTCTGACAAAGGAAGCAGCAACAAAGTCAAAATCATTTTTTATTCCAAAAAGGATGTCTTCTTCATCTTTTTTGCTGAGATAAGGCATTTTAATTGCTACTCCGGGCACATTAACCCCTTTATGGTTACTGATTTTTCCGCCGTTTTTAACCGTACAAACAATATCTCTGCCGTTAACTTCCTCAACCACCAGCTCAATAAGTCCGTCGTCAATCAGAATCCTGTTTCCACGAAACACATCATTATGCAGCCCCTGATACGATACGGAGACAATCTCATTGTTTCCTTCTACCTCTCTTGTCGTAAGCGTAAATCTCTGACCTTCTTTTAGCTCCACTGATTTATCTTTAAAATTGCCAATTCTTATTTCAGGCCCCTTTGTATCCAATAATAAAGCAACAGGCAGCTTTAGCTCATTACGAATTTTTTTAAAATTATCGATTCTCTTCTGCTGTTCTTCATATGTACCATGTGAAAAGTTCAAACGAGCTACGTTCATTCCGTTTTCCATCAGTTTTCTCAATACGTTTATATTATCTGTTGCAGGCCCAAGTGTACACACAATCTTCGTTCTTCTCATACAATGTCCCCTTTCAAAAATGAAGAGTGAAAAGGTAAACTCTTCACTCTACTTAATCAAATATTTTATTACATTGCAAGGATTTTTGCAAGTTTTATCATTTCCTGATCCACTTGTTTCGTCATATTCAGGCCTTCCAGTATATCATAATCTACAATCTTACTGTCTTTCACTGCAACTACCCTGTTGCCGATACCTTGCTTCAGAAGCTGCACAGCTCTATAGCCCATCTGACTTGCAATTACTCTGTCCCTGACCGTAGGACTTCCTCCTCTTTGGATATGCCCCAATATGGTTGCTCTGGTCTCAATGCCAGTTATTTCTTCTATTTTGCTTGCCATCTCCATAACGCCGCCAATGCCTTCGGCAACGATAACAATATTGTGCTTTTTCCCTCTGCTTTTTCCTTCAAGAATAGGCTTTATAACATCTTCATCAAAATCAAATTCCTGCTCCGGAATTAAAACGACCTCCGCGCCGTTTGCTATACCCACGCTAAGTGCAATATATCCCGCATCTCTTCCCATTACCTCAATTACACTGCATCTTTCATGGGAAGTAGCCGTATCCCTTATTTTATCAATGGCATCCTTAACCGTATTCAATGCCGTATCAAAACCTATGGCATAATCACTGCAAGCAATATCGTTGTCAATTGTTCCGGGAATTCCTATGGTAGGGATACCTTGCAGACTTAAATCTCTTGCTCCCCTGAATGAGCCGTCTCCGCCAATAACGACCAAACCGTCAATCCCGAATTTTTTACAAACAGCTACAGCCTTCTCCACACCTTCTTTGGTCTTGAATTCAAGACACCTGGCAGTTTGAAGAATGGTTCCTCCCCTGTATAAAATGTCGGATACCGTCCTGGCATTCATTTCAAAGATATCACCGTTAATAAGGCCATTATATCCTTTCCTGATTCCCATAACCTTAAATCCTTCGTTAATTCCTGTACGGGTTACTGCACGTATGGCAGCATTCATTCCCGGCGCATCTCCGCCGCTTGTTAATACGCCTATTGTTTTAATTTCACTCATGTATAATCCCCCTAAAATCATCTTTAACATTAGTTTTTATAAGTTAATTTACATTTTAAACCACAAAAGTAATTATATGTTGTGTTAATTTAATTAATTAATAAACTATTCAAAAAAAAAGGCCTTGTACTTAAAAGCCTGTATCTATTATAATACTGTGAGCTTCTTCCACCTCAGATTCAGGTACAAGCACCTCATAATAATTGTCATTGCCATCTGCATTTTTGCTAATTGGTCGTATTTTTACCAACAATCCTTCTTTTTCAAGAATTTCCTGCAGCTTTTGTACTATTTCCTTGCTTTGGGCCATATATACTACAGTCCACATATAAATTCGCCCCTTTTTAATAAACTATCTGCAAATTAGCATTATCATTCACCAACATTAATGGTTCCATGCTTGCAGTATAATGTCGCTTTCCCTCTAATCTTCATAGCAGAAGTAATTTCAGTAAACTGAGCAATATATATTTCACCTTTGTCTAATTTTTCCGTATGATGAAATTTTGTATCCTTTCCTCTGGTTAACCCAATAATAGTAACTCCGTTTTCTTCGGCTCTTATTACAATATAGTCACCGCAAACTCCATCAATATATTCTTGCATATAAAACACCCCGCACTAATATTATATTATTTCAAATGAAAAATCAATACATTTTATTGATATTTATTGCCATAAAACACGTCAAAAATTAAGTTTTGCTTAATTATACGACTTTTACACAATCATCTCCAACAATATTTTTTAATTCCGACAACAAAATATCACTTAGTTTAACCCATTTATCCCTCGAAGCCAATGTCAGCTTGTTGTTTTCTTCAAAAAATACATATACCGGAACGTCGCCGTTGAAAAATTTCAATATGGAAGTAATTTCTTCAAGAACACTTTTTTTATCTTTCCGTATCTTAATGTATAATCTTTCAGGCTTATTGATTTGGTTGACAGGAATGACTTCCTGGCACAATATTTTGGGCTGTTCATCCTCTCTAATACTTATTCTGCCTTTTATCACAACAATATTATCCTCATGAATGTACTGGGAATATTTGCTAAGTATTTTGGGAAAAACGATTGCCTCCACCTGACCGTATAAATCTTCCAAGGTAATAAATGCCATCATACTGTTATTTTTTGTGGTTTTTGTTTTTTTATGAAGGATAATTCCTCCAACCGTAACATTGTCGCCGTCCGACAAAGCCTTTACCTGAGCATTAAGATTGCCCTGCATGGAATCTTCCAAGGCTGCAATATCAGCAGTTGTAGTGTCTATAGCATGTTCCAGCCGGTCTCTGTATTCATCCAAAGGGTGTCCTGACAAGTACAATCCCGTTATTTCCTTTTCCATGGAAAGAATAACCTTCTTGTCAAACTCTTTTATGTCAGGGTAGTCATCCTTCCCCTTATTATCACTTAATGAAGCAAAGGAATCTGCAAACATGGATATCTGTCCGTCAACATTACGTTTTTTGCTCTGAGCAATGTCGTCTAATATTTTTTCATATACTGCCATCAGCTGTGAACGGTAAACTCCAAAGCAATCAAATGCACCACATTTTATAAGACTTTCAATAAGCCTTTTGTTCATATCCCCTTGGCTCATTCTTTCACAAAAATCCCTGAAATCCTTAAAGGCTCCATTTTTGTTTCTTTCTTCTATAACATCCTTTATGGCATTTCTTCCGACGTTTTTGACGGCAACCAATCCAAACCGTATACTGCTGCCATTAACGGTAAAACCGTCATAGCTTTGGTTAATATCCGGCGGAAGCAAAGTGATGCCCAGCCTTTTGCATTCCTGAATATATTCCGAAACCTTCACACTGTTGTCCAATACACTTGTTAAAAGTGCAGCCATGAATTCCGTAGGATAATGGCATTTTAACCATGCTGTCTGATAGGCAACCACTGCATATGCGGCTGCATGGGATTTGTTAAATGCGTATTTTGCAAAATCCATCATCTCATTAAAAATTTCTTTTGCCACATTCTCCGGTACACCTTTTCTGACAGCACCGGGTACAAGAACATTTCCCTGATCATCTGTAATGCCGTATATAAAATTCGTCTTTTCCTTTTCCATGACGTCAGCTTTTTTCTTAGCCATCGCCCTTCTGACCAAATCAGCCCTGCCTAAGGAATAACCTGCAAGCTCACGCACAATCTGCATAACCTGTTCCTGATATACGATACAGCCATAGGTCATATTGAGTATATTTTCCAGAAGCGGATGCTTATACTGAATTTCTCCGGGATTATTTTTATTCCTTATATACCGCGGAATCTGATCCATCGGTCCCGGCCTGTACAAGGAAATGCCTGCAATAATATCTTCCAGAGAACGAGGCTGCAGTTCCTTCATAAACTGCTTCATACCAGAACTTTCCAACTGAAATACGCCCTCGGTTTCCCCCTGGCATAATAAATCATAAACCAAAGGATCATCATAGCTGATATTATTAATATCTATGTCTAAGCCTCTTGATTTTTTTACCATTTGTACCGCGTCTCTTATGACTGTCAGCGTTCTTAGTCCCAAAAAATCCATCTTTAAAAGACCTAATTCCTCAAGAGTAACCATTGGGAACTGTGTAGTAACACTGTCTTCGTTTTTTTGAAGAGGTACATAAGTACTGACAGGTTCTTTGGAAATAACCACTCCTGCAGCATGGGTTGATGCATGACGAGGTAATCCTTCAAGTGCTTTGGCAGTGTCAATTAGTTTTTTAACCTGCATATCGGTGTTATACAAATCCCTGAGCTCGCTGTTTACTTCCAGCGCCCTGTCAATGGTTATGCCAAGCTCAAAAGGAATATGCTTTGCCACTACATCCACATCCGCATATGGAATATTCAGCGCCCTTCCCACATCCCGTATGGCCGCTCTTGCCGCCATTGTTCCAAAGGTAATGATTTGTGCCACTCTGTCTTTCCCGTATTTTTCTATTACATAATCTATAACTTCCTGTCTGCGTTCATAACAGAAATCAATATCTATATCCGGCATACTGATTCTTTCAGGATTCAGGAATCTCTCAAACAATAAATTATATTTTATAGGATCTATATTGGTTATACCCAAACAATAGGCCACAATGCTGCCGGCAGCAGAACCTCTGCCCGGGCCTACCATGATTTCATGGTCCCTGGCATATTTTATAAAGTCCCAAACAATCAGGAAATAATCAACATATCCCATATCATTAATGACTTTAAGTTCATAATCAAGCTTGCTCTTTACTTCATCCGGAGGCGGATTCCCATATCTTTTCAATAAGCCCTCATAACACAGCTTATTAAGATATTCAAACGGGGTATATTCTTCAGGTACCTGATAAGAAGGCAAGTGAAGCTTTCCAAATTCAAATTCTACATTGCATTGCTCTGCAATTCTAACCGTATTGCTTAATGCTTCAGGAATATATGCGAACAACTCCTGCATTTCATCAGCAGACTTTAAATAAAACTCCGAGCCTTCAAATTTCATCCGATCTTCTTCATCAATTGTTTTCCCTGTTTGAATGCAAAGCAGAACATCCTGATACTCTGCATCCTCTTTATTAATATAATGTATGTCATTGGTCGCAACAACAGGTATACCTGTTTCCCGGGACAGTTTTATTAGTTGCTGGTTCACAATTTTTTGCTCTTTAATACCATGGTCCTGAAGCTCAAGATAAAAATTACCCTCGCCGAATATACCGTTGTATTTATAAGCCAATTGCTTTGCCTTCTCATAATTCCCATTGCTTATGGCTTTTGGAATATCCCCTGCAAGACAAGCACTTAAAGCTATCAGGCCTTCATGATATTTCTCCAGTATTTCAAAATCGACTCTCGGCTTATAGTAAAATCCCTCGGTAAACCCTATGGTTACTAATTGTATAAGGTTCTTATAGCCTGTCATATTTTTTGCAAGCAAAACAAGATGCCCCTGGGAACCATCCAATTCATTTACCTTGTCGTGCCTTGAGCGGGCAGCAGTATATACCTCGCAGCCAATAATAGGCTTTATGCCTTGCTTCATGGCCTCTTTATAAAACTCAATGACTCCATACATTACTCCATGGTCCGTAATTGCCAGGCTATCCATTCCCATATCTTTGGCCTTTTTAATTAAATCTGTGATTCTGCAAGCACCATCAAGCAAGCTGTATTGAGTATGAACATGCAAATGTACGAAAGACGTCATTTTATATCCTCTTTCCATAGCTAATAATTAGGTAATTGCAAACAAATCAGGGTTGTCCTCCCTACAATATATGATTTTTTTAATCTTAACCATATATTTAGGGAACGACGACTCTGTCGTCCCGCATTTTGCAATTAACTATTAATAATGACCTTTTGCTATTAATACTATTATAGTCTATTTTTTCTTAAAACGAAAGGTCAAAGAAAAAAATCAGCCTTTACAACTGATTTTTGAAATAATCATACCGATTAATATTTTCATAAATTTAAAAAGGGAGCTTGTTTATCAAGCTCCGATGCAAATATCTAAAACTCACATGTATCAATAATCAACAAACTTTTGAATTTCTCCAAATCAACTTCTTCATAACTTTTTTTGGCTTCCCCGTCAGCATTAAAAATAATTCTTACCACCGGCCTCGTAGGATGGGCACTGTTTAGCTTTACAACAATCCCTTTTTCGCCTGTATTCAATACCACGCCGGTTCCTAAAGGATAAATGGCAATGGTCTTTATAAAGCTTCGTATTACTGTCGAATCAAAGTGCTTGATACATGGATTTGTTAAATATTCAACCACCTTATATGGCTTCACTTTCCTGCGGTATATTCTGTCTGATGTAAGTGCATCATAAACATCCGCAACCGCTACAATTTTTGAAAAAGGATGAATACATTCTCCCTTTAAGCCTAAAGGGTATCCGCTGCCGTCCATGCGTTCATGATGCTCTAAAACGACAATCTGAGACTCCGGGCTGATACCTTCGCTTCTCTTTACTATATCATACCCATATATGGTGTGTTTCTTTATCTCTTCAAATTCATCATCGTCCAACTCGCAGGGTTTTTTCAAAAGCTGCTCAGATACTGCTACCTTCCCCACATCATGCAATATGGAACCTGTTCCTATGCATATTAGTTCAGGCTGCGTCATGCCAAGTCTGATTCCTGTTATTAAAGACAACACACATACATTCACTGAATGTGAAAAAGTATAGTTGTCCATGGACCTGATATCGCTGAGATTATAAATAATATGAGGATTTTCAATAAGTTCATCAATTATACGCTGCACTGCTTCTTTTACAGCTTCCGATTCAAATTGTGCTTTAGCCTTGCAATCCTCCATTATATTTCTTACCAGCATCTTTGTTTCCAGACGAGTTTTTTCGCTGATCACATCTTTAACAACAACGCCATCTGAAATTTCATCTTCCACATAGACTTTCAAAATATTACAATCCACTAAACGGGCAATATATTGTTCTTTCAGTTCGACTCCTTCACTTAACAGAACCCGCCCATCATCCGTGTAAATTGTCTTGGCAAGGATCATTCCGCTTTTTATATGGTTCAATGATATTCTTCTCATTTTTCCCCCTGGAAAAAATATAATTAATCTTTCTTATACCATTTCTTAGCAAAAAAAATAAGTATCTTTCATACCTTCGGAAATAATTATTCTACATAATGCCCAAAAATTCCTGCATAAAATTACATAAAAAAGAACAATAATTCTCCGGCACCAGAGTGTTGTTGTTTTCTATAGGGCTTTCGTACTATTTTGCAAATTTTCAGCTATTTTAATAATTTTTCTCAGCCTGTGATTGACTCCGGATTTCCCTATAGGAGGATCAAGCATTTCCCCCAGCTCTTTCAAGCTTGCATCCTGAAACTTCATCCGTAGTTCTGCAATCTCACGCAAACTTTTAGGAAGATTTTTTAACCCCATATGTTCCTGAATATATTGAATACTCCAAATCTGTTTCATGGCAGCATCCAATGTTTTTTCAAGATTCGCCGTTTCACAATTTACTACCCTGTTAACATTATTTCTCATTTCTTTCATGATTCTTATATTTTCCAGTTCCATAAGTGCTTTATGGGCACCCATAATGTTCAACACATCGACAATGTTTTCACTGCCTTTAAAGTACACAACATAATTCGATTTTCTGATTACTGTCTTTGCATATAAACCAAAGCTGTTCAACAAATTACATAAGTCCTTGCTAAGCAGATAATGATGTGTGACAATTTCAAAATGATAGTTTTTTTCAGGATCCGTAATAGACCCTCCGCCTAAGAACGCTCCTCTGATAAATGCCTTGCGGCAGCATTCTGAACTAATGAATGCATCATGTATTCTGAAATGTACTAATTCCCTGTTGTTCATATTTCCGTTAATTAAGCCTGTTTCAATAAGAATGGTATTTAAACTTTCCTTTTCACCTACATATAAAGTATAACTGTTGGTATACCTGGATGCCTTGTGCTTTTTTATTCTTACATCCATATGAATATCAAATGACCACTTGCATAAATTGAATATCCTTCTGGCTACAGAAGCATTCTCTGTGTATATTTTTAAAAAGCTGTTGTTTGCATTAATATTTATTACACCGGCAAAACATATAATCCCTGCAAACTCCGCAATACAGTCACACAGTTTTGGCCTCGGAAGAGTGCTTAATTCATTTTTTGTTTCGGAAGCAAACGACACTTCCTCACCTCCATAGAAATATTTCCCAAACAATCGTTTAACCATAATTGAACAATGGTCAAACGACATTGTTTGATGATATCTTGGTAGCAGGGGCGGATGACCCTATCCGCCCGAAATGTGCAAATCACACCTTCTGCTTTAACCTGTCTTTAACATAATAATAATCAATGATCCTTTTCTTATCCCTTATTCTTGCACTGTCTACAGCCAGTTCTGCTATAATACGGGCAAGTTTTTTGGTATCGTGTCTGATATATCCGTGATGTATGGCTAAAATATCTCCCTCGATTAGCTTTACATTATTATTCCTGAACATTGCCCTGTCTATCCTGACAGGTTCTGCCCCGTCCTCAAAATATTTATTCAAAAGTCCACCTGATATTATATGTGTATTTACAATACAATAATCAATAAAACGACTTCCTGCATGTTCTTCAATAGCAGCCAGATGCTCATAGGCAGTATAACCTTCGGTTTCACCCGGCTGAGTCATAATATTGCATACATATATTTTAAGGGCAGGACTGTTTTTAATGGCCTCTGAAATGCCTTTTACCAGAAGATTTGGTATGATGCTTGTATAAAGGCTCCCAGGACCAAGGATAATAATATCCGCCTCCGAAATAGCATCTATTACCTCAGGAAGGGGCTCCACATTCAGTGGATGAAGATGGACATTTCGTATTCTGCTCCGATGAACCATCTTCATTCTTGAAATTTTAGATTCTCCGCACACTTTAAGTCCATTATCAAAAATCGCACACAGCTCAACATCCTGCGATGTCACCGGCAATACTCTCCCTGTAACAGCCAATACGTCACTTGTTCTTTTTACCGCCTCAACAAAACTGCCGGAAATACCATTCATTGCTGCAAGGAATAAATTACCAAAGTTCTGTCCTTTTAAGCTGCCTTCCGTAAATCGATATTGAAAAAGCTGTTCCATAACCGGTTCCGTATCAGCAAGTGCCAGAATGCAGTTTCGTATATCTCCGGGAGGGAGCATTCCCAAATCCTGCCTTAACATTCCTGAGCTTCCTCCATCATCTGCTACGGTAACCACTGCCGTAATATTCTCTGTATAATGCTTAAGCCCCCTGATCATCGTAGAAAGACCTGTGCCGCCTCCCAAAGCAACTACTTTGGGGCCCTTGGCAACCGACTTTTTTTCTACTATGAAATTTTCAATTCTATCTTTATTGACTGTTACTTTTATATTCACATTTCGAATATAATTTTTTATGGTTTCAACCCAATATCTAATCTCCTTAGCTATGACGCTCCCTCCTGTACATTAAATTTTATTTTCCCAGCTTTCTGTCTTTATCAATGTCTCTGTGGTCGATTAATACACGATGGTTGGTTTCACTCAACAAATTATATAGTGTTTCTGCCACAGTTACCGAACGATGCTTTCCTCCGGTGCATCCAATGGATATTACCAGCTGAGACTTTCCTTCTTCAATATAATGCGGTATAAGGAATTCAATCATATCATGAAGTTTTTCCACAAATATCTTTGTCTGAGGCCATTTAAGCACATATTCACTGACTTCCTTTTCCTTGCCTGTATGCTCCTTAAGTGAACTGATATAGTAAGGATTTGGCAAAAATCTCACATCAAATACCAAATCGGAATCCAACGGTATGCCATATTTAAATCCAAATGACACGATGTTTATAATGATTCCTTCATATTTTTTCCCTTCTACAAATATGCTGATAAGCTGTTCCTTCAACTGCTGGGGCAAAAGATTGGAAGTATCGATAATATGGTCAGCACGATTTCGAACCTGCTCAAGCATATCTCTCTCTGCCTTAATTGCTTCAATAATTCTGCCTTCAGGAGATAACGGATGCTTTCTACGGCTTTCTTTATATCTTTTTATCAAGACCTCATCACTTGCTTCAAGAAATAGAATTTCATAGCTATACCTTGTTTTTTCAAGGGTCTCAAGCTCATTAAAAAGCTCATTGAATAAATCACCGCCCCTTATATCTATTACAAGTGCAACCTTTTCTATCTTGCCCTGGGACTGGAAACAAATTTCTGCAAATTTCGGTATTAGTGCCGGAGGCATGTTGTCAATACAGTAGAAACCAAGGTCCTCCATACAGCGTACCGCCTGACTTTTACCGGCTCCTGATAACCCTGTAATGATTACAAATCTCATCCTATAACCTCTCTTCTGTATAAAAAATTATTATCTTTCACCTACAAATTTAATTTCAGTATGCAATTCTACGTTAAATTTTTCTTTTACAGTAGCCTGTATATGCTGCACTAAATCAAGCACATCCTTTGCAGTCGCATTCCCTGTATTTACAATAAATCCACAGTGTTTTTCCGATACCTGTGCCCCGCCGATTCTAAATCCCTTCAGGCCACTGTCCTGAATAAGCTTTCCTGCATAGTACCCTTCAGGCCTGCGGAATGTGCTGCCGGCACTTGGCATATCCAGCGGCTGTTTTTCTCTTCTTCTTGTATTCAAGTCATCCATCTTATTTTTAATATCAACCATATCTCCAAAATCAAGCTTAAGGGTGGATTCAACAACAATCTTTTGAGTTCCCTGGAAAATACTTGTTCTGTAGCCGAACTTATGCTCTTCTCCTTTTATGGTTTTTATTGTTCCATCTTCATCGATATATTTTGTTTCCACCACCACGTCCTTCATTTCTCCGCCGTAAGCTCCTGCATTCATGACAATCGCACCGCCCAATGTTCCGGGTATTCCGGAAGCAAATTCCAAACCTGTAAGACCATTCTTTAACGCAATATTAGAAAGCTTGGAGAGAAGTACCCCGCAGCCTGCGGTTATATAGTTTTTATTCACATTAACATGTTGAATGGCATTATGAGTTTTTATGGTCAAGCCCCGGATTCCCTTGTCAGAAACCAACAGATTAGAACCATTTCCCATAACAAAATAAGGAATCCCATGCTGTTTGCTTAATTGAATAATTTGCGCAAGCTGCATAACATCATGGGGTACGAGTAAAATATCCGCATTCCCGCCGATTCGTAATGATGTATGGTTTTTCATGGGCTCATCTATATAAAAGCTTATATCCCTGTTAATCTTTTGCAAATCCATTATAAAATCTTTATAGTCATGCTTGCTGCACATGATATACCTCCCAACCGGATATATTTTGTCCTCACAAAACTGATTTATTAAGCCTACTGCCATTATATCAAAAGAAAAGCATAAATAGAATCTATTTATGCTTTATAGACAGCAGTTTATTTTATCTGCACAGCATAGCCGCTCCGATAATCCCTGCATCATTGCCCAGAAGCGCAGCTTTTATTTCAGTCCTCAGCAGTTCTTTACAATATATTTCTTCATAAACATACTTTCTGAGAGGCTCAAGAAGATATTCCCCTTCCTTGCTAATACCTCCACCGATTACTACTGCCTGCGGCTGAAAAACATTGATTGCATTTGCTACACCCACCGCAATAAACCTAATATAGTTATCAACCACCCTTTTTGCCGTATCATCACCTTGTTTTGCAGCATCAAAAGCAGTTTTGCCGTTGACCTTGTCCAAATCGCCTGCAACCATATCATACATTAGAGAATCAGGATTTTTGCTTATGGCTTCACGTGTTTGCCTGATAAACGCCGTAGCCGAAGCATACGTTTCCCAACATCCTTTCCTTCCACAGGTGCACGGTTCTCCATCCATCTGTACAACAGTATGTCCAAACTCTCCTCCTGCATAATTAAATCCGCTGTATATTTTTTGGTCAATGATAATACCGCTTCCAACGCCTGTACCAAGCGTAATCGTTATGGAATTCCTGACATCTTTTGCAGCTCCTGCTACAGCTTCGGCCAAAGCAGCACAATTTGCATCATTTTCTATGTAAACCGGCAAGTTGATGTATTTCTGAAACTCCGTTCTCATGGGCACATGATAAAAATTCAAATTATTTGCATATACAATCATTCCTTCAGCAGCATCCGGCGTACCGGGACTGCCTATACCTACCGCTTTCACATCATCCATGGTATGTCCGGCATCCTCCACTACTTTCATGGAGAGCATGGCCATATCCTTGATAATTTCGGTATAATGCCTTGAAGAACAAGTTGGAACACTGTCCTTATGCAAGATATTTCCATTTTCTCCCACCAGTCCTACAGCTATATTTGTTCCTCCTAAATCGATTCCAATATACATGCTTCATCCCCCTATTACATTTTATTTTCAAATAATGTGTTTTTTTCAATCTCATTCATTAATCTCTGGTTCAGTTCTTCAGCGGCATTATAGCCCATCTTCTTTTGCCTGTGATTCATAGCGGCAATTTCAACGATAATTGCAAGATTTCGGCCCGGCCTGACAGGGATGGTTAATGACGGTATTTTCAAATCCAAAATATCCGTATATTCATCCACCAGTCCAAGCCTGTCGTAATGCTTGTTATCATTCCATGCTTCAAGGTTAATGACCAAATCAATTTTTTCCGTATCCTTGACAGCACCCATACCAAATATCTTTTTCACATCAATGATTCCTATACCCCTGATTTCAATAAAGTGCCTGATTATTTCAGGTGCACTGCCCACAAGAGTCCTTTGTGAAACCTTTTTTATTTCCACAGCATCGTCTGCGACCAAACGATGACCTCTCTTAACCAATTCTATAGCAGTCTCGCTCTTTCCTACGCCGCTTTCTCCAAGAATCAGGATGCCTTCGCCATATACTTCAACCAATACTCCATGGCGGGTAATTCTTGGTGCCAGCCACGTACTCAGAAAACCTATCAGGCTGCTCATAAATGTAGATGTGGTTTCTTCGGTTCTCAGAATCGGAATGTTATATTTTTCTGCCACCGCCATCATTTCCGGAAAAACATCCAGCTTCCTCGTTAAAATTACGGCCGGTATATTGGTGCTTAAAAGCTTTTCAAAAATATTGAAACGCTCTTCAGACGACAAATTTTGCAAATAGGTTGTTTCAACCTTACCGATTACCTGCAATCTTTTATTGTCAAAATAATCGAAAAAACCTACCAACTGCAGTCCCGGCCTGTTTACATCGGCAGCGGTGACTTTAATATCTTCAATATTTTCCGGACGATAAACAACTTCCAGATGAAATTCCTCAATGATTTTGCCTAAAGTAACAAAAAAGGTTTGGTTATCCAACGTTGTTCCTCCTGACTTAAGCTTTTTTAACTATTATACACTTAAAGTCTGCTTTATGGAATAAAAAAATGATTTTTATCGAATCCATTCTGTATTTGTTGCAGGAACCAGAAGACGACAAGGGATGGACCAAGGTCACAAATAAACAAAAATTACATATTTTCCCGTTTGTTTTAAGTATTATATCATTAGACATTATATACGACCTTTATACTTCTGGTATTCGATATTCCATAAACAGTTAAAGAAACAATAAAACATGTTACTAAAACAGTAACTCATAATAGAAATATCTTTGAAAATTTAGCCATTAATTATATCTCTCCTTCCCCATAGTGCTTTATTTGATATTCAGCCTTTTTGTACCATTACCCTGATCTTTTTTCAGTTGTATTATATTTTCAGTGACTGAATCGAATGTATCGTCATGACTAATAATAAACAGCTGGTCGAAGCCTTCGGTCAGCTCCGGAATGATTTGCGCCAGATTGCTCCTGCGCTCACTATCCAGATTTCCGGTGGGCTCGTCAAAGAAACCAACTTTGGCATTGGACATTTGTTTCAAAAGGCTGAGCCTTACAGCCAGTGCTGCAGTCATTTGCTCTCCGCCGGAAAGCTGCTTGAAAACTCTCCTCCTGCTTTGATGATGGATTTGATCCATTAACACAACTTCGTAGTCATCCTGCCATTCCAGGCAAACATTTTCCCTGGATACTTCACGATAAATCTTATTGGCTTCATGAGCAAGATATTCACGGTAAACAGCGCCAACTTTTTCACCTGCCCTGTTCAATACGCTTCTTATATATTCCATCATGGACCTTATACTGTTATACTTTTCAATTTTCAGTTGAATATTTTCGATTTCCTTCTTCGTTTTTTCCATTTCCACCAGTCGTGCATTTAAATCGTTAAGATTGTTCTGCCTTTCTTCCAGGTCCTTTGCCATCACTGCAATCTCCGTCTGAAGCGTAACAACCTTATTCTCATAAAATTCAAGACTTTCAGGGTCATACTCTTTGTTAAGGCTCTCTATTTTTTCATTGATTTCCGTCAGCCTTTTTAGTTTTTCATTTAATTCCGATTCTTTTATTGCGATGTCTTCCTGAAGCTCTTCTGTCTTTTTCGCCTCTTGCTCATATTTTATGTATTCGTTGTAAGCCTCCTGATTCGCCTTTTGAAGGGCTTGCTGCCCCTCAATATGCCTATCCACTTCTTCATATTCTTTTAATTTTTCCTGAATGCTGTATTTCTCTGAATTTATGGTTTCTACTTCCTTTTCTTTGGCAAATAAAGCCTTCAGCTGATGGTCAAGCTTCATTCCCCTTTCTGACAATGACTTTTGTTCCTCTTCAAGCATTTCCTGTTTTTTTACAAGCTGCGAATACAAATTGGAACATTTTTGTTCTTCTCTGGCAACAACATCCTTTAGCTTTTCATACATCGTTTTTGCATATCTGAATTGATAGGAGATTTTTTTATACAAAACAGAAGCCAAAGAAACAATTTCCTCCAACTGACTGCAGGACTCCTCGTCAAAAACACCAACAGCCGAATCATAATTTTTCAAGGTAAGTTCTATTTCAATACAGGAGTTTTTCCATTCATCCGCTAAATCAATGCATTCCTGGATTCCTTCATAATCCTTTAATTCATTGGTCAAAGATATATACTTATTTAACAGCCTACTAAAAAGCTCTGCAAATTCAAGCCTAAGTATTTCGGTAAAATAGTGTTTGAAAGCTCGAATATACTGGAGCTTCTCATTGCTCTTTTCAATCATTATTTTCTTGTCTGCTTCTATGGAAGACAACTCTTTTCGTAATCCATCAACCTTTTGTACTTCCTGCTCCAACTGTTGTATATTTTCTGTAATTTGTTTCATTTTACTGCCGATTTCATTTATCTGCGATTTAAAATAGGTTGTCAAATCACCGTCAATATTTTTACATTCGGTATTTAAAAATGGACATAAACCTCCCCTGGTCTTTTCAATGTTCTCATTTAATATGTCAAGCTTCTGTTTCAGGGCTGCTTTCTCCGTCTTATACCTGTCAAGCTCTTCGGAAAGCTGCATCAGATTATCCAACCGCTGCTTCAGTTCCGGTTCTTTCGTTATGTTTTCATTCAGCTTCCGTATGGTTTCAATATTATTGGACCATTTGGAATATCCGTCTGCAATTCTGTCCTTAATATTGTTAAATTTATTAACGGCTTCCTCATCTTCATTCAGCAACTGATCAATTTCTTTTACTTTCTGCTGTATTCCGTTCATATTACTTATATTGGATTGAGCTTTTTCAATTTCAGTTTGATTAGAAGCAATAAGCGCTTTCTTTTCGGCTACCAGCAGCGAATTTTCCTTCTGCTGCTGCATGATTGCCTCTCTTTCCGCACTTAATTGTGTGGTCAGCTTCACTGCGGCACTTTCCTTTTCAGCAAGCTGTTTCATCAGCATATCCCTATATTTCCGTTTTTCTTCAAGCACCTCCAGCTTTTTCGATGCTTCAATATAAACGGAGTAGCCTTCTGCAGACTGTTTTACTTTCTCCTTTGCTGTTAAAGCGGCTGTTAACTGCCCTTGAAGTTTTTCAACGGCTTCCCTCAAATTTTCGATATTTAATGCTATTATTTCTTTTTCTTTAAGGGATATTTCCAAATCCGCCTTTATGCCTCTTAAAGAATCCCTCTTTTTTATATCTCTTTCCAGGCTTTCCTTTTTCAACTCAAGCTCTTTTGAACCACTTTCAATCACCTCTGTAAGCTGGCTTATACTATTTTTTACATGGTCATATTCTCTGACACGTTCTTCTAAAACTGCCTGTTTCTTTTCTTCCTGCGCTATAATATCACTGTCAATATAGCTGATTACCGACCTTGTGTTTTCCCAGGCCTGCCTATAGGCTTCGACCTTAAGGAGCTTATTGAATGTCTGACGCCTGGTTGACGGCGTTGTAAGAAAAGGGGCGGTAAAAGTGCCCTGGCTCACACCAATAACGTCACTAAACAGTTGAGAAAGATTTTCATCCTGAGGTATGCCCATACAGTCCTTAAGCCATGCTTTTACATCGGCTTCTCCATGAAGATCCAATTCACACTCCATTTCTGCATCAAAAACCAGCCACGAATTAACATTGCCGAACTTCCTTACTACTCTGTAAATGCGCTGGTCGTTGCCTTCAAATTCAACGGTAATAATTCCTCTTTTGGCTCCATATCGGACGAAGTCTCCAATCTTTCCGGGCTGCGCGTCAAATAATGCATAACCTATACTTTCAATAATTGTTGTTTTGCCTGCACCGTTTATTCCGCATATAAAGTTAATTCCGTTGTTGAATACGATGGTTTCATCTTCATAGCTTTTCACGTTTTCAAGATGAATTTTATGGATCTTCACCCTTTCTTCACCCCTTTCCTGTATTCTCCGGCAGCTGCGGCTTCATTGCCCGATAAAATCATGTCCTCCGTTGCATTTTCCAGCAAAGCAATGATATCTTCCGGCTTGCTGTCGACTGCTGACAGTTCCTTTACTTTAAGAATCAGGTTTACAATAGTGTCTGCCGCATCCTTGTATTCAGGTTTTTCCTGTTCTATCATCTTTCTTATTACACTGCGTTCTATGCTGACTCTGTCAAATCTGTCATAACTGCTATCATCCGAAATTTCAGGCAGATTGGTATTGTTTATAATGTCAACTACAAGACACTCATATTTTTGCTTTATAATGTTTGATATATCTGTAGTATCAATGGCATAAGAATGAAAATCCACTTCACCGTACAACATGATTTGAATCATGGATTTCTCTTGTATATCTGCCGCCTGCGCATCCAACTCCTGTGTAATTTTAGGTATGACTTCGGAAGGACTGGATAATCCGTGTAAATTAATATCTATGTAATAAATATTCCTTCGTTTGCTTTCAATAAAGCGAACCGTTTTTTCTTTTCCGTTAATGATTACGTGATAAAAGCCTTTTTGCCTTTGGCTCCTTGCCTCATCGATATGGACTGCTTCCGGGGCACCCGGATTAAATATGTATTCATTAAGCTCCTGACGGCTGTGTATATGCCCCAGTGCCAGATAATCCACCGTTCCTTCAAGCTTCTCAAGCACCTTGCTGCTTACGCCTGCCATGTCCTGTCCCATAAGCTTGTCTACCGCAGCATGGAGAAGCATTATGGTAAAACTGTCTGAAGGCCTGATATCCTCCGATACTTCCTCCAGCCTCTGTCTGGTGGTAGCTCCAAGATAACCAAGGCCGATTATTCTTAGCCCTTCGTCTTCCATTACGCAACCCCTTTGCCCGTTATATGGACTCAGCACCAGTTTCCCTTCGGCTATTTCAGGCTTCAACAAATAAATAAACCCCTCATCATTTAAAAAATCCATCCAGGACTGGCCTTCCAAATAAAATGCCTTATCGTGGTTTCCTTCAATTGCCACAGTTCTTATTCGGGCCTCTTTAAGCTTCTTCAACACAACAATTGCCTGCTCAAGGGTTTGAGCGTTTATGTTCCTTTGATGGAATAAATCCCCACCGATTAAAAGATAATTAACGGAATGGTCAATGGCATACTCCGCAATATGAGCAAATGCCTGTCCGAAATCCTGCCAGCGCTGCGGCTCGTTATACTGCTGGCAGCCAAGATGCAGGTCACTGCAATGTACAAAGCTTATAGGTTTCATGACAACACTTCCTATTCATGTTCTTTATTTGTAAATACCAAAAATACCGTCAATGGTATTTTTTTAAATAACTATTTGTCTTCACCGTGATTCTTTCTGGTGACCACAGGTCGCACCCCACAATAATGACGGTTTATCCATCTATGAATCAGCATCCACGGTAGGGCGGACGACTCTGTCCGCGCGTAATGCAATTCATACAAATTCTTCAGCTATCCATAAAATTTAGATTATGCAATTTTTGAAAGAAACAAAAAACTCAGAAACTAAAATTTCTGAGTATAAATGTTATGAATTCTGCTGTTCTAATAGTTGTACTGCAAGCCGCGCATTTTCCATTGCTTTTTCTTTAAGTTTGATAACATCTCTTTTTAATTGTTCTGCAATTTCATGTCTTCTCGGCCAAACATCATCAATCACCTTACATAAATGCTCAAATTCTATACTGGTTATATCTCCGGCAGTCACCTGTCCGATATAATTGAGAAATGCCTGTACTTTTGCTTCATAGGCAAGACCGATCATGGGAACTCCCAAAGTTGCCGCGTATATAAGTGCATGAAGTCGCATGCCTATCAATAAGTCACATTTTTGAATGACGCCCAGCAGCTCCGGTACGGAGTATTTATTTTTTAATATATATGGCCTGCTTTTCATTCTATCCGCTATTGAATTAATTACCCATGTATCACGTGGAAAATGCATTGGTATAAATAAAATCTCTGCATCATATGTTTCTTTGATATAATCGGCGGTTTTTGCAATAATGTCAGAATATCTGGACTGTTTTTTCCAACCTCTTATGGATATACATACAAGCTGTTTATCGGTATTGATTTTTTCAGCATTTAGTATTTCCTTTACCCTTGTTTCGTTTACGGGAGTCAATGTAAGTGCAGGGTCCGCCGTAACCAGAACAGGAGGTTTATCAATTTTAAGACGCTTAATCTCCTTGAACGATTCTTCTTCTCTGAGAGTTACCAAATTTACCTGATTTACAACATCCCTGACCAATTTTTCATTCTTCTTTTTATTAATGGGCCCTATTCCATTTGCATATATCATGACCTTTTTTCCTAATTTTAATGCTAAGCGTATGGTACCAAGGTAATATAACAGGGATCGCGTGCTGGTTATATCCTGCAGGAGGCTCCCACCGCCGTTTATAAACAGCTTTGACTTTTTAATAAGTCGGTATAACGCAAAAAAGTTAAACCGATTAATGGATTTAACACCATATACCCTGCTCGTCTCCCTTGGATTCATAGACAACACATTAATTCTGATATCCGGCTTTAAAGACCTGAGATTATTAACAATGGCCATTAATATGGCATCATCCCCGCTGTTCTTAAATCCGTAGTATCCCGATATAACCACATCATTTTCCTTTTTGTTTCTCTGCTGTCTCTGTAATATCTGCCTATAAATATTGACATGACTCTCCGCAAGGCTTTTATTGGAAAAGCTGCTTTTTGCCCGCTGATATAGCTTTTCTCCAAGCTCAGTTCTCAGCTTTTTATCATTGATTAACCGAATTAGCTTTTCAGCCATCTCTTTATAATTGCCTGATTCAAAAAGAAAACCATTTTCTCCGTCACGAATGAGGTCAGGAATACCACCGACCGCTGAACTGACTGTAGGCTTCTTCAGACGTGCCCCCTCCAGCAAAACATATGGGAAGCTCTCACTGTAAGATGTAAGCGTATTGATATCAATTGCTTCAATAAAGTCATATATTCTATCAATAAAGCCAGTAAAAAATATGTGTTTTTCTATTCCAAGCTTTTCAGCCAGCTGCCGGAGATTATCTCGTTCCGGTCCTTCTCCGGCTAATATGAATTTGACATTGGAAACCTGTTTTAATACTTCAGCAGCAGCTTTGATAAATACCTCATGACCTTTTACCTTATCAAAGCGTCCGATAATACCAATTAAAACATCATCTTCATGAGCATCAATATGGACGGATTTTAAAAATTGCTCACGCGTGCCAAAAGATATTTCCTTGTCAAAATCAATTCCATTATATACAGTAAATACATTTTCCCTGGGATAACCTCTGGATACCAGCATATTTCTGAAATTTTCAGATACGCCGATATAATAGTCAAGAAACCTTAAAGACAATACATTCAATCCTGTATATACAATCCTGCGATATATGTTTCCGGTAAAATCCAACCGGTAATCGCTGTGAACCGTAGTAACCACAGGTATATTAATATACATTTTAAGGATTGCAGCTATAAAATTGGCTCTGGCACCGTGAGCATGCAGAATCTGGTATCCTTCTTTTCTTATAAGCTCAACGATACCTTTAATTACTTTAAGGTCATATCTGTGCTTTTGCAAAAATAACTCCACCGGTATATCTTTCTCCAATATTTCCTGATAAAAAACACCTGGTGTCAAACATATGATTTTAACATCAATTCTGTTTTTAAGTTCCTCCAGCAGTGAAAAAACATGTGTTTTTGCACCGCCGCTGTCACCACCGCTGATTATATGCAAAACCTTCATAACTTGCCCTCTTCTAATCTTGATTTTATCTTCTTTGCAGGAACACCGCCCACAACCGTGTACGGCGGAACATCCTTTGTAACAACCGCCCCGGCCGCTACAACAGCACCTCTCCCAATAGTAACACCCGGAAGAATAATAGCCCTTGCAGCAATCCAGACATCATCTTCAATGACCACAGGCCGCGGCTCCGTATTGCCCTGATCAATCATAGGAATGTCCAAACGGTCAAACCTGTGGTTTCCCGTATAAATAATGACATCCGGTCCCATCATTACATTATTCCCAATGGTCAGAGGTCCCTGAACCCTGCAGTTAATTCCCAGGCCTGATCGGGAGCCAATGCTGATACCTTTGCCGGAGCCAAAAAAAGCACCATGCTCAATATTAAAATCGTCCGCACTGCTGTCAAAGATATTCTTGCAAAGCGCCCTGCGTATCTTTTTGGAACCAAATGAATAGGGGGAATCGGAGGCAGGCAAGTGCCTTGCAAATGCGTAATATAAAATTGTGCAAATCGTTCTCTTTATACTCATACATTCTCCCCTTTAGATGATGCAAGTTTAATAGCTGACATAATAATACCAAGAGTAATCCAGAATACCAGCATGGTTCTTGGATAAAACCATACATACTCAGCAATACAAATAAAGCTTATGCCTGTTATGGAAGCTATGGAAGCTATGAATATATTCCTAAAATAATGGTCCTCTGATTTCTTCATGTTTTGAATGCTTTTTTTAACCATTCTGACCAAATACCACAAAAAGCTGACAATTGCAACTATTCCCATCTCCACCCAGATTTCAAGATACAACATATGAGAATGAGGAGCAATTGTAGCTTCCGGCCGTGCATAATTTGCATATATTCTGGAAAACGGCGCAGGCCCTAATCCGATACCTGTAGCCCAGTAATCCTTAAGCATGTTCAGTACGCCTTCCCATATATATATGCGGTACGCATTAGAGGAATCCTGAAGATTTCCAATGGTCATCGCACGATTGATAATGGTTTCAGGCAAAAAAGGTACCGCTATCAAACTTAGAACAAAAGCAATCGGTATAAGCTTCCAATCTATGAAGAACAGCACAACAAAAACCGCAAGAACAAATGCTACCCAACCGGAACGGGAATACGTAATTGCCAATGCAATAACCGGAAGAACCAATCCGAAAGAAAATAACAGCTTTTTGCTCTTGCCTTCAATATTCATTACATAAGCAGCACACAACGGTAAAAGCAAAATCAGATACTCGGCATAGTTATTGGGATTTCCCATGGTAGAATACACTCTGCCCGGCATGCCTTTATTAACCTCAACATCTGTTAAGGTCGGGTCAACTTCCACACCTACTATTCCCTGGTAAATGGCATAAAGTGAAGTAGCTGCAACTGCTAAATATACCGTAAAAAGCACAAGATTCAAACTTTTTTTTGAATTTATCGAACTTGCCAGTATAAATGAAAACAGTAAAGAAGCTGCAAAAAATAAAAATATTCGGAAGCTGTCTGCAGGCACGATTGATGTCATTGCCGCTATCACAACTGCCAGAGCAAATAATACAAAGAAGAAGTCCACACTTGTAATGGAAATTTTCTTCCTTTTAAGGGCACAATTCACAAAATACATGATTAAATAAAATACTGCCGCCAGCACGCTATACAGGTTATTCCAATACATATGCGGAACTATTGACATGCCAAATAGAAAAACACACAAACCCGCTTCAAAGCGGATGAAAGTCAGTCCAATAACTCCCAGCAGTGCTATTACAGCAACTGCTTTTAAAGGAGACATAAAAAAACAAAGAGCTCCTATGAACATCCCGATTAATAAATAAAACATTACAAATGCCTTTTGTTTCATAATAGAAGTCATTATATTTACTCCTTTATTGCTAATTAAAAATTTCAAATGCCTTTAATCTGAAATAAGCCACTGAATCAATCGGATAACCTTGCTTTCATGAACTGCATTTTGCAATTTATTATGACCGACACATGCCAAAACCAACAGCAATATCAGAACAATCAGCCTTGACAGCAGCCCAAACAAAGTAAATGAGTTGCTAATACAAACCGATATCATATTCATTATTACAAAACCCGCTAACACGGCGGAAACTGCCGATATCAGACTTCCTGCATCCTTCAGCGGTTTTATAAACGAAAAATATATTCTGCCGTTTATACTTTTGATGTCATTTTCCTTCAACCATTTGTAAGCTTGTCCGAATAAATTCAAAACAACATCAATAAATTTCTGCAATGCTTTGCATACTGCGCTTTCCTGCCACAAAGCAGATATTCTTTCCTCTTTCAAGATATATCCATATAGGATACTGCTTTTCTTAATGCTTTTGACGGAATCGGAAAAATCACTTAACAGAGCATGAACATAGCTGCATTGATATATCTGAACAACTCTCCTTATAAAGGAAGATGCTGTTTGCAGTATATAACTATCAAACATAAAAGCCACTCCTTTATTTTGGCTGGATATCATATACCCTTGCCCAGATTTTAGCCTTTCCTGCTCGTATGGCAAGTGAATGACCAATACCATAATTAATGGAACTAATAACCGCACCGTTATTTCCGATGGCGCCATCAACCTCTGCAGTAATGAGGATTGATTTCATGCCTTCCTTGTTTCCTCTGACATACTCGCCTTTATCATTAACCCCCCAAGCTACCGCTTCATCTACTACAACGTCAGTAATTTTACCCAAATATGTACTCTTTGTATCGTCTACCACAACATCGTCCTTTTGAACAACCCTTGTAACAAATTCAGGAACTTCTTCAGCATAAAACTTCAGTACGATTGTTTGCGACTGATTAGTATTCGCAATTTTAAATTTATAAAACGTACCTGCAGCAGCACCTATAATAATTAAAAGAATCAATAAATCAATAATGTTAATTTTGCCAAACAATTTTCCTTTGTTATCCAGTATCATTTGCTCACACACCTTTATAAAATTTTTATGTTATTTAATATATACCTTATAGGTTTCCTCAAGGATATTCTTTAAATTAAATACTTCATGAATGGTCTTTATGGCATTCTTACTGTATTTATCATATAATTGCCGGTTGCTCATAATGGTATTTATGGCATTTGCCATACCCAGCTCGTCACCATATTGAACAAGAATGCCGCAGTCATGTTTCTGGTTGACAATATCACTGTTTCCTCCTACATCGGTTGCGATTACAGGCAATCCTTTATCCATTGCCTCCAATATTGCAAAGCTTAACGCTTCATTCCCGGAAGCAGAATTGATAAACAAATCACTTGCCTTCACGATATCTTCCGCATCCGTCCTGTAGCCTGTAAGAATAATGCAGTCCTCAAGCCTGAGCTCTGTTATCAGTTGTTTTATTTCATCAAACAAAGGTCCGTCTCCCACAATCATACATTTAAAATCTTGATCCGTTATTTCTTTCAGTTTTGCTATGGACTTCACCAAAAACGCCAATCCCTTTTCGGGAGCAAATCTTGCCAGGGTTAGAATGACAAATTCATTATCGGATATCCCGAATTCCTTTCTTATATGGTTTCCTTTAGCAGCAGGCATATCTCCCGATGGTATTACACCGTTAAAAATCACCTTTATTTTGCTCCCAGGAATACCATTTTCAATCATTAGTTCTTTTCCCTTATTGCATACTGCTATGATTGCCTTATTGGCCGGCGTCATAATACGGTTGGTCATCTTCCACACAAAATTATTCGTCAAAGTAAGATGATTGGTATATATGACTTTTACTTTTGGATTAAACAACTTCGATAAAATTGCAATATAATTTTCTCTCGGGTACTGAGTATGTATAATATCAATTCCAAGCTGCTTGCATAATTTTGATAATTTAATGGCAGCCGATATATCAAAGGGATTTTTCATATTTATCTGATAAATGCCAATTCCAAGCTGACTTAATTGCTCAACCAGCAATCCTCCCTCATTATATGCAAAAAAACATTCAGCCTTTTTATTATGAAATGCTTCCACCAAATTACGCACATACTTCTCCGTACCTGCTTTACCTGCATGATTTAATAAGTACAGTATCTTCAGCATTAATTCCTACCACTCCTCTCTGTTCCATATCCCATAAGAATTATACCATCAGATATGCCTTATTTCAAGCTGAAGAAATGGCAAGTTTCTGTCAAGTAATCGTTGGCAACTTTTTTTCTATACAAAACAACTGCAATAATGTTTATACAAAATTTACCGCATTTATTCCACCTTCCTATTGACACGGGGTCCCCTGCACCCTCTG
>Ga0134101_1000144_pt1 | contig 93221 bp, 84 predicted proteins | sample 12_3_2metaG_FD_94446 | JGI IMG/M metagenome (GOLD analysis project Ga0134101, IMG submission 94446) | Switchgrass degrading microbial communities from high solid loading bioreactors in New Hampshire, USA - 12_48_3.3_201_A2 metaG | ecosystem: Engineered > Bioreactor > Semi-continuous > Anaerobic...
GCGTTATATGAGCATGAGACATCTTGTGGAATTAGATGCCAGAGTTGATTCACAAATAACTGCTAGCTAACTGATGACTACCAAGCGGGATATGAATTTGCGAAAAAATCTTGACGGTACCTAACTCATCTTTCTGATCCTGATTGATTCCAATATACCTAAGGGTTATATGCGGAGAACTGTGATTAAAAGTGTCCATAATTAGGCCTATGTTATACTTGGACATCTTATAAGTCCAATAGCCCCAGGTTTTGCGAAGACTATGAGTGCCAAAATTCTCAATTCCTACAATTCTTGCGGCTTCTTTCATGACTCTATATGCCTGTATCCTACCTAGATGTTTACCTTTTTTGCTCGAAAACAGATAGCTGTCGGGTGTTAAATTTTTATCCTTGGCATGGGCCTCAATAGCCTTTCGCAAAGCTTTATTAAGCTTGATCTTTTTTTCCTTACCTGTCTTTCTTTCCTTTAAAATAAAATAATCCCGAAATTCACCATGTTCGTTGCAGACATCTTTGAACTTTACCGGCAGGATATCGCTTATTCTAAGACCGGTGTTAAGCCCAAATTTGAAAAGCAAGCCGTATTTTGGGTCTTTATTGGCTAAGTAACGGTACATTTGTTTGATTTTCACTTTGCTTCTAATAGGTTCGACAGTCATAAGATACCACCTTTTTCTATTTAGTTAATTTATGATACTAAAAAACATTACAAGTTAATAGATGTTTATTTATTAATAATTATAACTGTTATACTTTATATTTCGACAGATTTCGTCAATTTTTAATCGAAATTAATGTAACAAAATGACCAAATTGTTTCATTCATATAACATTTTCGTTCGATAAGGCTTATTAGAATAAAAAATTAAGGATAGAAGAGGCATGTAAAAAGGAATTCTGTTCAACTCGGTAAGAAGCCGACCAAGGCATATAGAGTATAAACAGGGTACCAACTGCGGTCGAAAAGGGGGGTTATATGACAACGGTATTAATTGTAGATGACGCTGTTTTTGTAAGGAAACAGCTTAAGCAGTTGCTTGAAAAGAACGGTTTTGAAGTTGTAGGCGAAGCTGAGAACGGTAGGGTTGCTCTTAAAAAAATACAGGAGCTGAAGCCGGATATCGTTACCCTTGACATCACAATGCCAGAAATGGACGGTATTGAATGCATGGCGGAGATTAGAAAAATGGATTACATGCCAACGGTGATTATGGTATCAGCCATGGGCCAGGAGCCTTTTGTACGGAAGGCAGTGATGAACGGAGCAAAAGGTTTTATTGTGAAGCCGTACAAAGAAGAAGTCGTGATAAAAAATCTGGCTAGATTTAAGAAATAAGTTAAAACAAAAAATCAAATCTAAGACATGAAAGGTTAATATTTTGAGGGGGTAAGAGGAATGCTTCAATTGGCCGATGAGGAGCTTTTAAGATATATAAAGAGCAGTGACTCTGAGTTTAATACCCTAGCGGAAATCCACAAACTTTTGATTCAAAACAACATAATTTGCAGTATAGAGGATCTCCGTCAGAAAATCTTTCCATTGTATCGGGATGGCTATTTAGGGAATGAGCCCACCGGAGACGGCGTGAATATGTATTATATAATTTTCAATCCGGAATATAAAACAGAGAAAGCTATGCGGCTTGATTAAATTTTAGATGAAAAGTTATTGTTTACAATGCCTGGGTCTTAATAATATGGGTGAAAAAGCATTGCATTGGACCGGCGTTGGCCAAAAAATCAGGAGGATGTGCGAAATACAGAAGAAGCAGGCTGTGGGTTCAGTATATTTTCAGTATATTTTATCAAGCAAACGATATTTTTGGGAGGTTGAGTTATCATGGAAAAAAAACTTGCAAAGCCTTCAAGTGACAGGACTGTAAAGGCATCTACATTATCAGCGGCGGTTGCTGATGAAATGGAGAGAAAAAGGGAATTAGCCAGAAAACAGGCCCAAGACAAGGTGAAAGCCAGGACATTGGCAAAGCAGCAACAATTAGCCGAAAGAATTGCCGTGGCTACGGAGCAGCTGGCTGCAGGGATAGAAGAAGCCAGCAGTGCTGCTGAAGAGCTGGGGGCAACAATGCAGCAGATCGCTAAAGGAGCCAGTGAAGCATCTTCTGCGGCAGAAGAATCAAGGGCAGCTATTAACCAGATAGACAAGGCTTCGGTTGTGGCTGATCAGAGGGCGAAAGAATCCCTGAGAAGGGTGGACATGGCAAAAGAACTTATAGAGAATACTTCTAAAGATATTGAATTAATGATCAAAGGTATTAAGGAATCAGCCGACACCAACATCGAGTCGGTGAAGCTGGTGGGAGAGCTTGAGAGGCAGTCGGATGAAATTGGAGAAATTGTACAGGCAGTGGTCAGAATTGCCGACCAGACCAATCTGCTTGCGTTGAATGCTGCCATAGAAGCTGCAAGGGCAGGGGAACACGGAAAAGGCTTTGCGGTTGTGGCGGATGAAGTCAGAAATCTTGCGGAAACCTCTGAAAAGTCTGCAAGGAATATAAGAGAGCTCGTAAATGAAATACAGAATAATGTGAAGATTGTTGTGGCAGATATTGAAAATTCGGGCAAAATCGCTAATGATGAGCTTGAAAAAGCAAGGAAAACTACTGAGGACCTCATAAAAATCAATGAAGAAATTGTATTGGTACAAAAAGGTGTTGCCGAGATATCCCAAAATGCGGTTGATGCAAGCAAGGGGGCGAGCGAGTTCCTGGCAATTGCCGAACAGATTGCGGCGGCTGCCGAGCAGCAGAGCAGTGCTGCAGAGGAAGTAGAGAAATCGATTCAGATGCAAAACAAAGCCTTCAATGAGTTGAATGCGGGTGCTGCGGAACTGGCCCAAATGGCGGAAGACCTTAAGGTGTCTACGGATGTGCAGAAATCATCAGAATCATTGGCGGCAGCTGCGGAAGAACTATCGGCGAACGTGGAAGAAGCAAATGCGACAGCAAGAGAAATATCAAAGGCTATGCAGCAAATATCCTCCGGAGCCCAAGCACAAGCTGAACTTACCGAGAAAGCTGCGAACCTGGGTGAGAGGCTCGTTGTAGCTGCACAGCAGATGAGTGAAAGGGCAAAATTCTCCGCAGAGAAGATAACCGAACTCCAGAAGCTGCTAGCGGCCAATAAAATTGCGGTAGATAAAATGATCGCAGGTATTTCAGCTTCTGCGGAAGCAAATGTAGTGGCGGCCAGGAATATAAAGAACCTTGAGGAAACTACCCGGAGGATTGATAAAATAGTGGATGCAATTGTGAATGTCACTATACAGACAAACATGCTGGCTGTCAACGGTTCCATTGAAGCTGCAAGGGCTGGGGAATTCGGAAGAGGTTTCTCCGTGGTTGCCGGAGACATCAGGGCCCTTGCCAATGAATCTGCGGAAAATACCGACAAGATAAAAGATTTAGTAAGAGGCATACAAAACCAAATCCAAAGGGTTGCAGCCGATATTGACCTTGCCAGCAAAACCTCCTTCGAAGAGGTGGAGAAGGCAAAGAAAACTACTCACAATCTTAATGTCATCGAAGAGAGCATGATTGAAATACTTGCCGGAGCTAAGGAAGTTCAAAAGGGTTCGGAGGAGTCTTTAGCAGCGCTTGAACAGGCGAGAAAGGGTGTCGATCAGATTGCTGCGGCAGCCCAGGAAGCGAGCAAGGGAGCACAAGAGGCAGCCAACGCCGCATTTGAACAGTCAAAGGGCATGCAGGAGCTTGCTGAGGCAATTGAAGAAATATCGGGACTGGCTGATGAGCTTCAAAACATGTAAAAAACGGAGGAGATAGTTATGGCTTTTGGTATAAACAATGCCAGCTTTACAGAGTGCCAGCTAGTCACCTTTCTGCTTGGGGAGGATGAGTTCGGGGCGGATATCATGGATGTTAAAGAAATTATCAGAGTGCCTGATATCACAAAAGTGCCGAATGCTCCTTGCTATGTGGAAGGCGTCTGCAATTTAAGGGGCAACGTCCTGCCTATTATTGACGGAAGAAGCCGTTTTAATATGGAAAGAAAAGAGAGGGATGAAAACAGCAGGGTTCTTGTCATTGATGTTGGCGGCAAAGCGACCGGAGTGATCGTAGATAAAGTGTCGGAGGTAATGAGGGTAAGCACTGCTGATATAGAGGAACCGCCGCAGATTGTTAAAAATGTGGATTCGGACTATTTAAACGGTGTTGTGAAGCTGGACAACGGAAACAGGCTTGTCATGCTTTTGGATGTCGTAAAAGCTTTAAGTGCCGACAATACAGGTGAAAACAGGCTAAAGGGGCATGCCGAAGGCACGCAAAAAAAGGACAGCATCATGATAAATAACGCCAGCATTGAATCTATTGATGAGGAGCAACTGGTTTCATTCCTTCTGGATAAAGAGGAATTTGCAATTGGGATCATGGAGGTTAAGGAAATTATCAGGGTGCCTCAAATTATAAAGGTTCCAAATTGTGAAGCCTATATTGAAGGAGTGGTTTCCATACGCAATAACCTGCTCCCGATCATAAACTTAAGGACTTATTTCGGGCTGGAATACAAAGAGATAAATGACCATACAAGAATAATTGTTGTGGATATGGGAAATTTCACTGCTGGCATCATGGTTGACAAGGTTTCGGAGGTTTTGAGAGTACCGACGGATATTATCCAGCCTCCGCCCAAATTCGCCATACAGAGCGGAGAACAGCTTAAGGGTGTGGCAAAAATCAACAACGGCAAAAGAATGATTCTGATGCTCGAACCTTCAAAGCTGATTTCCGCTGATGAAATCAGTGCAATAACAGGTGATTACGGCGCACAGGAACAGCAAGCAGAGGAGAAAGACATTACAAGCCAGAGGCTTGACGAAGAGCAATTGGTGACCTTCAAAATTGATACGGAAGAGTATGGCATTAAAATAGCCAATGTGCAGGAAATCAACAGAATGACAGAAGTCACCAAAGTGCCGAGGGCCCCGTCTTACATTGAAGGTATTGTAAACCTTAGAGGAAATGTAATCCCGGTCCTGGATTTGAGAAAGTTCTTTAATCTTCCGGAAAAGCAGCTAACAGACGCCACAAGGATTATCATTGTTGATTTCAACGGAAAGAGGACCGGAATTATGGTAGATTCAGTTTCAGAAGTGCTCAGGTTCGAGAAAACATTAATCGAGGCTCCTCCGGACATTTTAAGCAATGGGGTTGACAGTGATTACATAGAGAGTGTTGGCAAGTTGAACGGCGGCAAAAGGATGATCTTGATTCTGGATATCAGCAAGATATTGAGTTTCAGCTAGGTTTTCGGTTTTTAGAGGGAGATAAGCAATCTGCTTCGGGACTAGCTTTATTTATCCAACAATTGCGACAGGTGATGTTTGTGACCGACAGAATAAAAGTATTGGTTGTAGATGATTCGGCCCTGATGAGGAAACTTCTGAAAGAAATCATCATGACCGACAGAAGCCTTGAAGTTGTGGGGACCGCCAGAGACGGACAAGACGCTATCGAAAAGGTGCGCGACCTGAAACCGGATGTAGTTACGATGGATATCAATATGCCGGTGATGGATGGTTTGACATCCCTGCAATATATATTAAACGAGTATCCGGAAATGCCTGTTTTAATGATAAGCTCCCTTACTTCCGAAGGGGCATTGACTACCTTTGAAGCTTTGGAGCTGGGAGCTTTTGATTATGTCACAAAGCCTTCGGGAACCGTATCCCGCGACCTGCACACAGTGGGAAGGGAAATTATCCAAAAAGTGAAGCTCGCTTATAAAAGCGCGAATAGAAAAAGTATAAAAGACAGGATAGCGAGATTGAGCAGCGCGCCGTTACAAAAGAAAACGACACCTGCGAAAAAACCGATTTTAACGGCAGACAGAAAATTGACAAAGGTAGTGGTTATTGGCGTTTCTACCGGCGGTCCTGGCACCCTTATGGAGGTGTTGCCGATGCTCCCGCAGGATCTCGGAGCAGCTGTAATAATCGTACAGCACATGCCTCCCTCTTTTACAACTTCCTTTGCAAAAAGGCTGAATGATGCATGTGCGATTCCCATCAAGGAAGCGGAAGCCGGAGATGTTCTGCAAAACGGCAGGGGCTATCTTGCCCCGGGCGGATATCAGATGCTGGTACGGGGAGAAAGAGGAACGGTCAGGATTAGCAGCAGCCCTAAGACTGTTTTTATGCCTGCAGTTAATGTGACGATGGAATCAGTGCTGGATGCTTTTGGCGGTGAGAATGTAATTGGAGTCCTTATGACAGGGATGGGGGATGACGGAGCAGATGCGATGGTAAAGATAAGACAGGCCGGCGGCGTTACCATAGCTGAGGATGAGTCTACAGCAGTGGTTTTTGGGATGCCGAGGGAAGCGATAGAAAGAGGAGGGGCTGAAATTGTAGTGCCATCTTACAAGATAGCCGATGCAATAATAGAGGCTGTGAATAAAAGGTGAAAATGAAATAGAGGCTTGGAGTGGTCATTATGAAAAAGGTACCTATACTTATTATAAACAATACATTGATTATCTGCATTCAGAACGATTTGACGGATACAGCGATACTGGAATTGCAGAACGATATTTTAAATAAAACATATAAAACAAGGGTAAATGGGGTAATTATTGATGTCTCTGAACTGGACATGATAGATGTGTTCCTTGGAAAGGTTATTTCGGATACGGCAAAAATGGTGCGTTTGCTCGGCGCTGAGGCAGTAATTGTCGGTATGAAACCCAATATAGCAATAACTCTTATTGAATTAGGGTTTGAGATGCCAAATGTAAGAACAGCAATCGATATAGATAACGGACTAAAAATATTGAATAAATGTGAAAAATATAGTTCCGCTAAAGAGCCGGAGGTAACAGAATTGCCTGGAGAGAGTTAAATGGTATGATATTGTGTATAGTTGAAATATTTCATGAAAAGGATATAGTCATTGCGAGACAAACTGCCAGAGAGCTTGCAATCGACATGGGGTTTGGCCTTGTGGATCAGACCCGCATTGTCACAGCTGTGAGTGAACTTTCCAGAAATATCTTCAAATATGCCAAAAATGGAAAGGTTATTTTTGAATCTGTGGAAAATGGTAAAAAAAATGGCCTTTCTATTTCGTTCATAGATAAAGGACCGGGGATTGAGAATATTGAAGATGCTATGAAGGAAGGGTTTTCTACCGGCAAGGGCATGGGGCTCGGACTGCCGGGCGTTAAAAAGCTGATGGATGATTTTAAGATTTCTTCCGAGCTGGAGAAAGGAACTACAGTAGTTATTACAAAATGGAGGTAAAAAGCGCAAAGCGGGTATTCCATAAAAAATCTTTCCGTTTTTATGGTGGAGGCTGTTGAATTATTGATATCGGAACAGGATCAATCTATAGTTTTGTGGTATTTATTGGTTGAATATCTCGTAAAAGAAAATATGGAGTTGCGGAAGGAACTGGAGAGGATGACACAGGAGCTTGCTGAAACAGACCGAGGCGTAATGGCATTGATGATTGAAAACCTTCAAAAGAAGAATGAGGAACAAAAAGAAAAAATCAAAAAACAGGAAGAGGCTTTGCTCGAAGCTGAAAAATTGGCCGCTTTAGGCCTTTTGGTGGCAGGTGTGGCTCATGAAATCAATAACCCTACTACCTATATCAGGGCAAATATTGAACTTTTACAAAAGTATTGGAAAAAAATAACGGAGAAAGTCGACCTTGCGGAAAATGAAGGCGTAAATCGCTACATCGCCGGTTTTCAGGAAGCTTTAGCGTCAATGTATAAAGGCACCGACAGAATCATTGATATAGTCAGGGGCTTGAAAATTTTTGCCAGGCAGGAAAAGACAGTTTTCGAGGTCTTTGATATTGGCGACTGCATTACTGAAGCTTACGGACTTGTAAAAAATGAATTTGTTGTAAATAAGATAAGCTACCTGGATAGAAGTGAAAAGGGCAGGTTTTTTGTGAATGGTTCCCGGCAACAAATTGAACAAGTTTTCGTTAATTTGTTTTTGAATTCCATAACGGCTATTAAAGCATCTAACTCCCCCAAAGGCGGACTCGTGGAAATAGATGTGAAAAGTGCTGATAATGATAGATTGCTGATTATAGTGAAGGATAATGGCTGTGGAATAGAAGAAAAGAATCTGAACAAAATATTCGATCCTTTTTTTACGACAAATCAAACCTCCGGAGGCACGGGGCTTGGATTATCAATTGTGTACGGAATTATAAAGGAGCATGGAGGGAATATAGAGGTCAGAAGTGAAAAACACCGGGGCACAGAGTTTATTATCACTTTACCCGGACAGCATAGAGGGTAAAAAACATTTATGCGGAGGGCTCTTATGAAACAAAAATATAAAATTCTTATAGTAGATGATGAGGAAGACATTCTTTGTGTGCTGAAAAAGCACATGGAGATGGAAGGTTATGTGGTAGATACGGCACAAAGCGCGGCGGAAGCTTTTGAAATGATCAAAAAGGACAAATACCATATTGTATTGACAGATATTGTCATGCCGGGCATGGATGGCATTGAACTGTTGAAAGAAATAAAAAAGTATGATGCCCTTACCCAGGTGATTATGATGACCGGTTACTCGACAATGGATAAAACGCTAAGTTCCCTCGAGTACGGCGCAAACGATTATATACTTAAACCTTTTAAAAGTGTGGAATATGTGATGCAAATCATCGATTATTCCATACAAAAGCTTGAAAGATGGAGAGAGTCCATTATTCAACTAGTTAAATGATTCACCTTTAATAATAAATACTTATGGTGTAATAAAAAAACTTGAGCAGATTATATAATTCCAGGTGGTGGTCCCAGTGGATGCAATGCTTGAAGCCTATATGGAAGAAACGGAAGAATTGATGCAGAAAGCGGAGGAATGTGTCATAAGGCTTGAAACTAAATATTCTCCTGACGATATCAATGAGCTGTTCAGAATAGCCCATACCATTAAAGGGTCTTCACACATGGTCGGGTTTGAGGATATAGGAAATCTGATGCATAAGATAGAGGATATGCTTGACTATTCAAGAAGTGGCGCTATTTTGTTCGACAAAAGTATGGTGTCACTCTGCTTCGAGGGACTGGATACCGTTAAAAAGATGCTTCAGTGCAAAAGAGAACCAGGCTCGCAGGAAAATGAGGCCTATTTGGTGAGCGCTGCTTCCAGGATTGGCGAAATGGTCGAGGCTTTTACCAGGGAGAATAAAAAAGAAAAGGAAAAAACTGACGCCGGACAGCCTGAGGCCGGAATTGTTTCTTCCCTTTTGAATAAAAAACCAAAAGGCAAAAATAAGTACTTCATAACCTTCTTCATTGAGGAGGATGCCCCTATGGTATCCCCTGTATTCATGATGATTTTAAAAAGTGTTGAGGATATTGGAACGCTTCTGTATTCCAGTGTATCTGATGAATATTTTTCGGGTTGTTCGGAGGCTGACGAAGTTAAAACTCTTGATATCATCATTAGTACGGATATTGATGAAGTTGAATTATATACATACTTTTACATAATTTATGTAGAAAGGATAAATATAGTAGATTTGTCAAGGAGTAAGCTTCTGGAGAATGACGTCTATTTTAATAATACGGGTGGCGTTTCCTATGTAATCTTATTGAAAGCGCTGTTGAGACTGTACCATCTGTTTTTACAGCCAAAGGGATATGAAACTGCAAAAGAAGCGCTGGCCATCATAAAAGACTCCCTGTGCGAAGTTGACAAAGCATTTGACAGGAGGCAAGGTGATAAAAAGATCAGTGAATTTATACAGGATTTTAATCAGCTTAATTTGCTTATCACTAAAATTCATGAAGAATATTTCGGCATGGCTGAAGGGCAATACTCCGATATTCAAAGGCAAATAGCTGAACTAATCGGAAAGGTTTATAACTTCATAAGGGGCAAATATTTATTCACTACATTCAAACCGGAAAAGGACGGTTTTATCGATAGACTGAAGATCTTCGCCGAAATGGTGAATAAGCCATCGACTCTGATGGTTTTTATAGATACCAGCAAGTTGACCGTTATCAATGAAAAAGAGATTAAGGCTTTGATTGAAATTAAAAATCAGATGAGGGAGCAGGAGGTTGAGCTAGGAATTATAGTGGGTGGCCCTTATATGAGGAGGATCATGAATATTTTTGATTCTATAAGAGCTTTTGAGGATTTTAAGGTGTACGTAAATGAGCTGGATGCGGTCCTGGAAATGTTCCAGTCAGAAGAAACTTTGCACAGACTTAATAAAGTTGTAAAGGAAGTGTGCTATGGATAATAATGGAAAAGGGCTTATCGAACAGGATCTTGCTCTTCTTATCAACAGCCTGCTGGTAGAAAAGGAAAGGTATAAACAGGAGGAGCTTGCGCAAAAGATAAAGGGCGTGAAAAGTGAACGTACCGCTGAACTTGTTGCAGAACTCATCCATTCCTGTGATGCTTATATAAGGAATTTGGCAATTGAGTTGCTCATTTCGATGGAAGAAAAGGCATTGCCGGTTTTAAAAGAGAAAATGTCGGACAAGGACAGAAACATTCGGAAATTCGCATTGGATGCCTTAAAGCATATAAGAGGAAAGCATAGTTGTGAAATTGCTTTAGAAGCACTTGACGATGAGGATGAAAATGTTGTGGAAGCCGCATTGGAAGTTATTGGCGAGCAGTCGTACAAAGAAGCTGCAGGCAAGCTTTTGCACATTTTGAAAAAGACAAACAGTACTTGGATCACCAATGCTATAATAAGAGCTTTTGAAAGGCTGGATGTAAAAAATCTTTCAGGAGTTATTGAGGAAAAGATATTCTCGATTGATGTTTCTGACATAGAAAAGAATATTTTAATGAATACATACGTAAAAGCTCTTGGGACCATAGGCTCATATAATGACATTGAGTTAATAATATATAAATACTCAAAAAATTTTATCATCGAGGATTCAAACCTGATTTTCGGGCTGTGCGGCATTATTGTAAATAACAAGGTCCTTGAGCTTCCTGAGGAAGTTGCCATGGAGCTTGAAAGAATCTTTAAAGAGCATTGGGATTATAAAGATTCAAGTTATTTGTTTGTCTCAATGACTGCCTTTGTCCAACTGCAAATGAGCTTTTTCCTTCGCCGTATCAAGGAGATATATGATTACTATAAGGGAGAGGAGTTTTTCACAGAAAATCTTTATGAGCTTATACAGAAACTTGAAGAACTGCCTGCCGGCTTTTTAAATGAAATACTGACAAGCGAAGAACCTGAACTGGTAATGATGGGGTTAAAGCTGATACATACAAAATGCATCCGAGGCTTTAACAGCATTGTAGAAAATTTATGCAATTCTCAATGCAAAGAAATATCTAAACTTGCTATTTCAATTATAGCTGAGATTGATTCATATAAAAATGCCATGCTGCTTGAAAGGCTGACGGATTTTAGTGATGAAGCAGAGGCGGCATCTGTTGAAAGCAAGTGTGCCATTGAGTCTCAGGACATTGATTTTCTTTTTCGGAAACTCGAGCATCAGAGCAAGAGAGTCAGAAAAGCAGCTGCTCGAAAACTCGCTTTGCATCCCGGAAAAGTAAATACGGAGCTGCTTGAAGAAATTGTAAAGCGCAATCCGGGCGAAGTGGGCATAGAAGCCCTGGAAGTTCTATTCAGATTAAATGCCGATATTGGCTGGAAGCATATAATTTCCAGGATGGACTGTATTAATGAGGAGGTTAGGGCAGGGCTGATAGGGATTGTTGAAGATTCTTCCGACAGCGAATTTTATAGTTTTATGAATACCATGATAAACGATCCATCCCCAATGGTTAGAAAGAAAGCGATAAAAGCTTTGAGTAAAAGGATGGATGATCGCAGTTTACAATTATTGAAAAAATTGTATGCCGATGAATGGGATGCAGTAAACAGGATGGAAATAATACTAAATTTGCACAAATTCAAAAGTGACAGTGCTTTTGAGATTGTCAGAGCAGCTGCAAGCAGCAGTGACACCTTAACCAGAATAGCGGCTGTAAGATCGTTAAGCTTATTTCATAGCGGCAGAGCAAAGGATGTCTTGAAAAGCTTGCTGGACGATGGGAACGATGAGGTAAGAGAGGCAGCTAGAGAAGCTTTGCTTGAGACAGAGGTGGCGAAATGATATTGACAGATGAACTATTTGATAAGTTTGTAAAATTGATATACAAGAAAACGGGAATTTATTATGAATATAACAAAAAATATTATGTTCAAAAAAGGCTCGAAAGGCGCGCTGAAATGCTTGAAATGGAAAGCCTGAATGAGTATTACATCATGTTGAAGTTTGCAGATGATTCACCGGAATTTGATAAACTGATTAACGATCTTACTGTAAATGAAACTTATTTTTTTCGTGATTTCCCGCAGCTGCGAAACTTTGCGGAGGATGTACTTCCGATATTTGTAAAGGAAAATGGTGACAGGAAAAAAATTAAAATATGGTGTGCAGCTTGCTCAACCGGTGAAGAAGCTTACACCTTATCCATCATTCTTCATGAAATGCTTGAAGACTATGAAAACTGGGAAGTTGAAATAATTGCTTCCGATATCAACACGGAAGTGCTGCAGCATGCTAAAATCGGGCTTTATGAAAGCAGAGCTGTAAGAGACGTACCTCTTGAATATTTGGAGAAATATTTCACTAAACGCCATGACAAGTACCTGATTAACCTAAATGTAAGAAAACCGGTAACATTCAAGCGAATCAACCTTATGGATGAAAAGGAAATGAGCAGCATCAGGGGATGCGATTTCATATTTTGCCGGAATTGCCTGATATATTTCAATGATGAGTCAAGAAAAAGCGTTTTATCCAGTTTTTATAAATCATTAAACCCGGGTGGCTTTATATTCCTTGGTTATTCAGAATCTGTAGGAAGGATATCGTCAGCCTACAAGGTTCAAAGAATAGGGGATGCCATCGTATATTCCAGGCCAAAGTGAGGGGAGAGAGGGAAGGACCGGAATGAGGCATAATGGTAAAAAGAAAATTTTGGTTGTTGATGATTCTGAAATGGTCAGAAATTTCCACAGCTATATTATCAAAATGTTTGGGTACGAGGTAGGAACTGCCGAAAATGGCGCAGTCGCATTGGAAAAATTGCTTACCGGAGATTATCAACTGCTGGTAACTGATATAAATATGCCCATGATGGACGGTTATGAATTGATAAAGAACGTGCGTGAACAGGGAATTGATATTCCCGTTATCATAGTCTCTACCGAAGAAGAATATAAACTCAGCTACGCCGGAACAGAACCGGGTTTCGGTATTCACATGGTAAAGCCCACCGACCCTGAAAAATTGATTGCAACCATCAAAATGCTTCTTTAGGGCTAAGGAGTGGATATTATGGGTAATAAGATTTATATAGAAGATATTGATGTGGTCAAAATGTTTATTGATGAGTGGATGGAATGTCTCGATGGGCTTGAGAAAGAAATTTTAAAGCTTGAAATTCACTCGGAAGATATTGAATTATTAAATAATATTTTTAGAAGAGTTCACAGCATAAAGGGAGGGTCTTCTTTTGTAGGGCTGTCGAGCATAACAAGACTCAGCCATGAGGTAGAGTTTACACTTGATGCCATAAGGAAAAGAAAAGTAAATGTAAATACACAACTTATCGACAGCTTGCTTTTGGCTGTAGACTTTTTAAACGGCTATATAACCCGATTGTCTAATAAATTAAATGAACAGAATTTTACTAAGGAAAAGGGCGCAATATATCTGGATTTTGATAATGAGCAGGATGAAGCGCCGGTTCTGGATAGCTTGAAACAGGCGCTTGAGAGCTGTGAAGAAAAGGAGCCTGAGGACGGTGACCAAGGGGAGGCCCTGCATGAGGAAATTGGACTGGATGTGCTCCAGACAGAGGAGTTTAAGAGGAATCTGGCTGAGGGAATGAAGGAACAATTCCTGCTCGAATGCACAGAGCACATTGAGCAAATAGAAAATAATTTGCTAATAAAACTGGATAGGAATGGGGATGACAGAGAAGCGATCAATGAACTGTTCAGGGCTGTTCACAGCATTAAGGGCGGGACAGGGATATATCTGGCAGCCTTATCTGCTCAAAGTCCTGTTTATTCAGGTTTGAAGAAATTTTCAGAGATTGTGCATACCTTTGAAAGTTTATTGGCCTTGGTAAGGGACAAAGGTTGCAAATTTGAAAAAGAGCTTATAGATTTGAGTTATATGGTGACGGATTATTCAAAGCTGTTTATAAACTCTGTCGCTTCAGAAGAACTTAATGAATTGCCTGATGATGATGTTCTTAATAAAATCAAGGAGCACATGAAGCTGGTTCAGTCACTGTCGGGCAATATAGCTCAGAAGCCTGCGGCAACAGTGCAGCAGAAATCCGATAAAACTGATGAAGCAAAATCAAAAAGCAGCGTAATCCAGAGCATCCGGGTAAATCAGGAAAAACTTGATAAAATGATGAATATGATTTCTGAGCTGTTAATTGCTAAAAATGCGTTTATGCATATTTCAACAAAGCTTAATGTGGATTATAACTTACCTGAAATATCCAAAGAAGTAAAACAAGTTGGCGCATATGTAAACAGAATTTCGGATGAACTTCAGAATGCCATTATGTCCATAAGAATGGTTGAGATTAAAACCATATTTCAAAAAATGCCCAGGGTTGTGAGGGATATAGCTCAGAGTACCGGTAAAAAGATGGAATTAATTATGGAAGGTGAGAGCACCGAGATTGATAAAACAATTATCGAGCAGATCAGCGATCCCCTGGTGCACTTAATACGCAACGCCGCGGATCACGGTATCGAGACTCCGGAGCAGCGTTTGCAAAAAGGAAAGCCTGAAACGGGGAGGGTGATTTTAAGGGCATATAATAAAAATAAATATGTGTACATCGAAATAGAAGATGACGGAAAAGGGATAGATTCTGAAAAAGTAAAGGAAAAAGCAATTGAAAAAGGCTTTATCACCAGTACTGAGGCTGAAAAGATGAGCCCCAGCCAATTGGTAAACCTTATTTTTCTGCCCGGATTCAGCACTGCCGAACAAATTACTGAAGTATCCGGACGAGGAGTAGGCATGGATATTGTCAAGAGCAATATATCAAAGATTGGCGGAAATATTACAATTGAGAGTGAAGTGGACAGGGGAACGAAAATGGTCATTCAATTGCCCCTTACTCTTGCAGTTTCTCGGGGGCTGCTTGTGGAAGTATCAGGGGATAATTACATCTTCCCCTTGGAATACATTTCTGAAACTGTGAAAATTAAAAAAAGCGATATTCATGAGTTTAACGGGAAATATTTTACACATCTGAGAGGGGATGTCATAGGTGTTGAATGGCTTTGCAGGATTTTTCTTACAGGTGAAAAAGACGATACAAGGGATGAATTCAATGCAGTTATTATAACAAACGGCGCAGAAAAATACGCAATCATTGTAGACAAGCTTAAAAGTGAGCAGGAGTTTGTCGTGAAAACACTAGAGGGCCAGCTGTCGTCTATTCCCGGGATTTCCGGCTCAACACTGTTGGGAAATGGAAAGGTCGTTTTGATCGTAAACCCAATTGACATACTGCAGCTTGCCCGTAATTAATACAAGAGGAGAACAGGAATTGTTATTAATTGGTAATACAGGGATATAAGAAATAGTTTTTACACCTTGATAACATATTTAATATTTTAAATACTTTGAGAAAGGAGCGGTCGGAATGAGTAATAAGAAATTAATGATAGTAGATGATTCTCCAGCCATTCATCTGATTATCGAGAAAGCGGCAAAAGCAAATGGGTATGATGTTTGCGCTCATGCCAAAAACGGGGATGAAGCGGTGAAAAAATTTGAATTGGTCATGCCCGATGTTGTAACCATGGATATTACAATGCCTATAAAAGATGGTTTGACTGCCTCAAAAGAGATACTTGCCAAATATCCTGATGCAAAAATACTGATGCTCAGCGCTATGGGAGATGAGAAATTGATAGATGAAGCAAAAAGCATTGGGATATCACGCTTTGTGAGAAAGCCGTTTAAAGGCGAAGATATCATAAAGGAAATAAACGATATAATAATGGAATGACCCGGAGGTTGATATGGACTTTAGCAGCATATTCAATAACTCCATAAAGGAAGCATTTGAGGGCATGTTTGATGAGACAATAACATTGGAAAGGGAGACTTCGGCCCCAGGATGGATTTCGTCAAAGGGGGTTGCTGTTATTATTGGGATAACGGGCGAAAAAAAAGGAAGGGTACTTCTCGATATGCCCCTCGATACTGCGTTGAAACTTTCGGCAAGAATTGACCCTGGTTTAAACGACGAGGATAGTGCACTTTTTACCGCTGCCGAATTTTGCAATATTGCAGCGGGAGGGGCCATAACCGAAATAAACAATAAATATGAGAAAATTGCTTTAAGGCTGGCGACTCCGAGCATTTTTGCCGGAACAAACTCCAAAATTTTTTCTCCAAATCTGAAGGCAGTGTTATTGTCTTATAACACACGGTTTGGTAAGATTGATTTCCATATAGGTTTTGAAGGGGCATGAATATATGGACGAAAGGTATATCAGTTCTTTTATAAATTCTATAAACGGAGTTTTTGCCGGACTTGGGCTTGGAGAATTTGTCAGCGGAAACATTTATAAAAAAGATTCCTGTACCTGCAGGTACAATTTTACTACCATTGTCGGTTTGTCAGGGGGCATAAAGGGAAATGTGGCGCTAAGCATGCCCTATGACACTGCAAAAAAAATTGCTTCGGCTATGATGATGGGGATGGAGGTCACCGAGATAGATGAGATGTCTGTCAGCGCTTTGGGAGAAATGGCAAATATGGTTTGTGGACAGGCTGCTATGGAGTTATCATCTCGAAACCTTTCTATAGACATTACGCCTCCTACAACTATCCATGGCGATAAAATAAAGGCTATAATCAGCCAAGTTGAGACAGTTGCGGTTGAGCTAAACTCACCTTTAGGGAGTATAGAGCTGAATCTTGGCCTTGAAATATGACTTTGGGCGTACATCAGGAGGTCGACAATATGAATGGAAGGCCTATAAAATATGCTGTGCTGAATAACAAGGGTGGGGTTGGCAAAAGTACTGTTGCGGTACACGTTGCACATGGTCTTGCTATCAAAGGAAAAAAGGTATTGCTCATAGATATGGACGGACAGAATGATGCAAGCCTTTTTCTTGGATTTACCGCTGAAGATTACAAAAAGAGTCTTTATGACATTATTATGAGGTACGAGGACATAAGCCCTTTTGAGTGTATCATTAATGCCAGGGCGAATTTGGATTTGCTGCCTTCCCAAAATGTTGAGAAAATTAATGCCATACTTTATAGAGAAACAAATATGAAGTCATATTTGAGCAGCAAGCTTAAAGACCTGGAAACTGTGGGCTATGATTACATAATAATCGATTGTGGCCCTCAAAGAAGCAGAGTTAATGATGCCGCATTGTATTATGTTGATGGGATTATTGTGCCGGTTCAGGTAGAAGCTGCTTCCGTAAGAGCTATAGGGAATGTTTATGAGTACCTCGCGGATTTAGGGCTGGATTCACAGATGGTTTCACTGGTTGTACCAAACATGTATGACCAGAGGACCAGTGAAAGCAGGGAAAATCTTGAATTCCTTAAAGAATTTTTTTCAGGGACAGATGTGTTAACAGAGCCTATTCATCGAAGGGTAAGAATTGCAGAGGCAGGTAAGTTTGGAAAAACAGTCTATGAAAGCGATGGAGAAGCCTCAAAACAATTTGATAATATTGTTGAAAGGTTGATGAGGAGCAGTGGCAGGAAGGGGTAATAAAAAAAAGAATGATAATTTTGAAAAGATAAAAAATGAGATGACGATAAAGAGGCAAAAAGCAAAAAAGCAGATGAATCAGGAAAATTTGCCGACAAATACCGAAAATGTTGAGCCGGATATGTCTTCAGATATAAGCACTGAAGTAAAGAAAATCGAGATGGTGATATTTCAGATTGGTGAAGAAGAATTTGCCTTCAGTATATCCAGTGTTAAAGAGATTATCCGTATGCCTTTTATGACCAAGGTTCCCAATGCTCCGTTTTTTGTTGCAGGATTATGTAGCTTAAGGGGAGATCTGCTGCCTGTAATTGACAGCCGAAAGCTATTTGGTATGGCTTATGCGGAGCATAGCGAGAGAAGCAGGATCATAGTTGCAGATATTCAGGGGAAAAAGGTTGGGTTGATTGCGGACAGGGTTACGGAAGTCATAAGTATCGAGGAGTTTATGATTAAAGAGCCTCCTGAAAGCTTAAAGGGAATTGATGGGGGAGTTATAAAGGGCATTCTGTTGTTAAATGACGGGAAAAGAGTAATCATGATACTGGATGCGGATAAAATTATCAATGTAGGCAGCTTTGGAGAATATTCTAAGCAGCAACAAGCGGCGGATGGAAATTTGGGGGATTTAAATAAAAAAACGCTGGAAGAAGAGCAGATTGTAGTATTCAATATTGGAATTGAGGAATATGCATTCAGCATTAGTTGTGTAAAAGGAATAATCAACCTTCCTAATATAATGAAAGTTCCTAATGCAGCCAGTTATATTGAGGGCGTGATTTCTGTCAGAAATCAGCTGCTTGCCGTTGTTAATTTGGGGAAACTTCTGGGCGTGGATTGCAAACAGGCGGAAGGACATAGCCGTGTTATAATTATAGATGACGGGAATCTGACCTTTGGAGTTATCGTTGATAAAGTATCACAGGTAATGAGAGTGCGGAAGGATCTATTTGAAAAGGGCAATTTGGGCATAAAGGGCTCCGGCACGGAGTACATAAAAGGATTTTTTAATCTGGATGACGGAAAAAGGCTTGTAATGGCGTTGGAGCCGCTCAGCCTTATTTCATGTGAAGATGTGAACATTGTTTTAAGTTTGGACAGTAAAAAGGATGCGGATAGTATCTCTCCAGGCATGGGTGAAATGGAAAACAGCCAGGAGTATATTGTTATTTTTAAGCTGGGTAAGGATGAGTTCGGGATAAGGATCAATCATGTGAAGGAGGTCAATAGAATAAGCGACATTATTCATTTTCCCGGGGCTCCTGCCTTTATTGACGGAATGGTTAATCTTCGAGGAGATGCAATGCCTGTACTAAACCTTAAAAAACTGTTTAACAACAATTCATCTGGTCATGATTTATCCAAATTTCTGGTTGTGGAGCTTGGAGACAAAAGGATAGGTATTATAATAGATTCGGTTTCTGAAGTTTTAAAGCTTCCGAACAGCTGCCTTGAAAGTGTTCAGGAAGTAGGCGTTGGAAGTGGTAATGATAAGTATATAGATGCAATAGCAAAACTCAACGGGGGGAAAAGGATTGTTTTAATTTTAAATATCCAAGAGGTACTAAGCTTTATGTAAAAGCACGGACTTCAGATTAATTGCTGAAAATTTGCATATTGGTACAGAACAGGAGTGGCTTATGGCCGCTCAAATTATGATGTGGAAGAAAGAGGGCTGTATGTAAAATTTATTATGTGGAAAAATATCTGTATCAAAAAATGAAAGGATGATCTGATGACAGACCACAGAAGCAAAAGGACAGACCTGACCCTTGAAGCCAACGAATTGTTCAGGGAGCAGGCCATGAGAAATACAGCCCAAGAAGTCAGAGAACCGCCGGGAGTGGAGATTGAGAACGAGGGGAACGATGACATTAAGATAACAAGGGTAAGGGTGACATCTCCCACAGGGGAGGCATCAATCGGCAAGCCTATGGGCAATTATATAACACTGGAGGTTCCGGGCTTGCGGTATAATGACCAGAAGCTGTATGAGGACACATGTAAAGCTCTGGCCAGGGAATTAACGCGAGTCGTTAAGCTTGGGCCCAAAACCACAATCCTGATAGTAGGCCTGGGCAACTGGAACGTAACTCCGGATGCCCTTGGCCCCAAGGTGGTTTCAAACGTTATGGTGACAAGGCACCTGCTTGAATATGTCCCGGACCAGGTGGATGAAGGGGTAAGACCAGTGTGTGCTGTGGCTCCGGGAGTGCTGGGCATCACAGGAATAGAGACAGGTGAGATAATAAAGGGAATTGTAGACAGGGTGAAGCCTGATGTTGTAATAGCTATAGACGCTCTTGCCTCCAGAAAGATGGAGCGTGTCAACACTACCATTCAGATCGCGGACACAGGGATTTCACCCGGTTCGGGCGTAGGAAACAAAAGAATGGACCTGTCAAAGCAGACATTGGGGGTGCCTGTCATCGCCATCGGCGTTCCAACGGTTGTCGACGCCGCCACAATGGCAAACGACACTATAGACCTGGTGTTGGACAGCATGATCAAACAAGCGCCGAAAGGTACCGAGTTCTATAATATGTTGAAAAGCATCGACAGAAACGAGAAATACGAGATGATACTCGAGGTGCTGCAGCCTTATATAGGCAACCTGATAGTGACACCTAAAGAGGTAGATGAAGCTGTAGAGAGGATTTCCAAGGTCATCGCAAACGGGCTGAACATTGCGCTGCACCAGGGAATTACCCTGCAGGACGTCAACAGGTACGTACATTAGCGCTGCTGCGCGGAGCAGCTTAAGTAAATCATCAACCTCCCTTAAGCGAGGCCGGCATCCGAGGGACATATTAAGTGAGCGCCCGCTAAGGGTAAAGGACCCGGCCTTATCTTACTGTTGCTCAAAAAAGAAAGAGCCCCCTTTCTTTTTTTATGACGAGATTGTATAATTTTGTTAGACAAATTAAGGGGGCAGCTATGAAACAATTAGGCAGATACGTATTAATACTCATCGTTGTAATAGTGCTATGGAACACGATAATAATTAAACCGTTGAAGCTTTTCGCGGTATTCCTTCATGAGCTTGGGCATGCTTTTATGGCCTTTATATTCGGACAGGGCATACAGGCTTTTAAAGTGAACCTTGATGAAAGCGGACATGTCATCGCCCAGGTAAAGGGCTGGTTTTCCTCTTTCATGGTAGCAAACGGGGGATATCTGGGAAGCGTGATTTTTGCTTTGCTGATTTTATATCTTAAAAGGACTTCCTTTAAGAAACTGATACTTGGCACCCTGGCAATCCTGTTGCTGATAGTTTCCATAAGTTTTTCCGGATTTTCCTTTACACTACTTTATTCCGTGCTGTTTGCCGTTTTCGTAATACTTCTGTATATGGTGCAGAATGAAAGGGTCAATGAATGGGTTATAGACATTATCGGAATATCCAGTGTTGCATATGCTATTTACGATACCTTTGTCGACACCATACTTCTGCAGCTAAACCAGAAGCTTAATTTGATACAGGGCTGGAAGGGCCAGCAGCCTGTCACCGATGCGGTCCAGCTGGCGCGGATGACAGGCACACCTGCCGTTATTTGGGGGGTAATATGGCTTGGTATTGCAGTTTTTGCGGTAAGCGTTACGGTGATGAAAACAAAGGGAGTAAGAGGAAGAAGATAGCGTTTGGGAGGATTTTTAATGGACAAGGGTATTGAAGAGAGGATAAAAGAGTTAAGGGAGATTATAAATTACCATGATTATAAATATTATGTGGAAGACAACCCTGAGATAAGTGACTTTGAATATGACGCTTTATACAGGGAGCTTGAAGAGCTAGAAAGCATGAGGCCTGACCTGGTGACTCCCGACTCCCCCACCCAGAGGGTGGGAGGAAAACCCCTGGAGGGCTTTGAAAAGGTGGTGCATGAGGTGCAGATGCAAAGCCTGCAGGATGCCTTCAGTGAGGCGGAGCTTTTTGCTTTTGACCAGAGGGTGAGGGAGGCCGTGGGCAGCGACGATATAGAGTATGTCGTTGAAAAAAAGATAGATGGTTTGTCCGTCTCGCTGGAGTATGAGAACGGCAGGTTTTTCAGGGGTTCCACCAGAGGCGACGGCCTGGTAGGCGAGGACGTCACCCAGAATTTAAAGACAGTAAAGTCCATACCTATGGTTTTAAGAGAGCAGGTGCCCTTTATAGAGGTAAGAGGAGAGGTGTTTATTTCCAAAAAGGACTTTATAAAAATAAACGAAGAACAGGAAGCGTTAGAGCAGCCCCTGTTCGCAAATCCAAGAAACGCCGCTGCAGGTTCTTTAAGACAGTTGGACCCCAGGATAACGGCGAAGAGGAAGCTGGACATCTACGTTTTTAACATTCAAAGAATCGAGGGGAAGACTTTCGACACTCATGCAGAAAGCCTCGAATACTTGAAAACCCTTGGATTTAAAGTGAGTCCCGACTACAGGGTGTGTAAAGACATCAGGGAAGCGATAGAAGAAATAAAGGATATAGGCGAGAAGAGAGGGGAAATGTCTTTTGAAATTGATGGTGCCGTAATAAAGGTTAATTCCCTGAGGCAGAGGCAAATCCTCGGCAGCACTGCCAAAACCCCGAGATGGGCCATTGCGTACAAGTATCCTGCCGAAAAAAAGCAGACAAAAATAAAGGACATTTGGGTGAATGTGGGCCGCACAGGGGTGCTGACTCCAAATGCGGTTTTGGAACCTGTGAGGCTTGCGGGAACAACTGTGAGCAGGGCGACTTTACATAACATGGATTATATCAAAGAAAAGGATATAAGGATTGGGGACACGGTATGGGTACAGAAGGCAGGAGACATAATTCCGGAGGTAGTAGAGGTGGTGTTTGAAAAGCGCACCGGAGAAGAGAAGGAGTTTGTCATGCCGGAGAAGTGCCCTGTGTGCCAGGCGGAAGTGGTGCGCGAGGAGGGCGAGGCCGCTTACAGGTGTATGGGAATAGAGTGTCCGGCACAGCTCTTCAGGAGCATAGTGCATTTTGCTTCCAGGGATGCCATGAATATAGAAGGGTTGGGTCCGGCTATAATTGAGGCATTGCTTGATAAAGGCTTTATAAAAGGTATTGCAGATTTATACTACCTGCATCAAAGGAAAGATGAGCTTGTAAAAATGGAGAGGATGGGCAAGAAGTCCACCGAAAACCTGCTGAATTCCATAGAAAGGTCAAAACAGAACAATATAGACAGGCTCATCTTCGGATTCGGTATAAGGCATATAGGCCTGCGGGCGGCCCAGCTTTTGAGTGAGAATTTCGAGTCGATTGATGCCATAAGTGAAGCTTCGGTGGAGGATATAGTCAGGATACCTGAGTTTGGCGAAAAAATGGCTCAAAGCGTCGTCAGATTTTTCAGGCAGGAACAGACTGCCGACACAATAGAAAAGCTGAGGGCTTCCGGGGTAAACATGAAAAGCTTGGGCAGGAAACGAGTGAAGGATAACCGGTTTGAAGGGTTGACCTTTGTGCTCACCGGGACTCTCCCGTCCTATAGCAGGGCTGAGGCGACGGAGATAATCAAAAGCTTCGGAGGAAAGGTTTCAGGCAGTGTATCAAAAAAGACGAGCTATGTCCTGGCCGGCGAGGATACCGGAAGCAAGCTGGACAAGGCCCTCCAGCTGGGTGTGAAGGTTATAGATGAAGAGGAGTTTAAGAGGATGATAGAGTAATAATTATGATGATAAAATAATAATATCGAATAATAAAAAGGAGCTGCTTAATCAAACTGCCCAATGCCAGGGCTTCAGTTTGGAGCAACTCCTTTTTTTAAACGAGAAAAATACGCTATTTATTAGATTTGCTGGCCACCTTGGCCCATGAATCCTTTAGCCCTACTATCCGGTTAAATACCAGGCTGCCTTTTTTTGAATCTACAGTATCAACACAGAAATATCCCAGTCTCAAAAACTGATAGCGGCTGCCGGGTTCCGCGTCTGCCAGTCCCGGCTCCAGTTTGCAGTTTTTGAGCACTTCAAGGGATTTTGGGTTAAGGTATTTTCTGTAATCGTCGTCCTCTCCCAAATCAGCCGGATTGGGGATTGTAAACAGGTGGTCATACAGGCGGACTTCAGCATCGACAGCATGTGAAGCTGAAACCCAATGAAGAGTCCCCTTTACTTTGCGGCCGTCAAGGGCGTTGCCGCCTCTGGTTTCCGGGTCATAGGTGCAGTGCAGTTCAATTATTTCACCGGTCCCCTCGTCTTTAACCACCCTCTCACATTTTATGAAGTATGAATTTTTCAGTCTTACTTCCCGCCCGGGTGCGAGACGGAAAAACTTATTGGGCGGATTCTCCATGAAGTCTTCCTGCTCAATATACAGCTCCCTTGAGAAAGGTACTTTACGGGTACCCATTTCCGGATTCTCCGGGTTGTTTTCCACATCAAACCACTCGATCTTGCCCTCGGGATAATTGTCTATTACTACCTTAAGAGGACGCAGCACGGCCATAACACGCGGCGCGCTGGCGTTTAGGTCCTCGCGGATGCAGTGCTCAAGCAAAGCGTAATCTACCAGGCTGTTTGTCTTGGCAACCCCTATTCTCTCGCAAAAGTTACGTATGGACCGAGGGGTGTATCCCCGCCTTCTAAGGCCTGATATGGTAGGCATCCTTGGGTCATCCCACCCTGAAACGTGACCCTCCTCAACAAGCTGAAGGAGCTTCCTCTTGCTCATCAGGGTATATGATAGATTCAAGCGTGCAAATTCAATCTGCCTGGGCTTAACTCCAAGGTCAACGTTATTCACAACCCAATCGTAAAGAGGACGGTGATCCTCAAATTCCAGCGAACAGAGGGAATGGGTTATTTTTTCAACACAATCTTCAATAGGGTGGGCAAAATCGTACATGGGATAAATGCACCACTTGTTGCCGGTCCTGTGGTGAGAAGCCCTCAATATTCTGTACAATACAGGGTCTCTCATATTCATGTTGGGAGACGCCATGTCGATCTTGGCTCTTAAAACCCGTGAGCCGTCGGGAAATTCTCCGGCCTTCATCCTTTCAAAAAGGTCAAGATTCTCTTCTACGCTCCTGTTTCTGTAAGGACTTTCTTTGCCGGGTTCGGTAAGAGTTCCCCTGTATTCCCTTATCTGTTCGGGAGTGAGGTCGCATACATAGGCAAGGCCTTTTTTAATAAGCTTGACGGCACATTCATACATGATATCGAAAAAGTCGGAAGCATAGTAAATATTATCCCATTTAAAACCAAGCCATGCCACGTCTTCTTTTATAGACTCGACGTATTCAACGTCCTCCTTGCTGGGGTTTGTATCGTCAAACCTCAAGTTGCATGTGCCTTTATATTTTTCGGCCGTGCCAAAATCTATGCATATGGCTTTTGCATGCCCTATGTGAAGATAGCCGTTGGGTTCCGGCGGAAACCTTGTGCGGATAATGCGGTCAGGAACCCTGCCGTTTTTGAGGTCCTCATCGATAAATTCATGGATAAAATTGGACCCAGTCATGGCACCGTCAGAAGGCATATTGGTCTCAATTTTATCATTCGTTTTATCGCTGTTTGATTCTTCTACTCCATAAGTTCCCATAGCTCAGTCCCTCCATACATTTGTCATCTTACCGGTAATCAGCGTGCTTTAACGCTGTTCCAATTTATTAATGCCTATTTTGATCCTGTTGAGAGTTTCTTCCTTTCCCAATATGTCGGCAATTTCTATCGCACCGCCGGGAGTTACAGCCTTTCCTGACAGGGCGACACGTATAGGCCACAGCATCTGGCTGTTTTTTATGCTCATTTGCTGTATAAGATTCATAAGGGCATCGTGTATGGTCTCTTCATTCCAGTCAGAAATTCCCTCGAGGACAGGCAAGGCGGCTTTCAAACTCTCCAGTGAGTTTTGCTCACTTGTTTTCATTTTCTTGTGCACATACAGCGTTGTATCGTAGTCCGGCAGCTTGTCGAAGAACTCCACGGCTTCAGGTATTGTGCCCAAAACTTCCGTTCTGACCTGAAGAAGCCTGCTTACCTTTTTAAGGTCTATGTTTTTATTGGTGATTACGCCTTCATAATAGGGTTTTGCCAGCTCATGAAACTCCTCGGGGCTCTTTTTTCTTATGTATTCGCCGTTCATCCAGTTCAACTTGTTTATATCAAAAATTGCCGGCGATTTGCTTATCCCGCTGATGTCAAAGACCTGCTCCAATTCTTTAAGGCTGAATATCTCCTGGGTGCCTCCGGGACTCCAGCCGAGAAGGGCGACATAGTTTATTACAGCTTCCACGAGGTATCCCATTGATATGAGGTCTTCAAAAGAAGGATCTCCGGCCCTTTTGCTCAGCTTTTGCCCCGATGATTTGAGTATCAGCGGAACATGCACGTAGGTCGGTATTTCCCAGCCGAAAGCTTTGTAAAGCAGGTTGTATTTAGGTGCTGAAGCAAGGTATTCATTACCCCTTACAACGTGGGTTATCTTCATCAGGTGGTCATCTATGACATTTGCAAAATTATATGTGGGAAGACCGTCAGATTTTATTAGAATCTGATCGTCCAGGTCCTTATTCTCAACGGTTATTGTGCCGTATACGGCATCCTCAAAGCTTGTTGTACCGGTATCGGGCATTTTTTGCCTGATTACGAAGGGCTCGTTATTTGCCAGCTTTCTTTCGATTTCTTCCTTGCTTAATTTCAGACAGTGGCGATCATATTTAGGCGTTAATCCGGCGGCTTCCTGTTCCTCCTTAAGCTTGGCCAGCCTTTCTTTTGAGCAGAAGCAGTAGTAGGCGCCTCCAAGCTCGATGAGCTTTTTTGCATATTCCATATAAATGGGTTTTCTTTCACTTTGTATGTAAGGGCCGTAGTCTCCCCCTATATCGGGACCTTCATCATGCTGTAAGCCGGCCATTTTAAGGGTTTTGTATATCACATCTATTGCGCCTTCAACATACCTTTCCTGGTCGGTATCCTCAATTCTCAATATGAATTTGCCGTTATGCTTTTTTGCAATTAAATACTCGTATAACGCAGTCCGCAGATTTCCAATGTGCATGTAGCCTGTCGGACTGGGAGCGTATCTTGTTCTTACCTCTGTCGACATGTATCATTCCCCTCTTGCTCTGAATTAATATTGATTATATTATTATTGCCCATCTTCGTCAAGGAATTATAAGAATTGGAACAATCCCTGTGACCTTAAAAATGATGGGATAACCAAAAGGGTTTAGGAATATATTATAAATGTGATATAATAAATGTAAAATAATGAGTAAACAGCGGGACAAGGAGGTTTTTTTATGTCTGTTATCGATAATATCACCAAAAAGGTTACAGAGACGGCAAAAGTGGCTGCCACTAAGGCCAATGATATCGTTGAGGTAACCAAGCTCAACCTCAGTATAGCTGCCGAAGAAGATAAAATCAAAAAAATTTACGCGGAAGTCGGCAAGGCTGTTTATGATGCCTACGCTGCCGGCAAAGAAACGGCAGATTTCCTGAAAGATTACTGCAAAAGGATAGAGGATATTGAAAAAAACATTAAAGAGATGAAGGACAAGATATTGGAGATGAAGAACCTTAAAATTTGCCCCGGCTGCGGCGCTGAGCTGGAAGGGGATGTTAACTACTGTCCTAAATGCGGTACAAAGCAGCAAGTTATTCAGCCTGTTGCAAAATCCGAGGGTAAGGAATCCGGCGAATAGGCAGTGCCGTATGGTGAAATGTATGGTGGAATTGAAGTTAATCCAAACCGGTCGCTGACAAACAGCCGGTTTTTTATTTTATAAAAAACAAAAAACTGCCAAAACACATAAATTAGTACATACATTCCGGAGGTATTTGATATATAATTATACTTAACACTACTTTTGTAGAGTTGCGGCTGAAAAACAAGTTTTGCATGGCGATTTTGCCGGTCCGGAAGCAATGCATTTTAAGAAAAATGCGGCAAGGCCCTTTCTTGAGGTTATTGGCCCCGCTGTACCTTTCCGGTGCCGTTAAGTTATCCCGGAAGGCATTGTCCGCCAGATAGGCGTTGTAGTGACAATACAGAATATAAGCGAGCAGGAGGATTAAAAATGTTGTTTGAAGACGCTTTGGCTAAAATAAAAGGGCTGAACGAGGAGTTGATGAATAAAGCACAGAAAAGACTGGACAGCCTGACCAAGCCGCTGGGCAGCCTTGGAAGGCTGGAGGATATTGCCAGGCGCATAGTGGGCATTACAGGAGAAATGTTTCCTAAAGTGGATAACAAGGCCGTGATAATCATGTGTTCGGATAACGGCGTTGTTGAAGAAGGGGTAAGCCAGACATCAAAAGATGTTACTTCCTCGGTGACGCGCAATTTTATGAAGGGTATTACCGGAATCAACGTTCTTTCGAGGCACGCAGGCTCCAGTATTGTTGTGGTTGATATCGGAGTTGATGACGATTTGAACGTGGACGGCATATTGAACAGGAAGATTAGAAAAGGCACCTGGAATATCGCTAAAGGGCCTGCCATGACAAGAGAGGAGGCCGTAAAGGCCATCGAAGTCGGTATTGAGACGGTAAGGGAGCTGAAAGAAAAGGGCGTAAACCTGCTGGGTACAGGAGAAATGGGCATAGGCAATACGACTACCAGCAGCGCTGTCGCTGCGGTTCTGACAGGAGGGGAAGTTGAGGGCCTGGTCGGAAGAGGCGCAGGATTGTCAACCGAAGGCTTAAAAAATAAGATTAACGTGGTTAAAAGGGCCATCAAAATAAATAACCCCGACCCGAAGGACCCTGTGGATGTGCTGGCTAAGCTGGGGGGATTTGATATAGCCGGCCTTGCGGGCTGCTTTATCGGTGCGGCGGTCTACAGGGTGCCCATACTTATAGATGGCTTCATTTCGTCGGTTGCGGCGCTGATAGCGGTGAGAATAAAACCTGAAGTAAGGGATTACATATTCCCATCTCACAGTTCGGCGGAGCCGGGAAGCAAAAGTGTGATGGAAGCTTTGGGCCTTGAGCCGATGCTAAACCTGGGGATGAGGCTGGGAGAAGGGACCGGAGCCGCTCTGGCATTTCATATAGTTGATGCGGCTATCGCTGCCTATACCCATATGGGGACATTTGATGACGCTAATATAGAGCAGTACGTACCGCTTGAGTAGGCCAAGGACAGGGGAGGGTGCATGGAAGGGGATATAGTTTATGGAACATACAGTCAGGATTCATAGAAGGAGTGAAGCTATTGAATTGAAAGCTGAGGCAGGCACCAACCTGTTGGAATTTTTGCGCCGGAACTCTGTTGGGCTTACGTCTCCTTGCGGTGGAAAGGGTACTTGCGGTAAATGCAGGGTTGTGGTAAAAGGTTTAGCCGGAAAGCCTTCGGACAGAGAAAGGCGTCTGCTGGGAGATAAGGCGTTAAGCAAGGGTTACAGGCTTGCATGTTATAATTCCGTAAGCTCAGATATAGACCTTTATCTGGACGAGAGCCCAGAAGAAGCAAGCATAGTCGTAGCGGGAAGAGAGCGTTCTGTCAAGCTTGAGCCTTTTATATCAAAGGATTTTATCGAGCTTGGAGTTCCCGATATACACCACCAGACATCGGACATAGAGAGGGTTCTGTCAAAGGCGCAGGCCCATGAAACGGGCAACTCCATAGAGTTGTTGAGGCAGCTTCCTGAAATATTGCGCACAGGGGGCTTTAAAGTTACATGCATATATGCGGATAATAAACTGGTAGGGGTTGAGCCTGGAGACACCAGGAAAAAGCTGTACGGCATCGCCGTGGACATCGGAACTACCACCATAGCTGCATACCTTTACGACTTGACCACGGGAAAAAGGCTGGATGTATATTCAACGCTGAACCCCCAGAGAAAATTTGGGGCGGATGTCCTTTCCAGGATAGAGTATACAATGAGTTCTCGGGAAGCCCTGGACGAGATGAATAAGGCTATAATCGACTGCATTAATGATATAATTGAACATTTCGCGTCAGGCAGGAGCATACAGGCTTCGGATATTTATGCCGCTGTATTTGTGGGCAATACAACCATGATGCATTTTTTGATGAAGGTTACTGCAAAAAATATCGCAGCTTCGCCCTTTATCCCTGCAACAACACGGATGCATAAATTTAATGCGAAAGACCTGGGGATAAACATCAACACTTACGGTTATGCGGTGATATTCCCGGCGGTTTCAGGATATATAGGGGCTGATACCGTGGCCGCTGTACTTTCAAGCGGGTTGTATGAAAAGGATGAGATATCCCTTCTGGTTGATATAGGGACAAACGGAGAGATCGTGCTGGGGAACAGGAATTGGATGTTTTCGTGTTCCACGGCAGCCGGCCCTGCTTTCGAAGGGGCGAATATCAGGAACGGCGTCGGAGGGATAAAGGGAGCGATTGATAAAGTGAGCTTCAACAGCGGCGTGGAATACACCACTATAGGCGGGGAAAAGGCGTTGGGAATATGCGGCTCGGGCATTGTAGACGCCATAGCGGGCATGCTTTCAGCAGGCATAATTGACGAGACCGGAAGGATTCCCGGGGATGACGAAATTGACGGAATGCCTGAAGAGTATAGGAGCAGACTTATAAACATTGACGGCATGAAATCCTTCCTCATCGTCCCGGCGGAGGAGAGCGTTGCAGAGGTGGATATTGCGATAACCCAAAAGGATATCAGAGAGCTTCAGAATGCGAAAGCTGCAATCGCAGCAGGCATCAAGATTCTTGCAAAACGGGCGGGCATCGGGTTGCAAGACATCGACAAGGTTTACCTTGCCGGAGGATTTGGAAACTATATCAATATAGACAGCGCCCTTAAAATAGGACTGATACCTTCAGAGCTAAAAGGAAAGATAGAATCCATCGGGAATGCTGCCGGCGCCGGCGCAGTTGAAGGACTTGTGTCGGAGAAGATGCTGGCGGAAACCGAGAACATCAAGAAGAAGATTAAATATATAGAATTGTCTGCTTCTCCGGACTTTGTAGATGAGTATGTGGAAAATATGCTGTTTGGCGGCTAGCGGCAGCCGGCAGCCGTGATTATCTGAGTGTTCCGGACCCTGCTGCCGGGTTGCTGAGCCTTAAAACGGAGGGATTTGAAACTGAAAATTGGACCACAGTACAATGCTGCCTGCTATAGACGCCCATTTTTCTGATTTATTGCAATTTATGGTTTCAAAATGCTGCCTATAGGCAGCTACAAATTAAACTAAATAGAACAATCAGGATGTGTTGCCGGAAATGAGGGACCAAAAGCATATTATAAGGAAAGAGATACTCAGAGCAAGAGAGGCTTTAAGCAGTGCCGAGATTGAAAGAAAAAGTACAGCGATAATAAGACGGCTGGCGGCTACAAAGGAATTTTTAAAAAGCGGCCTTGTCATGTGCTATATGGATTTTCGAAATGAGGTCAGGACCGCCGAACTTATTAAAGAATGCCTTGCAGCGGGCAAAAGAACCGCATTTCCGCTGGTATTGGACACAGAGGGCAGCCGGAGGGAAATGGCGGCATATGAGGTTAGGGATGTAGAGCGTGAGATGGAGCCAGGCACCTGGGGCATCCTTGAGCCTAAAAGAAATGTGGCAAGGGAGGTTTCCCCGGAGGAGATTGATCTTGTAGTGGTGCCCGGCGTTGTTTTTGACCTCAGAAGGTATAGAATAGGATACGGTGCAGGGTATTACGACAGGTTTTTAAGAAGGGCAAGAAAGGACTGCTTTAAAATCGGAATTGCTTTTGAGCTTCAAATAGTGGACAGAGTACCGGTTGAGGAACATGATATGCAGTTGGATATGATAATAACCGAAGACCGGATAATATAAATCATTGTTGGAAGGAAGGGCCATGAACGGGAAGATTACATTAACGGGAGCAAACTTGGTTTTTTTTGTCTTTGCTGTTCTTTTTGTTATATTCCAGTTTATCCTTATATTTTTAACTGCTATTTATGGTGGAGAATTTCTGTATAAAAACGTCTATAAAATTCTGCTCATAAATGAGTATGTCCTCATATTAATCCCTGTATTGGTATACAGCCTCATCAAAAAGCTGGATTTCAAAGAGGTGTTCAGGCTGAACAGGCTCGGCTTTCTCCCCGCGGTTTTAATATTTTTGTTGTCTGTGCCGGCTTATTTAGTCGCCCTTATGCTTAACAACGCAGTTATATACCTGCTTCAGTTTCTGGGGGATGTGCCTTACCAGCCTATGCCGGTTCCCCAAAATCCGGCCGAATTGATTGTTGAAATAGCGATTGTTGCAGTTTCACCGGCTATTTGTGAAGAATTGCTCCACAGAGGAATCCTTTTAAGGGCTTATGAGAATAGAGGTTCTATGAAGGCTGTAGTCATAACCTCCATATATTTCGGCATATTTCATTTTGACGTTACAAACCTTTTAGGTCCTATATTCCTGGGGCTTTTAATAGGCTATTATGTGATAAGGACAAATTCCATATTTGCAGGCGTCCTTGCCCATTTCTTAAACAATGCTATAGCTGTGCTTTCTCAATATTTCCTGAGAGGTACGTCACAGCCGGATGAAGTAAGGATATCCGCCGGGTGGATGTGGGAAATCATCCTGTTCGGCATTGTGGGTCTGATAATAGTCGCCGAATTTATGCACCTTTTCAAGCTTGCAACAGAAGGCAAGCATGAGCTTCAGCCTCCTGTAAGCGGGGTGGGTCAGGATATAGTTTATATAATTACCCAGTGGCCTATAATAATCATATTTGCGTTATACATGTTCATAACAGGCTTAAATCTGCTTACCATAATCATCAGCAACTTCATACCCGGCTAAAAGCGCTGATGATTTGAGTGAAGGCTTGGCTTGAACGCTTCTTTTATTTTATACGAAACAGCAAAATTTTAGCCCTGTGATTCTATGGGTTTTCACTACTATGACATGCTTTACGGGTATATAATATATATATAACCTGTTTGAGAGGTGGAACCCATTGAAATTCACCATCGATTTCGACCCGTCCAAATCTCAGAAAGTATCCCTTACGCCACAGTTAAAGCAGACCCTTGATATACTGAGCATGAATTCCCAGGAGTTGTATGAATATATAGAGAAGCAGCTTGAGGCCAACCCTGTTCTGGATATACAGGAAGATATGTGTACATACGGTGAGATTGAGCCGGCTTCATTGAAAACCCAGGACGGCGACAGAGCGGAGGATTCTTTCGACACAGAATCTGAAAATATCGCCGAAAGGCTGTCCCTGAAGGAATACCTCTTGTTTCAGCTTCAGGCATCAAAATCAAAGCTGAACAAGAAACAGGTTTTAATAGCCGAATACCTGATAGACAATATTGACGAGAACGGATATCTTACCGTCAGCCTGACTGAGGTAGCCGCATTCTTCAATATGCCTCTGAAAAAGGTGAACACCGTACTTGAGCATTTGCAGACTTTCGAGCCTTCCGGAATTTGTGCGAGAAGCTTAAAAGAATGCCTGCTTATACAGTTGAAGCAGATTGACAGCATTGACAGGGATATCATTAAATTGGTGGATTGCTGCCTTGATGACCTTGCTTCAGGAAAGTTTAGAGAGGTAGCTGAATCTACGGGGTTGAACATTGAGAAGGTTATAGAAGCGTATAATTTTATAAAGACTCTTGAGCCTAAGCCGGGAAGGGAGTTTTACAGCTCCGGCGGTTTAAAGTACATAGTTCCTGACGTGATAGTAAAAAAGCTTAACGGCAGATTTGAAGCATTGATAAACGAAGAGGCAATTCCGGTGGTCATTATAAACGAGCATTATAAGCAGATGATGGATAAGGATGTGGGCAGCGAAACAAGGAGTTTTATACAGAATAAGATTGATAATGCCATGTGGCTGATACAATGTATTGAGCAAAGAAAAAGCATGCTCCGGAAAGTTGCCGAAATTATTGTCGAAAAACAGCATGAGTTCCTGGAAAAAGGAAAAGATAATGTAAAGCCTCTCACAACGGATGAAGTGTCGGAGAAATTAAATGTTCATAAGTCAATAGTGGAAAGGGTTATAGAAGGGAAACATATTCAGTGCTTGTGGGGGATTTTTGAGATGAGGCATTTCTTTAAGGTATAGGAGAAGGCCTGTTTTCTTCAAAATCTGGGCATGGACCCTCTAACTGCCTTGTTTGCGCGGGGACAGCACATTTCAAAAAAGAGTCCCATGCCGCTAAAAAATTAAAAGGGCCATTGGGGTTTGGGCGGTTCTTTTGCAACTCCAAGATAGCCGAGTATTCCTCTGCTGCCGAAGTGCTCCCTTTCGATTTCTTTTATCCTCTCTTCGGAATAGTGATCGATCTCTCCGACTTTTTTAACATCGTCAGCGTAATCCCTTAGAGCCTCTATTTCTTTAGGGGTAAGGGCAGCCTGGCAGTCATCCGAGTTAAGTATGCGGTTTAATTCAGAGGCATATTCATACCCGTCCTCCACATCTTTGAGGGCATTTTTCAAAAAATACATGAGCCTCTCAGGAATGTCACGGGGCATAAGCAACACCTTCCTTATTTGAAAATCCATCATTGCTTAAATTTTATTATACAATTTTTACAACTTAATTAACACCCTGGGACAAATTTTAATATATTTAACCGGGGCATATAAATTAAACAGTATAAGCTCTTGAGATGGTGGGAGAGCAAGGGATGGCCGCGAGGAAATCAAAAACTAAATCCAGGCTGATTGTTAAAAACTATAAAGGGGCAATGACCTGTGGAGAGCTTCTGTACAGGCTGGTTAAGCAGTACATAGAATCTAGATCTTGAATGAATTTTTGCTTTAAAAAAGGGGTTGCTGCATTATGAAAGCCGAAATGGCTGAAAAGCAATATAAGATAGGCATATATGCAAGAGAAAGCAGAGATGACAACGAAGAAAACTATGAGACGATAGAAACCCAAAGAGACCTTCTCATTGATTTCGCCCAAAAAAACCGCTTTGGCGAGATTGTTAAAATATATATGGACGACAACGTGTCCGGATCAGGGTTTGAAAGGAAAGGGCTTGATGAGTTGAAAGAGGATGTGACGGCGCACAGAATAGACCTGCTGATAGCGAAGGATCTTTCCAGGTTGGGCAGGAACAATGCCAAAACACTGCTGTTTCTTGATTTTCTTGAGGAACACGGCGTGAGGGTGATTACCTTTGACGGCAGGTATGACAGTTTAAAAGATAATGATACCGTGGGTATAGAAACCTGGTTCAACGAAAGATATGTGAGGGATATATCAAGAAAAATAAGAGCCAACCTCAGGTATAAGATTGAAAAGGGTGAGTATATAGGCCATGCCCCCTACGGTTACATCAAATCCAAAGAAGAAAAAAACAAATTGTGCGTTGATGAGAATACCGCGCCGGTGGTGAGGGAAATATACGGGATGTATCTGGAAGGCTATGGGTATGCGTACATCGCCAAGCAGCTGAATAAAAGGGGATACCTGTCGCCCTCCGGAAAGGCTGCATGGAATCCCGTTGCGGTCCAAAGAATCCTGAGCAGCAGGGTATACGTCGGCGATACCGTACAGGGCGTAAGCGAAAAAATCAGCTTCAAAAGCAAAAAAACGAGACGCCTTCCTGCCGTCAGATGGGTGATAACCGAACACACACATGAAGGCATAGTCTCAAGAGAACAATTTGAAGAGGCTCAGAAAATAAGGAGGGAGAAGAACAAAGCTGCAGGACCCCATAAAGGCCGGCTTCATCTTTTAAGAGGGCTGGCTTATTGCGGAGGCTGCGGCAGTGGGATGTTTGCCCGGGTGCGCAAGGACAGGCCGGTAGGCTACATATGCGGCAGATACTGTAAAGGCGGCAAGTCTTCCTGTGAAAGCCATCATTTAAATGAAAGGGCTGTTGCCGATGTTTTAACAGAAGAGCTTGATCGCCTGCTGAATAACGAGCGGATGATTGATGCTGCGGAAGAACTTTTTGCAAAAGAATTGCAAAACGATAATGTCAAAAACCGTTTGTACAGGCTGGAGCATCAGCTGGCGTCGAGGCAAAGGCAACAGGAGGCTTTGTATATGGATAAGCTGGAGGGAAAGATTTCAGAGCAGCTGTTTATGAGGACAAACCGGAATTTGGAGGAGAGGATTTCCCAGCTTAAGGAAGAGATTGAGAAGCTTAAGAAAAAGTCAGCATATTTCCCCGATGCCAAAAAAATTATTCCTCAAATGCTGGAGGATTTGAAAAGGAAGGGCTTAAGCCGTGATATTGTAAAGCTCCTGGTGGACAGAATACTTGTATTCAACCCCGGAGATTCGGGCATATCAAGACTTACAGGCTTAACAGAGGAGCAGAAAAAACATGCTGAGGCCAATGGAGCGATAGTTATTGATTTTAAGTCAGAAAAAATATAAAATTTTTAAATACAGGCAGCATATGACATACAGCTTGGAGTTAAAAATTGGCGCGCAGCACGACGCTGGCTTGGTATAGGCGCCGTAGCCCATTGATTTGAAGGCGATTTACAGTTTTAAAGCAGGCGTCTATACAAACAGCCACATACTGATAGAAAAAGCGGAGGCGAAAGTGCTTGGAGAAAGCTATTCTCATTTATAATCCTTTATCGGGACACAGAAGTGTGCCCAAGAAGCTGGACTATATTATTAAAAGATTTATGGATAAAGGTGTTCTTATTCAACCCTACAGGGTGGACAGCGACGAACAGGGGGACAAGCTGGCGAGCATCCTGAAAGGTGATAAATTTTCCTATGCGGTGATTTCAGGCGGTGACGGCACCGTCAGTTCGATGGTCAACACACTATTGAAGAACAACATTGAGCTGCCCATAGGAATCATTCCTTCCGGAACCTGCAACGATTTTGCAAGGAGCCTGAATATACCCTTGGACCTGAATCGCTGCCTGGACATAATCCTGGCAGGAAATCTGGCGGAGATAGACGCCGGCTTGATAAATGACGAAAAATATTTTTTAAATACATGTGCCGGAGGAATTTTCGTGGATGTGTCCTTTAGCACCAGCAGCGAGTTAAAGCGGAATTTCGGCCCTCTGGCTTACTACCTCAAAGCTCTCGGGGAGGTCCCAAACATCAGGCCTTTTAAACTCAAAGTGACGACGGACACCCAAACCATTGAACAGGAGTTTTTGCTCTTCCTTATTCTAAATGGAAAACATGCTGCAGGTTTCTCCAATATTATACAGCAAGCGGATATTTCAGACGGATTGATGGATATATTGTTAATCAAAAACTGCCTGCATATTGACCTTGCCGGGCTCTTTTTCAAGGTATTGGGGAATGAATTCCTGAACGACAAAAATGTGATGTGGCTGCGCACAAAGCAGTGCCTCATCGAGGGGACCGGAGATGTAGCCTTGAGCATCGACGGGGAGAAGGGCGACGGCCTTCCGATTTCGGTAAAATTCATAAATAAAGCCCTTAAAGTATTTGTGAGATGACACATCCCGCTTTTTTGTTTTTACAGTGAGATGGCGCATCTCACTTTTTTTTTGTTTTTGTAATATTAAACGAATAAGGACATATATTTATAATGAGCAAAATGAAAGGGGACACACTATATCAAAAATTGCAATAGTGCCTAATCACGCTTTGTTAATTAGTATAAGGGGGGTTAGCGGGTGGATAAATACGACATTTACCAGCAAATAGCTGAAAGAACGCAAGGAGATATTTACATAGGTGTTGTAGGCCCTGTTAGGACAGGTAAATCAACCTTTATTAAAAGATTTATGGATTTACTGGTTATTCCTAATATAGAAAATGCATATCACAAGGAAAGAGCAAAAGATGAGCTGCCCCAGAGCGCATCAGGTCGCACCATAATGACTACTGAGCCCAAATTCGTGCCAAACGAAGCAGTTAATATAGTTGTGGATGAAAACGTAGAATTAAAAGTCAGACTGGTGGATTGCGTAGGATATCTTGTAAAAGGCGCACTCGGGTATATGGAAAATAATGCTCCAAGGATGGTGTCAACCCCTTGGTTTAGTAACGCAATACCATTTGAAGAAGCGGCGGAGATCGGGACGAAAAAAGTTATAAATGAACATTCTACCATCGGGCTGGTGGTTACCACTGACGGAAGCATAACCGAAATAGCCAGGGAAGAGTATATCGAAGCTGAAGCCCGGGTTGTAAATGAGCTTAAGGCGATTAACAAGCCCTTCGTAATCCTGCTCAATTCAACAAGGCCTTTTGACGGCCAGACAGTGAAGCTTAAGGAGGAACTTGAGGAAAGATACTCTGTGCCGGTGATAAACGTAAATTGTGCACAAATGAGGATTGAAGATATTAATATAATAATGGAGCGTATATTGTTTGAATTCCCGGTATGTGAAATCGGCATAAACCTGCCAAAATGGGTGGAGACCCTTGAGGATAATCATCAGCTCAGGGTTGGGATGCTTAATGCGATAAAGGAAGTGTTTAAGGGTGTTACAAAGCTGCGCGAGGTTAAGTCCTGCGTCAGCAAATTTGCAGAGTATGAGTTCATTAAGAAAGCTTATATTGATAAGGTCAACCTGGGCAAAGGGAAGGTCCTGGTAGAAATTAATACGCCTGACGGACTGTTCTACAAAGTTCTCAGCGAAATCACCGGCCTGGAGATAGAGGGCGAGCACAAACTTGTAGGTTTAATGAAAGACCTGGCAAGAGTAAAGAAGGAGTATGGAAGAATTGAGTATGCCCTTCATGAAGTAAAAGTTAAAGGCTATGGAATAGTCACACCAAGGCTTGAAGAGTTTTCGCTTGATGAGCCGGAGATAATCAAACAGGGTAACAGGTTTGGGGTAAAATTGAGGGCAAGCGCTCCGTCCATTCACATGATAAGAGCCGATATAGAGACCGAGGTAGCGCCTCTTGTAGGTACCGAAAAGCAGTCGGAAGACCTTGTGAACTACCTGATGAAGGAATTCGAAAGTGACCCCAGCAAGATATGGTCATCCAACATCTTTGGGAAATCCCTGCATGATCTTGTAACGGAAGGGCTTTACAACAAGCTGAGCAGGATGCCTGAAGATGCACAGCTCAAGCTCCAGGAAACGCTGCAGAAAATAATCAATGAGGGAAGCGGCGGGCTGATTTGCATAATACTTTAATAAAAATATTAATATAAAATTTAAAGGGTTTGGAGAAAAAGGAGCTGACCGAATACAGTTTCTTTTTCTATTATTTTTTAATTTTGGGGAAAATAACAGCAACTGCTTGAATTAACTCACAGTTGTGCTATACTATAGCACAGAAAAGCTATATACAATGGAGGAATTATATGGCTGGTTGTTACGAGAATTTTAAATTCTGGTTGGAGAATGCCTATTTTGACGATGATACAAAAGCGGAATTGAATAGTATCAAAGATGACCCAAAAGAAATTGAAGAAAGGTTTTATAAAGACCTTGAGTTCGGCACCGGAGGGCTCAGGGGTATTATAGGCGCAGGGACCAACAGAATTAATAAATATACTGTAAGGAAAGCATCCCAGGGGCTTGCTAACCACATAATAAAGCAGGGAGAGAAAGCGAAAAACAGGGGCATAGTTATTGCCTATGATTCGCGGCGCATGTCTGCTGAGTTCGCTCTTGAGGCGGCGAAGGTATTCGCCGGCAATGGGATAAGGGCATACCTGTTCGATGAACTGAGACCAACGCCGGAGCTTTCCTTTGCTGTAAGGTTTTTAAAAGCGGCGGCGGGGGTGGTCATAACTGCAAGCCACAACCCAAAGGAATACAACGGTTACAAGGTGTATGGCGAGGATGGCGGCCAGTTGTCGCTGGATGGCTCGGATGCTGTTCAAAGGGAGATAAACAAAATAGAGGATATAACAAAGGTAAATATAATGGATAAGGAGGAGGCAGTGAACAGGGGCCTCATAAAAGTTATCGGAAAAGAAATAGATGATGAGTACATTTCCAGATTGAAGACCTTATCCATCAATCCTGACGTGATCAAAAATGTCGCTGATTCCTTCAAAATTGTATATACGCCTCTGCATGGAACGGGCAATAAGCCGGTAAGAAGGATTTTGGCCGAGACAGGCTTCAAGCATATTCTTGTTGTTAAAGAGCAGGAGCTTCCTGACTCGGAGTTTTCGACGGTAAAATCGCCAAATCCGGAGGAAAGGACAGTTTTTGCTCATGCCGTGGAACTGGCCGAAAAAGAAAATGTGGATTTGATAATAGGAACTGATCCCGACTGCGACAGGGTAGGAGTGGTGGTAAGGAATGCGGCAGGCAATTATGTGGTGCTGACCGGCAACCAGACAGGGTCCCTGCTGATGGAATATATACTCTCCCAGAAGAAGGCCAGGGGTGAACTGCCGGCTAACGGCTTTGTAGTGAAAACAATAGTCACCACCGAAATGGCGAGGGCTATTGCCAAGTCCTATAATGTAGAGCTTGTAGAGGTATTGACCGGTTTTAAATTTATAGGTGAGAAAATAAAGGAAATGGACGAATTTGGAGACAAGAAATACCTGTTCGGCTTTGAAGAGAGTTATGGTTACCTGGCCGGTACCTTTGTGCGTGATAAGGATGGAGTGGTGGCATCCATGCTTATTGCTGAGATGGCGGCATATTACAGGTCCAGGGGTATGTCGCTGTATGAAGGACTGGAGGAGTTGTTCAAAAAATACGGATACTATATGGAAGGAATAAGCTCCTTTAACCTGGAGGGAAAAGAAGGGCTGGAGAAGATTGGATACACCATGGATAAGCTAAGAGAGGATAAACCCACCAGGTTTAATGACAGCGAGGTGGTTGCCGTCAGGGATTATCTGGTGGGGAAAAGATACAGCCTGATGGACGGTGCCGAGAAAGAGCTTGCATTTCCGCAATCCAACGTGCTGTATTATGAACTGAAAGACGGATCCTGGTTCTGTGTAAGGCCTTCAGGGACGGAGCCTAAAATCAAGATTTATTACGGGGTTTCTGAAAGCAGCGAGGCCGCCGCGGAGAAAAAGCTTGAAAAGCTGAAGGAAAATGTGGTGGGAGTGATTAGAGGGCTGTTAAATTAAGGCTCAAAAAACTATTAGATTTATGATGCAGGGCGAAGTCACCCTGCATTCTTTATTTTTATCGAGTAAGCCAGGTATTTTGCAGATATTTCATTGACTATTTTATGGCAGGGCTTGCTTTCAAAAGCTTTCCGGCTGTCAACACACCGGTTGTAGGTTTCAATATCCACTGACGCGCATAAATGACAGGGCCTTTTTCCGTTGGATATTCCTAAAAACATCCCTTCGAGGATTTCAAAGTTTGTTATGGTTGCGGTTTGGTTGGGGAAAATAAAGTTTTTAAAATATTTATCTTCATCCAGCCTCTCGAAATTTATGCAGGGCGTCCTGTATATCCATGGGGAAAAACCCTCTTCATATGAGTCGAAGCCTTTGTCATAGTAGGTGAATATGCAGGGCAAAATCGGAGCGGAACCGCTATATGTAAGAACGGAGCAGGTGAAGCGGAAGCTGAGGCAGGAGGATCTGGCGAGGTGCGAGCAGAAGGCGCAGGATATATAATTGCTGTTCAGGTGCTTGGCGTAGATGTGCCGGGCGATTGTGGCTTTGAAATGCCTCCTGTATACGTAATCATCCGAAGGAATGCCTATGCTGTCCAAGAGAGTTCTTATGCTGTCGACTTTCAGTTTGCTTAGGAACATGGTGATCCCTTCTTTCATAAAATCTCGCTTGTGTAAACATTTTAACATATTTTTACAGCAAAAATATATTTCCGCCGATATTGCCTGAAGACATGAGGTCGGTATATTTGAATTTTTATGCTATAATATATGTTATAAATATATTCAATACAGACAGCCCGGCTTGAAACCAAAAAGCGGAGCAACATGTGAAATTGGAAAAAAAGGATGATCGGCTTGCAGGATTTTGTGCATTTGCATGTCCATACAGAATATAGCCTCCTTGACGGGGCAAACAGGATAAAAGATTTGATAAGGCGCACTGCTGAGCTTGGCATGAAAAGCATAGCCATAACGGATCACGGCGTCATGTACGGCGTTATAGATTTTTACAAGGAAGCGGTTAAAAACGGCATTAAGCCGATTTTGGGCTGCGAAGTGTATACGGCCCGCAGAAGCAGGTTTGACAGGCAAGCGGGCATCGATTCCGACCAGGGTCATCTTGTGCTGCTTGCAAAGGACAATGCCGGTTATAAAAACCTTATGAAGCTAGTTTCTATAGGGTTTATCGAGGGCTTCTATTATAAGCCAAGGGTTGACATGGAGGTGCTTGAAAAGTACCACGAAGGATTGATAGCCTTAAGCGCATGCCTTTCTGGAGATGTGCCTGCCGCTTTGCTGCAGAATGACTATGACAGGGCGAAAAGCATAGCTCTAAGGCTTTATAATATTTTCGGCAAAGGCAACTTTTATCTTGAATTGCAAAACAACGGCATCGAAGAGCAGAAGCTGGTCAACCAGGGCTTAATCAGGCTGAGCAGAGAGACGGGGATACCTCTTATAGCTACCAACGATGCCCATTATTTAAGGCGTGAAGATGCCAAGGCCCATGAAATACTGTTGTGCATCCAGACGGGGAAAAACATAAATGATGAGGACAGGATGAGGTTTTCAACCCAGGAAGTCTACCTGAAGTCTCCTGAGGAGATGAGCGAGCTGTTTAAAAACCTTCCTGAAGCTATAAATAACACTATAAAGGTTGCGGAGCAGTGCAATGTTGAGCTTGAGTTCAATAAGCTGCACCTGCCTGCCTTTAAGGTGCCTGACGGGAGCGACTCCTTTGAGTTTTTGAGAAAGCAGTGCTATATCGGACTGGAGAAATTGTATGGGCATGAAAGCGCCAGCAAAAAGGACAGGCTTGAATATGAGCTTTCTGTTATAAAACAGATGGGCTATGTGGATTATTTTTTGATTGTATGGGATTTTATCAAATATGCCAAAGACAACGGAATAATGGTGGGCCCGGGGAGGGGTTCGGCTGCAGGAAGCCTGGTGGCTTACTGCCTGGGAATTACAAACATTGACCCCCTCAAATATAACCTGCTTTTTGAAAGATTCCTGAACCCTGAAAGGATAAGCATGCCGGATATAGATATAGATTTCTGCTTTGAAAGAAGGCAGGAGGTTATCGATTATGTGGTAAAAAAGTATGGGGAAGATAGAGTAGCCCAGATAATCACCTTTGGGACTATGGCTGCCAGGGCGGTAATACGGGACGTAGGGAGGGCCCTGGATATACCCTACGGCGAGGTTGATGCGATAGCCAAGATGATACCTTTCCAGATAGGCATGAGCATCGACAAAGCCCTTGAGATCAACCCCGAGCTTAAAAACCGCTATGAAAACGATGAGCGCACCCGTGAATTGATAGACACGGCAAGGCTTTTGGAGGGCATGCCGCGGCATGCTTCGACCCATGCGGCGGGCGTGGTTATTTCCAAAGAGCCTATAACTGAATATGTGCCCCTTCAGAAAAATGATGACGTCGTCACCACTCAGTTTTCCATGGGCCTCCTCGAAGAGCTTGGCCTGCTTAAGATGGACTTTTTAGGTCTCAGGACCCTTACCGTCATAAGAGACGCGGTGGAGCTGATCAAGAAAAATCACGGCCGTGAAATAGACATTAATAAAATTAACATGGATGATAAAGCGGTGTTCAGGCTCATCTGTGAAGGTAAGACAGCGGGAGTGTTTCAGCTCGAAAGCGCGGGCATGACTCAGTTTATGAAGGAGCTTCAGCCGTCATCCCTGGAGGACATTATTGCCGGCATTTCCCTATACCGTCCCGGGCCCATGGATCAAATACCGCGGTATATAAGAAATAAAAACAACCCGGATCAGATTAAATATGACCACCCTCTTCTTGAGAATATTCTGAAAGTGACCTATGGCTGTATGGTGTACCAGGAACAGGTAATGCAGATAGTCCGCGATCTTGCCGGCTATTCCATGGGAAGGTCCGACCTTGTGAGGAGGGCCATGGCAAAAAAGAAAGCAAGCGTTATGGAGCAGGAAAGGCAGAACTTCATATACGGCATTACTGACAGCGAGGGAAATGTCATAGTTAAGGGTGCTGTGAGGAACGGGGTGGACGAGAAAACCGCCAACAAGATATTTGACGAGATGATGGACTTTGCAAGCTATGCATTCAACAAATCCCATGCGGCTGCTTATGCCGTTATCGCATATCAGACAGCATGGCTCAAATGCTACTATCCCGTTGAGCTGATGGCGGCTTTGATGAACAGTTTCCTGGGCAGCAGTGACAAAATATCACGGTATGTCCGCGAGTGCAAGTCCCTGAACATAGATGTCCTGCCGCCGGATATAAATGAAAGCCATGTAAAATTTACGGTAGTGAAGGGCAAAATCAGGTTTGGACTGGCGGCGGTAAAAAATGTGGGTGCCGGAGCTGTGAGCGTGATAATAAACGAGAGAGAAAAAAACGGAAGCTTTAAAAGCTTCAGGGATTTTTGCGAAAGAATCGAAGGCATGGATATAAATAAAAGATGTGTGGAAAGCTTGATCAAATGTGGCGCCTTTGATTCTTTGGGCATATACAGGTCAAAGCTGCTGGCGGTTTATGAAAAGATGATTGACGGAATCCAGCAGAGCAGGAAAAGGAGTATGGAAGGGCAGCTTTCCATTTTCGAATTTTCAGGAAATGACGAGCGAAAGGAAGAAGCCGATGAGGAAATTTATCCTGACATAAAAGAATATCCGCCCAAAGTGCTTCTGTCTATGGAAAAAGAAATGCTGGGGCTTTATGTATCAGGCCATCCCTTAAGCGAATTTGAAGAGATTCTAAACTCACAGGTCACCCTTTTCAGCTCGGATTTGGATACGAGCGCATCCGAAGGCGGGGGAGAAATGGAGCTGGGAGTAAAAGGAATAACTGACGGGATGCCTGTGGTAGTCGGAGGAATAATTACTGAAAAGAAGACTAAAACTACGAAAAGCAACAATTTGATGGCCTTTATAACTCTGGAAGATTTGCACGGAACTATGGAAGTGATAGTTTTTCCAGCTGTTTTGAGCAAGTTTCCCCATTTGGTGGCGGAAGAAAACGTTGTGCTGATAAAGGGGAGAATAAGTATAAAAGAAGAGGAGCAACCTAAAATAATATGTGAAGAAATCAGCCCTTTAAAAAAGGCCGGCAGTGATGCAGGACAAGGGAATATTAGGACGCGGAAGCTTTATATCAGGTTAAATAAGGCAAAAGCCCTTGAGGAGATGGATTCGTTGGTGGCTTTATTGAAGTTTTTTAACGGAGATACGCCGGTGTGCTTCTATTATGAAGACACTAAAACGAAAAAAGTAGCGGAAAGGGATTGTTGGGTAAAGCTGAATGACAGCCTTTTATCCGAATTGAAGTCGAGACTGGGCGAAGAGAATGTAAAGGTTGTGTGATGCAGGCATAGTAAGCCTTGGAAATATGGAGCCTGAGTAAATTAGTATTGATTTTTAATATAAAATAATATATAGTTATGTCGGGGTGGTTTTATTGGATTCCGAATGGGAGAAGATTTTGGGAGATTATGTATTGATCAGAGCTGAAGAGAACGGTGTGAATATTATTGGCCTTACAAGAGGAAAAGATACAAAGTTTCATCATACTGAGAAACTAGATAAGGGTGAAGTGCTAATAGCCCAATTTACCGAGAATACCTCAGCGATTAAAATTAGGGGAAAAGCAACAATTTTAAGTCGCTATGGAGAGATGAATTCCGGTGATTAACGGATAAAAGGGGCGTGTTTTATAATGTGGACAGTCGTATATATGGCTCAAAGCAAGGAAATTGCTACTAAACTTCAGGAACTGCTTACCAAGGAGGGGATATTGGTCAAGATAAGGCCGGTAAGTAAGAATCATGAGAATAATGACAACTACTTCGAGGTTTTGGTTCCTGAGGCTGAGGTTGAAGAGGCGCACAGTGTGATTATCGAAAAGGGGTATTAATTTTTTGCGTTTATAAGGGTTAAAATTTTTATATAGTCCCGTGTTTAAAATTTATATGCACGGGTTTAATATTTTTGGGACAGTTTTTTTAAGTTTGCAGCTGATAAGGGGGAACAGCATGTTTGTCTCAGAGACGGCGTTTACTGTGAGATACGCCGAAACCGACCAGATGGGGATAGTTCATCACTCAAATTACCCTATATGGTTTGAGGCGGGAAGAACCGATTTTATAAAAAAACTGGGACTTCCATATTCAAAGATAGAGGAAAGCGGATTTCTACTTCCATTGATTGAATTAAAGTGTAACTATAAAGGGTACGCAAAGTATGAGGACGAAATTGTAGTAAAAACCAGCGTCAAAGAGTTGACTTATACAAGAGTAGTTTTTTATTATGAAGTTTACAAAAACAATTTGCCTGATTTTATAACTGTGGGAGAAACGATGCACGTTTGGACCAACAGGCAATTGAAACCCTTAAATATAAACAAACACGCGCCACAGCTTTATGCGATACTAAAGAAGGCTCAAAGTGAATAGAATTATATTACCTAAGTTGCAGAGCAACAGCGAAGTGTGTTAAACTGGATGTGGGCGATGTAATAATCATAGGTGGTGAGCCGGTGAATATTCCTAACATTTTGACTGCTGTAAGGTTTGTCATCATACCCGTGTTCGGTTATTTTCTTTATAAGGAGCAATATCATACCGCAGTAGTTTTATTCTTGATCGGAGGATTGACGGATGTATCAGACGGTTATATTGCAAGAAAGTTCAATATGGTGACTTCCTGGGGAAAACTGGCGGATCCCCTTGCAGATAAGCTCATGCAGATAACTGCGCTTGTACTGCTTACCGTGCAGGAAAAAATACCAAAGGTCATTCTCATCATTGTAGTGGCTAAGGAGGCATTCATGGGAGCGGGGAGCCTCCTGCTCTATAAACAAAAGAATGTTGTGGTTTCCGCCAATTGGTACGGAAAGGTTGCTACTGTGGTGTTCTATTTTGCAATCATCATGATAATTTTCAAAGCACCTTACAATCAGCTGTTTATAATAATAGCAGTGCTTGCAACATTGTTTGCCTTCTTTATGTATTCACTGACCTACATAATAAAGATAAAAGATTATTCCAAATAGACTAACTTTGTAAGCAATTGTTTCTATTGTCTTGTCACAGCAGGCTTTCGGTTGCTGTCGGCCGGCCTTCGCAGTTAGACTTTTTTTAATTGGGTTTATCCGGGAGGCGCCATCCGACCTTTTCGGCTGCTTCAGTAATCCCATGCCCTATGTCACTTTCCGGGTTTATCCAATATTATGTTTAATTATTATGTATCCACTTTTCCACGAAATAACGCCTCCCAGAGCAAATATACGCCCGGCATTATAAAAGTCTGCCCAGGATCCGGGTTTTGGATGTCGAACCTGCCACGCTCACAGATGTGCCGTTCTTAAATTAATTTGTTACGCCAGCCTGAAAGTATTAACTTATCACTTTGTGATGGTAACCTTGCTCAGCCCTCTTGGGCTATCAGGGTTCAGCCCTTTTGTGAGCGATAGCTGGCAAGCGAACATCTGGGCTATGACGGCATTGAAGAACGGGGATATGAGGTCATTGGACGTTTCAGGTATCGCAAATGAAGTTGTCCCAAGGCTGAGGGCTTGTTTATTGTTTGAAATTATGATAAGCTCTGCCTGTTTTTCTTTCAGTTTATTGATTATTTCAACCGAATCCTTCAGGGAGGGCCCCTCAGGCGCAAATATCATTACAGGGATGTCCCTTTCCACCATGGCTATAGGACCGTGTTGGAAATCCGACGTTGCAAAGGCTTTAGCCCTCGCGTATGTTGTTTCCTGGATTTTTAACGCAGCTTCAAGGGAAATGGCGTAATTGATTCCTCTGGCGAGGATGAAGCACTCATCCATAAATCTATACCTGACGACTTTCTCTTGGATAATTTTTGAAGCCTCAAAGGTTTGAGACATTTTTCCGGGAACCTGTGATAAATCCTTCTTGATCTCCTCGCTTTCCGCCCACTCAGCAGCTAATTGGGCAAGGAGAAACATCTGGGCTGTAAAGGTTTTAGTGGCCGCAACGCTTTTCTCGGGGCCTGCTTCGCAGCATAAATGAAATTTGGATTCTGCGGCGAGAGGAGAATTGGGGTCGTTGGTTATGCTTACCGTCAAAGCTCCCTGGCTGTTTGCATTTCTTATTACTTCAAGGGCGTCAGCAGCCTTACCGGACTGGGAAACGGCTATTACAAGGCAGTTTTTCAGCTTCAGGCTGCTGTGGTATACCGTCAGGACTGAAGGTGCGGCCAATGCTACCGGAATGCCTGTGACGAGTTCCATAACATATTTGCCGTAAACCGCGGCATGGTCAGAGGTACCCCTTGCTGCAATGTAGACAAAATTGACCTTTTGGGCCTGTACGGCTTCGATGATTTCGCGCACTGTGCCGGAATTTTTCTCCAGGTTCCTTTCAAGAACCACAGGCTGCTCAAGTATCTCTTCCCACATTTTTACCATAATTCTTACCTCCAAGGCTTAAAATATAACATGTATAGATGTATATACCACTTACATTATAAATTTTATCAGCCCAGAGCTTAGAAATCAATAGCCGTTTGATGTGATTGATAAAATTATTTGTTCATGTATACTCTTACGTTGTATTTATATTCGTCCGACCGGTATACCGATTTCTCATAAAACAGCTTTACTCCGGCTTCCACAAAGTAAATTCCGGATATTCTCAGAACAGGCACACCTGACGGTATCTTAAGCAGTCCCTTTTCTTCTTTGAGGGGTTTTGACGCTTCAATGGAGTTATCAACAAAGCTGATTGCATAAGAATACTCTTCACGTACCAGCTTATATAAGGAATTGGTCAAATCGTACTTTTCAAGGGCCGGACAGTATTTCTCAGGGATGAACACCTCTTCGATGCCCACCGGGACATCGTCGGCAAGGCGCAATCTCTTTATGTTATAAATCTGTTCGCCGCTTTTAAGTTCAAGGACGTCGCATATATCATGTGCCGCTTGTTGTTTGGCAAAGTTGAGTACCCTGGTGGAAGGGGCTGCTCCCTTGCTTTTCACCAGATCAGAAAAGCTCATTATGTTTCTCTGTTCAAACTTTACCTTTGAGACATAAGTGCCTTTCCCCTTTTCCCTGTAAAGCACCCCTTCATTAACCAGCTGGTTAAGAGCCTGGCGGACTGTCATCCTGCTGATGCCGAGGGTATCACTCAAATCGCGCTCCGAAGGTATAAGCTCTCCTGCGCCAAATTCACCGCGCTCTATCTTTTCAAGTATTATGTTCTTTAGCTGGTGATAAACGGGGATTGGGCTTTTCTTGTTAATGTACATGGCTTCCCCTCCATTGCAGCCAGTCAATAAACTGGCGCGCCGTTCTGGGGGAGCGGCCGTTGTACCAGAGCTCCCACTTCATGGCCTCCTTATGCAGGTATTCCTTATCCACCTTCAAACCCCTTTTGGCCGCAAGCCCCTCTACAATTTCCAGATATTTGGATTTATCGGGTGAGGAAAAAACCACTGTAATCCCAAATCGGTCGGCAAGGGACAGCTTTTCCTGCATGGTGTCCTGGGAACGGATTTCGTCGTCCCGGTTGCCTGAATGAAGTCCAGCTCTGTCGCTGAAATTCTCCTTTATCAGATGCCTGCGGTTTGAGGTGGCATAGACCACTACATTGCGAGGTCTGTTTTCCAGACCGCCTTCAAGGGCGGCCTTTAGCGCCGTATAATTCTCTTCATTATCTCCAAAAGTCAGATCGTCAACAAAAATTATGAACTTCTGCTTCCTGCCTTCGAGCTTTCTTATTATATCGGGAAAGTCGATAAGGTACTTCTTTGGAACTTCGACAATGCGGAGCCCCTGGGTGTAGTACTCGTTCAATATGGCTTTTACCGTGCTGGATTTTCCGGTGCCCCTGTCCCCGTAAAGCAGCACGTTGTTCGCCGGAAAGCCATCCAAAAGCTGGAGGGTGTTGTTTATCACCTCCGAGCGTTCGGCTTCATAGCCTATCAAGTCTGACAGGGTTATGGGATCAGGATTTTCCACACCTCTCAAATAGCCTTCCCCTCCCTGATGTTCCCAAACAAAGGCTTTATAGCGGGCGAATATTCCACAGCCCCATTTTTTATGGAATTCGGAAAGGTGCTGGATGCACTCCCTCCAATCGCGGCTCAAAAGGAAAAGCCTTCTGATTGATTCATGGCAGCAGCTTTGGGACTGGATTTCAAGAGCTGCGCTGTTATCAGGCCACCATTCGGGGAGATTTTCGATTATCTCCTTTTCAAAACCGGATGCTCCGCTTGACATAAGCATATGTGACTTGACGTAGGCTGACGAAAGCTGCGAAACTGTATAGAGATAGCTCAAATCATTCCTTGCCGCTGCTTTTACGGTGCTGTCGATGCTGCCGAAATCAAGGGCCTCGGCCTGCCTTGAGAAGGGATTGTCGTCGTACAGGATTTTGTCGACCATGTACTCTTTCAGGCATGTTATGGAGCTGCAGGCCGCCAACTCAAAAAAAAAGTTGTTATACAACCCGACGCTCTTGCTGAGGTCGATTTCCCCGCCGTCAATATAGTCAAGCAATGCGTTCAGTTTGCATATAACCTTATCTTTAAGCAGGTTTCTATATATGGAAAGAGACTTTAAAGAAAGTCTCGCTTTTTTGATATCCGGGCAGTGTGAAATCTCCGACCAGTTCATAGTACGACCTCCGAAAAAACATTATTGTATAGTATTATAACTAAAAATCTAAAAAAAACCAATATTATATAACTGGACAATGCCTATAAAAATTATATAATATATTAATACAAAAAAATAAGGCAGGTATTTATGTTTGGCTATGTAATGCCGGAAAAACCGGAATTGAAAATAAAAGAATACGAGCTTTTCAGGGCGTATTACTGCGGCGTCTGCAAGTCTATAGGAAAGAGGCACGGACAGCTCCCCCGGCTTGTTCTGAATTATGATTCTGCTTTTCTCGCACTTCTTTTGTCTTCTGTTGCTGGTGAGGAGCTGAGCATTAAAAGGGAAAGATGCATAGCCCATCCGACAAGCAGAAGAATTGTAATAAAGGACAGCGGAATAATTGATTATGCATCAGACATGAATATCATACTGGCCTACTACAACCTTGAAGACAAATGGAAGGATGACAGATCGGCATTGTCATATGCAGGACTGTTGGCCCTCAAATCAAATTTTAAAAAATTGAGGCAGAAATATTTCTGTAAATGTGTTATAATTGAGGACAGATTGAGAGAACTGGCCGGTTTGGAAAGGCAGAAGTGCGCTTCCATGGATATGGCTGCCGAGCCTTTTGCGAAACTGATGGAAGAGGTCCTTGCGTTTGAACCTGTGTGTGGCGATAAAGATACCGAAAAAATTCTTAGATGGCTTGGATACAATCTGGGGAAATGGATATACATTCTGGATGCTTATGACGATTTGGATGATAATGTAAAAAAGAAGGCATACAATCCTTTGATATATCAGTATGGCTATAACAACGAGACAATATGCGAGTTTAAAGCGAGAATAAAGGAACGGGTTGAATTTAACTTGACCTATGCTCTGAGCCAGATAGCAAAAGCTTATGAGTTGTTAAAGCTAAAGAGCAATTCGGCTATTATTGAGAATATTATCTATATGGGAATGCTGAGAAAAACAGAAAATATTTTAGGTACAGGGAGTTGTAGAAAAGTTGAAGAATCCGTATGAAGTCTTGGGAATAAAAGAGGGAGCAAGTGAAGAGGAAATCAAAAGGGCTTACAGAGAACTGGTAAAAAAATATCATCCCGACCAATACCGGGACAATCCCCTTGCTAAATTGGCTGAAGAAAAGCTGAGGGAAGTTAACGAGGCTTATGATTACCTGATGAAAAACGGAGGTGCAAGGTCGGAAAGCAATTCGTGGGGAGGCGGCAGGCAAAGCTGGAGCGGCAGCAGTGGGGACGCTTTCTATAACCAGGTTAGAGTTAACATAAATAGCGGCAATATAGGCGTTGCTGAGGAAATGCTCAATCGTTCAAGCAACCGTACAGCTGAATGGTATTATCTTAAAGGGCTGATTTTCCTGCGCAAGGGTTGGTATGATGAAGCCTATTCACATATTCAGACCGCCGTAAATATGGAACCTAATAACTTTGAATATAGAAACGCTTTAAACAGAATAAACATGGCGAGCAATATATACAGGGGAAACGCCTACGGGAGAGGGTATAACCAGGGGCCGGATTTATGCACGATGTGCCAATGCCTGTGGTGTTCAGACTGCTGCTGTGAATGTGCAGGAAGCGATCTTATAGGATGCTGTTAGACAACGGAGTTTTGCCAAGCCGGGCATCTGTTTTTTCAATAGCTTGAGCAGAGGTGATTTGCAGTGAGAAGCAGTGGTATGGCCAACACCAGAAAAGTAGCTTTGGGAGGTATTTTGCTCGCCCTGACGGTGATAATACTTTACGCCGAGTCGGTTATGCCTACTTCCAAGCTCTCGTTATATGCTTTGAGCTCATTTTTTGTATCTGTCATCGTGATAGAATCGGGGATAAGGGCAGGCTGGATTTTTTATGTGGCTTCTTCTTTGCTGGCTTTAATCATCATTCCCGACAAGATCGCTCTTATACCGTATCTTGTTTTTTTTGGAGTTTACGGCATCATCAAGTTCTATGTGGAGAAGCTCAACAAACCGGTGCTGGAGTATATATTCAAGGTAGCCTATTTTAATGCCTGTCTGGCGGCTGCCTTTTTGCTTATAAAAGAGTTTTTTCTGGAAAGCGTCAGGGTGGACTTTCCCTGGTGGGCTGTCATTGCGGTACTTGAAGTTGTTTTTATAATTTACGATTACGTTTATACGCTGTTTATCCAGTATTACAACCAAAAGATCAAAAAAATGATCAGGCTGTAGCTTCGGGGTCCGGGATGTAGGCCGGCAATTATTGAAAATGCAAGGGATGTATGGTACAATATATGGTAAATTTGCACGAAAGAGGAAATTTTCATGTACCGTATAGCGGAATACTCGGTAGCGGTTTTTATAATTGTCCTGATATCAGGCTGCATTCTGAACCTTTTGAAACAGCACTATATTTTTCAGCTGGGAGGTATTGCTTTTTTCCTCACCTTCATGTTCTTTAAGTCAATATATATCATTCGGAAAACTTATGATATACGGCCAGCTGAGTTCTACGCCTCAATGCTGCCTTTGCTGGGCGGCCTGTCGGCATGCGTGGTAAGCATGCTCCTGGGTTTCTGGATTTTTCCGTATATAAGAAAAAAATTTAAAAACTGATGCCGGTTTCCGCAAGGCTGATAAATTTCCATAGATTTGGCAACTGACAGCTGTTGCCAATTGTGAGGAGTTTGATATTGGTCGCTACGGCAGCAAAATTTTGTGGTATTTGCCACTTTTGCGCTGTTGTTCTATGTGTTGTCCGGTTTGTGATGACGGTTAAGGAAGGGGGCTTAAAACCGCAGCGGCTGTGAAAATCCTTATTGCTTGGAGGAAGACAGTGAAAAAATAGAAGGAAGATTTATGAAAGTGGTTGAAAAGTTAAAATGGCAAGGTAAAATAATAGTAGAGAAGAGGAGGGGGAACTTTTGAGAATTGCGGTAGTAGACGGACAGGGTGGAGGCATAGGCAAAGCCATAGTAGAAAAGCTGCGAAAAGAAATGCCTGAGGATGTGGAGATAATTGCCCTTGGCACAAATTCCTCAGCCACTGCCCTTATGCTCAAGGCGGGAGCTAACGAGGGGGCTACGGGGGAGAACGCCATAGCTTATAATGCCGACAAAGTAGATGTGATCATCGGAACCATCGGAATAATCGTTTCAAACGCTATGATGGGTGAGCTCACGCCTGTGATGGCCAAGGCCATATCCGAAAGCCCGGCCAGGAAAATTCTGATCCCTCTCAATAGATGCAATATAGATGTGGTAGGTGTGAAGAGCGAGCCCTTGCCGCACCATATCGATAATGCGGTATCCATGATAAAAAAGCTTTATGCAGAAGGAAATTAAAAGAGGAGTGAAGGACATGTGTGAAGCAAACGCATATATAATTGACGAGAAGGGTAATGAAACACTGTTCCTTGAAGGCGTAGACAAGCTGATACCTGAGGAAGGCAACCTCATACTTGAAAACATATTCGGACAGAGGAAGATCGTAAAGGCAAAGATTAAAGAGCTTGCTTTAGTGGACCATAAGATTATTCTGGAAAAGTAGGGGAGGTTTGTCATTTTCCTAAAACAATCTTTACAAGGTCCTCGGGGGTCTTTGCGACAAAGTCCGGATTTAGCCGGAGGATTTCGGCCTTCGGAAAGATTGACCAGCCGACCAGTACACTGCTTATGCCTGAGTTTTTGGCACACAGTATATCATAGGGGCTGTCGCCGACCATAAGCGCAGGGTCAGACTGCCCCTCCAGGAGCTCAAGGGCTTTTAGTGCAGGCTCAGGATGAGGTTTGCAGTTTTTTACGTCGTAGGCGCTGATGACGACATCAATGTATCCCTCCAGCTGGAGGTATTCCAATCCGCGTTTAATGCCGTTTCGGCCTTTTGATGATACTATGGCGGTTTTGCAGCCGTGAGCTTTCAAACTGTGCAGCATATGCCTTATGCCTGGAAATTCCTTTATCATCATATCATGATTCGACTTGTAAAATTCTTTGTAGTATGCAAGCATTTGTTGCCACATTGTTTGAGACATATATTTCATCTGTTCTTCAAGTGTCATGCCAAGAATTGCCTTGACATCCTGCTTGGATAAGTCGATGTTGAGGAATTTCCTGGCTGTTTCCGTCAAAGACCTGGTAATAAGGTCATTTGTGTCTATCAAAGTGCCGTCAAAATCAAAAAGCACATATTTAAACATATATTCACCGCTTTCAATGCTACTTAACATAATAATTATTATAGCATGACGGAAAGCTTTTAAAACAGATTGATAACAATATATACTGTGTTATAATTATAAAGTTGAGCGGATCAACTTAGAAAAAGAGGTAATTTAATTTATGGATGAAAAGGCTCTTAAAATATTGGAGTTCGATAAAATTATCAGAAAGCTCGCAGCCATGGCTGCTTCTGAATTGGGCAGGGAGCTTGCAGAATCGCTTTCGCCTGAGACGGATTATTCAAAGGTGCAAAGCCTGCTTGAAGAGACAAGCGCCGGTGTGAGCTTTATTTTAAGAAAAGGAAGCCCTCCCCTTGGGGGAATCCACGATATAAGAGGCAGTTTGAAGAGAGTTGAAATCGGCAGTGTTTTAAGTCCGGGCGAGCTTTTGAAGGTGGCCGATACTTTAAGGGCTTGCAGAAATTTAAAGAACTATTGCAGCGACAGCGCAATAAGCGATGAAGACAATGCAGTGAGCAGGCTTGTGGAACGCCTTGAAACAAACAAGAGGATAGAGGAAAAAATAAGCCTGTCAATCCTGAGCGAGGATGAAATTGCTGACAGCGCAAGCCCGGAACTGAGCAATATACGCAGAAAGATAAAAGAGGCGCAGAACTCCGTAAAGGAAAAATTGAATGAGATATTAAGGTCAGCCAGGTACCAGAAGTTCATGCAGGATGCCATAGTGACCATGAGGGGGGACCGCTATGTCATACCTATCAAGCAGGAATATAGAAATGAAGTACCGGGGCTTGTGCATGATTCATCCTCAAGCGGAGCTACTATTTTTATAGAGCCCATGGCGGTTGTTGAGGCGAACAACAATATCAAGCAGTTGAAGATCAAGGAGCAGATCGAGATAGAGAGGATCCTCCGAGAGCTTACTGACGATGTGGCGAGTATTGTGGACAGCCTCAAATCAAATGTGTCTCTGCTGGCCAGAATCGATTTCATATTTGCAAAGGCGAAGCTTAGCCTGGAGTATAACTGCGTGTGTCCAAGGCTTAACAGCGCCCGAAAAATTATAATAAAAAAAGGAAGGCACCCTCTGCTTGACAAGAAGACGGTGGTTCCCATCGATTTCTGGATAGGAGATAAATTCAGCACCCTTGTGATAACCGGCCCTAATACAGGGGGAAAGACAGTCACGCTTAAGACGGTGGGGCTGTTTGTCCTTATGACTCAGGCAGGGTTGCATGTGCCGGCTAATGAGGGCACCGAGATGAGCATTTTCACCAAGGTGTTTGCGGACATCGGAGACGAGCAGAGCATAGAGCAGAGCTTGAGCACTTTTTCCTCCCATATGACTAACATAGTAAAAATACTTGAGAGCGCCGACGACGAATCCCTTGTGCTGTTTGACGAACTGGGTGCCGGAACCGACCCCACCGAGGGAGCGGCGCTGGCCATGGCGATACTCGAATGTCTCCACCAGATGGGCAGCATCACCGTCGCCACAACCCATTACAGCGAGTTGAAGGTTTACGCCATATCAACGGCGGGGGTGGAGAATGCCTGCTGTGAATTCGACGTCGAGACTTTAAAGCCCACGTATAATCTGCTGATCGGCGTTCCAGGCAAGAGCAATGCATTTGCAATATCAAAAAGGCTGGGACTGCCCCAGCATATCCTTGCCAGGGCAAAGGAATTCCTCACCCAGGAGGATATTCAGTTTGAAGATATCCTCATGACTATAGAGAAAAACCGCAGTGAGTCTGAAAAGGAAAGGATCAAGGCGGAAAACTACAGGATTGAAATAGAAAAGCTCAAGAATGAACTGGAGCAGCAGCGGAGGAAAATAGATCTGCAGAAAGAGAAAGTACTGAGAGAAGCAAAGGAGGAAGCCCGTAGGATACTGCTTGAAGCAAAGAGGGAATCCGAGGAGCTGCTTGAGGAACTTAGAAGGCTTCAGCAGGAGCAGGAGGCGGCCGAAAGGAACAAGGCGGCGGAAGAAATCAGGTCCAGGTTAAGGAAAAAGTTGAATGAAGTAGAGGATTCTCTTGCGGAATCCCTTATGCCAAAGATGGGCTATGTCAAGCCTCCTGAGAACCTGAAACCCGGCGACAGCGTGCTAATAGTGAACCTGAATCAGAAGGGGACGGTGATCACACCGCCTGATAAGGACGGCGAGGCTGTGATTCAGGCCGGTATTATGAAAATAAACGTACATGTGACAAACTTAAAGCTTATTGATGAGCAGGAGCAGGAGATCCACAGGATCGGCCTGGGCAAGATAGGTGTGGAGAAGTCCATGAAGGTGTCAACCGAAATTGACCTGAGAGGCCTGACGCTGGATGACGCTGTTGAAACTACCGATAAGTTCCTGGACGATGCAAGCATTGCCGGCTTGAAAGAGGTTGTGGTGATTCACGGGAAGGGCACAGGAGTTTTGAGAAGCGGCATACACCAATTTTTAAGAAAAAACCCCCGTGTTAAATCTTTCAGGCTTGGAAGATACGGAGAGGGAGAGACGGGGGTCACGGTTGTAGAGCTGAAGTGAACACTGTTGACATGTTGACAACGTTATGGGTATAATTTAAAATTAATTTGTTTATGCGGATATCGTTCTAAACACGGATATGTCTCAAAATTAGGTTAGAAAGGGTATCAATGGTGGAAAATATCAGGGAAGACATAAGAAATGTAGCAATAATTGCGCACGTAGACCATGGCAAAACCACCCTGGTTGATGGGATGCTTAAACAAAGCGGTATTTTCAGGGAGAACGAACAGGTACAGGAAAGGGTAATGGACTCAAACGACCTTGAGCGGGAACGGGGAATTACCATACTGGCAAAGAATACCGCAGTTAATTATAGAGGAATAAAAATAAATATCGTTGACACTCCCGGCCATGCAGACTTCAGTGGCGAGGTAGAACGGGTGCTTAAAATGGTTGACGGAGTCCTGTTGCTGGTGGACGCTTTTGAAGGGGCCATGCCCCAGACGCGTTTTGTGCTCAGGAAGGCCCTGCAGCTCGACCTTAAGCCCATTGTTGTGATAAACAAAATTGACAGGCCTGAGGCAAGACCTCTCGAAGTGCTGGATGAGGTGTTGGAGCTGTTTATTGAACTGGGTGCTGATGACGACCAACTGGAGTTTCCTGTTATTTATGCGTCATCGAAGGAAGGGTATGCCCTGTATGACCTGTCTGACGAAAAGAAAGACCTTGAGCCTCTTTTTAAGACTATAGTAGAGAAAATTCCGGCCCCAAGAGGATATTTTGACAGACCTCTGCAACTGCTGGTCTCGAACATCGACTATGATGATTACGTAGGAAGGATAGCTGTGGGAAGGATAGAAAGAGGAAAGATAAAATCAGGCCAGCATGTGGCGATATGTAAAAAGGATGGGACAGTCCAGAATGCCAAGGTCAGCAGGCTTTATAAATTTGAAGGGCTTAAGAGGGTTGAGACGGAAGATGCCGCCCTCGGAGAGATCGTCGCAGTATCAGGACTTGGCGATATCAATATCGGCGAAACTATATGTGACGTGGACTCCCCGGAGCCGCTGCCTTTTGTTGATATCGACGAGCCGACTATCTCCATGACCTTCAGCGTTAACAACAGCCCCTTTGCGGGCAGGGAAGGCACATATGTGACCTCGAGGCATTTAAGGGAGAGGCTGTTTAAAGAACTGGAAACCAATGTAAGCCTCAGAGTTGAGGAGACTGACTCTCCCGATTCATTCAAGGTTTCAGGCAGGGGTGAACTTCACCTGTCGATACTTATCGAAACTATGAGAAGGCAGGGCTATGAGTTTCAGGTTTCAAAGCCTACTGTAATATATAAGGAGATTGACGGAGTGCTGTGCGAGCCTATGGAATATCTGATGATAGATGTGCCTGAGGAGTTTATGGGAGTGGTCATGGAAAAGTTGGGCATGAGGAAAGCTGAAATGGTCGGCATGCACTCTGCCAGCGAAGGGTATATGCGCCTTGAGTTTAAAATCCCTGCAAGAGGCCTTATCGGCTATCGATCAGAATTTTTGACTGACACAAAGGGAAATGGTATAATGAATCATGTATTCCATGGCTACGAACCATATAAAGGTGATATTTCCGGAAGGCAGAGAGGCTCTCTTGTTGCTTGGGAAGACGGAGAAGCTGTTACCTACGGCCTGTATAACGCCCAGGAAAGGGGAACCCTTTTTATAGGGCCGGGTACAAAGGTGTATGAAGGAATGATAGTAGGAGAAAATTCAAGGAGCGAAGACATAGTGGTCAATGTATGTAAGAAAAAGCATGTGACCAATATGCGAGCCGCAGGTTCGGATGATGCGTTGCGCCTGACTCCGCCGAGGATTATGAGCCTTGAACAGTGTCTTGAGTTTATTGCAGATGATGAATTGGTCGAAATCACACCTAAGTCTATCAGGCTAAGAAAGAAGATTCTGGACACCGAGCAGAGGGCAAAAGCAAGAAGTAAGCTGTAAACCGGGTTGGTGAATGTGTTTGAGTGGAGTGGAGACCGAATTGACAAAAAAAAATAAAGCTAAGGGTGGGACCAAGTCCAGAAGGAAAAAGAGAAACATCTTTTTCAGGCTCTTTGTTTTTTTGTTCATAGTAGCAGTGACGCTGGTCAGCAGTTATTACTCTTATAAATTTGTTTTAGACATCCATGACGAGGCAGGCGGCAAAGAGACCGAAGCCCAGGAGACTGTAAGTCCTGAAGACGGAATACAGGTGGAAATACCCATGGGGTCAAGCACGGCTGATATTGCGGATATACTGCACAAAAAGGGAATAATAAAATATCCGAAGGTATTTAGAATACTCTCAAGGATAAACGGATATGACGGCAACTATAAATCCGGGATCCATTTTGTAAAAAAGGATTTCAACTATAACAGTCTGAAGGGTTATGACGCACTGATGAAGATAATATCCAGCAAGCCCCAGGGCGATTCAAGCATAACTGTTACCATACCTGAAGGATATAATTTTAAACAGATACTTAACACCCTCACAGAGAAAAAACTTGTCGACGCCGAAAAATTCCAGCGGATTGCGAATAATGAAAAGTTCGGTTACGAGTTTCTAAAAGGCATCCCTTCAAGGGAATTTAGGCTTGAAGGTTACCTGTTCCCTGAGACATACGCTTTTGATCCGAAGGGTGGGGAAAAGGAAATAATCAATAAAATGCTTGCTCAATTCGATAAAATATTTATACCTGAATATTATAAGCGGGCAAAAGAATTGAATATGAGCGTAGACCAGGTGATCACCCTGGCATCTATTATTGAAAGGGAGGTCAAGGTCCCTGAAGAGAGAGAGATTGTCTCAGGGGTATATCACAACAGGCTGCGCAGCAAGGACAAGGCCCTGAGAAAGCTTCAGGCCGACGCTACGGTACAGTATATCATTTTTAAAAGAGAGGGCAAATTCAAGGAAGCTTTAAGCCTTGAAGATTTAAAGATTGACGACCCGTACAACACATACATTTATGAAGGGCTGCCGCCGGGGCCGATATGTTCGCCGGGCAAAGAATCCATAATAGCGGCTCTGTACCCCGAGACCCACGATTATCTGTATTACGTGTTAAAAGAGGATGGAACGGGCACCCATTATTTTTCAAAAACTTATGAAGAGCATATAAATGCCAAGAATAAGGCACAAAAAAATAAAAAATGAGGTAAACTAGAGTGTGAGGTTTCAAAAGCCTCACTATATTTTTGTAAACAGGGACAGAGAATTATGATATGCTATGATTATATTAATGAGTATATTAGAAAAACTATTAAAGGCAGCGAAGGGATATTGAAGGAGATCCGGGAGTTCGCGGAGCAGAATCACGTTCCCATAATCCATCCTGAGGTCGCCAAGCTTTTGGAAGTGGTGGGCAGCATCCTCAGGCCTGAACGTATATTGGAAGTGGGGACGGCTATCGGCTACTCCGCGATTCTCATGTGCGGTTTCCTTAAACCGGGGGGAAAGGTGGACACCATAGAAAAGTATGAGGTGATGATAGAAACGGCGAAAAGCAATATTAAGAGGGCAGGCCTTGAAAATTCAATAAATATAATCGCGGGGGATGCCCTTGATGTGCTGAGATGCCTTGACAAAAAATACGACATGGTTTTTCTTGATGCGGCGAAAGGCCAGTATACGGACTTTCTTCCTGAATGCCTACGAATGTTGAATAAAGGCGGTCTGTTAGTTTCCGACAACGTGCTGTATAAGGGAATGATAGCAAGTGATGACCTTGTGGTGAGGAGAAAGAAAACTATAGTCAAGCGAATGAGGGACTATCTTGACAGTATTTGCAGGAATGAGGAACTGGAGACCAGTATAATACCCATCGGGGATGGAATTGCACTGAGCTATAAGAAATAGCTGACGGACGGATAGGGGAGAGACATATGAAAAAGGTTGAACTGCTTGCACCCGCAGGCAATCTGGAAAAGCTGAAGATGGCTGTAATTTACGGTGCTGATGCCGTGTACGCCGGAGGGGAGGAGTATGGCCTGAGGGCATACGCGGATAATTTCAGTGAGCAGGATTTAAGGGCGGGGATAGAATTTGCCCATGCCAGGGGAAAAAAGGTATATTTAACGATGAACATAATCCCCCACAATGAGGATCTGGAGGGGATGGCCGATTATGTGCTCAAGGCCAGGGATATGGGTGTTGACGCCATCATATTGTCGGATCCCGGCGTGTTCTCAATCGTCAAAGAAACAGCCCCGGATATGGAAATACATTTGAGCACCCAGGCAAACAATACCAACTGGAGGAGCGCCAAATTCTGGTATGATCACGGGGTTAAAAGGATCATACTGGCAAGGGAGCTTTCGTTGAAGGAGATAAAGGAGATCAGGGAAAGGGTGCCTGAGGACCTGGAACTGGAAATTTTCGTTCACGGGGCTATGTGCATCTCATATTCCGGGAGATGCCTGTTAAGCAATTACATGGCGGGGCGCGATTCCAACAGGGGATTCTGTGCCCATCCCTGCAGATGGAAGTATTACCTCATGGAGGAGAAAAGGCCGGGGGAATACATGCCTGTATATGAAAACGACAGGGGGACTTTCATCTATAATTCAAAAGACCTTTGCATGATAGAGCATATCCCGGAGATGCTTGACGCGGGCGTACAAAGCTTTAAAATAGAGGGACGCATGAAAAGCTCCTTCTATGTCGCTACCGTAGTAAAGGCCTACCGCGAGGCCATCGACTCCTACTATGAGAACCCTGAAGAATACAGGTTTGATCCCAGGTGGCTTGAGGAAGTCTCAAAAGCGAGCCACAGGGAGTATACGACCGGATTTTATTTCGGCAAGACCACAGGAAAGGATCAGATATATAACACCAGTTCCTATATAAGAGGGTATGATTTTGTCGGGCTGGTCACGGCCTACAATAAAAATACCGGCATAGCCACCGTTGAACAGAGAAACAGGATGTTTACAGGAGATGAAATTGAGGTGGTAAGGCCCAAAGGCAACTTCTTTGTGCAGAAAATAAGAAGCATGAAGAACGCAGACGGTGAAGACATCGAGGTGGCCCCCCATCCCCAGATGACGGTCTACATGCCTATGGATCGGGAGGTAGAGGAGTATACCATGCTGAGGAGAAAGTCAGGAGAAGAAAGCTAAGCTAAATTGCAAGCCATGAATAAATGGGCCCTTTTTATGGAAAGACTTATAAGAAAACTAAAAAGGGGCCATTTTTTTATGTTTCAAAAAAGGTGCAAGAAGCTGTTTGCATTGTTTTTAGTATTCTTTGTAGTTTTGACGATCAGGCTGTTTTATTTTCAGATAATCGCAGGCGAAAGCCTGTCAAAGTCGGCGTCCGCCCAAAGGATAACGGACCTGGAAATCGAAAAGCCCAGGGGGGACATAGTGGACAGGAACCTCATCCCTTTAACCTATAGAAACAAAAAAGTATCAATAGTGTTAAAACCGCTGTACTTAAGGGAAAATAAAGAGGGTTTGCGCAAGGTTTGCGAGATACTGGGGCTGGATTTCAACAGCGTAGAAAAGCAGGTGGAAACCAGGCGGGAACCCATTATTTTTGAAACAGATGAAGAAAAAAAAGACTTGATAATGGGATTAAACATATACGGGCTTTCGTCCATCAATTCCCTTAAAAGGTATGACAAAAGGTCTGTTGCAAAGCACATCTTAGGTTATGTCAACAAGGTCGATCAGGTGGGTGAAACAGGCATTGAGAAGTTTTATGAGGATGTGTTGAAATTTGACAAAGAAAACGCCGTCGGCGTTATAACCGACGCGAGGAACAACCTGCTACAGGGCCTTGGCTACAGGATGTTTACCCGGGACAGCAGCAATAAAAGGCTTAATATAAAGCTTACCATCGATTATCATATTCAAAGGATAGCGGAGGATGTGATGGACAGGAACGGCATAACGGGCGCCGTGGTAATCGAGGATGTCTACAGCGGAGATATAGTGGCGATTGTAAGCAAGCCTGATTTTGAACAGGACCATGTGGAAAAATACCTGCAAAGCCCGCAGAAAGAGCTGTTTAACAGGGCTGTAGCAGCCTATAATCTTGGGTCGATATTTAAAATAATTGTAGCGGCAATTTTGTTTGAGACAAAAGAGGATCCGGAGGAAGAGTTTTTCTGTCCAGGCTATATCAGGGTAGGAAACAATGAATTTAGATGCACGTCTTATGCGGAAGGCGGGCATGGGTTGATAAATCTCACCCAAGCCTTTGCCAAATCCTGTAATCCCTATTTTATAAATGAAGGAATAAAAATCGGTTATAGGAATTTGCTAAACAAAGCAAAAGATTTCGGGCTGGGAAGCGTCACCGGAGTAAAGGAACAGGGCATTATGGAGTCTGCAGGAAATCTGCCCGATGTAAACGGCTATCACAGCAAAGGGGACATAGCCAACATCTCCATAGGGCAGGGGGACATAATGGCCACACCCTTGCAGGTCGCTGATCTTGTAGCAACAGTGGCCAACGGCGGGATAAAAAACAGGGTGAACATAGTCGATTCGGTTGTTGACGACGATGGGAACAAGGTCAGGGATCTGAGGTTCAAAGAAGGGACAAGGGTTATTTCCAAGGAGGTATCGGAAAAAATAAAGCAGTTGATGGAGGAAGTGACGGCGACGGGGACAGGGACCGAAGCAAATCTTGACCGGTATGGCGGCGCCGGAGGAAAGACGGGAAGTGCGGAAACCGGGAATAAGGATGTCGTTCACGCCTGGTTTGCAGGGTATTTTCCCAAGTTAAGCCCCAGGTACTCTATGGCGGTGTTCGTCGAAAACGGACAATATGGCGGCAAAGTTGCAGCGCCGATTTTTGCCGAAATTGCGAGGGAGATTCTGAGGAAGGGGTATTGATAGGATAAAAATACCCAGGCAGTTTTTGTTATAAAAGTCACAAACTTTGTACAAGCACAGCCCATCTAACAGATTCATATAATTATAGGGTATCCGATCTAATACACAGGGGGTGCCTTATTTTGTTGCACGCTGTATTCTCGGCAATATTCGAAGCAATAAACAGCATATTTTACATGTTTGGGTATATATCAAACCCCAATTCATTCCCTCAGCCGCTCACTCCTGAAGAGGAACAGAAGTATATTGAAATGTTCAAAAACGGAAGCGATGAAGCGAGGAATATACTTATCGAGAGAAATTTGAGGCTCGTCGCCCATATAGTAAAAAAATATAGCTGCAACGGAAGCGAAAGTGATGACATGATTTCTGTCGGGACTATAGGCTTGATAAAGGCGATTACAACCTTTGACAAGGAGAAAGGCACAAGGCTTGCAACCTATGCGGCAAGGTGCATAGAGAATGAGATACTGATGCAGATAAGGTCAAACAAGAGAGCGCAGAATGAAGTATACTTGCAGGACCCCATAGGCGTGGATCGGGAAGGCAACGAGATCAGTCTTATGGATGTCATAGGAAATGACGGGGATTTGGTAATAGACGAGGTAGAGCTTAAAATGCAGGTTAAACGGCTTTACAGCAAGATGAAATCGGTTTTAAAAAAGCGGGAAAAAACCGTGCTTGAACTCAGGTACGGCCTGTTTAACGGCGCAGTAAAAACCCAGAGGGAAATAGCCAAGATGCTTGGCATATCCAGGTCCTATGTTTCAAGGATAGAAAAAAAGGCGATAAAAAAGCTGAGCAAAGAGCTAAAACCTGAGAACTGGCATTGACGAAAGAATTTGCCGAAAAATTCGCTATACCTGTCAGCAAGTTGAATTAGGCATGTTTCAAGGCATCAGTAAAGTTGATTTTATCCTTTAAAAAATGGGCACGAAGCAAAAAATTTAACATAAAAAAATTTTTTAGGATATCTTGAATTTAAATAGAATTGAGTTATAATAATCTATGGGGGATTAACTCAGCGGTTAGAGTGCTACTTTCACATAGTAGAAGTCGTAGGTTCAAATCCTATATCCCCTACCAAAGCCGAAAGGCTTTTTTAAATTTTGGGGCGGATGGCCCCAAAAAATTTGTGGGGCATTGGCACAGTTGGGAGTGCATCGCATTCGCATTGCGGGGGTCAGGGGTTCGAATCCCCTATGCTCCACCACAATTTGTCTGAAAAGCCTGATTTATCAGGCTTTTCAGCGTTTCAGAAGGCAAAACCGCACCGGGTTTTTGATATCCGCCCACTATCCTGGTCTTTTATAATATTTCATGGAACACCTCTGTGCTTGTTTTTTTCTTGATACTTCTTGATATATAGTGTTCCACAAAATCCAAAATATATTAGGTCTTACTCCTATGGCGTCAAGTATATTTGAGTTTTCGGACGGTCTGACAAGTCTATCAACCGAAATTGATACAACTAATAATTTTTAATTCAGTTATAAATTAATTATGTTTTCCCTGCTGTATTATTGATTTTTAGTTTTATTTTTTTAGCAACGTTATAGGCTATAACAAAGGCTATCAGTAAAATACTGATCCACTGGGACGTAGATAATCCTGCGATGAATCCTCTGGCTTCATCATACCTGTAGTATTCCAGGAAAAATCTGATTACTCCGTATGCCACCAAATAAGTTTCAATGGTGTAATGCCATTTAAGCTTCAGTTGTAAAGCCAATATCAGAGCAGCCAATATCATAAGTAGCGCTGATTCGACTAACTGTACCGGGAACAGCTTTACGCCTGGTATTGCAAAGGAACCCTGAGGAAAAATTACAGCGCCGGGACCATCGTACGGTATTCCATAACAACACCCGGCCATGTAGCAACCAATCCTGCCGATACTATGGGCAAAAGGAATCAGAAATGTTAAATTTCGCATATATTCTATAGTTTGTATCTTATGTACTTTTCCTGCTCCAAATACAAATAAAAGTCCTCCGATTAAACCGCCGTAAAAAACAAAGCCGCTTTGCATCAAATGATTAAATGAGTAAAAATCTTTAATGCTGCTCCAATCAATTTCATTAAATGAAACCACTAAGTATACTAACTTGGCTCCTATAAAAGCTCCCAAAAAACAATAGGCTTCTAATATAATAAAATTATCAAAATCCTGTTTTGTTTTCTTCAATACAATGATGGCTATGATATTGGCTAAGATAACGCCTGTAGTTATAAATAGTCCGTATGACGGAATTGTTAGTCCAAAGAGATTAATATATAAATGCATTATTCCTCCATAAACAAGAAAAGGGCTCCTGCTTTATGCAGGGAGTCCTTTCGCTGTCTTTAGTAATTAAAATGATGATGCCGATGACAATATTCCGCTTACACAAGCGGCACATGCAATATATAAAATCAAGCAAAGAACCAAACCAATTATGGAACAGACCAAACCCGCCGTTGCAATTCCCTTATTCTCTGGATTCTTCTTTCCAAGGGCACCAAGGATAATACCAATTACGGCTAAAATAGCTCCGAGCCATCCTAAAAGCCCACTTGAAAAAATCCCGATAACTAAAGAAATGATTCCAAGCACTAACGACGCAACGCCCATTTTTTAGACCCTCCCAATAATAAGTATGTACTTTTGAATGACAATAAAAAACAAATTCTTACAAATATCTTCACATATTTGCGTTTTGGTGTCAAGTAATTTTTGTAAAATTATTTCAAGCCAAATAGGAAATAATTAACGTTTGTTTCATTGACTGAAAAAGTTTTCCAATCAAGAAAGCTTTTTAGCTTTAAGATTACATTTTTATTAACAAAACCATATAACACCCATCCATCAGCGTATTTTTTCTCTTAACTTCTCTACTGCCCTCTCTGGAAGTCTTAAGTCTGCTAAGCCTTCTTTTGCATATGCGGAAATATATAAACCCGTTCTTGCATTATCGATCTCTATGAATTCTACGCAAATGATAACCGGATTCATCTTTAAAAATCCAATTCCACAACGCGCTATGGTAATATGGCGGTTTCTGTACGTAGGAATATCGATTATTTTACCCATAGAGGATAATGCATGTAGTACTGTTTTCCTACTCATCGCCATGTTCTTTTGAAGAGTGAACTTATAATGAAAATCAACTGTTGACAATATGAGTCCAATTACCACGCATATTATTGAAGTAAGTAAACCGCCAAAGCAGCTATAACTCATTAGCATTATGATTCCTTTCGTATCGGCTTTTAAAGATAAACAGAAAAGTAAACCAATAAGGCTGAAACAAATCATACAGATAGCAACCTGTATTTTTACAAGTTCTTTTAATAATATTTTTGATATTTTGTTAATGTCAGTAAAATCTAACGATGTTGTGTATTGTTCTATCATCGTTTCAAGATTTGGAGATTTAACAGTAGCAGCTTGATTTGAAGATTTAACAGCAGCTTGGCGCGTTCCACAAACAGGGCAAAAATTATCTACATCGTTTAATTCCTGCCCGCAGTTTGTACAAAACTTTGACATTCCTGCCACCTCCTCTAATTTGGTTATATCTGATTCTGTGCTGCTTTAACATTCTTTACTTTAATTGTAATTGCGACAAATATCGTAAATATTATAACATATCATGGATATTTATACATATACTAACATAAAAAGTGAACAGGGCAAGGTAGTTTAAATATTGCTGATAGGTAGGGTGTGCACTTTATAGCGGGAATCCGATACAATTTGGCGTTAAGCAATGTCGATAAATCGTGTCAATATCTCAAAATGACTAGACTAATTTGTCCTTGACAGAGATATACTTTTATGACCCCAGGATTGTCAGGCTGAAATGGCTGCATGACAGTATTTGCTTTAGTCTGATTGTTTATGATATTCTAAAATTATGCTGAAGAGAAGACAGAGAATATATTCTTTCAGGTTTGTTTATGCAACAGGCAGAGTAACAGAATTTCGCAGGAGGGAAAATAAATGAAAACAATCGGTTTAATCGGAGGTATGAGTTGGGAGAGTACCGTTACATATTATCAGGTAATTAACGAAGTGGTAAAGAGCCGGCTTGGAGGCTTACACTCCGCTAAAATACTTTTGTACAGTGTTGATTTTTGTGAAATTGAGCGATGCCAGACAAACGGTGAATGGGATAAAAGCGCCGATATTTTGTCAGCGGCTGCGCAGAACTTAGAAAAAGCCGGTGCGGATTTCATTGTGATATGTACCAATACGATGCATAAAGTTGTTCCACAAATTCAAAGTAGAATTGGCATTCCTGTTTTACATATTGCTGAAGCTACAGCAGAAGAGTTAAAAACTAAAAATATTTCCAGAGTAGCCTTGCTGGGAACGAAATATACTATGAAGGAAGGGTTTTATAAGGAAAAATTAATTGGTGCAGGGCTTGAAGTTTTAATTCCCGATGATGACGACATAGAGCTGATTAATGACGTAATATATAATGAATTGTGTTTAGGAATTACTTCGGAAGGGTCCAAAAAAGAATATCTTCGTATTATAGAGCAGATGGCCAGGAAAGGTGCACAGGGAGTTGTTCTCGGTTGTACTGAAATTGGATTACTGATTAAGCAGGAAGATACTCCGTTGGCTGTGTTCGATACGACTCAAATTCACGCAACAAGAGCAGCATTGATGGCTATCAGCGAATAATCCGGTTATCGGTGATGAGCACAAGAAAAGTCTGTGGGATTTGAGCCTCAAAAAGGTATCCTAAACGTCAAGAGTAATAAAAAGATTACATTACCCCTCTTCCAATTTAAAGAAAAATATGCTATACTGCGTCAGGTAGCCCATGTCGTGTCAGCCGTAAAATCATCAAAGCAGACGGTATGAAATATTACCACGAAGTGTTGGCGGATAATTTGATTCTGGAAAAATGAGGTGCAAGTGATGTATTCTTTGTTGTTGGCAATTATTTACATGGCCTTTATCAGTCTTGGGTTGCCGGATTCCTTGCTTGGCTCAGCCTGGCCCGTTATGCATAGTGAGTTTGGCGTTCCGCTTTCATATGCAGGTATCGTGTCGATGATAATAGCGGGTGGAACCATTGTATCGAGTCTTCTTTCCAACCGTGTGACAAGGAAACTCGGAACAGGCCTTGTTACGGCAATCAGTGTAGCGCTTACGGCAATTGCATTGTTCGGATTTTCTGTTTCCAAGTCGTTTGTTGTACTGTGTATTTGGTCAATTCCTTACGGACTCGGTGCAGGCGCGGTTGATGCGGCACTGAACAACTATGTTGCCTTGCATTACTCATCAAGGCATATGAGCTGGTTACACGCATTTTGGGGCGTTGGCGTATCTATCAGCCCTAATATTATGAGTTACTGCCTTTCAAGCAAATTGGGTTGGAATATGGGATACAGAAGTGTCTCTCTAATTCAAATTGCGCTGACGGCTGTCCTGTTTCTCTCTTTGCCCCTTTGGGATAAAAAAGGAACAGCCGCGGATAATAAAGAGGCCGTTGTCAATCCGCTTACATTAAAGCAGTCTGTCAAGATTAAAGGCGTGCCTTATGTACTTTTTGCTTTCTTCGGTTTCTGTGCTTTTGAAGCAACCGCAGGGCTTTGGGCGAGCAGCTATATGGTGGGATTCAGAGGTGTTGATGTTGAAACTGCCGCGCGGTTTGCCGCACTCTTCTATTTGGGAGAAACCTTTGGACGGTTCCTTAACGGCTTTGTTGCGGACAGATTCGGTGACAAAAATATGATTCGCATTGGCATATGGACGATGATTGTCGGCGTTTTGATGATCATGTTACCACTGAGCATCAATACTGTCGCTTTGTGCGGCCTTGTTATCATCGGCTTCGGTGCGGCTCCCGTATATCCTTGCATTATTCACTCAACTCCCACAAATTTTGGAAAGGAAAATTCCCAGTCGCTGGTAGGTATTCAGATGGCAAGCGCATACTGCGGCGGTACATTTATGCCTCCGCTGTTTGGTTTGATAGCTGAAAACATTTCAATTTCACTTTATCCGGTATATCTCGGCGTGTTTGCAATTTTGATGCTTGTGATGTCTGAAATGTTGAATAGCGTAATTAGCAAAGAGAAAATGAAAACTGAACCTCTTACCCATTTGGGAACTCAGGTATAGCCGATACAAGCCACACAAACCGACGATCCCGGTCCAGGCCATTAAAAAATTTAACTCTTGAGATTGTAAAGAAGTCAAACTGTGATTACCGTCACAGTTTATTTTTTTAGCAAGATTTTAATTAATCTATATATAAGTGTAGGCAAGCAAATGACCGATTCTGAAATGTGATTAATATCAAAGGCGGCCGTGCCAAATATTACAGCCAGGCATTAGTGAAAGCAGTAAGATGAAGATACAAAAATCGCGGAGGTGAAGCGTAATGCTAGTTTTATCAAGCTTAAAAAGACAGCATAAGGAAATCGGTGAAATGCTTGCGAATTTAAAACACACCATTGAAAATGGAAATCTGGAACAGGAGGCTTCTTACATTGCGTTGGAAATCAGCATGCTTGCCGGGAAGCTCAAAATTCATCTTAACACCGAAGATCAGTTTGTGTATCCCCAATTGCTCCAAAGTGATAATGCGGAGCTGAAAAAGGCCGCCCAGGCTTATATGGATGAGATGGGGCATATAAGTAAGGAATTTATGAACTATAAAGACCGGTTCAACACAAAAACAAAGATAACCGGCAATCCGCAGGACTTTTTAAAAGAGACCGACAGAATATTTGGACTTATTGAAAGGAGAATTGAGAAAGAGGATTCGTCGCTGTATACGCTTTTGTAACGTAAATTACATACAGGAATACCCGGAATAAGATTACAGGAAAATGGAATGGAGACCATTTTGGAGTTCTTGTCTTTTCTTCATAAAATCTTCACAATTTCATGTTAAAATGCAAAAAACTCCTGTAAAGGTGGTATTCAAGATGGGTAGTTTAAAACAAAGCGGCAGAAAAATGCGGCCAACGGGAAAATCCGATGGCAAAACTTTTGCGATCCTTGGCCTGATTGTGCTGATAATCCTGGGATTTATACTGTTTAAAACTGTTTCGGGCGGCAAAGATAATGGGCGGAGTGCTTTAGAAGATTTAAAGATAGCGAAGAGTGAAGTTTCCGAAACTGCAAAGTTTTATCCTTATAAAGCTGGGGAAACCAATATGGAAGTCCTTGCGGTAAAGGCGAGCGACGGATCGATAAGGACGGCTCTTAACACCTGTCAGGTCTGCTTCGCTTCAGGACGGGGTTATTATATACAGGAAGGAAATGAACTGGTGTGCCAAAACTGTGGCAACAGGTTTAAGCTGGACCAGGTTGAAAAAATAAAGGGGGGCTGCAATCCTGTTCCTGTCGGTGGAGAAAATAAAATTGATGACGGTACAAATATTGTGATTTCAAGGGACTTTCTGGAACAAAGCAAAGGATTGTTTTCAAATTGGAAAAGACGGTAGCCGTATATAAAATTAAAGTGATATAGCCGAATATATCACTTTAATTTTATATCTTCATAAAATCTTCATAATTCCTTGGTATTATAAAAGTATAAAAAGAGTAAAACATATTTTTAACAGTCTGGCGGATTACTATGCTGGAGGTATTCGATGGAGCAGAAGCTGATGCGCAAAATTTTTCAAATAGAAGGAATGACGTGTACAAGCTGCGAAATGAGAATAGAGAATGCTTTAAAAAGGCTGGAAGGCGTAGTGGCTGTTAAAGCCATTTTCAGCAGTTCCAATATTTATGTTACCTATGATGCAAATGTGATAAAACTGGATAAAATAATTGAGGCTATAGAAAAACTGGATTATAAAATAAAGAATAAGCCGGCAGGGCAGGCGACGCCGGAAACTAACGCAAAGAAAGCATCGGGAGATAAAATGACGATAAACCAACTGCTGGGTATGGGTATTATCCTGTTGGCATTTTACGTCATCATAAAAAATACCGTTGGTTTTAATTTTATACCCGAAATCAACCAATCCATGAGCTACGGAATACTTTTTATAGTAGGCCTGTTGACCTCGTTTCACTGCATAGCCATGTGCGGCGGAATCAACCTGTCCCAGTGTGTATCCTACAAGTTTGAAGGCAGTGCCTCCGGTAAATTTTCCAGGTTAAAGCCAAGTTTGCTGTACAACTCCGGAAGGGTCGCCTCCTATACCGTTATCGGCGGTATCGTAGGGGCCTTGGGCTCGGCTGTCAGTTTTTCAGGTGGCGCAAAGGGAATTGTGGCGATTTTTTCGGGTGTGTTTATGGTCATTGTGGGGTTAAACATGCTTAATATATTCCCGCTGCTTAGGAAACTGAATCTGAGGCTGCCTAAAATTTTCGGGAGTAAGATCCTTGATAACAACGGCAAATACGGGCCCTTCTATATCGGACTGTTGAACGGCCTGATGCCCTGCGGTCCGCTCCAGGCCATGCAGATATATGCCTTAGGCACAGGGAGCTTTGCTGCAGGAGCGGCATCCATGTTTCTGTTCAGCCTTGGAACCGTGCCCTTGGTCTTCGGCTTTGGTGCCGCCAGTTCGATATTAAGCGGCAGATTTACGCATAAAATGCTGAAAGTAAGCGCCATGTTGGTAATAATCCTTGGTGTGGTCATGGTGAACAGAGGGTTGGCTTTGTCCGGAGTTAATATCGACTTTCCTTCATCTCCGTGGGGAAATGTAGCCAAAATAAAAGGGGATGTGCAGGTGGTGGTTACAAAACTGGAAGCAGGGAGATATACGCCTATTGTCGTACAAAAGGGAATACCGGTGAAATGGACAATAAAGGCTGAAAAGGCAGATTTAAATGGGTGTAACAATCCAATCGTCATACCGAAATACAATATACAGAAAAAACTTGTCCCCGGAGACAATATTATCGAATTTACCCCCGAGGAAGAAGGAAATGTCACCTATACCTGCTGGATGGGGATGATTAAGGGCAACATAAAAGTGGTATCAGATATTACAAAAGTGTCCTATGAAGACATACGGGGTTCTGTAGCTTCAAGTTCGTCGGGAACGGTTGGCACAGGCGGAATGTTGTACAGCGGGATCAAAAGCCGTCAAGTTTGCGGGTAGAAGCAGGCCGACGGCTGGAATTGCCGTGGGAAAAGTTACAGCTTATCTGCTTCTTGGAACGGATGTTTCTTTGAATAGGGGGATGGAGTTGATGCTGAAGGGTCTGAAAAAGGCTATCAATAATTTTTTAGAGAAGCTGGCGAAGGAAAATGAAAAGTCCTTTGGGAAAGGCTCCCTTGACTGCTGTCAGCTAAATAGTCAGGCTAAGAGCGGCAAAAAGCAGTCCGTTAATTGAATATTATGATCAGACGGGATGGAGAGAGAATATGGACAGAAAAGAAACATTAAAAATATCAGGCATGTCCTGTGCGGCTTGTGCAGCTAGAATTGAAAAGCGCTTGAACAAGCTTGAGGGTGTCAAAAAGGCTACCGTAAACTTTGCAATTGAAAAGGCAATCATTGAGTATGATGATGCTGTCGTTAGCACTGAAAAATTTAGTGAAGTGATCAAGCAGTTGGGATATGAAGTCATTGAAGAAAAAGCCCCGGCCGAAAGCAAGGTAAATTTAAACCTGACAGGCATGTCCTGTGCGGCCTGCGCAGCTAAAATTGAAAAGAAGCTCAACAAATTGGAGGGTGTACAAAAAGCAACCGTTAATTTTGCCACAGGAAAAGCAACAGTTGAGTATGACGCCACTAAAGTAAAAGTATCCGATATGATTAAAGCTGTGGAGACATTAGGGTATAATGCCGCGCGGGCGGAAGAAGTAAGCCGGGACAGGGAAAAAGAACAGAGGGAAAAGGAAATAAAAAGGCTTCGGACCGAACTGATTATTTCGGCTGTGTTGAGCTCGCCCTTAATCATCGCTATGCTGTTTACGCTGATGGGCATTGACATTGCCTTTTTACACAATGAATACTTCCAGTTGATTGTTGCTACACCGGTACAGTTCATCATCGGTTTCAGGTTTTATAAAAATGCATTTTACGCTTTGAGAGCAAAAAGTGCAAACATGGATGTACTGATCGCCATGGGCACTTCGGCAGCCTATTTCTTCAGCATATACAACGCCTTCTTTCAGCCTGCGAAGGAAGGGATGATGATGAAAGAATTATACTTTGAGGCGGCTGCCGTGATAATAACGCTGATTTTGCTGGGTAAATACCTTGAAGCGGTCGCCAAAGGAAAAACCTCCGAAGCTATTAAGAAGCTGATGGGTTTGCAGGCAAAAACAGCAAGGGTTATAAGGAACGGTATCGAGGAGGATATACCCATTGAAGAGGTCGAGGTTGGGGATATTGTGGTTGTGAGGCCCGGTGAGAAGGTTCCGGTAGACGGAAAAATTATCGAAGGTAATTCATCTATCGATGAATCAATGCTTACCGGTGAGAGCCTGCCCGTTGAGAAAAAAACCGGGGACTATGTCGTCGGCGCTACCATCAACAAATTTGGGACCTTCAAGTTTGAAGCCACAAAAGTAGGAAAAGATACCGTCCTTTCTCAAATCATAAAAATGGTGGAGGATGCCCAGGGCTCCAAAGCGCCTATACAAAAAATTGCAGACCGGGTATCGGGGGTTTTTGTGCCTGCTGTAGTGAGCATAGCATTGGTGACTTTTCTAGTCTGGTATTTCGCCTTAGGCAACTTTACGGCAGGTATCATAAGCGCAGTATCGGTGCTGGTGATTGCGTGTCCCTGCGCCCTGGGACTTGCAACCCCTACAGCGATTATGGTGGGAACAGGAAAAGGCGCTGAAAACGGAATACTCATAAAAGGTGGAGAACACCTTGAGATGGCCTACAGATTAAATGCGGTGGTGCTCGATAAGACGGGAACCATCACGAAAGGACAGCCGGAGGTAACGGATATAGAACCTTTGGGGAAATTGGACAGCAGCGAGATTCTGAAATTGGCGGCTATAGCGGAAAAAAATTCTGAACATCCCCTGGGTGTTGCGATTTATGAAAGGGGCAAAAGGGATTTTGGGAACCTTCCCGACCCGGATGAATTTGAGGCCATACCCGGGAGGGGAGTTGAGGCAGTAGTAAATAAGAGAGTTATATATATAGGTACGCGCAAATTGATGACGGAAAGGGGTATTGATATAGCCACTGCCGAGGCAACCATTTCAAGGCTTGAGGATGAAGGCAAAACCGCCATGCTTATGGCGGTGGACAAGTCCATGGAAGCGGTCATAGCAGTTGCGGATACGGTAAAGGAAAGTTCCAGGGAAGCCATCGAAGACCTGCAGAAAATGGGCATCCAGGTGTATATGATCACCGGGGACAACAAGAGGACGGCGAATGCGATTGCAAGGCAGGTAGGCATCACCAATGTCCTGGCGGAGGTGCTGCCTGAAAATAAGGCAGAGGAAGTTGAGAAGCTTAAAAAGCAAGGCAAGATTGTAGCCATGGTCGGTGACGGGATCAATGACGCTCCCGCCCTGGCTACGGCGGATATTGGCATGGCCATAGGCACGGGAACGGATGTGGCTATTGAAGCAGGGGACATTACTTTGATGAGGGGAGATTTGAGGACCATACCGACTGCAATAAGGCTGTCGAGGAAGACCATGACCAAGATTAAACAGAACCTGTTCTGGGCGTTTATCTACAATGTTATCGGGATTCCCTTTGCAGCTTTTGGCATGTTAAATCCCGTTATTGCAGGAGGAGCAATGGCATTTAGCTCGGTGTCGGTCGTCACAAATTCCCTCAGCTTAAAGAGGTTTAAGCCGTATAAGAAGTAAGACAGCTATTATGACGGCAAAGCTTAATGTATAATACTATATGAAGAAGCAAATTAAGGGAGGTTATCGCATGGCAAAGGAAATTTTGAACCTGACTGTGAACGGGATGTCCTGCAGTCACTGTGAGAACAGCATAAAAAAATCAGTAGGGGCCTTGAATGGCGTAGACAGCGTAAGAGTTGACCTGAAAGGTAAAAAGGTGTACGTAGAATATGACCCTGAAAAGGTGACCGAAAAAACCATAAAGGACACGATAGAAGACCAGGGCTATGATGTTGAACAATAGATGTAAAAAGGCTCCTTGAAAAGGAGCTTTTCTTTCATAGCGTTGGGGATAGGAAGTTAAAGCGTAAAAAGATATGATATTTAAAATTTGACGACATGTTTAATTTTTAGGAGGCAAAACATGGCTGCCAATGCAAAAAAAATCCTTGTAGTGGATGATGAGGCCAAGATTGTCGAGGTTGTGAAATCTTACCTGGAAAACAGCGGGTATTCGGTGTCGGAGGCGTATAACGGCAGGGCTGCTTTAGATAAATTTGAAAAAGTCAACCCGGCCCTGGTTGTTTTGGATTTGATGCTTCCTGATATATCCGGTGAGGAGGTTTGCAAAACAATAAGAAAAAAATCAAGGGTACCCATCATCATGCTGACTGCTAAAATTGAGGAAGAAGATGTTTTGAAAGGACTGAGCATCGGCGCCGATGATTACGTCACAAAGCCTTTCAGCCCAAGACAACTGGTGGCAAGGGTTGAAGCGGTATTAAGAAGAGCCAATGATGCGCCGGTCCCACTATCCAGCATCATATCCTTCAACAATGACGACCTGGTTATAGATACCTTGAAATACCAGGTAAAAAAGAAGGGAAATGTTGTCAATCTGACTCCCAGCGAGTACAAGCTGTTTATGTCAATGGTCAAGTACCCGGATAAGACCTTTACGAGGGAAGAACTGATATGCATGGTATTGGGGGAAGATTTTGACGGCTACGACAGAACCATCGATACCCACATAAAGAACATAAGGCAGAAAATTGAATCTGATCCCAAAAACCCTAAATACATTTTAACGGTCCATGGAATAGGCTATCGGTTTGGTGGTGAATAGCATGAAATACAGTTTGAGGACCAAATTGTCTTTGTCTTATGTTTCTGTAGCTCTGATTTCTGTGTTGCTTATCAGTGTGCTTACGAATTTCTTACTGGAAAAGCATTTCAAGGAGTATGTCATACAGAATCAGGAGCGTAAAAACAGGGAAATTGTTTCCTTGATCAGCCAGCAGTATAAGCCGGATGGCGGATGGGATGCCCATGTCATAGAAAATATAGGAATTAATGCTCTGGAACAGGGGATGATCATAAGGGTTGTGGATTCCTCCGGCAGGGCGATATGGGATGCGACGGTCCATAATAACGGGCTGTGCCAGCAGATGATCGCCCATATGGCTCGCAACATGAGCAGCCGCTACCCAAACTGGAAGGGGGGCTATGCAGAAAACAAATACCCTGTAACTTATAATTTAAACGAAGTCGGAAGGGTTGAAATCGGATATTACGGCCCTTATTATTTTAACGACAATGACCTTGCATTCATAAATACTCTGAACGGGTTGCTGGTCAGCGTAGGCGTATTTTCCCTCTTTTTATCTTTGCTCATAGGTGCACTGATGGCAAGAAGATTGAGCACGCCGATTTCCAAGGTTATTAACACCGCCCGGTTGATTTCCAGGGGGTATTTCGGAGACAGGGTTGCGGTGCAGTCAAATACAAAGGAGATTTCCATGCTCACCGAAACCATCAACAATCTTGCAGAGACGCTGGAGAAGCAGGAAGCTCTCCGAAAGCACCTTACGGCCAATGTGGCCCATGAGCTGAGAACGCCTCTCGCTACTCTTCAAAGCCATATGGAGGCCATGATCGACGGAATATGGGAACCGGATGCCGAGAGGCTTAAAAGCTGCCATGAGGAAATTATGAGAATAAAGAGGATGGTAGGAGACCTTGAAAAGCTGGCAAAATATGAAAGTGAAAACCTGATCCTTAATAAGACAAGCTTTGACGTTTCAGAGCTTATAAAACACATTATCCAGAATTTTGAAATGGACTTTATCAATAATGGACTAGATGTCAAGTTTTATGGAGAAGAAGAGGTTATTTTCGCCGATAAGGATAAAATCAGTCAGGTAATGGTAAATCTTTTATCCAACGCGTTAAAGTATACTCCTGAGGGGGGAAGGGTTGAAGTTAAAGTCAAAGGTGCCGAGGATATAACGGAAATCAGTGTTAAGGACACCGGAAACGGTATTCCTGAAGAGGATTTGCCGTATATATTTGAACGCTTTTACCGCGCCGATAAATCGAGGAACAGGCTGACCGGAGGGGCCGGGATCGGCCTTACGATAACCAAAGCGATTGTTGAAGCCCATAAAGGAAAGATACAGGTGCAAAGCAAGGTAAATGAAGGGACGGAATTTATTGTATTGCTGCCGAAACAGGGGTGAGTCTAAATTTTTGCATCAAGAGGGGCTGCCTTCATATAAAAAATTTTTAGGGCAGCCCTTTCTTGATGATTTTAATGCTGTTCGTCCAATACGCTATGTGATTGCTGTACGGTTTCCTGCAGTTGCTGCGCCGGTGTGTCGTAAGGCCTGAGCCAGCCTTTTTTTACTGCAAGGGCCATTAGTGCTTCATGGCCTAAAACGCTTTGGGTTGTGTATTCGCTGAACAGCCTTCTTACCTCCGGTGTCGTCGCTTCAAGTGTCGCAGTTAAGTATGCTGTTGCTGAAGCTGCCGCAGCCGACATGGCATTAAGACCGATGGTTTCGTCAGCAGATTTATCTGCCTGTGTGCCGAATATGCTTCCTATAAAACTTCCCATTCCTACTGCACTCCTTCCTCTGTTACAACATTGTTTTCCATAATAAATTGTTGAATCCCTCTGATTCTGGCCTCAGCCGCGGAGATGCCCGACTCGGCCAGAGTTTTCAACTGCTCGTCGGATATGACATTGATTCCCGCTTTAGCCATCGCCAGGGAGTTGGTTTCCATCTGAAGCAGCTTGTTAAGGGATAAAAGCTCACTGGGTGTTACTTTTTTCATAGTATCAACCTCCAATTTTATTTTACTCGATTAGTATTACCTCAATATGAGGTAATATTCTTGAAAAAATAAAATGAATTTCTATCAGTTCAAAGGTACCACATCAATAAATAGAAAATTTGGCCTCTTTTTAGTATATCTCCAGGAAAAAGCAACGTAAGAAATTTTTACATTTATTACAGAAAAGAGTATGATATTTTTGTTGAATTTAATAGAAATTTAACCAAAAATAATCTTTAGTATGTTAGTATATATTCATTACGTCATGATAACATCGTTTGGGGGTCAACAAATGAAAAAAGTTATAGCTGCCTTATTTTTAGCCTTTGTAATCATAGTAGAGATTTTTGGAGGCTATATCGCCACAGTGTACGCCGAAGAAGGCGCTGTGAGAAAATCTCTCCAGGTGAACAAAACATTAACGCCGCCCAAAATTGACGGCATGCCGGATGAAAGCATGTGGGATTTGTCGGTTCCGGTGAACGTTGCCCTGGGCAGGGGATTTGAGGATACCGAAGCTAAATTTGGCATGCTGTGGGATAATACCTATATCTATATTGCGGTAAAGGTAAAAGAAAAGGATAAAGATTTCGTGAATTCTTCAAACGGCACCACCGACTACTGGTTTGACCAGGACAGCATCAGCATGTTTTTTGATCCTACAACACACCAGTCGTCGCCTTTTGTAGACAGCGACATGCAAGTGGGTTTTGTATACCGGCCATACGGCAGCACTCCTGAATTTCATTTTGGAAGTGCTCTCAACGGCCATGAAGGAAAGGATGAAAAAAAGATCCTGCGGGCAATGCAAAGGAAGGAGGACCAATGGACCTGCGAGGTGGCGGTGCCCTGGGATATGCTTTCCTTTGATCCCAATTTAACTAAGTCCCTGGGATTTGAGCTTATGGTCACAGACAGGGATTCGGATGGCTCAAAGCTGTCACAGGCTTGGAGCGCCTATAACTCATCCTCTTTTTACAACGATACCAGCGGATATGGAAGGATTTATCTAAGCGACACCACCGTGAAGGACCCTTCTGTGAGCGATGTGTTGCTTGAGGAGGATTTTGAAAGCTATGATGCCGGCGGCATCCCGGCTGATTGGATGCCGGATGCCAGCGGCGTAAGTTCCGGATTTAAGGTGGAGAAAAGCTTTTACGAGGGGACAGAGAATAGTTCACTGGTTTTTGACGGCAGTGCTCCGGGCAAGGAGGCCGGAATTTATCTTCCGGTTCAGTGGGACAACTATACGGTGACGGCGGATATACGTTTTGATGAAGTTTTGAACAATTCCGGCTGGGCGGCAATAATGTTCCGAGCCCCAGTTGACGGGAAATACCCTTACAACTTTATGGCCCTCAGATACTCAGGAGCATGGGAGATTATACACAGAGATAAAAAAGACGGGTGGACGCCGCTTCATAAGGGAACCTTGAAGGGGAAAAATCTGAAAATGAAACTAAAGCACCAGGTTTATACTATGAAGGTTCGGGTATTTGACAGGAACGTCAAAGCTTACTTCAAGAAGAAAGAGGATGCTAAATTTGACATATTGGCGGACTATACCTTTAAAGAAGGGAATCTGCCTGAGATCCTTGAAAGAGGCGGTATAGGGTTCCGGGGAGGCGAGTGCAGGGTCGCCTTTGATAATGTGGTGGTCACCAGGCTTTTGGCTACCGATATCAACTGGAATATACCATCTACACTGGAAGCCTTGACCGGACCGATAGCTCCAAAGTTTACAGCTGATTTTTCAGACGGAATCAGAGGAGAATCTGTTCCGGCAGAAAATGTAAAGATATACTCCTCTGATGAGAACATAATAAAAGTTGTGGATGGCAGTTTATATCCTTTAAAGGCCGGCAAATGCAAAATCAGGCTGGTATATTTCAATGCAGAAAGGGAAGTGAATATGACTGTAACTCCTTCCTCAAAGGGAGCAAAGGTTATTTCCATTTCCCATGAGGATGGCTATATTCTGGGCACAAAAGGGATGTCCATTGACGCATCCAAGATAAAATTTGAGGCGGTATACAATGACTTTTCAAAGAGAGAGGTAACAGGTGATAATTGCAAATGGTCCTTTGCTGACCCAAGCATTGCCAGATACAGCAAAGGTTCAATTAAAATTCTTGCTCCGGGAATGACCACCGCCACAGTAACAAAAGACGGCGTTTCGACAGAGCTGCTGCTGATCACAAGGGAAAGTTCTAAAGCAGCTTATGTGCTGTATGAGGAGGATTTTGGCAATTTGCCTGACGGAAAGGTGCCTGATGGCTGGTCAAAACCTGAAGGATCATCGGTTTCCAAAGTCGGTGTAAACAGCGGAGCATTTGAAATAGATGCAAAAACGCCTGATGATAATCCCGTAAGAATTCTGTTGCCGGAATATTTGAGTAGGTTTGGGCAATATGCCGTTGAGGCAGATGTGACCACCCTGGACGCAAATGCGTGGTCAAGCTGGAATTCTGTCATGTTTGGGGTTCAAGGCAATAGCTACCCATATTACTTCATGGCGGTCCGGAAAGGTACGGCCACATTCAATGGGGTGGAATTGGTCGGAAAGGACTCAGCTGACGACTGGAACACCATAAAATTGAGCGCTTACACAAAACCCCTTGAGAAGAACACACGATATCACTACACCTTGAAGGTTTATGGCAATAGGGCGCAGGGGTCGATTGACAATAAGGTTCTCATAGATACGGAGCTAGCCGACAGTAGTCTTGCGGGACGAATCGGCTTTCAAGTCAAGGGCGAACATGTCAGGATTGACAATATTAAGATCACTTTATTGGAAAAAGAGTTTCCTGCAGCGGTTGTGCCCGAGGATAATTATGCCAGGGTTACCGAACCCGACACAAAAATAGCGGCGGCTCCGTCGATTGTTGCTGAAATTGGCAGCTTTGATGATTTTAAAGATGTGGTATTAAGGGGAGCGGCGGCCACGGCGATTATGAATGTAAACAAAAAACTTGAGGTTTTAGGAAACGGGGCTGGTTCGGTAATTGGCACCGTTGATAAAATGTACAAAGAGATGAAGGCTAAGGTGATACCTGCTTTTAGAGTTGGAGACGCCGATACGGTGGATGCTGTCATAGCTTATCTGGAGGATAATGAAATAGAAGATGCCTTTATCATTTCAAGGCATCCTGAGCTCATCAAGCGTGCCAGGGAAAAGTACCCAATAGTCCGTGGTGTCCTTGAGTTTCCTGATGTTTCCGGGGAGGCTTCCACAGATGATCTTGTGGCCATCAGGGATACGACAAACGGCAGTCTCGCCAGGGTCGCGGTAATCCCCGCTGAAGCGGCGTCAAAAGACAATGTGCAGTTTCTACAGCAAAGGTTGGTCGTAGTCTGGGTTAAGGAAGAAAGGGCAAAGGATTCATCAGACAACCGGGTGGTTGATTTACATAAAATAGTCACCGCGGGAGCCAACGGAATTGTAACCACCGCACCGGAGAAAGCAAAGGCCGTGCTTGAAACTTATAACCATAATATTACAATTGTAAGAAAACCATTTCTGATCGGACACAGGGGAGTTCCGGACCTGGCACCGGAGAACACCATTGAAGGCAGTGAGCTTGCCTTCAGGCTGGGAGCCGATATGGTTGAAAATGATATCTGGCCTACAAAGGCCGGTGCAGACGGCCAAAGGCACTTGGTGGTAATGCATGACCCTACTATTGACCGTACAACCAATGGGTCAGGCGTGGTACCTGAAATGACCCTTGAGAAGCTGAAGGCTTACTTTGCAAACAAACAGTTTCCCCAGAAATATCCGTCCAGTAAAATCCCTACACTGGACCAGTATTTTGAGAATTTCACCCAGAAGGGCAAAATGCTGTTTGTGGAAATCAAAAGCCCGGATCCTGTAACTGCTGACCTTTACACGAAACTGATCAAGAAAATGGGAGAGGAGACGAAAAAGAACCTGGTCACAATTTCTTTTTATAGGGATCAGTTGACAAGGGTAGCGGAACAAGTGCCGGAAATGCCGACAGGTTGGTTGTGCAGCGGTATCGTACGTGGGTCTGACCTTTATGGTTCTCTGCGGAACGCGCTGCTGTCGGTTCAACCTTTGAATTCGGCCTTTTCTACAAGCTATGCCGGGGTTGGTAAGGAATTTATAGAAGCCGCCAAGCATAGAGGGCTGGTCATTTCCCCCTGGACTTTTACAGATAAGGATACTATTGTGAAATATTTTAAGCTGGGCGTTTTCGGTTTGACCACAAATTGCGCCGAATATTTTTCCGACTGGGCTATAAATATAAGGCCTGCAAAGGACCAGGTGACCATGAGAAAGGGTGAGTCAACTCAGTTGTTCGCAAATGTTGAAACTTATAAGGGGAGTATTAGTGAGGTTACGCCGGATATTGTCGTTTTAAGCGGCGGAGACAATATTGTGGTGGATGGCAACAGGATTACGCCAAAGAAAGCCGGAGAAGCCTTTGTTACCCTGCGCTACACGGCGCGCCTCACGGATAAGGAGACTTATGATATCTACACCCAGCCGGTGAAAATACAAATTCAGGAGGATACCGCAGAAGGATATAAATAAAGGACCTGCGTAAACAACAAGCAGGGCAAGCTCATCATGCGCAATGGGGTTGCCCTGTCAAGCTTTTTACTGAACTTTGGATCAATTGAGGTTAGGATTGTTAAAGCTTGGTGGCTGCGGATTGTTTGCATTAAAATACTGGCCGCCGGGCGTGGAGAGGTTAAAATACAGTTTAGAGTCTTTTGTTATGCCCCAATCCTTCAATGACCCTGTGTCCTGTATTCTGTTAAAGGCTTCCCGGAACATGGTATTATGGGCTTCTTCACGGTTCAGCAGGAAGTCGATGGTTTCCCTTACGCCTTTATCGTTAATCTGTCTGTATAAATACTCATAAACAACTTTGGCGCGCTGCTCTGCCGCAATGTTTGATAATATATCGGCGGCAAGGTCGCCGGTTTCATTTACGTATGCAGCGGTCCACAGTTGGCCTGAGGCATTGCTCAGCATAGGAGCAAGCCCTGTTAAAACATGGGCTTCAACGTTGCCGACAGTCGCATTTTTAGCGTCAAGGGTGTGGCCGTTTAACAGGTTTATTGTGGTGGCTACCATTTCCATGTGGCTTAGCTCTTCCGAGCCGATATCCAGGAACAGGTCCCTTATTTCCTTATCCTTGATGCGAAAGCTTTGAGAAATATATTGCATTGCGGCTTTCAGCTCGCCCTGGGGGCCGCCCAGCTGTTCCTGGAGCATAGCCGCATAGTTTGGATTAGGCGCATCTACTTTAACCTCGTGAAGAAGAGCTTTGTCATGCTTGAACATTTTATACATCTCCTTTTCATTGACGATATTATATATAGCTTTTCTAATAATTTTTTAAAATATTCGTTCTTGTATATTGGGCGTTCTCGACGGAGAAGCTAACTTTAGAATTATGTTATGGAGGAACGATGATGAAAGCGATTGTATATGAGGGGATAAAGAATGTAAAAGTTAGGAATATAGGTGATCCTGAAATAAAGAATCCGGATGACATCATTGTTAAAGTAACCTCAACAGCCATCTGCGGTTCAGATTTGCACCTTATTCACGGCATGGTGCCCAATATGCCCAAGGGGTTTGTGCTGGGGCATGAGACCATGGGCATTGTGGAAGAGACAGGGAAGGAGGTTTATAAAGTCAAAAAAGGGGACAGGGTCATTATTCCTTTCCCGATTTCCTGCGGACACTGCTGGTACTGTGAGCACGGGTTATGGAGCCAATGTGACAATTCCAATGCCAACGGAGAAGTAGGCGCAATTTTTGGATACAGCAAAACTTACGGAGGATACGACGGGGGACAGGCAGAGTACATAAGAGTTCCTTACGCCAATGTGGGCCCCAGAATAGTACCGGAGGAATTAACTGACGAGCAGGTGCTGTTTCTGACCGATATCCTGCCCACCTCCTATTGGGGGGTTGAAAATGGTGGTGTAAAAAAAGATGACACCGTAGTTGTATTAGGATGTGGGCCTGTGGGCCTTTTGACGATGAAATGGGCTGCTTTTCATGGAGCAAAGCGGATTATTGCGGTAGATTATATAGATTACCGCCTGGAGCATGCAAAAAAATACAACGGAGTAGAAGTCATCAATTTTGAACAGCATGAAAATACCGGAGAGTACATCAAGGAAATCACCCATGGCGGTGCGGATGTTGTCATTGATTGCGTGGGGATGGATGGGAAAATGACCGCTTTTGAAATGGTCGAAACGGCAATGAAGCTTCAAGGCGGTTCCAAATCCGCCATTGAGATATCCACCCAGGCTGTACGCAAAGGAGGAACTGTATCTATGGTGGGGGTATATGGCGCCAGATACAACATGTTTCCTTTGGGAGATTTTTTTGCTAGGAACATCACGCTGAAAATGGGACAATGCCCGGCACATACATATGTGGACCGGATATTAAAGCTGATAGTGGAAGGCAAGTTTGACGCCACCGATATCATTACCCATCGGCTGTCTCTAGATGAAGGCGAGCGCGCCTATGATATTTTCGATAAAAAACAGGATAACTGCATTAAGGTGATTCTAAAGCCGTGATGTTGCAAGATGAAGGAAGATCTCAGGCATATTTGCATCTGATATATAAATTATATAAATAGTTTATCGAGGTCAGCCATGATGATAAATTGAACGAATCAAAGCCTCCTCTCCAAGTCCGGAATCCAAAGGCTTAAAAACAGTTCCACTGATTATTATCATTAAAGAGGTGTTCAAGCTGGGGCTAAAGAAATAATAAGTGGTCCAATTTTAGTTATAATGGGTTATCCTACAGGCAACATTTTTCCTGTTTAAACGAAAATGGAGACGCTTTACGTCTCCATTTCACTGCCAAACTGTTCTCATATGATGCTGATTCATTTACTTTTTTAAACCAAATAAACCAGGAGAAAACCCGGACAAAGGCGCAAAATAAATTGTAATTAATTACAATGCATACAAAGCTGGCTCCCAAAAACCCGGGCTCTCTTGTATCTGCTATGAAGCTCACCTCCTGGCCGTACGTACCCGCTTAACATGATTAGTAGAATTTAGGGAATGGCCTTACAAACAGAAGCAGGAACAAAATGATGAAGAACAATATTGCGCAGTCATCCTTGAAAAGTCCGCCAAGAACACCTCTGTCTTCCATATGAATCCTCCTTTCCTTGTTTTATAAGATAATTTCCTAAAAATCAGCCTGCTTTTTCATTTTGTACAAAGGGAGGCCTCACTTTTAAATAAAGATACTATTGAATTTACGTAAATACTATATGCATCAATTTGTGAAAGTGTTACACGTATACTTTATATTGCTGGCCTTGTTTCACGATATTGATATTGAATCCATTTTACATAAGCAAGCCCTTCTTAAAATTATTTTATTTTTCTTTAATTTTAAGACTTAAAACATAAATCTTAACCCGTAAAAGTCTTTGCGATATAACTTTTGGCTTTATCCTCCGTAGACTGTAGTATATCCGTAAAGGTAATGGACATGGCCATTGTTAAATGACGTAGCAGCCTGGTAATAATGAGTATGGCCCCCGTTGACCGGTATTTCCGGGCTTGTGTACAGGGCATAGCGGTGTATGTGTCCGTCATTGAAAGTAGTTTCACCCATCATATAATTGTACATGACCGGGGACATCAGGATTAAAGCTCGTTACACCAAAATACTCATGTATGTGGCCGTCATTGAATGTTGTTCTCCCATTAAAGCTATGGCTATGCAGCCCATCCGGCATAATAATCACCTCAGTAACATATTATGAATACCGGAAAATAGTGTTACATTTTTGTGAGCAAATCGTAAGCTGTATTGTTTTGGTGTTGGTGTGGACCATAGACGTATCCGGTCTGGCGGTCACGCATAAAAGCCGAAATAAGGCTGTTTCATGACACGGGGGCGAAGAGCCGCTTTATTGTAACAGCCATTTTGTGGTGTCAATGATATTAAAAAGTTTATGGAACTTTTTGGAAAAGTTAACGTCTTGTTATTAAAAAGAAATATTAAGGGGAGACGACAAAATTCAACAAGCCTTTAACTGGAAATTGAGTATAATAGTGGATGAATAGCGGCTGTTAAAGATTAAATAAGAAATGAAAAAGGCAAACTTGTTGAAAGGCAGGGACGCAAAGCCACGGGTCTAAAGCGGGCACAAGCATCGCTATGATAGCCGGGTTGCCGAATTAGGTTGCTTTATTTAGACCCACTGCTTTTATTTAAAACATCAGTGGGTTTTATATCTAGTTAGGTAATGCATCATTTTGCAGGAACAACTATCATGGTTTTCTTTTGTTTGTTAGGTGGAGCTGGTGTTACATAAAAACCGGATTTTTGGTTGGAGAAAAGGAAGTGATAAGTTTGTTGCCGGTTAAAATTGTAATAGCAGATGATGAACCTGGAGTATTGTTGTTGCTCAGTTCAATTCTTAGCAAGCTTGAAGGCGCTCTGGTTGTGGGAACGACTGAGAACGCCGGCGATACGATAAAGCTTGTCAGGGAACAAAGCCCGGACTTGGTTTTTCTGGATATCGAGCTGCCTGACATGAAAGGGACAGAGTTGGCCGAGAACCTGAGAAAAATAAAGCCAGGCCTGTTTATAGTCTTTATCACCGCACACCGGGAATACTCCCTTGAGGCTTTTAAGCTTTATGCTTCCGATTATATTTTAAAACCTATCGATCAGAAAAGGATAGAAACAACTTACAGGCATATTCAGCAAATGCTGAAAATGCCGGAAAAGGATGGTCAAGCCCCGCAGACGCATACGGCTAGAATTTCAATAAACCTTGGCAATGAACGGATTTTTGTGAAACTCAGCGAGATTTTTTATATAGAGAAAACCGGGCGCTATACTGTTATTTATTGTGTCAATGGAAGATTTAAAACGCGGCAGACCTTACAAGAGTTGGAACAACACTTAGGGGCGGGATTTTTTCGCTCCCACAAGTCTTACATTATTAATATCGACCGGATTGAGCGGATAGTCAATTATCCCAATTCTTCATATTATGAGGTTAAATTTAAAAAATATAAAGGCAAGGCTTTGCTTAGCCGTGACCGGGTGCATGATCTCATGAAATACTCGCAATACAACGTCTGAGGGAGGGAATAAGGATGGATTATATGCCGCTGATACCCTTTTTAGGCGTGTCGGTCCCGGAGAGCTTAGTTTTGTATTATATGGCCCTTGTCCTGGCAGGTAAAAGAGAATCTGCTCCGGTTGTCATGGCTCTTTCCCTGTTAACTTCCCTTTTTTCTTACGCTGTCCGCTCAATACCGATGGTTTTTGGCATCCATAGCCTTTTGCAGGTAGTAATGATGGTCATTTTTTTGAACTTTTTTTTCAAATTGTCCTGGACCGGGGCGATAGCTGCTATGATATTGGCAAGCGCGGCACTGGGATTATCGGAGGGTGTATTCGTTCCTTTCCTCGCCTGGATTTTTGGTTTGGAACTGAAGCAAGTCATCTCTGAGCCCTTTTTGCGAATATTATTTGCTTTACCGCACCTGCTTTTTCTGGCAGCATTGACTTATACCGTCAGCAGACGCCGGTGGCGGTTGCCGCTGATTGCACGGCTGACCGAAGCAAGGGGTGAAGAGGTGAACGGCGCAAAAAAGCAATTGCTCAGTCAAACATACCTTTTCGCCCTATACCTTGTGCAGGCTTTAATGCTGGCATTGCTGAATATCAGTTTTTACGTCTATACCTCAGGTGTCTATCCTAGCTTTACCCTTGACACTTTAGTAGAAATCAGCAGCATCGTACTTATGATTTCTGCTTTGGCAACAATTTTCGTAGCCGGTTACCTGTTGAAAGTTACTGAACGGGAAGCCAGATTGGAAACAGAACTGCGCCATGTCAGGGAAAAGCACAATCTGAATTTGCGATTACAGGTTGAACGGCACGATTTCTACAATCACCTTACGGCTATTTACGGATATGTAAAGGCAGGCCACTACACCCGGGCTGAAGCTTACATCGAAAATTTATACCAGACCCTTCGCCATATAGAAAGTCTTTTAAAAATTGAACCTCCGGAATTGGCCGCTATTCTGAACGTGAAACAGGAGGAAGCCAAAGCCGGAGGGGTGGAATTTCATTGGCAGGTAAATATTGAAGGAAATGCCCTTCCGCTGTCGCCAGAGGATCTCACCCATGTGGTTGGCAACTTATTGGACAATGCCTTAGAGGCGGCAAAGACCAATAGCTCTCCAAGGGTGGATTTGACTCTCACCAGCAGGGAGCTTGGCCTGGAGTTGAAGGTGTCTAATAACGGACCTCCCATACCTCAGGATGTCAGGCATAACATCTTCGCTTCGGGGTATACCACCAAAGATGCGGATAGGCATAGCGGGCTGGGATTGTATATCATCAAGCAGATCATAGACCGTCATAACGGCTGTTTAGAATTGAGGGAGCCTGAAAATTATCCGGGTGTGGAATTTTACGTGTACATACCATGGAATGATTAAGCATGCTTCAGCAGATAATGTGGTTTTTTTTTGCAAAAATTGGTGTAGGATGGACCTAAAAATGTCTGTTTTCTCTGTTACCACATCGTCAGACAAAAGCTGCGATCTCCAGGAAAATCCGGTAATTGCAACTGCTTGGCGCCAATTTTTTGCACAAAAAATTGTGGTTCAAACTGCAATTCATACGGCTTGAGACGAGATTCCTACGGCTTGTGCATATACTGTGGCAAATTTGCGGGATAGGTGGTAAGATACAATCAGAGTGACAAAGATTTATGAAACCTTGGTTCACCAGCGGGGACAAGCGTTTGCGTCAAAAAAGGTTTTAACCCTTGCCAAAAAGAATTTCTGACCTATGATGTTCAAATTTTCCTGGAAAGTATTGTTATAAGTATTTTTAAAATGTAAGCTCTTCTGCGGTACCGTAGGAGAAAAGTCAGACATCAGACATATCAGACATAAATACAAGCAAATCAGGAATGTCAAATTATTATGCTGCTGTAGGAAGCGGTCATAATGGGATTTTCACCGCAAGCATCAATACAATGTCAATAAATCAATATATGAAAAGGGAATGGAGGTGTATGCCATGGTCCGTATAAGATCACCGGATGAATTCTAGAAAGGCCGAAAACCAAGGAAGGCTCTCATATATCCAAATATACCTCGACCCCTCTAAGTCTTCGGTTAAAAGGATATTTAAAAGAGCCCGAACAATATTATACATCGTTGTATGGCTTGATGCAACAGGGTGCTACAGTATTTCCATTAACTCAATTTTGAGAATTAAAAGGAAGGTGAATTTCTGTGAGCAAAATAAAGTTGATAAGAACTATAATTTTATTAATAACTATAGCGCTAACAGCAATGATAGTGCCACCGGAGTGTTTTGACTATGAAATTTCAGACCGTCGTGTCAACGAATATGTTGTTCTGTTCATCTTCTTCATTGCATGTTTTCATCCCGATTCAATTTGTAAGCGGCGTAAGAACGGCTCCAGGGACTATTTGAGGAGAGGTCTGGGTCAGATGCCGCGTCTCCACAGCCCCAAATATGATCATTTGTACGGCTGCCGGCATACCAGGACATTGTCTCGTTTCCCCAAACTCCTTCTTAAGCTGTTAGGCCATATAGTATCCAGGCTTCCATGACGGTTGAAGCCGCACCGACCGGCAGCTTGCAGACAATTTGTAGGGTATGAATTATTAACAAAATTATGCGTAAATGTAATAACCGGTTTGAGCCTCATCTTTAGGAAAAGGCAAAGGACTGCAGAAAAATCAAATTTGATCGAAAATGGGCCGACAAAGGTTAAAGGGAGCTCGATTGAGCCCCTTTTTTATTCCTTTACACTTTCGAAATGTTTTTTTCTGTACGAAAAAATGGCGATTCAAGCAACAATTTTTACAAGTCGCGGCGTGATTTCTACAGGTCGCGCATATGCCATGGGAAATATGTGGATCATGTGATAAGATAAAACTCGGGTGAGGAAAGATGCGAGAAGTCTCAGTTCATAAAATGGGACAGGCAGTCGGAGCATATGTGGCCAAAAAGGTTTCCAAAGCTGAACAGGCAGCATTGCTGGCTTATGGCGCTGAAATTTTGATAGGAAGCGCCATCAAATTAAGCGTCCTTTTTTCCCTGACGGCTGTCTTGGGCGTCCTCCCTGAAGTGGCGGTTTTGCTTTTAGTGACCGGCCTGCTTCGCACCTTATCCGGAGGAGCGCATTGTTCGGCATATTATCGGTGCCTTGTAACAAGCGTGTTTATACTAACCGCCTTAGGTTACATGATAAAAACTGTCCAACCTTTCACCGGCTCATTGCCGCCCGTTGTTTTATGTGGAATTACGCTGATCTCCATTTATTTGTACTGGCGTTATGCTCCCCAGGCTCCGATTAATAAGCCCTTTAAAAGCAAAAAGATGGAATTGGCTTTCCGTTGGTATACCTTGATCGCAGTTGTGATGTTATCAATCCTCTCAATTACTCTGGGAACAGACAACCCAGTCAGTTGGACGATGGTGTTTGCTCTATTGTGGCAGGCTTTTACCTTAACGCCGGCGGGACATAGGCTCATCGGTTCGCTGGATATTTTACTCACTCTCAAACAGAAAGGAGGCGAGGCAAAGTGTTGAAGTTTATAAGCAAACCAGTGTGTCAAGGGCTGGCGGCAATGCTGGCGCTGATTGCTGTGATGAATATTGGGACAACAAGCATGTTTTTGTTTTACCAACCGGAACCCCCTAAGAAATCTTGAAGGTATAGTGACAAAGCTTAGGCGAGAACGGACATCTATATGCTTTACAAATGAATATGTGGACCTGTTCCTATGTCTCATATAGGATGGAAAGCGTTTTATAAAGCATGCCATATGTGTGAAGAATATTTCCTGTAACTTTTCAAAACCCCCGGGGGTAAGTGTCACGGCATAACCGGCGAGGACTCCGACATGCAAGGAATTTAACCCCTTCCCCTCGATAGTAAAGTCGAGCAAGAATTTTAAATGATTGATTGAGGCTGAAATATCATAGTCAGCGTTAGTGACAAATTTGTCAAAAGGCAGGAACGCAAAAGCCATAGGGTCTAGGACGCTTACAAAGCTATGGTCGCCGGGTTGCCGTGGTAAATGACGAACAAGAACCCACCATCTTTTAGATGGTGGGTTCTTCGTGCCTGGGGCATGGGTGCGGCTTTGGAGGAGAAAACCGCAATAATAATATTTTTTAGGAAACAGCAAAGGATAGAAAAAGAAGCAATAAAAAAACCGGAAGTTTAAAAGCCGAGAATTGGTATCGACAGCAAAATTTATGAAATTATTTGGTGACATATTGGCCAATAGGTGTTATTATAAAAACAGATACATTATATAAACATCTTTGGAGGAGATGCTATGAAATTTTCTTTTTCTACTCTGGGTTGTCCAGGCTGGTCATGGGATGACATGTTAGTAACCGCAAAGGATCTGGGGTTTGACGGTATTGAGGTTCGGGGAATTGGGAACGAATTATACGTCCCCAATGCCAAACCCTTTATAAATACAAACATAGAAAAAACCAAAGAAAGGTTGAATAAACTGAAGCTGGACATTCCTTGCCTTACCTCTTCATGCTATTTGTTTGATAAATCAAAAATTGACTCCCATTTAAAAGAGGGGCGTGAGTATATAGACCTTGCCCAAAAGCTGGGGACACCTTTTGTCAGGGTGCTGGGTGATGCGAATCCGAGGCCTGGTGAAGGAGTGGACGTGAATTTTGTGGCGGAAAACCTTTCCATCCTTACAGGGTGTGCTGATGGGAAAAATGTAAAAGTGCTTATAGAGACCAACGGCGTGTTCGCAAATTCAGATGTTCTTCTCAATTTGATCAAAAAAGTTGACAGCCCCAATTTGGGAGTTTTGTGGGATGTGCATCATCCTTTCAGGTTCATGAATGAGCCCGTCGAAAAAACTTATAAGACCTTGAAGGATTATATAAATTTTGTGCATGTTAAAGACTCTGTTGCCGTAGAAGGAAAAGTCGAGTACAAGATGATGGGATGCGGCGATGTGCCTGTGAGAGATGCCCTGTCTTTGTTAAAAGACGGTGGCTACAGCGGCTATGTTTCCCTTGAGTGGGTCAAGCGCTGGTGCATGGATCTCGAAGAGCCGGGGGTAGTTTTCTCTCATTTTATCAATTACGTTAGAAATTTAATTCAATAAAAAGCTGGACAGCAACCATAAAAGAGGTTCTACAATAAATGTTGGGGTGCCGAAGCGTAATAGTTTCGGTGCTCCAGCATTTTTTGTAAATAAAGAGAGCATGGAGTTGAAATCTCAAGTAAAATGGAGTTACCACACCAACTATTTGAAAGGAGATTCAACCATGCTCTACAAAGATTATACGAAAGAATTAATTGGATTTAAAGATGCAACTGTTACCTTAGTTGAGAGAAAGGACAATCACTTGTACATTCATATGATGATGA
>Ga0134101_1000157_pt1 | contig 87414 bp, 76 predicted proteins | sample 12_3_2metaG_FD_94446 | JGI IMG/M metagenome (GOLD analysis project Ga0134101, IMG submission 94446) | Switchgrass degrading microbial communities from high solid loading bioreactors in New Hampshire, USA - 12_48_3.3_201_A2 metaG | ecosystem: Engineered > Bioreactor > Semi-continuous > Anaerobic...
AGTAGTAGTGCCTAGGTCAAAAGCCATTCCTAAAAAAGACTTATCAGAAGGAAGTTTATTAATATACCGGATTTTTTCTTCATCACTTATGACTTCAAACTGTGTCTCTCTTTCTTCCCCGAGCTGAGAGAGATGAGAGAGAGAAGCTAAAGACCACTTTTTACCTTCTCCTTGTACTTGAGAAGCCAGAATTTCTTGCAGAGAAGACACTCCATCTACAGGTGGTTTTACTACATTTACTTCTATTTGCTGAATAGGCAGTTCTTCTCGTTGAGCCTCTTGGGTTTTTACCATCACTTCTACTTGAGAGGTAAGAGAAGGAGAAACATCTACTTCTATTTCTCCATACACCTCTACCTGACAAGCCAAACGGAAGCCCTCTTTGATTTTTTCTTTGAGATGTTTTTCCTCTAAAGAATTAGGAGAAGATATTTCCTCTCCTTTAATTTTCACCACACATTTTCCACAAGACCCCATGCCTCCACAGTAGGAATTTATTTCCATTCCCTCTCGCTGCAAGGCTTCCAGCAGATTTTCTCCTCTTTTTACTTCCCAAACTCGATTCAGAAAGGGAACTTTTATGAATGGCATTTTGGTATTTATCTATCCTCTTTCTTCTTAAAACCTTTCCAAAACTTTCAAGAATATCTTTTTCTTTACTATCAAGTTAGTTTATCATTTTTGTCAAGAAGAGCCTACCAAAGACTACAGGGATAATGAATTTCCCTATCGCCCCTTTTTTGCCATTTCTGAATTCTTTTATCAGAAATCTAAACTATTATTGATCATCTCCAGAAAGACAGAGCGACCTATGGTGTAGAAAACAAAGAGGAATACTCTTCTTTATAATCCCCCGAAGAAAACGAAAGATAAACTATCATGAGACCCATAAAGGTAAGACATACTCTGAGTATAGAGGTAAGATGATAAGTTTCACTGAGAATAACCTCTATGAGGAGGAAGAAGTATGAAATCAAAAAGATGAACCGCAGAAGAAAAAGCGGCCATAGTGTTAGAAGGTCTCAAGATGCAAAAGGAGGGGCAGAAATCTGTAGAGAACAAGAGATAACTCAGGCTTTGTACTACAAATGGCGGGATAAGTTCGCAGATGTGGAACCAGAGCTTTTACTAATAGTAACTCTGATGAAGCCAGATACCAGGCAGAAATAGAGAAATTACAAAAAATAATTGGTAAACAAGCAATCCAAATTGAGATATTAAAAAAACGGAAGAGATCTAAGGAGAAAGTAGAAGCAGTGGAAAGGCTGAGAAAGGAAGGGTATCCTTTAGGACATGATAATCCCAAATTTATTTATAATCGTTGGACTCAGGGGTTTTAGAGAGAAGAAGGAGATCGCAAAAATGGCTCTACAAATTTTCTGGTGGCCCAACGGGGAATTGAACCCCGGCTTGCGGATTGAGAGCCCGCCGAACTAACCACTATTCTATTGGGCCACACCTTTATTATATTTCCTCAGAAAGACACTGTCAACGCCTACCCCCTGTTTCCCTTAAAAGCAAACTTCTAGCCCGATAGCCTATATATCTCTACTAAATAACTACCTTAAGCCATCCTCCGTCTACATAGTAAGTAGAACCTACACAGTAACTGGCACAATCAGAAGCTAAGAAAACAAAAAAGTTAGCCAGCTCTTCCGGGGTAGCAAATCGACCAATAGGAGCATTATCTTTAGCTATCTTATCCAGATATTCTTCAGGGGTCATACCTTTTTCTTTACTCACAATACCTGCTGTTTTATCCCAGTCAGGGGTGCGAATGAGACCAGGGTTGATGGAATTTACTCTGATGTTATCTTTAATCACTTCATTGGCTAAACACTTAGAGAACATAGCCAGAGCAGCTTTAGTCACATTATAGATGGGCTCATAATCTAAAGGTTGACGAGCACAAATAGAAGCATTATTTATTATTACTCCTCCCCCTCGCTTTCTCATAAAAGGAATTAAAGCTCGAGACATCCTTACTGCTGCCATAACATGTAAGTCCCAGTAGAATTGCCATTTTTCATCTGGTGCGTCCATAATCTTCTCTGCACTTCCTGTTCCAGCATTGTTAACTAAAATATCTACTCCTTCAAATTCTTTTTCTATCTCTTTTATAAAGTTATTGATATCTTCTACTTTAGATACATCAGCTTTTACTCCCATAGCTCTAATCCCATATCTATTTTGGAGAGTATGAGCGGCCTCTTTTACTCTTTCTTCCCCTCGAGCACAGAGAGCTAAATGCACTCCCTCTTGAGCAAAAGCTTGGGCTACAGCATATCCAATTCCTACACTACCTCCGGTTATTACTGCTATTTTATTTTTAAGACCTAAATCCAAGAATAAAACCTCCTTTAGTTTCCAATTATTTTACTACTTTTATTTTAGTCCGATCTAAAGTTAAAATAACTGCTACCATGGTAATGATACCGGTTATTATCATCTGATAATATACATCTATCCCCACTACGTACAAACCATTACCCACCAAAGTAATGATTAAAGTCCCAAGTAAGGTGTTAAACATACCCCCTACTCCACCAGTCAAAGCAGTACCCCCTACTACTACTGCAGCAATTACCTGAAGTTGATAAGGTGTTCCAATAGTGGGGTCTCCACTCAACATTCGAGAAACTAAAACTATAGAGGCTAAAGCTGCCGAAAGCCCAGACAGAGCAAAACAGAAAATTTTAGTCCGGTCTACTTTAATTCCACTTAGCCAAGTAGCTCTTTCTGAATTTCCAATAGCTGTTACATACTTACCAAAAGGAGTAGAGTTTTGAATCAAAAAAAATATACCGAAAAGAACAAAGGCCAATAAATGTGAACCCTTAATTGGTCCTAACTCAAAAGTTAAAGAATTAAGAAGATATAAAACTTGAGGACGTAGCCCAATGGGACGACCACCAGAAATTATTAAGGCTAAGCTAGCAAATACCCCCGAAGCTCCAAAAGTTCCAATAAAGGAAGGAATTTTAAGCTTGGTAAAAATTAAACCGTTAGCCATTCCCAAAAGGAAACCCAAACCAATGGTAATAAAGTACGCCCAAAAACCCAAAGAATTAAGAGTCAAAACAAAAACAACGGTAAAAAGAGAGAGCATCCCTCCTATAGACAAATCGATACTGCCAATCATAATCACAAAAGTTAAACCGATAGCTGCTATAAAATAAGTAGCAGCGTAATCCAAAAGAGTTCCAATATTATAGGTAGAGAGGAAAGCTTGAGGACTAGAAAAAGCCAAAACAGCAAAAAGAACAGCAACTACACTTAAAGCCAACAATTTCCCTTTATTCACTTTCGTCCTCCTTATAAATTTATCCTGTAAACGACAATAATGGGGACGCTGCCCCCCTTATAACCCCCCCCAAAAAAGACAAAAAACAAAGAAAAGAACAAAGACTAACTGAGGAAGAAAAACATTCCTCAGTGGGACGCTGCCCCCTTTATAACCCCGAACTATAAAGGGGAGTGCCCCTTTATAATCCCCCAAAAACAAAAAACATAAAAAACAAAAACTACTGAGGAAGGAAAAGCGCCTTCCTCAGTACAAGGGGAAAAGAATTCTCCCTTGTAAACCCCTTTCTTTTTGCCAGTGCAATAACTCTCTGTCTGTCCTTTCTGAATGGTTCTATCATCCCCTTGCCTGTTATTCCTGAATGTTTTTATCAGGAATCCGAACTATAAGGTGGCGTTGCCTCCTATAACCCCCAAAAGGCAAAAACTAAAAACTGAAAGGATAGACCACTATTGTTTCTCTAATATTTATTATATTGAATTCCATTTTCATCCTCATCTGATGCCCCGAAGGGGCATGAGGGTCTATCCTGAAAATAACTCAAACTACATATTGTATTAAATCAGAAGGAGCAGGTTTAGATTCGGTGGCATCCAACATCCCGCTTATTTTCCCGTCCTTCATGACTATAATCCGGTTGGCCAAACCGATATCTTCTTCAAAACTGTCTCCCATAATAATCATAGCCATTCCATTCTCCGCCATTTCTCTAATGAGAGCATAAATTTCATGTTTTGCTCCTACATCTACTCCTCGAGTAGGGTGAGACATAATGAGAACTTTAACTTGAGAAAGCAGCCACTTAGCTATTACTACTTTCTGTTGATTGCCTCCACTTAAGTTAAGACACAAAACCGAGGGAGAAGGAGCTTTAATCTGTAACTTATTCATCATTTCCTGGGAAAGACGAAATTGTTCTTCTCGCCTCACTAAAAAACCTCGAACTAAACGATGGATAATGGGTAAAGTAATATTTTCAAATACGGGAAGATGTAAAATCAACCCCTCATTGCGTCGGTCTTCTGAGATATATCCAATACCTAACGCAAAAGCTTGAGTAGGAGAATTAATATTTACCCTTTTTCCATCTATCCAAATTTCTCCAGAATCGAGTTTAGTTTCACCATATAGGGCTCGGCAAAGCTCTTCCTTCCCTGAACCTACTGTTCCGCACAAGCTCAGTATCTCGCCCTGGTGTAATCTAAAAGAAATGTCATAAAAAGCACCTTTTTTAGTACAGTTTCGCAGCTCCAAAACAACCTTTTCTGCTGGTTTTCTTTGTCTTGATGCTAAATAATACTCCTCATGCAATTCCCGCCCTACCATCCTAGATCGTAAAAGCTCTTCAGAAACTTCCTCATGAGAGAAACACCCAGCATTTTGACCATCTTTTAGAACATAAACCCGGTCACAAAGTTCAACTACCTCTTTCAACCGATGAGAAATATAAACGAAGGAAACTTTTTTCTTTAATTCCTTTAGCTTATTAAACAACCTTTCAATCTCTTCTTCTTCCAAAACAGTAGTGGGTTCATCCAGAATAATAATGGGATAAGTAACTTGGGCCTGACGAGCTAACCAGATATTTCGGGCAATTTCTACCATTTGCCGCTCCATAAAATTTAGTTCATGGACATAAACCTGAGGGAATAATTCTAATCCTACTTCCTCAAGAATTTTCGCTGCTTCCTGCATCATTAGTTTTTGGTCTAAAGTTCCCCTATGAACAAAAAATTTCTCTCGCCCTAAGAAAAGATTCTCATAAACTCGCATATTGGGTAACACTGCTTGCTCTTGAAAAACCATTCCAACCCCCAAAGCTCGAGCATCATTAGGATGTTTAATCTCCACTTTTTGCCCGCGAAGAAAGATTTCTCCTTTATCAGCTCTATAAACTCCGGCCAGGATTTTCATCAAAGTACTTTTCCCCGCTCCGTTTTCTCCCACTAAACCAACAATTTCATTAGGAAAAACTTCTATGCTTACTTTCTCCAGAGCTCGAACTCCAGGGAAAGTTTTAGAAATATTTTCCATTTTCAAGACTGGCTCCATAAACTTGAACCCCCTAATACTTATCTTACTAAAAACTCCAAAATCATTTCATTATTTTTATTTTTTTCCTATCGATAGTCAAAGCAACTGTAGCAATCAATATCACTCCAATAATCCCCTGTTGAACATACGGGCTTACCCCCATCAAGACCATTCCATTACGCAAAACAGTTAGAATGAAGGCTCCAATAATAGCTCGAGGAACATTACCTACTCCACCAGTAATGGCAATACCTCCCAGAACGCAAGCACCAATAGAATCAAAAGTAAAACCCAAAGGAGCAGTAATATCTCCTGAACCCAATCGTGCTGTAAGCAAAGCCCCAACTATCCCATAAAGAATTCCTCCAATTAAAAAAGCTTCGGTTTTAATTTTAGAAGTAGGTATTCCCAGGTCTTGAACAATAGTCTCATCTCCTCCTAAAGCCAATACATACCGACCAAAAGCCGTCTTCTCACTAATAAACCAGATTATAAAGAATAAACCGAGAGCCAAAATAAAGGGAAAAGGTAAAAACCCAATCTTACCTAAACTTAATAGACGAAAGTTCCAGTCGGTAATTACTACCGGGTTGCCTCGGGTAATTAAAACTCCAAGACCAGTAGTAATGTAGCCAATACCCAAAGTAACCATAAAAGAAGGAATTTTAAACCGAGAAAGGATAAAACCATTTAAAAAACCAAAGCCAGCTCCTACTAACCCACAAATAACCAAAGCCAAAAAACCAAAATCATTAGAGTTAGAGAAGTTTTTCACCAATAAACTTGCTACTACGCTACATAAACCTACCACTCCCTCTACCGAGAGATCGATACTCCCCATCATAAGAATAAAAGCTAGAGAAAGTGAAGTTATAACAAGTAAAGAAGCCAAATCCAGGATATTAAACAGATTAGAAAGAGTGAAAAAACGAGGATTTAAGAAACTAAAAAAAACAACTAAAACGATCAAAGCTATTAAAGAAGGATTTGCTCCTATTTTACTCAACCAAGTTTTTTCACTATCAGATAAAACAGCCGCTTTGGTTTCCACGTCTCTTTTATTCCCCCTTAATAAATTTAGCCCGGAGAAGCTTCTCCGGGCTAAATCAAATTATAAAGTTATTACTATTCTCTTATACCTCGTACCCATTTTCCCCAATAGTTATTCCAATCGTACTCTGGAGTACCTTCCACATAATTTTCAATATACCAATCGATGTTTTCTTGAGTAATCAAAATAGTTTCGGCAATCCACTCTCTTTTGTTTTCTGGTAGCTCTTCGATTTTAATCTTACCCTGCTTAACTGCCAAAGGAATAGATAATCCCATTCCTCCCTGCCAGAAAGCATCAGACGCCACAGTGGCTACTGCCTCTCCGTTTTTAATAGCAGTTATCATCTCTGGAATAGCATCAACTCCGGATACCGGCACTTTACCTATCAATTCCCGCGCACGCAAAGCCTCTAAAGCTCCGATAGCCATAGAATCATTAGCACACCATATCGCCTTTATATCGGGGTTAGCTACTAAAGCATTAGAAACTTGATTATAGGCTTTTGTTTTTTCCCAATCAGCTGCCTGCCAACCCACTAACTCAATTTCTGGATATTCAGCTAATGCTTTTTGAAATCCTTCCCAGCGCTCAATTGAGGAACTATTCCCCAGCAGCCCCTGCAAGGCAAAAACTTTTCCTGAACCACCAATACTATCAAAAAGAACTTTAGCAGTGTTGTATCCAGAGGCTCTGTTATCAAAGGTTATATGACACACCCAATATTTGTAATCAGTAACTTTGACCTCATCAGGCTTATTCCACCAAGTTACAAAGTAAACTCCACTTTTTTCCAGCTCATTCGCAATAGCCTGAGTATCAGTAGACTGGTTGGGGTCGATAGAAAAAACTACATTACCCTGAGAACGCGCCACCAGAGCTTTTATGTCATTCAACTGCTTCTCACTAGACCCTTCACAAGTTTGGATTACGTTATACTCTTCCCAACCCAGAGATTTAGCAAAAGCAGTAGCCCCCTCTGCCCATACAGCATGATAAGGATTAGATAGACTTCTGATAGCTGTACCTAAATAAACCGGCTCTTCTTGAGCAAAAGCACTAAAACCAACAATAATCATTCCTAAAACAATTACTAAACCAAGCAACTTTTTCATAAAGTGAACTACCTCCCTTCTTCTCACACATAAAATTAATTAATTAAATAACACATATTTATAAAATAAGTCAACTGTAGTAGCTCTATTAAGATTACCACCTCCCCTGATTAGAGAAACACATTAAATGGTAATTACCGCTGAAAGCAGTTTAGCACCACCTTCTAGGGAAGTCAATGTAGCGAGAGGCTATAATGTAGTTATTCTGTGATAATGTCACTCGGACAGGCGCCTATCTAGCCCGCAGTGCTATATAACAGTGAAAATCTGGGTGTCTATCCTGTAAACGGCAATAAGGGGGTAAACCCCCTTATAACCCCCAAAAAGCAAAGGCAAAAAGATTTAAAAAATACAAGACAAATACCACTGAGGAAGAAAAATCACTTTCCTCAGTGGGGCTTCGCCCCCCTTATAACCCCCAAAAAGCAAAGGCAAAAGATAAAGGGCGAAGACTTAAAAAAAAATGAAAAACTGAAAGGATAGACCACTATTGTTTCTCTAAGATTTATTATATTGAACTCCGTTTTCATCCTCATCTGGTGCTGCGAAGCAGCATGGGGGTCTATCCTCAAAAAGAAAGAGATAAATTTTTTACATAGTACGTTATTGCAGTAAAACAAAGCTACGCCTACAAATTATATCCGCTCTCATCCAGCCTCTTTATCGCATCAAAGACAAGTTTTTTGAATTTAGGTAAGTCAAGCCCCAAGGCTACTTCGGCGTTAGGCTTTTTGCCGGTGACACCATAGAGGTCAACGACAGTAGCGCCTCTTGTGAACTCCCCTCTGGTCTCAATGTCTACGTGCAAGAATTTTGTATCCACAACGGCTGGCCCAATCACCGCAGCTACAGCAAGCGGGTCATGGAGATGAGCACCTCTAACACCAGAGAATTTTTCTAATTGCCGGGCATAAAAAGTCAGTAACCGAGCAGCAATTGTAGAGACTTTCCCACCCATCCGGGAAAGAGTTTCTATGTCTTCTAAAGAAAACAACGCTTTGTTTGTAGCATCCAATCCGACCATGGTTATCGGTATGCCTGATTCAAACACAATTTTTGCTGCTTCAGGGTCGACATAGATGTTAAACTCAGCAGCCGGAGTTATGTTAGATTCTAATGCTCCACCTCCCATAAGCACAATTTTCTTTATCTTTTCCTTAATCCCAGGAGACAGAAGGAGCGCACCAGCAATATTGGTCAGCGGTCCAGTGGGAATCAGATATACCGGTTCATCAGCGCTGAGGAGTGTCTCTATGATGAAATTAACTGCGTGGACATCACAGGCTTTAATTGACGGCGCAGGGAGATCAGCGCCATCAAGACCAGTTTCGCCATGGATTTCCGGAGCAGTTACAAGCTCTTGAAACAGCGGTTTGTCAAACCCTCTTGCCACCGGGAGGTTTTTCCCGATCAAAGTCAATATTTTCAGAGCATTGATGAAGGTTTTCTCCCCGGTTTGGTTACCGGCTACAGTAGTAATTCCCAAAACCTCAAGTTCTGAGGAAGCACAGGCAAGCATGATGGCAATCGCATCATCGTGCCCCGGGTCACAATCAAGGATTATTTTTTTCATAGCATCTCCTCTATCGACTATTATATTATCTTACAAGATCTATCGTAACCATGAAACTATAAGGGGGCTTTGCCCCTTTATAATCCCCCAAAAAAACTAAAAAACAAATATTACTGGGAGGGGAAAAACGTCTCTCCCAGCGGAAAAAGACCCTCTATCACCCCCAGAAAAAAACGACAAATATGAAAGACAAAAACTACTGAGGAAGGAAAAATATCTTCCTCAGTAGGGGCAAAACCCCCTTATAACCCTCATTAAAAGACAAAAAGATAAAAACTATTGAGGGAGAAAGCATCCCTCAATACCTATAGTGTAAAGGTCAAAAACAAAATAAATAAGAAAATTTTTAAATAATTACGCTGAGCAAAAACTCCCAGCGTTGAGGAAACAAAAGCACTTTCCTCAGCAGATTCCTGATAGAACCATTCAGGAATGACAGGAAAGAACTATAAGGGGAATTTATCCCCCCTTATCAACCCCTCTGAAAAGATGAAAACGTAAAGACAAAAGAAAAAGATCAAAAATAATACGGAGGGAAAAGACCTCCGTGTTCGTCACCCCTGAATGCTTCTATCGCTCCCTTTGTCCGTCACCCCGGCAATCTTTAAGCCGGGGTCTAAATTATTTAAGGACAAGAATATCTAGATGCCTGATAAAAGCGCTCAGGCATGACAAATGAGGTAGATTCCCGATTGAAGCACTCGGGAATGACGGAAATGGAAGTCTCTCGACTCTTTTTTCACTTCCCTCTCCCTTACCCACCCTGCCAAATCATTGATTTGGCAGGGAACCCGGGCACTACCTCCCGCAAGGGGCGGGAGAAGAAAAATCAAGGAGACCACCCATATTCTTTCTCTCTCTCGAAAGGGTGAGGATGTCTTTGCGATACATTAAAAAATACTTTTAATGGACTTCGGTTGCCATTCTGCCTCGAACTATTATCTCTTCTAATTCTTTTCTAGAAATTTGTTCTTTAGGAAAATCGCCAATTTTCTCCCCCCGGTCTAAAATTACGAACCGGTCAGCAATCGGGTATACGTGAAGGGTAAGATGGGATATAAGAATAACAGAACGCCCTAATTTTTTGACCCCCTCGATATATTTAAGAACTTTTTCTGTCTCTTTTAAGGAAAGCGCAGCCGTAGGCTCATCCAGAACCAGAAGTTCACCGCCAAAGTGGATAGCTCTACCAATCGCCACCGCTTGCCTCTGGCCACCAGAGAGAGTACCTATTGGCCTATCCACCGAATCTAACTCTATACCTAATTGGCGCAATGTTTCCTGTGTTATACGCCGCATTTCTTTCTTATGTAACAGTTCGGTAAAAAAGAATTTTCTAACCAGTTCACGTCCCAGAAAGAAATTCTCCCATACCACCATTTCATCTATAGTTGCTCCACTTTGATGTACAGGTTCAATCCCCAGAGCATGGGCATCAGCAGGTGAGGAGAGTTTTACTTTTTGACCCCGGTAATAAATCTCGCCTCTATCCGGTTGGTATACCCCGGTGAGAATCTTCACCAAAGTGCTCTTTCCGGCTCCATTGTCACCTACCAATCCTACAACTTCATTCTCATAAACTGTAAAATCTACTCCTCGCAAGGCTTGAACATTTCCGAAAGATTTATAGATGTCTTTCATTTCCACATGCGGGGTCTTTTCTCTCACCATCTTTTTTTCTCCGCTATCCCCGACGATAGGGCATGCCTATTTCCTTAGAGAGTCGCTGCCTTCCAGGAAAAACAGTAAGCACTGCTAATACAGCTAGATAAGGTAACATTAAGAAAAGATAACTTCCACCCTTCAACATCAAAGGCGCAGCCCAGGGAATATTTTGTAACCAAAGTCCTAAAGCGCTGAGCAAGCCAAAAAGATAACCTGCTTCCAGGGTCAGAATAGGGTCTAATCCTCCAAACACCACACAAGCTAAAGCTATAAAACCTCGTCCCTGAATAAGAGTAGAAGCAGATAAGCCTAACCAATCGAGGGACATATAAGCCCCACCCAGACCAGCCAGCACTCCACCAATAACACAAGCTACAGTGCGAAGCCTGTAAACATTTATTCCAGAAACATCTGTAACAAAAGGATTATATCCGGCAGCTTTTAGTCGGAGACCAAAACGGGTATTTTCTAAAACAAAATGTATTAACCCGGTTATCCCTAAAGCTACAATAATCATCCAGCTCACCGAATAGCCCCGGATGGTAATTTTAGGAATCCGGATTTCATAGTTACTGAGTAAATGAAATCCGGGAGAACCCCACGCTACCAGCAGAAAATAAGCCACAAGGCCCAGAGCAAGCATATTAATCCCTACACCAGCAACTACCTGGTTTCCTGCGCCGTACGTGGCAATGAGAGCAAAGAGATAGGCAACTAATGCACCTACTAACAACCCTCCTAAGAGCCCAATAAACCAGCTTCCACTTAATTCAGCTGCATATACAGCACCAAATGATGCTAAAAGCATTATCCCTTCGATTCCTATATTAAAAAGCCCTCCTCTTTCATTTAAGACTTCACCCACCGCAGCCAGGACAATTGGAACCATAGCATTAAGTCCTAATATAAACAAATGAATAAAATCAGCGATACCCACTGCAAATCCAGCAGCAGTAAGAATTACAGCAATGGCTAAACCTATTACCAGCCGTTCTTTGCCCGGAGCGGCAGTCATCTTGCCTTCCATTAGACTGTAACCTTCCCTCGTCGCCAATGCCCAAACATTTTTGATAGCTCTGGCAAAGCGAGAATTAAAACTATAACGCCAGCTACTACATCAGTTATCTCCGGTGCAACACCTAAGAACATTTGCATATAGCTGCGCGAGCTTAAAATACCCCCAAAGAAAATGGCTGCAAAAATAATCCCTAAGGGATGATTTACACCAATGGCTGCAACACAAATTCCATTAAATCCATAATTGACTAGTGTACCTAACTTCTCGGAAATACTCCACAGCGGGGGAAGTCCAGCAGTTAAAGCATATCCTGCCAGGCCAGCTGCCGCTCCGCCGATACCAAAGGCAAAGACTGTAGCCCGGGAAACATTTATTCCACAATTTCTGGCAGTATCAGGGTTAAAACCAGTAGCACGGATATGTTGTCCTATCTTAGTGTGCCATAAAAGCACATAAGAAACCAGGGCAAAAACGAGGGATAGAAAAAACACAAGAGTCAAATTGCTTCCAGCAACTAAAGGCTGAAATCGAGCAGTGGGAAGAATTTTTAACGACCTCATTGGCCATGCAGGATCTCGGAGAGGCCAGACCACCAGGAAGCTCACCAGAAAATTAGCCACCCAGTTTAACATTATGGTAGACACCACTTCATGAACATTTCTTTTTATTTTCAGATATGCTACCGGAATGGTCCACAAAACTCCAGCGCCCATAGCGAAAGCCATTACCACTAAATGATGCAAAACTATCGGCAACTTGATAAGGGTGCCAGCTGCAATAGCCATAACTGCACCTATCATCAGGGTTCCTTCTGCTCCCACATTGAACACACCAGCTCTTATTCCCACAGCCCAGGTAATAGCTGTGAGCATCAGCGGTGTAGCCATTGCAAGAGCGCTGATAATACCATGTTTAGTAAAGAAAGAGTATTCCAGACCCCGAAATATATACAGGGGATTATAACCACTTGCTCCCAGGACTACCATACCTGCTATCAAGCCTATTAAAATCGCAAAAACAGGACCTTCTGCTATTTTTAAAGTTTGCCAGAAATATCTCAGGTTCATACTGCCACCCTTACCTCAACTTTTCAGTAAATCACCGCCCATTTTATCCAGATAGACAATCGCTCTTAAGGCAAGAAGTATAGTTTGCTCCTCACCCAGCATTGCTTTACCAGCTCCGTTTTTCGTTTGAGTAGCGTAATCTTTAACCCCCACCCAGGGATGGAAAGCCTCATCATATGCTGACACTACAGTAAGTACAGTCCCTGCTTGCAAGTTTCTCATCCTGCCAACAGTTAAAACACAAGCCGATTCCATATCGGCAGCTATTACTCCTTGCTCACTCCAGAATTTAACCAGTTCATTACTCCGAGCGTAAAAAATGTCGTGGCTAAGCCCTATCCCCACATGAAAAGGTATATGCAGGTCCTTCGCAGCCTTGATTAAGGCATATAATACCTGCAAATCAGGCACAGCCGGATAGGAAGGTGAAATATAAGCTTTTGATGTTCCATCTTCTCTTACTACACCAGTGGGTATTACTACATCACCCACTTCAACACCCGGGTTATAAGCACCACAAGAGCCCACCCGGATCACTACTTTTGCCCCTGAATTAGCTAATTCTTCAACCGCAATAGCTGCACTCGGACCACCAATCCCTGATGAAGTAGCTGTAACTGGAATTCCTTCATACTTTCCCGTTATAGTTCTGAACTCTCTATTGTAGGCCACTTCCTGGAAAGAATCCATTTTCTCGCCTATTCGAAGAACTCTACCAGGGTCACCAGGAAGTAAAACATAGGGAGTAATATCACCCTCATCTATCAATAAATGAGCCTGCAATTTACCAGCCACGTTATTACTCCTCCATAATATTTACAGGGAGTCGAGCGCTCGACTCCCTGTAAATCAAATCATCCATATTGAGCTCTTAATTCTTCTATGTGCCACTTTTCAGGGTCGCCAAACGGCCGGGGAATATCAACTGTACCATTGATTATTGCTTCCCGGAGCTCATCAATAGCTTCCCAGACCCAGGAAGGTTGAGCTGCCCTCAACTCTTTCCACTGCTCCAGAATCTTTGTTCGTTCCTCTTCTTTTAGAGAACCTAAGCGTACCATATATTGCATAAACTCATCCAGAGTTTGCTCATCACTCATCCAGGTTCCTTGGTTGGCAAAGTTCATCCACAGAATATTATCTTCGGTTACTCTCTCCTTAAATGTGCCAGCTCGAATAAGTTTAACTGCTTCTACTACTGCCACATCAGCTCTTTTCATCGCACTGGCAATAATATAGGGATTCATCCAATCTTGAGCGATATCAACTCCTATGGCAAAAGGAGGATCAGTAAACGGTATATTTTGTTCCTTATGATGATCATCAATATAGGATAGAACTCCCAGGCCTGTCGACCCTGCTACAGCATAGACGGCCACTGCTCCCTGTCTAATCTGAATCTCCGTAGCTTCACGTCCTTTTGCCGGGTCAGACCAGGTGCCTGTGTAAGTCCAGAGAACTCTTTCTTTTTCAGGAGTATTTATAAACTTACTCTGCGCTGCTAAATCGGGGTGATGTTCTTTAACCCAGTTAACAGCCCAGTTAACGCCCCATTTATATCCCATCTCAAATTCATATAAAACAGGCCCTTCAACACCCAGAACTATACCAACGTGGGGATAGTCATAGTGTACCGCCAGCAATGCAGCCAAAGCTCCCACAAGAGCGCTGGGCTGCTCCTGCTGAAAGAGAATAGAAAGAGTATTAAATTTTCCCGGTTCATCTTCGCCAAATTCTGCCACTACATCTGTCATAATGAAATTCTGGTCTGGAAAGTTATTAGCCACGACTTGCAAAGCATCAAGGAATTCCCAGCCACAAACTATAATCAAGTCATATTCTTTTGACTGAGCAAGTAGAGTTAAATCAGAAAGGACAGTTGTTTCAGTGCTCACCACTTCTGCATATTCCTGTACCAGCCCTGAGTCTTTGGCACGTTCACAGCCTAACCAGTGCACAAAGTTCCACCCCAGATCGCTTTTGCCTGGAGGGGTAACGACCAGAGCAACTTTGATTCCCTCCGCCTGAGTTTGCGCTGATGACACACCTGCAATCAACACAAATGTTAAAAGCAACATTACATATAAAAACTTCTTCACCTCATACACCTCCTTTGTTTAGATTTTAAATGTTTTTAAGAATCTTTCAAGCGCCTGGCAAAATCTTCTGCTTTTCTAAGGTCATGTTCATCAGGCCTGCCCTTATTTATCCCACCGATTAATTTTAACAATCCAAAGCTATCCCATCCCCGACAAGAAAACTCTCCAGCGATTGTAAAACCTTTGGCCATTAATTTTTCCCTTATTAACCTGTGGTTTCTGCTAATATTCTTCTCTCCTGTGCCACTGGTCGAAAAAATAAAGGCTTTTTTGTTTTTTACAGAAAATAGGTTATCAACAACGCTCAACAAATCTTTGTGATGCTTTCCATAGTAAATGCCAGAGCCAAAACCGACTAAATCATATTCTGTAACCGTATTTATATCCAGCTCTTCCGGTTTCACTAATTTTGCCTCCAGGACCTTGGCAATCACTTCAGCAATTTTCTGAGTATTACCATGGTGTATCGACTTACAAATAATTAATGTTTTCATTTTTACCACTTCCTTTCTTTATCTGGTCTTTTTCAGCTCCGGAGTTCATTCTCACCTTCAAACCTTATATCTCCGTTATCGGGCCTCAATCCCGCATATCATGGATATGACAGTAGTTTTGCCAGCGCCACCGGGGCCTAAAAGCCCAAATATTTCGCCTTTCTCAACTCCAAACGACACACCATCTACAGCCTTTATATTATCGTAATACTTTACGACTTCTTCAACCTCTATCATCATCTCATCCCCCGAGCAAGAAACTTTTATTGTTCTTGTTTATCTTTCTTTATACTAACCATACCATTATCAGTACTGATTTTTATCTTCGGTCCACCACCACCTATAGACCCAGTATAAGTATGGCCTTTCTGGTCTAAAAGAAAATCTGACTTCACCCTTCCATTTTCCACAGTAATTTCTAAGTCAGCTACAATCTTTTGAGATAACACTATATTCACCATGCCGTTATCGGTCTCTATAGTATAGCTATCTCCAATCAATTTGCCCAGCAAAACATTTATTGCCCCATTGTCTGACTCAAGTAACAAATTCCCTATACTGGTAGATGCCAATCTTATAGCACCGTTATCGTTATTTATTTTAATGTCGCCGCTGACATCGGTTAATTCTATAGCAACATTATTAACATCTATACTGATATCACCAGCTACATTCTGTATCTTTACTGCTCCATTATTGCTATCAATCACTATCTCCGTCTCAACCGGTATCTTTATATCTAATGTCATAAGACATTTGGGAATATTTATGCCCGCATTAGACTTCTTGCCTGTGCTGACACTAATGCACACGTCATCATCTTGCTGTTCAAAATCGAGAGACATCTCATCCATTACTCTCTGTGTCTCATCTGGGGTGATATTTTTACCAAAGACTTGCTTGGCATAATTCACCTGAATCTCGGAAACCTGAGAACCTTCTATATTTAGCTTAATATTATCAGCATTGATGCTCAATACCCCATTTTCATCAACATCGAACACTTCATAGCCTTTCTCCTCATATGCCGGCGTACCAATATTGAACTTAAAATCCCTGCCTATAATACTGGACCATCCGCTTAAATTTCGTACATACACACAACCGGGCAAGAAAAGCCCACCAAACACCAGCGCTAGTACTATTACAAATACCTTTTTCATATTATTCATCTCCTTATACCTCCACAACGTTTTCAAGTAACCACGAAGCCATAAAAAATAGACCTACGAAACCAGCTGTCCATATCAATAACGCTAATATATCAACACCTACAACAGTACCACTTATAAACGATACTAAATCGGCACTTATTACACCATTGCTATTTAAAGCATTTTCTATTTTTTGCCATGCCAGAATGTCACCTAATGACATCTCTACGTGCATCCACGCAGGTGATATCTCCATCACCTTGTTGGAAAGATAGAAAAGTGCTCCTATAGACCCGATAAACGAAATAGCTCCTGCCCAGAACTTAAATCTCTTAACTGTAGAGCCTACAGTATACGATGATAAAGCTAACACCCCGGTAGCTGCAAGTACGTAAAGCATGGGCAGTATCATAATTCCATATATCCTCCATGCCGCTATCGCCATAGCACTATAGAGTGCATTATTTATTGTATCTATTCCTCTGACCTCTCCAAGCAGTATGACGATTGTATAGGCGCCTAAAAGCAGTATATACGTGCCAAACTCGGTAATAAACCAGACCAGCTTAGCACCCAATATATCGCGCCCTCTTACCGGTAGCGAAAGCATAAGATAGTGGTTATTATGCTCCCATTCATCTCCCATACAATCGAAGCAACTAACGAACGCCGCTATACTGAAGCCAAATATAGTCACTATTAATACAAACGTGGGTATACCCGGGGTCCAGTATCCTATGCGTGAGTAAAGAAGTAGCATCATTGTTGTCATTATTATGAGAGTAATAGTAAAGGATTTACGGTCTTTTATAAACTCCTTTTTATACAACTTTATAAAGTTCATTAGGCAAATACCTCCTTGAATATGTCCTCCACAGACCCATTGTATTTTTCCCGCAATTCATCAGCACTCCCGTATAACGCTATCTGACCACTTTTTAGAAAAAGTACTTTGTCAAATAGCGATTCTATATCTCTCACTAAGTGTGTGGCTATTATCATAGCGCTATGCTCCCAGCGATATTCAGTGGCTATAGCATACACAATTTTATCCCGCGATGTCGGGTCTATACCACCTAAAGGCTCGTCCAAAAGAATGAGCTCAGCATTTCTGGACATAGTTAGTACAAGCTTGAGCCGCTCGCTCATTCCTCTGGACAAATGCCCCACCTTCATATCCATTTCTATATTCATCAACTCTATAAGCCTTCTGGCTTTATCATGGTCGAAATCCTCATAAAAACTCGATACATAATCTATGGCCTGTCGCACGGTCATCCATCTATATATATGGTCGACGTCCGGCAACATTGCCGTATGAGCTTTGGACAGCGGTCCTGGTTTTTGGCCATTTATAAGTATTCTGCCATCGGTGGGACGAGCCAGACCGGCAATTAACTTTAACATGGTAGTTTTACCGCTGCCATTGGGTCCGAGCAACCCTAACACTTCCCCTTCATCTACCCTCAGGTCTATACCATTTAACGCCCATATAGAACCATAGCGTTTTTTAAGACCCTCTAATTCCAGTATGCTATTCATGTATTATCTCCTTTCTTTCCCATCTGGCCCTGTAGTATGGCCATTTTCCAGGTATGTCTCCACGTAGTGCTTAATCTGTTCCTTTGCAAAACCCAGACTAAACATACCGTCTACAAATTGCTGCGCCAGACGAGATGCCAGTTCTTTCCTGACAGCATCGATTTTATCCTTATCCTTGCTGACAAAAGTTCCCATTCCCCTTTGCGTAAAGACCATCTCCTCTCTCTCCAGCTCTTGATATGCTCGCTGGACGGTATTAGGATTAACCCTCAATTCTATAGCCATATCTCTCACCGAGGGAAGTTTTTCGCCCCTGCTCAACTGCCCAGCGCATATACGTTGCTTTATCATATCCATTATCTGAATGTATATCGGTGTGCTTTCATCAAACACAGAACGTGCTGTCACAATATGTATCACCCCCATTTTAAAAATTTCTGCGACATATTGTATTAGTGTACTAATCTGAGAGTACACTTATATTATAATAATGTCAATAGCAAAATTTCGGTTTTTTTTCAAATAATTATAAAAATTTATAGCTCACCGTAAAATCAACCGTAAAACCCCTCTCACACCGCACATCCTCGCGAGCCATTGTAATTCTCCTTTACAGAGAAAGGACCCCTTTTTCCTTTTCCCACCCAAAGGAAGGTAGTGCTCGGGTCATTTGCCAAATCATTGATTTAATAAAGTGGGTAAGAGAGGGAGAAGCTGCTGAGGAGAAAAGGATTGTTTGAGAGAATTTCACCCTCACCCTAACTTTCTCTCCGGAAGAGGAGATGGAAAATATGAGATTCTTCCAAGAAAGGTGAGGGAAAAACATCAAGAATAGCGAAAAGAAGCGCAGATCTCAAAGAATCATTACAAACACTGAGAAAGACGCTTTTTCTTTTGCCTTTTTCAGGAGGTTACAGAGAAATCAGCGTATTTCAATAGCACTTCCTCGCCATAAATTAATGCATTGCCAAGCATACCATTAATCTCACCTTTTGGTCTCAATCTCCCTAGAAATAGAGCTCTATATCAACAAGAGATGTTATCCGCTTTAAGTGGAATAGTTTATCCAACTGACGGAAGAGATAATGGTAACTTTTGAGGATTATGTTGGGAAGATTACTTAACAAAGAAGGGGCTACAAACCCCTTCTTTGTTAGAGTTTTACAATCCTAATAAGGTTTCAACTTCTTCTTCGTGGTGCATTTCTTCTCCCATTATGTGCCGGATGAGATGCCAGGTGACAGGGTCTTTGGTGTGGGACTGTAAGAATTTCATAAGGTCATCATAAACTCCTATGGCTCCTTGCTCTGCCACATGCACTGACTTTAGTATTCCTGCGTAATCGGATCTATCTTTGGGTAAGTCTACTTTAGGATAGTTAGCGTTTTTGGTAATAGCATCCCAATCATCTAATGGTTCTCCTCCGAGCTGGATGATTCGGTCAGCTAATTCTTCTGAATGTTCGAGCTCTTCTTTGGCGATTTCCTCTAACTGCTCGGCAACCGTTTTGGCATGGATACCCTTAACTAATAGGGCTGCAGTTTTGTAATAAAAATAGGCTATTAGCTCGTCTGCATAAGCTTTATTAAGTAATCTAATTAACTCATCGGCAATATCTTTAACTAATTCCCTTGTTTTTTGCGCCATTCCTGATCCCTCCCTCATGAATGTTTTATTGGTGAGGCTCGCTACAAGCCTATTCTAACCTAATTTGACTTTTGATTTCAACATTAACAATTGTTTGTTCTTATTGCTTTCTTCTCACGTAACAACGAAGATGCTAGCCTAGCACAACCACATCTCTTTACAATCGCACAGCCCATTTTTTTCAAGTATTTCTTCTTTAAAACTTCTACAATAAGCTTACGGTAACAAGGTAAAGAAGGTGGGTTTTATTATTTACTTGGAAACAAGATTGCTTTGGATGTTTTAGTTTGAAGAGTTTATTTATTCCCTGACTGTTTCATTGTCTTTTAGTATTATTTTTATATTGGGAAATTTTAAACACTAAAAATTAATCACAATAGAAATAAAACTTTCCGCACAAAGTCTAAGTAGAGAATGTTTTTGCTAATCGAGATGAAGTAACTTAGCCACTAATTATCTTCAAGTTCACCTACTATGGGGAACTTTTTCAGGAGTTCTTCGCTGTGGGGAGCTTCTTTGAGTGCTTCAGTTAAGTCTTGCCCCGCTTTGTGCACTAATCGATGCTTTCCTTGTTGCCAAAGAAAGCTCGAAGAAACATCGTAAATTTTTCCTTGAAAGGCGATGTAATCTGGTCCACCTTCTCCGTTATATTTGCTTAGCTCTTCTTTTGTAAGCTTTTGTATTCTGATTCTCCTCAGGATATGTGAGGGGCATTAATGCCCCCTACTATTGAGTTATTTCAGGAACTTGGACGCAAAGGGAGAACTTTCTCCTCGACACATAAAATGTCCTAAAGGACCTCCACCCAAAAATTCTGAAAACCATGACTCATGTTTTACTTCTTTGTGAAGGATAGCAAGAGATAAGTCGTATGCACAATGGTCCTTACCGGCAGTTAAGTTGCAAATATGAGTATGCTGTCTTATTGCACAGTACTCTGGTTCCACGAGAACTTTCAAAATATCATCCACTTCTTCAATTTGCTGAGGAAGGTAAGCTGTGGACAACCTGAAATGTCATGGAATTCTTTCATGTCTTTGAAAAGAGCTCCTCCCAGTTCGTAAATACGGGGCACTAGAGCTTCAAAGTAGTTACGATCTTCTATGCGAGCTACTTCAGCTATTTCTTTAATAGTTTCCCCTTCAAGATCTACTAAATTACAGCGGGAAATAGTGTAATAATAATAGCGGCATTTTTAGTTGGCCTACGCTAACGCCTGCCCTTCTACCATTTCGCGGGCAATTAGCCATCGCTTTCTCTCTTTTCGCTTTTAAGGGTTTTATTTTCAAGATAAACAAGTTAAAAATTTAGAAAATTCCCAAACTGGGGATTACCACAGACAATAAGGGAAAAAGACTCTTTTGAGAAGTAACTATATGGAAGAAGAACCAACCCGGAGGTAAGGCGATGTCCTGCATGCAGTTTAAGCCATTCTTTTATTTTTGTCGAGTCAAGATAAAAAATAATCCCGGAATCAATAAAAACAGGACGATTCTCAATATTTACTACAATAAGCACTTTCACCCTGTTTATCATCACTTTTTATAATATGAGGTGAGTTAGATTCATTCTCTTATGAAGAAATAATGAGAAATCTCAATTACTTTGATACTTGAGCTTGTTTTCGGATTAAATATCGAATGTTGGGTCTTATAGTGCAAAAGAGCTGTAAGAGCTTATCTGCGCCGGCACAAGAAAGCTAAAAATCCCAAAAGGGGATTCAACCCCAGTTATTTTAGACTACTTTCCGGAAATAATTGAATTGGAGAAAGACCCTTGGACGATTGACAGAGAGATAATTTATGAGTATCCTAATTTAGGGTTTTAAAAATGAGAAGGGAAAGATTCGAAAAAGCGAAACCCCCGCAATGAGCGAGGGTTTTTGTGTATCTGGAGCAAAAACTGCCATCATTCCCACTTCACAATAAGTAAAAGTTGTCTTAGCTAAGTAGAAAAAAAGTGAGAATTGCTAGTTACAGGATGGGTACATAAGAAGAGGTTGCTAATAACGAGGGAGGTGGAGTAGTGGAGTGGACTCATAAAGACCTATTGGGAATTAACCTCCTAACTGGAGAAGAAATTGAATATCTCCTAGAGAGGGGAAACTACTTTCGGGGATTCTTAGACAGTTCTCCCAAAAAAATGAAATGGGGAGAAGGCTATTATCTAGTTAATTTTTTCTTAGAGCCCAGCACTAGAACCCGAGTCTCATTTGAGATGGCTGGTCGGCTCTCAGGAATGGAAGTAGTCAATTTTACTACTGAGATAAGCAGCTTTCAAAAAGGAGAGAATCTGGAAGATACAGCTAAAACTCTTGCTCGAATGAAATTTAATGTTTTGGTAGTGCGTCATCGCCAAAGCGGGATAGTGGAATATTTAGCTCAACTTTTGCCCCTTCACGTGATAAATGCTGGTGATGGAATGCGAGAACATCCTACCCAGGCTCTCCTTGACCTTTTAACCTTACAGAGAAAATTTGGATACTTTAAAGGACTAAAAGTAGCTATAGTGGGAGATATTTTACACAGTCGAGTAGCTCGTTCTCTTACTTTAGGTTTGAAAAAGCTGGGAGCAGAAGTTTTTCTCTCCGGTCCTCCTACTCTTCTTCCTCCAGCAATGGAAAGCCTAGGAGGAAAAATAGTTTTCCCTGTAGAAAAAGCAGTAGAAGGAATAGATGTAATATATCTTTTGCGGATTCAGAAAGAAAGACAAGAAGCCGGTTATTTTCCCAGCGTTCGGGAATATGCTCATTTTTTTGGCTGGAAAGAAAAATGGCTAAATAAGGAAAATAGCGGACCATTTATTATGCATCCTGGACCGATAAACCGGGGGGTAGAGATAGGTTATAATCTAGAAGGAGAGAAATTTTCTCTAATAGAAGAACAGGTAACCTGCGGAGTAGCTATAAGAATGGCAGTTTTGGAAACTCTGTTGCAAGGAGAAACACAATGAATAAAATTCTTATAAAAGGTGGAACAGTAGTTTTTCCCCACCAGGGAGTTCTTCAAGATGTTGATATATTGGTAGAAAAGGGATTAATAACTCGGATAGAAAAAGGTATAGAAGATGCTAAAGCTTTCCCCATCAATGCTTCTAATCTTTTGGTAGGGCCAGGATTTGTGAACCTCCATGTTCATTTGCGAGAGCCAGGAAGAGAAGTAGAGGAAAATCTTTTGACTGGGAGCCGAGCGGCAGCACGAGGTGGGTTTACCTCAATAGTTTCTATGCCTAATACTCATCCCCCTATTGATAACCCTCTTTTAGTTCGGTATCTTCTACTGCGAGCCCGGGAAGTAGGGTTGGTTAACATTTTTCCCGCTGGAGCAATAACCGTAGGTTTAGAGGGTAAAGAAATGGCAGAATATGGCCTACTAAAGGAGGCAGGAGCAGTAGCTCTAAGTGATGATGGTAGGGGTGTACAAGACTCTCATCTTCTCTATTTAGCTTTTCAATACGCTCAATATTTTCATCTTCCTTTTATTCTCCACGAAGAAGATGAGACTCTATCCCGAGACGGGGAAATTAGTGAAGGGGAAACCTCTATCCTTTTGGGAAAGAAAGCCATCCCCCGAGTAGCAGAAGAATCTCCGATGGCCCGAGATTTAATTTTAGCTTATCGTACTGGTGCCCGGGTTCACTTTACCCATCTTTCTACTTCTTTAGAAGTGGAACTCTTGCGCTGGTTTCAGAACAAAATGCCAACTAGTGCTGATGTCACTCCTCATCATCTGCTTTTAACCGATGATGATGTTTTACAATTGGGAACTGAAGCTAAAGTAAAACCTCCTCTACGCTCTTTAGAAGATCAAAAAGCGCTAAAAGAAGGAATAAGAGAAGGAGTAATCCCTATACTCGCTTCTGACCATGCTCCCCATCCTCTCGAGGAGAAAGATCGCAGTTTTAGCGAAGTTCCTTTTGGAATATCCAATTTAGAAATAACTGTTCCTCTTTATGCTAAAGCTCTAATAGAAGAGGGAGTGATAAACTGGGTGGAGTTGTGGGAAAAACTTAGTTATAACCCGGCGCTATTTTTAGGTCTCCATAACAAAGGGATTTTAGAAGAAGGAAAAGATGCCGACATCACTATTGTAGACCCAGGAACTAAAAAAACAGTAGAAGTTTCTAAGTTTGAATCACGAGGTAAAAATTGTCCTTTTGAAAACTGGTCTTTACTGGGATGGCCGTTTTACACTATAGTAGGTGGTAAAATAGTAATGGCAGAAGGGAGCATTGTAGAAAGTGAATTTTGCTGACCAGGTAATACAAAAGACCAAAGATATAGGGCCTTTGGTGGTAGGTTTAGACCCTCACTTTCCACTTCTACCTCCTTATCTCCGAGAGAAATGGTTAGAAAAAGAAGGAAGGACGTGGGAAACACTTTCTCGTTGTGTTTTAGAATTTAACTCTCTTATTTTGCAAGCTCTTACCTCAGTAGTAGGATTTGCAAAAATTCAGATAGCTTTTTACGAAGCTTTGGGAGTGTCGGGAATGATGGCTTTGAAAGAAACCATTGAAGAAGCCAGGAAAAAGGATTTTATAGTCATTCTAGATGGTAAAAGAAATGACATTGCGAGTACCGCTACTTTTTATGCTCAAGGTTATCTTTCTCAGCTAGAAATAGGAGGGGGATTAACCTTACCTTCTTTTTGGAATGTGGATGCTATAACTGTTAACCCTTATTTAGGAGAAGATAGCTTACAACCTTTTTTCCAGGAAGCTAAGAATGAAGATAAAGGAGTGTTTGTTTTAGCTCGTACTACCAATCCCTCTGCTCCTTTTATTCAGGATGTGGGAGAGGAAAAAGTCTTTGTTCGCGTAGCTCGATTGGTGGAAAAATGGGGAGAAGAGGTGCTAGGAGAAAGTGGGTTTGCCTCTTTTGGAATAGTGATCGGAGCTACTTATCCTGAAGATATGAAGTTTTTACGAGAAGAATTCCCCTCTCTTTTATTCCTTGTGCCAGGAGTGGGAGCTCAAGGAGGAGATTTTTCTTCCCTTCGTTTTGCTTTTCGAAAAGATGGGGAGGGGGCACTTATTAATGTTTCGCGGGATATAATTTTTTCCTATCAGAAGGAAAAGAATGACAAAGGTTGGGGATTTGAAGAAAAAGCAAGAGAGAAAGCTATATTCTACCAGAATAAATTAAGAGAGATTTTAAAATGAGGGAAGCTATAATAGAAGAAAGGAGACATTGGGGAGAGCGGTTTATTCAGTTGAAATTAAAAGAGAAGGAGATAGCCCACTGTGCTCAACCAGGACAATTTGTTATGGTAAGAGTACAAAAGGGTTTTGACCCTTTGTTGGGTCGTCCCTTAGCAATTATGAAAGTAGAAGGAGATAGTTTTTATCTTTTCTGGGAAGTAGTAGGGAGAGGAACAAAAATTCTTTCTTCGTTGAATGTTGAAAACAGGTTAGAAGTGTTAGGACCCCTAGGTAAAGGATTTTCTCTTTCTCCTTCTCGGGCTTTAATTGTCGCTGGGGGAAGAGGAATAACCCCTCTTTACTTTTTAGCCTCTCGTTTTGAGGAAAACGGAATCCCTTTTACCTTTTTTCTGGGAGTGAAAAATAAGGAGGAGCTTTTTATGATTGATTTTTTACAAGATTTCCCCGGCGCTTACTTTTGGAGTTGTGAAGAGCTGATAGAGGGAGGATTCTGTGGGACAGTCCTTTCTCTTTTTCACAACTGGCTTAAAGACAAAGTCCTTCCTCTTGGAACCAGAGTTTATTCTTGTGGCCCAGAAGGAATGTTAAAGAATCTTTATCAAGAAGAAAAAATGGGAAATATTCCTTTGGAGGTTTCTTTAGAAACTTTTATGGGCTGTGGTTTTGGAGTATGTATGGGTTGCGCGGTAGAAAGGCGAAATGATGAAGGCTATTTCCATGTTTGTAAAGATGGCCCGGTATTTCTAGCTCAAGAGTTAAAATGGTAAATCTAGCAGTAAAGTTGGGGAAATTAAATTTAAAAAACCCAGTGATTTTAGCCTCCGGCACCTGCGGTTATGGGAGAGAAATTGCTCCCTATCTGGATTTAAATCGGGTAGGAGCGATAACAGTAAAAGGCTTAAGTTATTACCCTTTTCCTGGTAATCCTCCCCCTCGATTGCGAGAAGTATATGCCGGAGTTCTCAACTCTATTGGTTTAGAAAATAAAGGTGTTCATCGTTTCATCCAAGAAGATCTGCCTTTTCTTTCTTCTTTTGATACCTGCTTGTTGGTTAATATTTGGGGACATACAGAGGATGAGTTTATTCAAGTAGCACAAGAATTAGATAAATTGGAGAGAGTAGACGCTCTGGAACTTAATGTTTCCTGCCCTAACACAGAAAGAGGAAGGGAAGTTTTTTGCTCTGATTTAGAAATGCTAAAATCTATAGTGGCTAAAGTGAGAGCTGTAACTCAAAAACTTCTGATAGTAAAATTAGGTCCTGAGGTGAAAGAATGGGAAAAAACTCTGGACGTTTTAGAAAATGAAGGTGTAGACATCCTTAGTCTTACTAACTCTTTTCCTGCTCTTTTTATAGATGTGGAAAGGAGAGATTTTTTCTTTAAACGTAAATTTGCTGGTCTCTCCGGTCCGGCTATTAAACCTTTAGCCTTGAAAATGGTTTATGAGGTGGTAAACTACACCTCTCTTCCAGTTATAGGAATGGGTGGAATTGTTAGTGCTTATGATGCTTTAGAATTTCTCTTAGTAGGGGCGAAAGCAGTAGCTTTAGGAGTAGCCAATCTTTTAGATCCTACTTTAGCCTTATCCGTGGTGGAAGGAATCGAGAAGTATTTGCAGGATAATAAAATAGGTAATTTAGAAAACTTAATTGGGAAGGTGAGATGACACAATGGAGAAAGAGGAAATACTGGAAATTTTCCGCCAGGCAGGTGCTTTTTTAGAGGGGCATTTTCTTCTCACTTCTGGTTTACACAGTCCTTTCTATATAGAGAAATTTAAAATCTTACAGCTTCCTCGGTATGTGGAGATTTTAAGCGGAGAAATAATTCGGTACTTTTCAGGAGAAAAAATAGATGTAGTAGTAGGACCAGCAGTAGGAGGGATAATTTTAGCTTATGAGGTAGCTCGCCAACTGGGGGTAAGGATGGCTTTTACTGAGCGAGAAGAAGGAAAAATGGTTTTCCGTCGCGACTTTGAGTTGAAAAAAAGAGACCGGGTCTTGGTGGTAGAAGATGTGGTAACTACTGGAGCATCGGTAGCAGAGGTAATAAAGCGAGTAGAAGAAACCGAAGCCCAAATTGTAGGAATAGGAGTTTTAGTGGATAGAAGCGGAAAAAAAGCTACTTTCTCTTATCCTTTTCACTCTCTTCTAGAAATAGAAGCACAAACTTACTCTCCGGAAGAATGTCCTCTGTGTCAGCAAAAAGTTGCTCTGCAAAAAAGAGGTAGCCGTTACCTATCGTAGGAGGGAAACTGTGCCTGATTGGAAAGCTTTGTTAGACAACGAGTTTGACCTTTTTGAGCCTATCAATCTGGCTCAAAATTTGGTGCGTATTCCCAGTATTTCGGGGGAAGGCGGTGAGGTAGAGCTGGCTCGCTTCATCGCCAATTACTTTATCGACCGTCAAATTAAAGTGGAATGGCAAGAAGTGGAAGAAGGAAGAGCCAACCTGATTGCTGAGGTAGAAGGAGTTTTAGGAGAAGGCCCTAACCTTCTTTTTAATGGTCATCTGGATACTGTTCCTATAGGTAGCGGCTGGACTTATCCCCCTCTAGGAGGAGAGATTGTTGAGAACCGACTTTATGGACGGGGAGCTTGTGATATGAAGGGAGCTTTAGCTTCTATGATATATGCCACTTATATGATTTCTTTGTTTGCTCCCTCTCTCTACGGTAAACTGAAATTAGTACTAGTCGTGGATGAAGAAGGAAGCAACTTGGGGGTAAAGCATTGGATAAAATCTTACAAAGATAGAGGAGAAGTAGTAGACTTTGGATTGGTGGGTGAACCTACGGGCCTCAATATTAGCTTGGGCCATCGAGGAGTAGCGGCTTATCAGCTAAAAGTAAAAGGGAAATCATGCCATATGGGGATAGCCGAGCAAGGGATAAATGCTATTTACCTTGCTTCTCGGGTAATACAGTCTATAGAAGACCAAAATCAAGAACTGAAAAAATTTGCTGACCCCGATTTGGGAAATCCTACTTTACACGTGGGTATGATTCAAGGAGGGACATTTCCTAACGTAGTTCCTGATAATTGTACTTTTGAAGTTGACGTGCGCACTGTCCCCAACTTTCCTCTAGAAAAGATGGAAGAGACTCTGCGGAATGTATTAGATAGTACCAAGCAGGAAGAAGAACCAAGGCTTCATTACCAGGTTAGTCAGTCTATTCCTTATCTTCCTTCAGTAAAAATTAGTCGAGACTTAGAAGGAGTTAAAATTCTTTCTCGCTCTATCAGTGACGTTCCGGGAGAGATTCCCACTTTTGCTCCTTTTCCTGCTTCCTGTGAAGCTTCTTTTCTGGTGGAAGCCGGGATACCTACTTTGATATTTGGACCAGGTAGGATTGAAGAAGCTCATACTGCCAATGAATTTATCTCTGTTACTCAGATAGTGGCAGCTTCCCGCATCTATTCCCTTTTAGCCCTGCGATTTTTGGGTGGAGAGTAAAAGCCACTTCACTGCTTATTAGAAGCTAAGGCAGTGAAGTGGCTTAAAATATAGCTCTCTTATACCACAGGCACGCTGGGGTGTATTTCTCCAGCGTTATAGTTTTTAATCCTTTCCATCTATTTTGTCTTTTAGTCTTGCGCCGTAGGTTGTTCTATTATATTACAGAGACATTCTTAAAATTTCTTCTACATCTTTTTTATCTAAAACCTTTGTCACCCCTAATTTTCCTGATTTTACTGCCATTTCAGCCATTTCTGATATTCTTTCTTCTCCAATTCCAACTTCCCTTAGAGTAACAGGGGCACCAATTTCTCGAAACCACTCTCGAGTTTTTTCGATTCCCTCTAATCCCAGTTCCTGATCACTTTTATGGGCTCGGGGAATTTCCCAGACCCTTTCTGCAAATTGAGCAAATTTGTGAGGGATAACGTCTAAGACATACTTCATCCACTGGGGGAAAATTATAGCTAACCCTGCCCCGTGAGGAATGTCATAGACTGCACTTAAAACATGCTCTATAGGGTGGCAGGTCCACTCCCCACCACCTCCTGCTTCTTCTAAAAGATGATTGAGAGCCATAGTGCCACACCACATAATTACCGCTCGTCCATCGTAATCAGTGGGGTTTTGTAAAACCCGGGGAGTGTATTCAATAATAGTTTTCATTAATCCCTCTGCCCACCGATCTTGAAGGGGGGTTTCAGGAAAAGGATGAAAATATTGCTCAAAAACGTGAGCCATCATATCAGCGATACCACTTACGGTTTGGTCTCGAGGAACAGTATAAGTATTCTCGGGGTCCAAAATAGAAAGAGTGGGATAGAGATGTTGATTATGAGTTCCAAGCTTTTCTAGCGTTTCTTCATTAGTGATGACAGCATTATGGTTCATTTCTGAACCAGTAGCAGCTAAGGTTAAAACAGTCACCAAAGGTATTTTCCCTGGGATTTTGTGCTCATCGATAAAGAAATCCCAGGGGTCTCCAGAATATAGAGCGCCTGCCGCTACAATTTTCCCCGTATCCAGAACACTTCCTCCTCCTACTGCTAAGACTAAGTCAATTTTTTCCTTTTTACATATGACTACTCCTTCTCTTACTTTATCGATACGGGGATTGGGTTTAACTCCTCCTAACTCGTAAACAACGAGGTTTTCTTCTTGTAGATGCTTCATTACTCTATCATATAGTCCATTTTGTCTAATACTTTTGCCTCCGTAAATAAAAAGAACTTTTTTGCCTAACTTTCGGCATTCTTTCCCTACCCGGTCAGTTTCTCTTTTACCAAAAATTATCCTGGTGGGATTGCAATAGTCAAAGTTTCTCAACTTCGTTCCTCCTCGGTTTCCTAAATTTTTTCAAATTGGTCTTTGCTTGCTCCACAGATGGGACAAACCCATTGAGGAGGTAAATCGGAAAAAGGAGTTCCAGGCTTTATCCCTGAATCAGGGTCACCCAAAGAAGAATCATAAATATAGCCACAAACTCGGCATCGATAGCGTTCTTTTTCTTTAGTTTCTTCGTGATAGGTGGCAGCAGTGCGAGGGACTCTGCCTCCTTTTATATCTCGATAGTAGCTATAAGTCATTGGCTCTCCGCCTTCTTCGGTAAAATCGGCTTCTAATATTTCTCCTAGAAATACCCAGTGAGTACCAGCATCCAATTTATTCACCACTTTAGCCTCTAAATAAGCTACGGTGTGCTCAGCAATAATAGGCATTCCTGTTTTGCCCCAGCGATGTTTAACCTGAGATAACTTGTCAGTATCCCTACCACTGTGGAAGCCAAAGAGACCAATAAGAGGTAGAGGAGTATTTTTTTCCAGAACGGAAACTGAAAAGTAGCCACTATTTTGGATATAGATAGAAGTTAAACTTTCTTTGTTCACGCTCGCTACTAATTGGGGAGGAAAAGCAGTTACTTGAGTTAAAGCATTGATAATAAGACCATTAAATTTTCCTCCCTCTCCTGAACACAGAATGTACATCCCACAATTCAGAGCAAAAAGAGAATCTAAATTCAAGCTTAGCCCTCCTTTCTATAGTTCGGCTAACTTTTTCATAGTCGCTTTAGTATTCTCATAAAGCTCCCGATAAATGGGATAATATCGGTCGTAAATGTGGCGATTTTCCTGGTTTACTCTTATAGTAGGACGGAAATTTACCCATTCTTTGATGCGTTCTGGTTGGTCAATTACTCCTGTTCCCAGACCAGCTAAGAAAGCATCGCCAAAAGGAGCTTCCACATCCTTAGAGAGTCTTTTCATATCGAATCCAGTGATGTCAGCAAAGATTTGTACCCAAAAAGATGAGCGAGCTACTCCTCCTACTATCCAGCATTCTGGATTGAGTTTCAATCCTGCTTTTATCCCTTCTTCCATATTGTGGCGCAAAGAGTAAGCCGCCGCTTCTAACATCGCCCGATAGACATGAGCTCGACTGTGATAAAGAGACAATCCAAAAATAGTTCCTCGAGCATCAGGGTCCCAGATGGGGGAACGTTCTCCCATAAAATAGGGTAAAACTACTACTCCTTCACTTCCAGGAGGAATGCTTTGAGTCTGGAGTTCTAATAAAGTATAAGCCGATATTCCCGTATTTTGTTCTACTTCCTTTTCATATTTTCCGAATTGATCTCTGAACCAGCGAGCTAAAGCTCCCGAAGTAGCACTCCCTCCAAAAGTGTAAATTAGCTTATCGTCATAAACCACATAGGGAAAACTAACCAATAAAGGAGTTAGGTGTTGCCCTCCATGCACTGTTCCCCAGCACATTGAAGTTCCAGCCATAGCTACGTGTTCTCCTTCAGCTAAAACCCCAGCAGAAAGCTGGGCTACTGGAGCATCAATTCCCCCTGATACTACTGGAGTCCCTTCCGGTAGACCAGTTTCTTTGGCAAACTGAGCATTTAGTCTTCCTACTATATCGGAAGACTTTAAAATTTTATCAGGAAGCATTCTTTTAGGTATTCCTAAAATCTCACACATTTCTTCTGACCAGGTACGTTTTCTAATATCAAATACTCCCCCAATATTTCCTGCTGAAGAATAATCAGTAGCTAAAACACCGGTTAAATGATAGACTACATAATCCTTGGGAGTGACAAACTGATAAATTTTATTCCACACTTCTGGCTCATGATTGCGAATCCACATCATCTTGGTAAAGCCGTAATAGGAATCGACATAGTTTCCAGTAATCCCAAAAATTTTTTCTTGAGGAACATGGTCTTTTACCCATTGAGTTTCTTCTCGGGCCCTGCGGTCCATCCATATTAAGCAAGGATAAAGAGGTTTTATCTCTTTATCTACAGGAATACCCGAGCCTCCATAGAGACCACTGATAGCTAATCCTGCAATATCAGAAGCAGAAACTTTAGATTTTTCCACACATCGAGCAATAGTTTTAACTACTGCTTCTAACCATACATCAGGCCACTGTTCTGCCCAGGAAGGTCGGGGAGTAATGACTTCATACTCTTGAAAAGCATCAGCTATGAATTCACCTTTTTCATTGACCATCACTGTTTTGGTTCCCTGTGTACCAATATCTGTTCCTAAAAGATACACCCTTTCTCACCTCTTTAACTCCATTTTTTGTTATTTTACCCTACTTTAACTAATTACTCAAAATCTGTTTTTTTTAAAGGACTCTCCACTCTCCATCTTGTTATCGCAAGTTCACTACTGCATAGCAATTTAGTTCTTCTTTCCTGCACTACAGGCTGTTTTCTCTTTATCCTCCTCGAATACCTTAATGCCGATGCAAGTTTTTCACCACAGCAGTCTTGCTTTTTAATTTATTTGTCTTTTTCTCCTTTAGAAATGATAGAGAGTTTTTTTCTATGTTAGAAAGGAAAAGATTTCCCAGTAGTTTTGGCCTTCAGTCTTTTAGGCTTTTGTGTTTCTGGGAGTTATAATAGTATCCCCTTATAGTTTAATTCCTGATAAATAGATTCAGGAATGTCAAAAAAGAGGCTATAGAGGGATAGCGCCCTCTTATAGTCTGTTATATGATATATTTATCTAAAAAGAGGAGGAAAAATATGCTTTCTGAGATATTAAAAAAAGAAGTGGTAATTTTTGATGGAGCAATGGGAACTCGTTTACAGAAATTAGGTCTTCCAGCAGGCCATCCTCCTGAGGAATGGAATCTCTCTCATCCTGAGGAGATAGCTCAGGTACACCGAAGCTATATAGAGGCAGGTTCTACTCTTATTCAAACTAATACTTTTGGCGCCAACCGCATTCGTCTTGAACGTTACCATCTAGAAGAGAAAATTAAAGAAATAATTCACCAAGCAGTGCAAATTGCTAAAAGTACATTAAAAGAGGGAGTATTGCTGGCTGCTTCCATAGGACCTTTGGGAGAATTCATCGAGCCTTATGGAGACCTATCTTTAGAAAAAGCGCAAGGCGCTTTTTTAGAGCAAGTTGAGCTTCTGCAAGAAGAAGGAATAAAAATATTTCACTTAGAAACTTTTAGCTTTTCCTCCGAAGCTCTTTTAGCTTGGGAAGCAATTAAAAACTCTGGTAACGAAGCAATAGTTAGTTTTACCTTCGAGAAACGAAGTGAAGAGCGTTTTACTACTTTAATGGGAGAAACTCCCCGCCAGATAGTAGAAGTTTTTAAAGGCGAACCCATTGTTGCTCTCGGTACCAATTGTGGGGGAGGGATGAGGGAGATAATAGAAATCGCTCGTCAATATCGAGAAAGTTATTCCGAGCCTCTTTCTTGCAAACCTAACGCCGGTATTCCTCAGGTGATAGAAGAAAAGGTAGTTTATACTGAAACCCCAGAACACTTTGCAGAAGGGACTAAACAACTACTTAAGTTGGGAGTAAACATAATTGGTGGCTGTTGTGGAACAGATGAAAGGTACATCAAGGCTATCAAAAGAACTATTAGGGAGGCATCTTCTTTTAAACCACAACCGTAGATACTCTCGGTAGAAAAGGAATTACCTCCCCTCCTAAAAAATGAGCTATTTCTTCCAACCGCGAGAGGGGAGGAGATTTTACTCCTTCTTGAGCGGGCTTGCGATCTAAGGCGTTAATTTGTACTCGATTAGGGGAAATAAGGGCAATTTTCTCCTTCAGGAAATCAAGTTCTCTTTCCGAATCATTTATTCCCTCTACTATAAAGATTTCTAACCACATCTCCCCGGGGAAATGTTTGCGCAATTTAGTTAAACTCTCTAAATAAGAGTTTAAAGTAATTTGGGGATGAGGTCGATCGATCATCTGAAGAGCCTGATAGGAAGCAGCGTCTAGAGAAGGAATTATGATATCCATCTCTTGTATCTCTTCTAGAAGCTCCTCATGGAAAGCAAAAAGAGTTCCATTGGTAATTAAGACTAACTTTTGCTCTGGGAAAAGTTTTTTGATAAAATGGGCAATTTCTCCTAAAGAGGAATGGAGAGTGGGCTCTCCCCAACCGGCAAAAGTAATACAATAAGGAGGAGCATTTCGAAATCGAGAAGAGGTAGCATACTTTTTGAGACTTTCCATTACCTCAAGAGTGGGGACATATTCTTTTCTCTCTATGGTTAAATCGGTAGTTATTCCACATTCACAATATATACAATTTAAGCTACAAGTCTTATAAGGAAGAAGATTGATCCCCAGAGAACTACCTAATCGCCGCGAGATTATAGGTCCAAAAATATATTTTTGTGCCATATGTTTTTTCCTTCTCTCTATAGGTCTTCTAGAAAAATCTTTAACCCTACTAACACAATAGCTATTCCTCCTCCTATCTCGGGAGAGGAAAAAAATCCCCTTACTTTATGTCCTAGGGAAACTCCTAAATAAGTCATAAATGATGCTACTATTCCAATAATGAGAGCAGAAAACCAGATATTTTTATCTATAAGAGCAAAAGAAAAACCCACCGCTAAAGCATCGATACTAGTAGCTAAAGAAGCAAAAAAGAGAGGCCAACCCTGACTAAAATCGACGAAGGGTGTATCATCATCTTTTTTCCATCCCTCATAAATCATTTTTCCTCCCACTAAAGACAGCACTCCTAAAACTACCCAATGGTCAAAAGAACTAATGAATTGGGCTACTTGTAAACCTACTCCGAAACCTATCAAGGGCATAAAAAACTGAAAAGCTCCAAAAGAAATAGAAAGACGTAATTTAGCGTCTAATGGACAAATCTTCTGGCACATTCCAAAAGCTGCAGCTAAAGAAAAAGCGTCCAAGCCTAATCCTATAGCAACAATAAATGTTTCAAGCATTCAGTTTCCTTCCTCTATTAAAACTTGGTGGATTATAACATAAAGACCTTCATGGTTTAAAGAGTTAACTTTTTGATTTTTATGAAATAAAGAAAGGGACGGCCTTTATGGTAAAGTAAACTTTTTGCGATTTCCCTTTCCAGGAGAATGATAAAGGGGGTTTTACCCCCTTTATAGTTATAAAACATACAGAGTAACAAATAGAGAGCTATTAGAAGGAATTTTATCTCTCATTAATAGCTCTCCATATTTTAATCTGTTCCGCTTTTTATTTTATATTGAAGGTCGCTTACAGTTTAACTTCCTCCTCTATTCTCTCTTTACGACGGAACTTTATTTCTCCTTCTTCTAAGTAAACCTCTATAACATCACCAGGCTGGAAAGTGCCCCGAATTAGCTCTCCAGAAAGAGGACTTTCTATCTCCCGCTGGATTAGACGGCGAAGAGGACGAGCTCCATAATCAGGGTCATAGCCTGCTTGGGCCAAATAGTCTTTTACCTCTGAAGTAATAACTATGTCCATTCCTTGAACTTTAAGTCGATTTCGTAAACGATTTATCATCAAATCTACAATTTTCTTTATTTCTTCTTTGCTCAAAGGATTGAATACAATTATTTCATCAATTCTATTCAAAAATTCCGGTTTAAAATGATTTCGCACTTCTTCTAAAACTTTCGCTTTAGCCCGACGCAAACCTTCTTTATCCTTCTCCGGATCTATTCCTCGGAAGTAAGCACTACCTAAGTTAGAGGTCATAATAATAACTGTATTAGTAAAATCTACCGTTCTTCCCTGACCATCAGTTAGTCTTCCATCATCCAATATTTGCAACAAAATATTAAAAACATCAGGATGAGCTTTCTCTATTTCATCAAAAAGAATAACTTGATAAGGTCTCCTTCTTACTACTTCGGTTAATTGCCCTCCCTCTTCATAGCCTACATATCCCGGAGGAGCACCAATCAAACGAGAAACAGAGTGCTTTTCCATATATTCAGACATGTCAATACGCAAAATAGCATTTTCATCACCAAATAGAAAATCAGCCAAAGATTTAGCTAATTCTGTTTTACCTACTCCTGTAGGACCAAGAAAAAGAAAAGAACCTATGGGTCTTCTTCCCTCAGTTATACCAGCTCGAGAACGACGTATAGCCTCTGCTATTGCCCTGACCGCCTCATCCTGTCCTACCACTCTCTTATGCAACTCTTCTTCCATATGAAGTAACCTATCTTTCTCTTTTTCTACCAATTTAGCTACTGGTATTCCTGTCCAACTAGACACTACTTGAGCAATATCTTCTTCTCCCACTACTTCACTAATTTCCCGTTCTTTCATCCACTTTTCTTTTTCTTCCTGGTATCTTTTTTGCAATGCTTCAGCTTTATCTCGCAAGGCAGCAGCCTTTTCATACTCTTGAGCCTGCACCGCTGCCATACCTTCTTTGGCCAATTTTTGCAATTCTTCTTCTAAAGTCTTTATCTCCGAAGGAACGCTTTCTATCTCCATTCTCTTTTTGCTTGCTGCTTCGTCCATCAAGTCTATAGCTTTATCAGGCAAAAAACGGTCGGTAATATATTTGCTGGATAACTCAGAAGCAGCCTCGATAGCCTCATCACTAATTTTTACCCGGTGATGAGCTTCATATTTATCTCGTAGACCCTTAAGTATTTCCTTGGTTTCTTCTACCGATGGTTCTCCTACATACACTGGCTGGAAACGACGCTCTAAAGCTGGGTCTTTTTCAATGTATTTTCGATATTCATCTAGAGTTGTAGCTCCAATACAGCGTAATTCTCCTCGAGCCAAAGCAGGCTTCAAAATATTAGCAGCATCAATTGCTCCTTCTGCTGCTCCTGCTCCCACCACGGTATGAAGTTCATCAATGAAAAGAATTATTTTCCCTTCTGACTTTTGTACTTCTTCTAAAACTGCTTTTAACCTCTCTTCAAATTCTCCTCGAAATTTAGCGCCAGCTAACAATGCCCCCATATCCAAGGCGATCAATTTCTTACCTTTCAGGCTTTCGGGAACATCTCCTTTAACAATTTTCTGAGCTAATCCTTCTACAATAGCAGTTTTACCCACTCCTGGGTCACCAATCAAAACCGGATTATTTTTAGTACGACGGCTCAGAATTTGAATCACTCTTTTAATTTCTTCATCTCTACCGATAACCGGGTCTAACTTGCCTTCCCGAGCCAATTGGGTTAAGTCTCTACCATATTTTTCTAAAGCCATATATTTTCCTTCAGCATAAGGGTCATCCACTCTTCTTTTCCCTCTTATTTCTTGCAAAGCCTGATAAATTTTTTCCACATCCACCCCATGAGACTTAAGTATCCGGCTACTTGCTCCACTTTCTTCTCGAGCTACTGCTATTAATAGATGTTCTACTCCTACATAGGAATCTTTCAATCTCTGTGCTTCTTCTTCTGCATTATCTAAAACCGATTTAGCTCGAGGAGTAAGATAAATCTGCATCTCTCCTCCTTCCTGGTAATAAACTTGAGGAAAGCGCTGTAGAGCTTCTTCTACTTCTCGAGCTACAACTTGCGGATCAACCTTACATCTCTCTAAAATTTGGCTAGCCAATCCCTCTTTTTGCTTCAAAAGAGCTAAAAGGAGATGCTCTACATCTAACTGATTATGATGGTATTCTAATAAAATATCTTGAGCTAAAGAAATAACTTCTTTAGCTTTTTCAGTAAATTGTTCAAATTTCATATTACTTCTCCTCCTTCATTGCTTTACTGAAGGCTCAATATTAACTTTACTTTTCTCTTCCAGTTGCTTCTTTATCTCGTCTCTTTCTCTTCGCAACTCTTCTATCTGTTCAGTAAGCTTAAAAATCACTTCTACTCCAGCTAAGTTAACTCCTAAATCTTGAGTTAGAACTTTTATTTTTTTGATTCTTTCCACATCTTCTAAACTGTAAAGCCGAATATTACCTCGACTACGATGAGGTTCTATCAACCCCATTTTTTCATAATAACGCAAAGTCTGAGGATGCAGCTGAGTTATTTTTGCTACCTCTTTGATAAATAAATATTGCTCAGATTTTTTCTCTTTCTCCATAGCTATTACCTCTCAAACTCTCACCAAATGCTGGCGAGGATTATCTCTGCGTAAGGAAGCCAATTCTTCCAATAATTTCTTCTCTCTATCAGTTAAACCTCGAGGCACTACCACTTTAACTTTTACTAATTGGTCACCCCTTCCCCCTTCTTTCGAGCGAGGAAAACCTAGGCCTCTCAGGCGAAAAACCGTCCCATTTTGAGTTTCAGGAGGAATCCTCATTTTCACCTTGCCCTCTAAAGTAGGAACTTCTAATTCAGTACCTAAGGTTGCCTCATAAATAGTAACTGGTAGCTCTAAAACTACATTGTCCCCCTCTCGACGGAAAAAAGGATGAGGCTTTACCCGCACCTTTAGATATAAGTCTCTTCCTCCCAATACTTGAGGAACTCTCAACTTTGTACCATCACTTACCCCGGAAGGAATAGAAACATTGACTTTTCGAGATTTCTTTTCTCTTCCGCTTCCTCCACAATTCTGGCATATTTTTCCCCCACTGTTTATACCTCTCCCTCCACAGTTAGGACATAGCTCTTCATACTCTACTTGAATAACCCGGTCTGTCCCTTTGAAACTTTCTTCAAAAGAAATTTCTATTTCACTCTGCACTTCTGCAGGTGTCTCTCTTCTTATCTCCTCTTGCGGAGTATGAAAACGAGAACCGCGCCTTTGATAAGAATGACGAGATCCTCCTAATAAGTCGCCAAAAATAGTTTTGAAGAAATCACTAAAATCTCCTACCTCAAACTCTTCTTCTTGAGTAGTATAAGTGGGACCTCCCCCATATCTCCTATAAAAATCGCTCCAAAACTCATCAGTGTTTTGTCCTCCATAATTATTCCACGCCGACCCTAACTCATCATATCTTTTTCTTTTTTCTGGATCACTCAATACTTCATAAGCCTCATTAATTTCTTTAAACTTCTTCTCCGCCTCTTTATTACCAGGATTAAGGTCGGGGTGATACTGGCGGGCTAAACGTCGATAAGCTTTTTTAATTTCCTTTTCAGTAGCTCCTCGGGGAACTCCCAAGATTTGATAGTAATCTTTAAATTCCAATTTTCCTCACCTCCGGGGGTGGAAGTTTCCACCCCCGTCCTATTCTTTACTCTACTTGAACGTTTATTTTTCTAGGTTTAGCAGCAGAAGATTTGGGCAAATGGATTTCTAAGACTCCGTTTTTATAAGTAGCCGAAACTTTGTCTACTTCTACAGGAACTCGGAGCAGAAAAGACCGGTTGAACGGACCAAAAACCCGTTCTTGACGTAGGAACTTTTCACCACTTTCCGGTGCTTTTCTTTCTCCTTTAATAGTCAACTGATCTCCTACCACAGTAATTTCCACTTCTTTTTCGTCTATCCCGGGTAGGTCAACAAAGAGCACAAACTCTTCCTCTTCTTCTTTTACATCCACAGGAGGAAGCCAACTCCCTGTAGTAGCTTCTCCTCTACGAGGAAAAGAACTTCCTAAAACCCGATTAATTTCTTCCTGCAATTCAGCTATATCTCTAAAAGGATCCCAACGATTAATAGCCATTTCATCGTACCTCCTTTGACCTTTTTTGACATTGCAAAGCAATTATAAAAGAAATTTATTATTTTGTCAAGAATGGTCAAAGAATTTTAGCGTGCTATAAACCTAATTCTTCTTTCTTAGTTTGCATGGCAGAAAGAGCAATATTTAAAAATTCCTCTAGGGATAGACCTAAGCTTTCTATACTTTTCATCGCTTCTCGGTTAGCACCTCGGGCAAAACTTTTTTCCGAAAAACGATGAAGAAGAAAAGAAAGATCTAAACTATCTAACTTTTTATCTGGATGTACTAAAGCACAAGCTACTATAAAACCACTCACCGGGTCTACAGCATAAAGAGATTTTTCTATAGGAGATTCAGGCTCAACACCAGTGGCAAGTGGATTGTGAGCTTCCACTGCTCTAATGACTTCCTCAGGGAGACCTGCTTCTTTAAGTATTTTTGCTCCCTTCCTACCGTGTTCGGTAGGCTTATCTTTGGTTTCCTCATAATCTATATCATGCAAAAGACCAGCTAAAGCCCATTCCTCTTCGTCTTCTCCCCAGTGACGGGCCAAAAACTGCATAATGACTTCACAAGCTATACAATGTTTTAAAAGATTGTGATTCTTCAAGTATTTTTTTAATAAATCCCAGGCTTCTTTTCTTTCCATTTATTTACTCAAATAATCCAAAGGGTTAAGACATTTACCACTTTTCCTCACTTCAAAGTGAACATGGTAAGCAGTAGCATTTCCTGTCATCCCCACTCGAGCAATGGCATCTCCCTGGTTTACCTTTTGTCCCTTATTAACCAAATTAACCGAATTATGAGCATACAAAGTTTGCCAACCATCCTGATGGTCAACTATTACTACTCTACCATAGCCATTCATCCATCCACTAAAAGAAACTACTCCGCTACGAGAAGCTTTAATTAGCGTACCTGAGGAGGCTAAAATGTCAACCCCAGAGTGAAGTCTTCCCCCTCGCATACCAAAAGTGGAAGAAACTCGGCCAGAAACGGGCCAGAGAAAAGAACTACTCGCCTTCTCATAACTTTTAGGAAGATAAGAGGGAATACGAATACTTTGTCCTATTTTCAAAGTACTCTTCTCGCTAAGATTGTTGACTCTCATCAAATCTTGGAGGGAAACTCGATAACGACGAGATATTCCCCATAAAGTGTCTCCAGATTGTATTCGATAAACTTCGTAGCTCTCCTCTTTTGCTGAAGCAGAAGCAACACGCACCTGAGGAATAGTAAGTTTCATACCAATGGAGAGGATGCTATTAGCAGTCAAATGATTAGCTTTCATAATGGAATCCATATCCACTCCATAAAGGCGAGATATCAACCACAAAGATTCTCCCTCTTTTACTATGTGAGTAACACTAGATGATGCAGCGAGAGTTACGCTTTCCTTGCCCGAAGAAGGTAAAACAATCTTCTGCCCCACCCGGAGGACAGATTTTTCCGATAGACCATTCGCTTTTAAAAGAGAAGAAATAGGAATATTAAATTTACGAGATATTCCCCACAGAGTGTCTCCAGCTTTAACCTGATATACTGCTTCACTACTTCCTTCTTCTAGTTTAATTTTCATTCCCACTCGGAGGATAGATTTTTCCGTGAGACTATTAAGTTGCAGAAGCTTTGCTAGAGGTATTTGATAACGACGAGATATGGACCACAGAGTATCTCCTGATTCTACTACGTGATAACTCTCTGCCCAGGCAGTAGAAACCCAAACACTGATCAAAAATAGAAACAGGAAGAAAAATCGCCTCTTTGACCCCATCATCATCTCCTCCTCAAAGCTAATACTAATTTTTTACCACTTAGTTCCCATTCCCTGCTAGTCATTTCTCCTCCTCCATCACTGAACAAAGAAAGAGAAGAAGCTAAAACCTCGCTTTGGATTAGGGAACTATATTTTTTTATTAAATCTACCCATTCTGGGTCAGTTCCTTCTTTAATTTGTAATTCAATTCGATCTTCTACTTCTAAACCAGCTTCTTTACGCCAAACCTGGATGGTATGGATTAAATCTCTCACCATTCCTTCTTCCTGAAGCTCTGAGTCCAAGGAAGTGTCTAAAATAACCGCATATTCTCCTTCACTTTCCACTGCCAGACCTTCCTTAGCTTGCAATTCTAACTCCACTTCTTCTCGCTGTAGTATAATATTTTCTCCCTCTAAAAGCAAAGATATTTCTCCGCTTTCCCAAAACTGACGGCTTTTATCTTCTTCTAAGTTTTTTAATAATCGGGATATTTCTTTCACTTTTTGACCATAACGAGGGCCTAAAACAGAGAACCGAGGTTTTAGAACAACAGTAACCTCAGCAGGAAGATGAGAAATCCATTCTATCTCTTTAACATTTAATTCCTCTTGAATAATAGAAGTAAAAGGAAAAGCCCAGTCTCTTTCTTTCTCATTGGGCACCACTAAAATTGCCCGGCGAAGAGGCTGTCTAAGTTTAATATTTACTTTATTGCGAACTGAACGACCTAAATTAGTAAGTTTCCTTACCACTTCCATAGCTGATAGCAACTCTTTATCTACGTTTTCCCCTTCTACTTGAGGATAGTTCTCTAAATGAACACTTTCTTTCTTTCCCTGGACATCAGCTTCTAAAGTTTGGTAGAGCAACTCCGATGTCGCAGGAACAAAAGGAGCTAGAAGTCTAGTCAAACTGGTGAGAACTTGATAAAGGGTGTGGTAAGCACTCACTTTGTCCTCATCTTTTTCCGCTTTCCAAAAACGGCGGCGAGAACGTCTGATGTACCAATTGCTCAAATCCTCCACTACAAAGTCTTCTATAGCTTTACTTGCTCGAGAAACTTCATAAGAGTCTAAACATTCTCGCACTTCTCTTATCAGTTCTTCCAGGCGAGATATGATCCATCGGTCAAAAACAGTTCTTCTTTTTAAGGGTAAAAAAGAGGCTGGTGGCTCATATCCATCAATATTAGCATAAAGGATAAAAAAGTTAGTCACATTCCACAAGGTGTCAAAAAATTTACTAAGTACTCCCCTTATTGCTTCTTTTCCAAATCTCTTAGGCACCCAGGGAGGAGAAACAGAAAAAACATACCAGCGCACCACATCGGCTCCATAGTTTTCAATTAAATCCCAAGGATTGACGACGTTGCCTATGTGCTTGCTCATTTTTTGCCCTTTTTCATCCAATCCTAATTCAGTAACTAAACAATTACGATATGCCGGGCTATTAAAAAGAATGGTAGCCAAAACATGAAGGCTGTAAAACCAACCTCGAGTTTGATCTATAGCTTCACAGATAAAATCAGCAGGAAAGCTTTTTTGAAACTCTTCTCTACCTTCAAAGGGAAAATGAAGTTGAGCCACAAACATTGCTCCAGAATCAAACCAGCAGTCAATCACTTCTGGTACTCTTTTCATCACCCCACCGCAATGAGGACAAGAAAAAGTAATCCTATCCACATAGGGGCGATGCAGTTCAATTTCTCCTATGTTTTCTTGCGACTTATTTTTTAACTCTTCTATAGAACCAATGGCTTCCCGAAAACCACAATTTTCACATTGCCAGATATTGAGAGGTGTTCCCCAATATCTCTCTCGAGAGAGAGCCCAATCTACTACATTGGACAAAAAGTCTCCAAACCTCCCCTCCTTAATATGAGGGGGATACCAATTAATTTTCTGATTATTTTCTAAAAGTGCTTCTCGAAAAGCAGTAGTTTTAATAAACCAGCTTTCCTTAGCATAATAAAGAAGAGGGGTGTCACACCTCCAGCAGAAGGGATAGGAATGTCGATAAGTTTCCTTTTTAAATAATTTACCTTTTTCTTTTAAATAATCAATAATTAAAGGATCAGCATCTTTTACCCACATTCCCTGCCAGGGAGTAATTTCTTCTCCGTACTTCCCATCTCTCCCTACTGGCTGCAAAAGAGACAGCCCTTCTTTCTGAGCTAAACGCAGGTCATCTTCACCAAAAGCTGGAGCTATATGTACTATTCCCGTTCCTTCTTCTGTGGTAACAAAATCAGCAGAGAAAACTTCGTATCCTTTTTCAGCTATTAAGAAATTCAATAGGGGCTCGTATTTTGTCCCTACTAATTCCTCTCCTTTATATTTTCTTACTATTTTATAGGGAACCTCTTCCATCCCTAATCGATGGAAGCTATCTTCACTTAGTATGTAATGCTCGCCATTTTCCTCATTGACTACTTCTAAATAGTCAATGTTTTTACCTACTGCTAAAGCCACATTAGCTACCAAAGTCCAGGGGGTAGTAGTCCATACCAAGAAATAAGTTTTTTCTCTATTCTGAATAGCAAATTTAACGTAAACAGAAGGGTCTTCTGTTTCTCGGTAGCCCAAAGCCACTTCATGGCTGGAAAGAGAAGTTCCACAACGAGCACAATAGGGTAAAACTTTATATCCTTGGTATAGTAATTCTCTATTCCACAGCTCTTTTAATATCCACCACAAAGTTTCGATATATTCATTACTACAGGTAATATAGGGATGTTCCAAATCCATCCAGATACCTAATCTCTCGGTCAGTCTTTCCCATTCTTTAATATATTTAAAAATACTCTCTTTACACTTCTGGTTAAACTTATCTACTCCATAGCGTTCGATATCTGGCTTTCCTGAAATTCCTAATTCTTTTTCTACTTCTAATTCTACTGGCAAACCATGAGTATCCCACCCGGCTCGGCGGGGAACATAATAACCACACATCGTCCGATAACGAGGTATTAAATCTTTTATGCTGCGGCCGATAATATGGCCAGCATGGGGATAACCATTGGTAGTAGGAGGACCTTCGTAAAAAGTAAAACGAGGTGATCCTTCTCTCTGCTTTAAACTCTTCTTAAATATATCTCTATCTTTCCAGAATTCTAAAATTTTTTCCTCTTGTTGGGCTAGCTGAGAAAGCTGGCCCAAAGCTTTAAACATTAATCTTCACCTTCCTACTTTTCTTGATAGACTCTTACTACTTAATTAGGCATTTATCTCTATTGGTTCCACTAAAAGATAAGGAAGCAAAATCCTCCCCCCTATCCAGCGACTATTTCGAGAAATTTCCTTAAGATTCAAAAGAGCCTGGTAGGCGTTCCCGCTGATCATCACATCTTTTACTCGTCCTTGTATTTCTCCTTCTTTAACATAAAAACCCAGCTGGACATTACAGGAGAAATAACCAGAAGCGATATTGCTTTGTCCTAAACCTAAGACGCTATCTACTATTAAACCCTCTTCTAATTCTCCTATTAAAGTACTACTATCTCGCAAACCGTTTTTAACTCGCAGAGAGGAAAATCCAGGCTCAGGCAAATCCCGATAGGAACCACGAAAACCATTCCCGGTAGGTTTAATTCCTCTCTTTGCTGCACTCCACAAATCCCACAAGGCACCTTCTAAACTTCCCTTATCCACTAGATACCTTTGGGTTTTAGTTATAATTCCCTCATCATCAAAAGGACAAGAACCTAAGGCCCAGGGTTCTTGCACTTCTTCCAAGGAGAAAAGAGAAGAAAACACTACCTTTTTTTCTTTATTTTGTAAAGGTGATCTTCCGAACACCCAGTTTTTGCCGTTTAGACCATATAAAAGGGGCAAAAACAGAACCAAACTTCCCCAAGGAGTAAAAATCACCGGATATTTTCCACTATTTAAAGTAACCACTCTTTGAGAAAATTCCAATTTAGAAATTATCTCTTCTACTATATCATCTATGTTAATATCTCGACTGCCCCAACTTCTTTCCGCATAAACTTCTAAAATATCTCCTTCTCTGGTTTGATTAGCAGTTACTCCTATTTCAAAAAAAGTTCGGGCAAATTTTAATTCTTCTTCATGATGATTCAGGAGAGATTTTTCCTCTCTACCAGCACCGATAGTCACATCTACTAAAACTTGAGGATAATCTTCTCTTATCCGGGAAAGAATATAGTCCCCCAATTCTATCATTTCCCGAGCTTCTAAATTTTCTATCCGGGGATCAACAAAGTCTTCCCATTCCCAAGTAGAAGGATAAGTAGGAATAGAAAAATCTACTCGGTCTCCCAACTGACTAACTTCTAAAGCTCTATCCACTACTTCTTGAGGATTCGAAAAACGATTAAAAGCGTAAAACCCTAATTTCCCCTCCGGATTAATTATCCGTAAACCATGACCTCTTCTCTCTTCTTTCTCATAACTCTTAAAAACGTTAGCTTCGTAGTTTACTACCTGGTTAAACACTTCTTGGGTAAACAAATCACCAGCTATCCCTCTTTTTTTAAGCAAATCCACCACTTCAATCATTACCACTACCTCCTACCAAAACTTCTCTCAACCGGATATGGGGGCTTCCTGTAGGAGTGGGAAGTCCCATTTGCCCTCCTTTTCCACATCCCCCCACTTCCGTCCAACGAAAATCATTAGCTACTGCATCTATTTTATCCAAAGTTTGGAACAAGTTTCCACTTAACACCACATCTTTGACTAATTCTTTTATTTTACCTCTTTCAATCAAGTAACCATAAGCAGCAGAAAAGGTAAATAATTCTAAAGCAGTATTCCCCCCAATGTATTCTACTGCATACAATCCTCGCTCTATATCGGAAAATAAATCCTCTTTAGTAGGTTCCCCTCCTTCTATGGCTGTATTGGTCATCCGCACTATAGGAGGAAAACGATAATTAATAGTCCGGGCATTACCAGTTACTTCTTCCTGCATAAGAAAAGCAGTTTCTCGGGAATGGAGTCTTCCGCTCAGATAACCATTTTTAATTAGATAAGTTCTGCCTGTAGGTATACCTTCATCATCATAAGGAGAAGATCCTCGTAAATTATCTAAACTTCCATCATCAAAAACATTTAACACTGGCGAAGACACCCGTCTCCCTTTAGTCATTATTTTTTTTAGTTCTTCATTACGATAAAGAGCATCCGATTCGCTGAGATGGCCAAATGCTTCATGAATAAAAACCCCAGCAAGCACTGGATCTAAAACTACATCATACATTCCTCCAGAAAAAGAAGGAGCTTCCAAGAGAAGTAGAGCTTTTTGTCCCACTTCTTGAGCCAGCTGTTCTTGGTTTTTAACCAATTCAAACCCTGTTTTACCTGCCACCCCGTTTCTATATACCTCTATATTATCTCCCTTCCTCGCCGTGGCTGTAAAATTCAAGTTAATGTCGGGCTTTTCCCAATAAATTAGGGAACCATCAGAATTAGCTAAATAGATCTCCCGAAATTCATCGCGATATTCCACCAAAGAACTTACTAACAACGGAGAAATTTCCTTGAAAATCTGGTTATACTCCAAAAGAAGAGAAGTTTTATCTTTAAGAGATTTAAAACGAAAATCATCGGCAAGGGTGACTTTCTTCTCCTCTCGAACTGGCGGTTTTCTTACCACTTCAATATCGCTTTTAGGTAGCAAAGAAGCACCGCTTATAGCTTTTTCCACTCTCTCTTGCAGATTATCCCAATCCTGAAAACTCTCAAACCACCAGCTACCTCGAGGAGTAAGGAGGCGGATATAACCTCCCTTATCCGCCTCCACTCTTATTTTTTCTACTACTCCATTTTGCACTCGAATGGTAGTAGAAACAATATTTTCTAAACGAATCTCCATATATTCCCCTCTCTGGGGAAGGTGAACTAACTTTTCTAAAACTTCTATCATTGTTGGCTTGCCCCACCTGCTTCCGGAGAAGCTTCTGGTTGAGGACTAGCTTCCGGAGAAGCTTCTGATTGAGGAGTTGGAGATGAAGTAGTTTCTTTAGGAAGGTTTTCTTCTATTATAACAATTTCCGACTGATTTTTTAAATCTTCGATAAACTTCTCAAAGGCCTCCTGTTGTTTCTGAGGGAGAAGACGGTTAGATATTTCTTCTTTTACTTCTTCTAACTCCTTAAGACGAGGTTTGAGATGTTCCTCTACCAAGAAAATGTGAAAGCCGTAACTGGTCTCTACAACATCACTAACTTTCCCTGGAGCAAGGTCAAAAAGAACTTTCTCTAAATTAGGGTCTAAGTCTCCTTTTTTTAAGTAGCCCATTTCTCCTCCTTGTTGAGCATCAGGAGACTCTGACTTTTCCTTCGCCACATCTTCAAATGGTTTACCCGATTGTAGCTCTTGTAAAACTTCTTCGGCTTTTTCTTTAGTAGAGGTCATAATATGCTTAGCTTTTACCTGCTCTGGTTCAGTATAAAGAGAAGGGTTAGAAGTATATTCTTTTTGAATTTCTTCATCAGTTACCTGTACTTTGTTTAGGATTTCCCTTTTGATTAATTCCGTAACTAAAATCTGACGCTTAATCTGTTCCAATTGTTTTAGTACCGTTGGGTCATTTTCTAAACCTAACTTTTGAGCTTGTTGAACCAGCAAAGTTTCCCGAATTAATTGTTCTAAAAGGTCTTTAATTCCTCCTGGAAACTGAGCCCGATAAGACTCTGGAAGAGAATTCCAAATTTCTTCTACATCCTCAAGATAAATAGGCTCCCCATTTACTTCAGCTACTACAGTTCTCTCACTGCTTTCCTCTTGAGTTCCTTGAATTTCTTGAGTTCCTTGAACTTCTTGAGTTTCTTGAGCTTCTTGGGCTAGCGCTCCCCACCCTACACTCAAAACCAGAATCACAACTATCGACCAAAAAACTGTTTGCCTCTTCATTAAGATTTGTCTCCTTTCTTTCTAGTTTCTCCCTGCAAAATTCGAAGGGAAAAAGTTTCTTCTAAAGCATCATCTTCTTCTTTTTCTTCTCCTTCGCTCTTTAAATCAAATAAAAGAGTTAATTTATCATCTATCTCTTTTAGATTTTCTTTAAGCTTATTAACCAGGTAATCTAAGTCCTTCAATCTTTCATTAAGCACCCAAAAAAGCAAAAGTCCATATAAAATCACCACAACCAATAGAATACCTAAAAGCAATTTTTCTACCCCCTGTCTATTTTAGATCAGGACTTCACCACTTTTAAGCTCTTTTTTACCACCAAAATGTTCTTCTTTTATCCCTATACCTACTAGGCAATTACGATGTATCAATGTCCTGGGGGGAACCACACTTCCCTTTCCTACCAAGTTAACTCCCCAGTTCAAAAGTTCCGGTCGAGCTGCATTAGGTGTAAAATCATCACCATAGCCTAAGACTGCATCTTCTCCTACTACTATATTTTTATCCAAAATGCTTAAATTAATTTTAGCTCCTTTCTTAACGGTAGTATTATTGAAAATAATAGAATCTACTACTTCTGTATCTTCTTCCAATATTACCCCGGAAAAAATCACAGAATGGACTACTTTTCCCTTAATCACTGCTCCTTCTCCTATTATGCTTGATGATACATCCGCTTCTTCCCAGGTATGAGTGGGAGGATAATGACCACGATTGGTAAATACCATCCAATCGGGGTCATAAAGATTAAAGGCAGGTAAAGGTTCCAAAAGGTGCATATTGGCTTCCCAATATGCCCGAACTGTTCCTGCATCAAACCAGGGCTGGCCATAGAAATAAGCTTGCATCTTAGCTTTACCCACATTTTCTATAATGACATTGCGTACTAAATCAAACTTTCCTTCTCGAGCACTATTTATCAATTTTTCTGCTAAAAATTCCATGCGAAAAACGTATATGCCCATAAAAGCAATATCAGTACGAGGAGAAAAAGGTTTTTCTTCAAATCCAGTAATCCAGTTGTCTCCATCTACTTCCATAATACCAAAACGGGCAGCATCCTTTTTGTCTACCCGAGTAGCCACTAAAGTCACATCAGCATCTCTTTCCAAGTGATAAGAAAATAAAGGATTATAGTCCATAAGGTAAGCGTGGTCACCAGAGAGAAGCAAGAGATGAGATATATTCTTGCGATTCAAAATATTGAGATTTTGGTACACCGCATCTGCTGTTCCCCGATACCAACCCTTAGCTGTTCTACTCAAGTAAGGTTGTAAAAACTCTATCCCTCCTTTCTTACGATCTAAATCCCAAGGACGTCCTACTCCAATATGCTCAATAAGAGAACGGGGCTGATACTGGGTTAGGACGCCAATATCATAAATACCCGAATTTACACAGTTGCTAAGAGGAAAGTCGATAAGACGATAACATCCTCCAAAAGGAACAGCCGCTTTTGCTCTATCTACAGAAAGAACACTCAAGCGGTCTCCTTTTCCACCTGCTAAAATCATAGCATATTTAATAGACAAATTTCTCACCTAACTTTTTATCTTTTATAAATTGGCGAAGAACTTTGGCCGCTTTTTCCGGAATCACTGAATTAATATAAAATCCTGTACCCCACTCAAATCCTGCTACGTGAGCCACAGAAGGCAAAACTTCTAAATGCCAGTGGTAATAATCAACATAGTTCTCTAAAGAACGGGAATAAGGAGCTATATGGAGAATAAAATTAAAAGCTGGGTCATGAAGAATAGCCTTGATAGCCAAAAGGACTTCTTTTAGTATAAAAGCAAAGTTCGATAGTTCTTCTTTTTCCATTTCCGAGAAAAAAGCACTATGACGTTGAGGAAGAATCCAAGTTTCATAAGGAAAACGGGCAGCATAAGGAATAAAAGCTATAAATTTTTCCTCCTCTTCAACCAGTCGTTCTTTTTTTCTTTCTTCTTCTATGATAGAACAGAAAAGGCATTTCCCTTCCTTTTGGTAAAACTCTTTTGCTCCAGTGAGTTCTTCTTGCACCTTTTTAGGAATAACAGGAGTGGCAATTAATTGAGAATGAGCATGAGGTAGAGAAGCCCCTGCTTTTTCACCTTGATTTTTAAAAATCAAGCAATAGCGCAAGCGAGAATCTTCTCCTAACTTTCTAATCCTTTCTTGGTAGACACTAAGTACTTCCTCTATCTGAGAAAGAGGAAGATCTGCTAAATCCAAGTAATGATTAGGGGTCTCTATTATCACTTCATGTACTCCAAAACCACTCATGTTTTCATAAAATCCATCAATACTATGATGTACAGGCTCACAAGGTAAAAGAGCAGGAAACCTATTAGGCACCACTCTCACTCTCCAACCTTTTTCATTAGGAAGAGTGTCTTTCTCCCGGATACTGAAAGTCTCAGGTGGAGTACAATATTCTCTACCAGGACAAAATACACAGGGGAAAGAACTTTCTCTTTCCCAACCTTCGCCGAATTGATAAGGTTTAACGCCTCTTTCTTCAGCAACAATAACCCATCTTCCCGTTAGAGGATCTTTTCTAAATTCAGACATTAAAAAGTAAGAATCTCCTTCAAGGAATCCACTCTTCATTTTCCTGCAAACTTTGTAAAAACAGTACCAAAAGTTTAACAGTATGTTCTAAATCTTCTAAATCCACTATTTCTCCAGGGGTATGCATATAGCGGTTGGGAATACTAACTAATCCTGTGGCTACCCCTTCTCGAGTAATCTGGATAGCATTAGCATCAGTACCTGTAGCTCGGGATTCAGCTTGCACTTGATAAGGAATTCCCTTTTCCTTGGCTATCCCCACTATCTTCTGCCAAATATGAGGATTTATGTTGGGACCGCGAGAAATCACTGGACCTTTACCCAGAGCTATTTCTCCCACTTTTCTTTTGTCTATATCCGGGCAATCAGAAGCAAAAGTAACATCAATAGCGATACCTATCTGGGGGGCTACACCAAAAGCACTGGTTCTAGCTCCTCGTAACCCCAACTCTTCTTGCACTGTGCTCACTCCATAGACAGCACAATGCAGTTTATCTTTCTCTAAAGAGCGCAGGACTTCTCCTACTACAAATACTCCTACTTTATCATCAAATCCTTTCCCTGCCACTCTAGTCCCCAAAAGAGGCTCAAAACCCACCTCAAAAGTAATAGGGTCTCCCACAGTAACCTTTTCTAACGCTTCTTCTTTACTTTGAGCACCAATGTCTATCCATTGCTCCTCAATCTTTGCTACTTTCTGCCGTTCTTTCTCCTCTAAGAGATGAATGGGTTTCTTACCTATTACTCCTAGTATCACTCCGGAAGAAGTATGAATTAGTACTCTTTTTCCCGGAAGGATATGAGCATCAACTCCCCCTATTGTAGAAAAGTAGATATATCCCTGATCGTTTACATATTCCACCATCATTCCTATTTCATCACAGTGGCCAGCCAGCATAACTTTAACTTTTCCCTCCGGATTAACCACTCCAAAAGCGTTACCATGAACATCCTTATAGCATAGGTCTACCCGGTCTTTAACTCGTTCTAAAAAAACTTGCTGCACTTTTTCTTCAAAACCAGAAGGGCTGGGAGTACTAATCAAATTTTTTAGAAAATCTATCTGGTCTTCTTCCATAACATTTTCCTCCTCAATTATTAATTTCTATTAATTCTTCTTTAGCCAGGGCTAACTCCAAAACTTGGTTAATATTTTCTACCAGGAAGAAATTCATCACTTTTTTAACCTCTTCCGGTACTTCTTGCAGATCTTTCTCGTTTTCCCGGGGTAAAATTACTTTTCTAATTCCTGCCCGATAAGCAGCTAAAACCTTTTCTTTCACCCCACCAATAGGTAATACTTTACCAGTAAGAGTGATTTCCCCAGTCATAGCCAGGTCATGACGAACAGGCACTCGAGCTAAAGCGGAAATCATAGACACTACCATAGTAATCCCTGCTGATGGCCCATCTTTGGGTATTGCACCAGCAGGAACATGCACATGAATGTCATTTTTTTCGTAAAAATCAGGGGGAATATTCCATTCTCCGGCTCGAGCCCGAACGCAAGAGAGAGCAATTTTAGCTGATTCCTGCATAATTTCTCCCATATTTCCAGTCAAAAGCAGATTTCCTTTACCGGGTAAAACTACCGTTTCTACAAAAAGTATTTCTCCTCCACTTTCCGTCCACGCTAAACCTGTGGCTACTCCTATTTCATCTTGTCTTTCCATTACCTCATCCAAAAATCGTCGAGGACCTAAAAATTCTCTCAGTTTTTCCTCGTCTATTACAAAAGGACCTTGAGCTCCTTGAGCCACTTCTTTAGCTATTTTTCGGCAAACAGTAGCGATACTTCTCTCCAAATTTCGTACTCCTGCCTCTCGCGTATATTCTCTAATTATCTTGCGAATAATATCTGCCTCTATAATCACATCTTCCACTCGAAGACCATTCTCCTCGCATTGTTTAGGTATAAGATATCGCTGAGCAATGGCTATTTTCTCCAAATCAGTATAACCAGAGAGAAAAATAATTTCCATCCGGTCTAAAAGAGGAGGAGGAATAGTATCTAAAACATTAGCAGTAGCAATAAACATAACTCGAGAAAGGTCAAAAGGAACATCTAGGTAATGGTCTACAAAGCTATAGTTTTGCTCTGGATCTAAAACTTCTAAAAGAGCAGAGGCTGGGTCTCCTCTAAAGTCTGCACCTATTTTGTCTACTTCATCAAGCATAAAAACTGGATTGTTAGTTCCTGCTTTTCGGATGCCCTGGATTATCTTTCCCGGTAACGCTCCCACGTAAGTACGGCGATGACCTCTAATTTCTGCTTCGTCTCTTATCCCTCCCAAAGAAACCCGCACAAACTTTCTTCCTAAAGCTCGAGCAATAGATTTACCCAGAGAGGTTTTTCCCACTCCTGGAGGACCAACAAAACAAAGTATTGGTCCTTTAATATCTCTTTTCAACTTATATACCGCCAAATACTCCAAAATCCTTTCTTTGACTTTTTCTAAATCGTAATGGTCCTCATCCAATATCTTTTTAGCTAAATCTATATCTAAGTTATCCTCAGTACTAACCTTCCAGGGAAGCTCAATTATCCAATCTAAGTAATTTCTAATTACTGGATATTCAAAAGAATTAGGAGAAAGACGAGAAAGCCTTTCTAACTCTTTTTCTGCCTCTTTCCGCACCTCTGGAGGCAAGTCCAAACTTTCTATTTTTTCCTTTAACTCTTTGATTTCGGAACTTTTCTCATCTAATTCCCCCAGCTCTTGCTGAATAGCTTTTAGCTGCTCTCGTAAGAAATATTCTCTTTGAGTTTTAGCCATTTCTTGCTGCACTTGAGATTGGATTCGACTACCAATTTGAAGTATTTCTAACTCCCGAGTAAGATAAAAACTTAATTTGGTAAGTCTGGTAGATAAATCAGGAGTAGACAAAAGCTCCATTTTACTCTCTACGTCTAAATTGAGATTAGAAGCTATAAAATTAGCTAAACGAGAGGGCTTATTAATATTTAAAGCAGTTATAAAAGCTTCCCGAGGAAGATAAGGGGCTAATTCCACTACCTGTTGGAAAAGGCTAACTACATTTCTTACTAAAGCTTCTACTTCATCAGATTTAGTCTCTTCCTCTTTTATTATTTCTATCTTAGCTACGGGATACGGTTCCCATCTAACCCATTCTTTAACTCGAAACTTAACCAATCCCAGAATCAAAACTTGTACTGCATCTTCAGGAAGTTTAATAAGACGAGAAACCTTTCCTATTACTCCTATTTCATAAAAATCTTCGGGAGACAATTTTTCTCCCTTTGCTTCTCCACGTAATGAAATTACCCCTAAAATTTTTTTATCTAAAACTGCATCATTTATCAGCTTTACCCAAGGTTCTCCTGTTACTACCCAAGGTAGAGCAATTTCAGGGAAAAGAACATTATCCTTGAGAGGCAAAATAGGTAATTCTTCGGGAAACTCATTTTCCTTATTCTCTTCTAAAGAGGGAGAGTTTTCCTGAAAACTATTTTTTTCTTCTTCAGTTAACCCCTCTTCTAAAATAAACCAAGCATTATTCCATTCCATCTTTATATGTCTCCTAAGTTATGGAAATTTTTCTTTCTTTAATATTTTTTAATCCTTCAATAATCAGAAAACCATTGGAGTACTTAGCTTTAACTTCTTCTACTTCCTCAGGTAAATTGATTTCTCGATAGAAAGGACCAAAATGAATCTCCATTAAATAATAATCTTCTTTAGCAGAATATGGCGGCTCTTTCCTTTGACCACTAACTTTGAGCTTTTTCCCTTCTACTGTAACTTCTACATCCTGAGGAGAAACGCCAGCTAATTCCACTATCACCACCACATGGTCAGGGGTTTCAAAAATATCACAGTAAGGCACCCAAGTTTCTTCCCCAAACTCGGTAAATCCTGCTTTCCCTTCCGAAATATGTTTCATAAACTTCTGCATTTCTTTTTGAAAATAATTAACCTCTTCCCACCAATCATTAAAGTCTCTCTTCATGACTTCCTCCTAAAATACCACTAATAGTCTCTGTAAATAATAAATCCCTGAGGAAGAATCTACTTCTACTCTCACCAGATTGTTACCTAATTTCAGGTAATCGGCAATGTAAACCATCTGAGCTTCAGCTGGAGCAACTCTTCCTTCTGCAACTCTACCCGAAAAGACCAGTTGGTCGTTGAGGAAAATTTTAATAAATACCTCATCTTGAGCCTTCCCCCACAAGTATAAAGCTCCAACACGGAGAGGTTGGGAAAGAGAAAATCCCACTTCTACAAACTCTCCACCAGATAAAGAAAGAACTCGGGCAGGATTAACCGCATAACCAGAGAGTAATTCTCCTCGATAAGTTAAATGATCAAAATTAGTATAAGGCTCACCAGAAGTAAAGTCGAGAAAATACAACCCCTCTTTAGGGTAAACTTCTAATCCACTGATTGTCCCATAAGCATAATCTTCCGAGGGAAGGAGATTTCTTGCCCCGGCAAAAGACACTTTAATCTCTACCATTTCTTGTCCTGCTACCTGGGGAGCATATAAACGATTAGTAGCTATACCTGCACTATTAGTATAAGTTATTTCTTTTTCCCAGCTACCAATACTGGTTTCCCACCGGATGCTCCTTCCTTCTACCGGTTCTCCTCGCAAATCTCGGAGCTCGGCTTGAAAATCAAGGACCTCACCCCCCGCTATTTGAAAAGATTTGGGGGTAAGAGTAATAGTAGTTTGTATTTTTTCAGGATTGACCAGAAAATGAAGTTCTCCTTGAGCTTCCTGATAGACCATATCACCAGGAAAACAAGCTTTTAATATCACTTCTGTGCTCTCTACCAAGGAAGGAGCACTATACCAGACCTCAGCCATACCCGAAGTAGAAGTATAAGTTTCATAACTATCCAGAGTTCCTTGGTTAACTTCCCAGTAGATTGGTCGGTTAAACAAAGCATTGCCTCCTTCATCAGATAAGAAAGCTCGTATCTTTAGCTTTCCTCCTGCAGGAATCTCATTAGGTATTTGGTCAAAAGAAATAAAAGAAGGAGATAATTCTCTTTCTTTAGTGGCTATCTGGATTCTACAATAGTGCAAAGGTACAGGATATCCCAAAATTTCTTCCATCCGAGAGGGATTTTTCATAATCTCTACCAGTAAACGGTCGGGTATTATTCGGTCAGAAAGTATCATTAAAAATCTTTCTACCCCTTCTGGCCCAGAAACCACCCCATAAATTTTCCGTTGTGCTCCTTCTGCTATAAGTTCGTTGTTTTTAATGATACGCGCTCTCCCATCCGGGGTATAATCAAATATACTAACATAGCCATCTCTAGAACTACCATATTGTAAAACAATGTTTTCTCCAGGATAATAAAGACCCCATTCTCCCTTGTCGGGAAGCAAAAATAGAAAAGGAGAAAGAGGCAAAGAATCAATTCGACTCATTTCCGAAGAGGAAACCTCAAATTGGAAAGTTTGAGCTCCCACTACACTGTTAACCAAGAAAAAAATAAGTAGTAAAACCCCTCCAACTTTTTTCACTTCCATTCCTCCTTAGGTTTTTCTATACTTTCTCCGCTCTCTAAAACCAGAGAAGAGAAATCTTCCTTTTTAACATCTGTTCCAATACGACAATTTCTACCCACTATTGCCCCGGGAGGAATATGAGCATTTCTCCCCACTACAGTTAAACCGCTTCTAAGCATGTCGGGAATTACTCGGTTAGGACGTAAATCTTCTCCATATCCCACTCGGGCTTTTTGGCCTACTATTATATTCTTATCCAAAATGGCTCTATCTACTATAGCCTCTTCCTCAATCCTAGTATCGCTCATTACAATAGATTGGCGAATTTCTGCACCTCTACTAACATAAACTCCGCTAAAAATTACCGAATCCTCTACACTCCCATCGATGATAGCGCCACTACCTAACAAGCTACGTCTAACTTTGGCTCGATAGCTCATTTTTACCGGTGGGCGGTCTTCAATGAAAGTATATATAGGCCATTGCTTATCATAAAGGTCAAGAGCAGGAGATGACCCCAGTAATTCCATATTAGATTCCCAATAAGCATCTATAGTTCCTACATCTTTCCAGTAACCAGAAAAACGAAATCCATAAACTTTCCTCTCCCTTACCATTCTAGGTATAATATCTTTACCAAAATCAAAAGAGGTATCCTCCCGGAGAGCTTCTTCTTCTACTTCTTCCTCTAGAACATGGCGATTAAAAACATATATTCCCATATTTATCAAATTACTGCGAGGATGAGGAGGCTTCTCTTCAAAATCAGTTACCCTCCCTTGTTCATCAAGAGATAATACTCCAAAGCGATGAGCTTCTTCCCAGGGAACCTCTATGACTCCTACAGTTAAATCTGCTCCCCTCTCTTGATGGAAATGAATCAAGTTACGATAATCCATTTTATATACATGGTCTCCAGAGAGAACAAGAACCAAACGAGGATCATGGTCTCGAATAAAACGGAGATTTTGGTACACCGCATCTGCTGTTCCCCGATACCAGTGAGTCACAACATCACTTATATAGGGTTGAAGAAGAAAAACTCCTCCTTCCATTCGGTCTAAATCCCAGAACTTGCCAATTCCAATATGCTCATGAAGAGAGCGAGGATTATACTGGGTAGGAATACCTATACAATATAGACCAGAATTAACACAATTACTCAAGGGGAAATCAATAATTCGGTACTTACCACCGAAAGGTACTGCTGGCTTGGCCCTCTTTTCTGAAAGAATGTCTAATCTTTTACCCTCCCCTCCTGCCAAAATTAGAGTTAAGACTTCTCTCTTGTACACTCTTGTTCCCCCTTTGTCAAAACTCGTAAAATACTATGTATCAAATATAGAAAATGTTGCCGAAAGCTCTCTTTTTGAGATGATGGATTATCTTCTCCTAACCACCAAAACCAATCACTACCCTCTGCCTGATATATAAGGTCTCGGCTCCTCTCCCTCTCTTCTTCTGATAAATATTCCTTTTCCCTATCCCAGAGTTCCCTAATTCGCCGCAACTCTTCCCAAGCCCAATTTTTCTCCGGATGGCCAATCCAAGTGTTCAAATTACCATAAATCCAAGAGCCAGGAGCAACGCGAGAAAGAGAAGGAAGGAAAGAAAAACTTTGCAAGTACTCCTGAGGAGTAATAGTTACGAATTCTTTACTTTCTGAAAGTTCCTGGTAAAGAGAATTAATAAAAGGCAATCCATTGTCTACATAGTATTCCCAAGCATTTTCTCCATCTAATACTACATTCACTAAATAAGGTCGATCATCAGGAAGTGCTTCTTTTATGTCCCTCAAATGATTAATAAAATCCTTTACTGCTTCTTGAGGGGAAAGATGCTGATAAATAAACCCTATTAAGTCTGATAATCCGGTATCTCGGAAGAAAATAGCCATATCTTTTTCCCCTTTCTTCCAGAGATGGGGAAGATAAAGTTCCGCCCAAGCAGTTTCTTTCTTCATTCCCAAAGAGCGAAACAGAATATCCTCTCCTGTAGCTAACCACTTGACCCCTTCTTGGGTAGCTAAGGAGATAGCATCCTCGCTCACCGCTCCTTCTGAAGGCCACATCCCTATAATATCAGAACCCCATACTTCTCGAGAAAAATCTCTACCCCTTTTTATTTGTTCTCGAGCGTCTTCCGGAAAAGAAAAACGATTAGGCAAAAGAGTAGTTGGGTTACATTCCCTAGCTACGTCTGTATTTATAAGAAGAGGCAAAATAGGATGATAAAGAGGAGAAAAAGAGATTTCTATTTGTTTATTTTTTAATAATTTTCGATAACAAGAAAAAATTTCTTTAAATACTTCCTCAGTGGCTTTCCATATTTTCTCTTTGTCTTCTTCTCTATAATTTCTACCTCGCTCCCATAATTCTCGACCTATTGGATTTTCTTCTCGCCATAAAGGATCAAACCAGATAAGCTGGTAGAGGACTTGAAGGTCCAAAAAATCCTGAGAGGTAAAAGATTCCCAAGGCTTTTCTTTCAATTCCGCAAAACGAGGCCACTTCTCATAGGTGCGAGGAGAAGAAACAACAAAGAATTTTTCCTTTATTAATTTTTTATCTTCCTCGCTAATGGCAGAGGCTTTCTTTTTAGCCAATTTCATTACCAGATCTTCTTCGCCTTCCAGATAAAGCTGAAATTGCCGAAGGAGGCAAGGAGCAAAGTTAAAAGTAATCCGGAGAGAAGGAAACTTCTCCACCAATTTTGCCATAAAAAGATAATCTTTAGTGGCGTGCAATCTTACCCAGGGAAAATCAAAAACCTTTTTTTCTTCATTCCAATAAAAAGGTTGATGCATATGCCATATAATATTGACCATCAACTTCCCGACCATTAATTTCACCTCAATCTATTTTTATTATATCAGCTTCGATTATTTTCCCCTCTCTTATCTCTAGAAAACCAAAAGAAAAATAGGGAGCAAACACCCAATCAGTAGGACTACCCGGGTTAAAATATAGCACTTCCCCTTGCCACTCTTTATGAGGTTGATGAGTATGACCATACACTATCACTTTAACATTTTCACCGCTAAATAATTTCCCTACTCTTTCTTCTATACCTGAAGGAGGCCCTCCCCCATGAGTAAGTCCTATCCTAACTCCTTCTACTTCTAGAATTTCTTTATCAAGAAGTTTTTCCCGAACCAAGGAAGAATCCATATTGCCTCTCACTGCTTGCACTGGAGCATAATTCATTAATTCCTCTATTAACCACCACTCTGTTATATCCCCAGCATGGAGAATAAGAGAAACCCCTCCTAAAAAATCAAGCAGATAAGGAGGAAGATTTCTCCCCCGCTGAGGAATATGAGTATCAGAAATTATCGCTATCTTCATTCTCTTTCACCATTTTAATTTTATTACAATTTTGCTTTTTCTAAAATACTTTCCTTTTCCCAGTTAAACCTCCTTCATAAGTTTTTCGCTCCATAGCTATTTCTGCTGCCTTAACTGTATTAGCCATAAGCATAGCAATGGTCATAGGACCTACTCCTCCAGGAACGGGACTGAGGTAAGAAGCCACTTCCTTTACTCCTTCAAAATCTACATCTCCTACTGTTTTATCTCCTACTCTATTAATTCCCACATCCACTACTATTGCACCTTCCTTTATCATATCTTTAGTAATCAAACGAGGAGAGCCACAGGCAGCAATTAAAATTTCCGCCATCTGAGTGTAACTGGAAAGATTGCGAGTACCAGTGTGACACATAGAGACAGTAGCATTAGCTCCTTTACCCTTTTGAACTAACATCATTGCTAAGGGTTTACCCACAATGTTACTTCTACCCACAATTACTACGTTTTTCCCTTCCGGGGATAAATTATAGCGTAATAATAGCTCTTGTACTCCCCAAGGAGTGCAGGGAAGAAAAATTGGATCACCAATCATCAATCTCCCCAGATTGTAAGGATGAAAACCATCTACATCTTTTTCTGGAGAAATATGATATAAAACTTCTTTTTCTTGGATATGAGAGGGAAGAGGAAGCTGCACCAATATCCCGTGAATACGTTCGTCCTGGTTTAAGCTATTCACCAACTTTATTACTTCTTCCTGAGAGGTGCTAGCAGGTAAACGATGCTGAATAGAATAAATACCCAATTTTTCGCAGGCTCTTTCTTTATTGCGCACGTATATCTGACTGGCTGGATCATCTCCTACTAAAACCACTGCTACACCAGGTTGGTAACCCCGTTCTGTAAGATAATTAATACGAGGTTTAAGCTCTTCTTTAACTTCGGCTGAAACCTTTTTTCCATCTAAGATTTGAGCACTCATTTTTTTCCTCCTTTTTTGTTTAAAAATCGTTCTATATTATCTCTTGTGGAATTAAGCACTCTACAAGAGGGAAAATCTATGTCTTGCAGCAATTTTCGGGCCTCTTCGAATTCCCCCACTTCTTCACAGAAATGAGCATCACTTGATACCACTACCCATCCCCCTTGTTCTTTTACCTCCTGAGCAATTAAGCGACAGTTTTCCTTGCTACCCCTTCTGCTTACAGCAAAAGAGCTATTGTTAATCTCTATAACTTTCCCCCGATTAACCGCTTCCTGTACCACTTTTTCATAATCCAGAGGATAACGAGGATTTCCAGGATGAGCAATAATATCTACTAAAGGGTTTTCTAACGCCCGAAGGAGAGCTTTGGTGTTTACCTCTCGAGAAGCGGGAGGAAAAACTTGAGGATGAAAAGAAACTATAACAATATCTAATTTCTTCAATATCCCTTCCTCCAGCCCTAATTTGCCTTCTTCATCCACTATATCTACCTCTGCCCCAAAACAAATTTTTATTCCTTCTATCTCCCGAGGAAAATGACCCCGGGCCTCGAAGTAAATAGGAGAAGGACCACCAGGCATCTTGGGACTGTGGTCGGTTATTGCTACCACTTCCAATTTTTTCCTCTTTGCTACCTTAGCTATCTCCATCACTGTGCTATATCCATGACCACTAGCTACGGTATGAGTATGTAAGTCTCCCACTAAATTCAGATTAATCACCTCACTAATTTCCCTTAGAAAGCAACTTCCACATCTGGCTATCAAAATCCACTACTGGTGGATCACTCCACAAATCTAAGCCTCGCAACCAAGCATTGTAGGAAACAAGATATCTCATCAAAGTCATTATCTCTCCTGCGGTCCTAAGGTCAGGTGAATAATATTCCCATTCTAGAAAAATTTTCTCTTCTTCTTTTAATTTATTCTCCACCACCTGATATTCTATCTCTCTTATTTTTTCCCAGGAGCCAGAGGCAGGAATTAATTTCTCCTGGGAAAATAGGTCTATTTTCTTAAGAGTAGTAGGAAGACTAAATTTAATTTTGTTAACCTTTTTGCCTTTTACTAAAACAAAAATAGAATTATCAGACAGAAATAACTGGTTTTCGCGCATCATAGAAAAATTAAAAGCCCGGAACTCTATTTTCCCCTTTTCCCCACAACTATATTCCAGAAGAGAAATAAAACATTGTAATACAGAAAGAATAAAACTATTATCTACCAAAAAATTAACTCTCCCTATCCCTTTCTCCTCTATTTCTTTAAAAAAAAGAGAGAGAATAGCTGCTTCTTTTCGGAGATAGTCACTGTTTTTAAACCCTTCCTCCATTTCCTCCACTGGTAAGTGGAGGCTAATCAATGGCAGGTAAAGAAAAGCACTCCTTTGCCAAAAATAATGATGATAAATTTCAGTAGGCAAAAAGGGGAGAAAGAGAAGTCGAGCAGTCTGAGCTAATATCCCATAGTTACTACCTATCAATACCTTTTCCCACTGGGGGAAAGAAAAAGCTAAAAGCAAAAGCTGTAACTCCTCTAGTGGCCGAGCTAACACCACCAGGACAGTATCCTTAGGAGGCAGATTTTCTTTCCAATAGAGAAGGAGATCTAGTCCTGAACTATCAACAAAACCTACGAACTGCTCTCCAGGATTTACTTCTTTCCCTAAAAAGTTCCGAAGGGAAGAAATTATCTCTGGAGAAGACAGAAAAACCAGATTTTTCTTCCCTCCTAAAACTGCTCGATAAAAATTAAAGAATTGTTCTAAAATTATATCCTCTTCTTCTAAAAGGAGAGGCAATCTTTCTAAAAGTTCAAACTTCTCTTTTTCAGGAAAAAAACCATTTTTTTTCCCCGTGGAAAAGACTAAGCTCTTTTTTCTTTTCGCCATAATCCATATTTTATGCTATCAGTTAGTGCTTGCCAACTGGCCTCAATTATATCGGCAGATACTCCTACCGTCCCCCAGGAATTTAGTCCATCGGTAGATTGAATTAAAACTCGAATACGAGCTCCAGTTCCTTCTCTCTCATTCAAAACTCGCACTTTATAATCTGACAACCTAATTTCTCTCAATACTGGATACATTTCTTCCAGCGCCTTTCTCAAGGCATTGTCTAAAGCATTAACCGGGCCATCTCCTTCTGCTGCTGTATGAATCATACTTTCATTTACCTTTACTTTAATAGTAGCTTCAGCAACGGTGTCTTCCTCTCCTCTTTTTTCCACAATTACTCTAAAACCCTCCAGGTCGAAAAACTCGGCTTTTTCTCCTAAAGCTTCTCGCAACATAAGTTCAAAGGAGGCATCTGCCGCTTCAAACTGATAGCCATAGTTTTCCGCCTCTTTGATTCTTTGTACCAAATTGAGTAATCGAGGATCTTTAGGGTCTAATTCTATTCCTACTTCTTTAGCTCGGTAAATAAGATTACTTTTTCCCGCTTGCTCTGACACTAAAATCCTTCTTGCATTACCCACCGACTCAGGAGGAACATGTTCATAAGTAGCAGGATAGCGAGAAATAGCACTAACGTGAATACCTCCTTTATGAGTAAAAGCACTCCTTCCCACATAGGGGTCATAATCATTAGGTCTTAAATTAGCTATCTCACTAACAAAATGGGAAACTTCTTTCAGTTTTTGCATTTCCTCATCAGTTATAGGATGAATGTCCATCTTTAATTTTAGATTAGGAATTATAGTACAGAGGTTGGCATTTCCACATCTTTCCCCATATCCATTGATGGTACCCTGCACTTGATATGCTCCCAAATGCACTGCCATTAAACTATTAGCCACTGCTACTCCGCTATCATTATGAGCATGAATGCCCCACTTTACTTCTTTATCTTGACCAAAAAACTCTTTCATCTGGTTAATAATTTTTTCCATTTCCAAAGGAAGAGTTCCGCCATTCGTATCACACAAAATTAAAATCTGCGCTCCCGCTTCATAGGCAACTTGGAGAGTTTTTAAAGCATAATCTGGGTTATCCTTAAATCCATCAAAAAAGTGCTCAGCATCGTAAATTACTTCTCTTCCTTGTTTTACCAAAAAACTCACTGAGTCTTCTATCATCCGCAGGTTTTCATCTAGAGTAGTTTTAAGCGCTTCCCTAACATGGAGAGTCCAAGATTTACCGAAAATAGTAACTGCTGGGGTCTCAGCCTCTATCAAAGAATGAATGTTTTTATCTTCTTCTACTTTGGTGTTAGCTCTTCTAGTACTACCAAAAGCACTAATTTTAGCTTTTCTAAGAGACATCTTTTTTGCTTCTTGGAAAAAAGTAACATCTTTAGGATTAGAGCCTGGCCAACCCCCTTCTATATAGTGAACTCCTAATTCATCTAATTTTTGAGCAATTTGTATTTTATCTTGTGCTGAAAAATTAATTCCTTCAGCCTGCGAACCGTCTCGCAAGGTAGTATCATAAATTTCAACCACCGGCATTATTTCACCTCTCCATTTGGACTTAACAATTTCTTTAAAACACCTAAATTTTCTACCACCACATCTGGTTGAACACCAAATCTACTCAGGTCTTCTCTTTTACTCACTCCAGTTAAAACCAGAACAGAGAAAACACCGAAATCCTTAGCTAACTTTATATCAGTATCCAAGCGGTCTCCTATGATAACTGTTTCTTCTTTTTCAAATCCAGTAATCTCTAATAAAAACTGTAAAGATTCAGGATAAGGTTTTCCAAAAACTCGAGGTTTTACTCCTGAGGATACCTCAATAGAGGCTAAAATTGCTCCACAACCGGGCATAAGACCATCTTGAGTGGGGAAAGAAGGATCAGGGTTGGTGCCGTAAAAAGATGCACCGTTTAATATGCATCTCATAGCGTTACTCATTTTCTTAAAATCAAACTGGCGGTCCATCCCTACTACCACTCCGTCTACTTGATAAGGAGGAACTTCTACTAAGTTCATTCCTTGTTTAAGAAGCTCTTCCCGCAGCCCTTTCTCTCCAATCACGTAGAGATAAGCTTTTGGTTTTTCTTTACTTAAGCAATAAGCAGTTATTAAGCCAGAACTAACAATTTCTTCTTCTCGAGCTTGGATGCCCATATTACTCAATTTCTCTACATATTGTTTCCGGCTAAGAGTAGAGTTATTGGAAAAGAAAACCACCCTTACATCTCTTTCTCGCAAGAAATTTATAAATTCTGCACTGTGAGGTAAAGGAGCATTTTCTCGATATATTACTCCATCCATATCTATTATAAAATTTTTATACTTTCTATCAACAAACATACTCTTTTTCCTTTCTTCCGGTTATTAAATTTATTATATTATCAGAATTACTTTAAAAATTCTATCCCCCGAGTTGCCTCAACTAAAAATCAAAGTTAAATTATTATTCCCTTAAGAGAGAATATTCTTAAGGGGGGATTAGAGGTGAGGTATCTCTTGCAGACACGAAGAGAAATTGTTTATGAGGCCAGTAAGGGATATAAGAAATTATCCAACTTCCCCTTTCTCTTCATCACAAATCATTGTTGCTTCCTTGCCACTCAACTTTTTAAGGAGTCCAATACTAGCAACAGTGATCGAGGCCGTTATTAAAAGAAAAATAAGGGCTGAATCAAAGTTCTTCCCTGCACCAATTACCACCCCCACGAGAGGAGGACCAATTAATCCCCCGATGGACTGTATCGCCATAGCTATACCAGTAGCCCATCCTGAATTTCCCACAGGAGTAGCTTCAGAAGCAATCGTAAGCCACAGAGGAACCCAACCTACTACTGAGAAACCTAATAAAATACAAGATAAATAAAGAAGATAAGTACTTCCCGATAAGATTAACAATAAAATGCCTCCCCAAGAAATTAAAGCAGCAATCAGGAAGGTAAAGATACGGTCTTTGATTAAAAAATCACTACTTAATCCTAAAACTATCCTTCCTCCGATACCTGAAAACTGGAATATAGAAAGCAAAGAAGCAGCCAGCAAAAAAGAAAAGGACCGCTCCTCTACCAGATAGATTACCAGGTAAGTAACCAGGCAATACTGAACAACTGTAAAAAGCATGCCCGCTATTCCAACTAAACAAACCTTCCATTTACTGAAAGAGGGAAGAGGGCTTCTTTGAGATTGCTCCTCAGCTACAAAAGTTACCTCCGGCTGGGTCTCTATATTCCTCTGATAAATTTTTATCACCACACCACCCCAGATAATAAAAATTGCTCCAATAATACGAAGCGCAGTGGCCCAGGAAAATCTTAAGGCAACGAGAGGAAGAGAGATTGCTGCAATGGCACTTCCTAAAGGGAAACCAGTTTTGTAGATAGCACTGACTGTAGCTCTACCTTCTTCAGGAAACCAGCATACCACTGCTTTAGCTGAAGCAGTGGTTATTAAGCTATCTCCGAACCCGCTTAAAAATAAGAAGAGAAAAAGTTGCCAGTAGCTGACACTAAAACTACCCAGGAGAAGAAAAAGCCCCAGAGTGAGATGACCGAGGAAAAAGGCCCTGTCAAAACTCACTCTATCAACTAATTTACCAGCTAAAAGAGAGCTAACCCCAAAACCAGCAAATATTGAAGTGGTAAGAAAACCAATCTCAGTAGGAGTAATACCAAATTCTCTTTGCAGCAAAGGGGATAGGGAGGGAACAATAGTCATAAAAAAAGCTAAAAGGAGCTGGGGAATAGCGAGAAATAAGAGTTTAGCTATTTTTTGTCTTAACATGGCAAATGTTTAATAACAACAAATATTTCCTCCAGCACAAGCTCCGAACCGAGTTTTCTTTTTTCCCGCTACTTTTGCTCAACTTAGACGAATCAATCCTGTATAAATTTTTTAATATCCAAACCTTTCGCAGCATCAATATCTAAAAAAAGTTTAGCATTATTATGGGTTTTAATAATGGAAGCTGGACAGGTGGTACTTATTTCGCCTTCAAGCATTTTCTTAATAGCCATGCTTTTAGTAGGGCCAGGAACTATACAATAGAGCCAGCGAGCTGACATTATAGTAGGAACAGTCATTGTAATAGCGTGAGTCGGGACCTCTGCAAATGAGCTAAAACAACCATCATGAACTTGTTGCATTCTACATTCCCTATCCAACTCAACCACTTTTACGACCTCTGGATCGCTAAAATCAGCTACTGGAGGGTCATTGAAAGCTATATGGCCGTTTTCGCCTATCCCAATGCAAGCAATATCTATAGTGTTCTTTCTTATCAATTCTGAATAGCGTTGACATTCTTCTTGCAGTGAACCAGCATTCCCATTTATATAATTTACTTTACCAGGATGTACCAAATTGAAAATATGGTCCTCAAGATACTTGGCAAACCTCTGTGGCGCTTCTTCCGGCAATCCTACATACTCATCAAGTTGAAATGCTACCACTCTTTCCCAATCAATTCCCGATTCTTTACTCAAAGCCTCTAAGAACTCATTCTGAGAAGGGGCAGCGGCAAAAGCTATAGTAATAAATGGCTGTTTGAAAAGAAGTTCTCTAATTTTAGCACTTACTGCTGCAGATGCAGCAGCACCCATATCTAACCGGGTTGCATAAACTTCTACCACAAGCGAATCAACAATAAACTGATAAACGCATCTATTACCCTTCGTATCATCATATGAAATTGTGCTAAAAAACAAACTCATATAATTATCTCCCTTCACTTTAGGTAATTATGCTTTTAAAGCTGCCTGTATTCATAGTAATTGCCTTTTTTGGACAAATACTTGCACAAATTCCACATCCTATGCAATGTTCAGGAACTACAATAGCTTTGTTCCCATTTATTGCTATAGCATCACAATGACCCACTTTGAGGCACAAGCCACAACCATTACATCTGTCGAGGTCTACCACAGCATGGCCTGGTACAAGGTCAAGATGATCGGTACTGGTCAAATATTTAAGGGATATACCAACAATATCGTTATAAGAAGCATAACCCTGTTCTTCAAGAAATTTATCCATACCTGTAAGTATCTTACTAATTACTTCAAATCCATGCCACATAATTGCCGTGCATGCCGAAACCACCGTAGCTCCCCACATCATCATTTCAATGGCATGACGCCACTTATCTATGCCGCCTGAGGACATTAAAGGTACCTTAACTCTCTGAGCTACCTGTGCCGTCACCTTAAACGTGGCAAAGCGAATAGCCGAACCAGTGATTGCACCAAAAGCCGCATTATTCATTAACGGATAAAGAGGCCTCCCACCATTGTATATATCCACTGGAGGAGCTGCAAGTGATGGACCACCTACAAGCGATAATCCATCTGCTCCAGCTTTTTCGCATTCTCGTGCTACCTGACCTACATCTAAAGCAGTAGGTGTTAACTTAGGTATAACAGGAATAGAAACAGAGTTTTTTATTATTTCAGTTATTGCTGCAGGAAGAGTAGGGTTCTGACCTATAACGGCACCAGTTTCTATATCGTTCTCGATAATATCCATACCAAGTTGTCTCTTACCAAGACTAAAGTTTGGACAGCATAGATTTATTTCAATCGCATCAACCCCAACTTGTTCAAAGCGTCGCGCAAGACGACCATATTCTTCGATATCAGGCTCCTGGCTAGAAAGGTTTACTATAATCGCGATTGAGGTACGTTCCTTTGCCTTACGCACAAGGTCAAGTCCTTCTTCCACACTTAGTCTTTTATCAATAGGGAATATCAGCACATTCCCAGGATCCGAATATGCTCGGAGTTGTCCCTTAAAGGTCTGTCTGGTCATAACTTGCTTAATACTAACACCTGCCGCACCGTATTTTTCTGCAAGCTCAATTTGTTCAATGCTTGCCGTCAGGGGTCCAGAGGCAACTACGAATGGGTTCTTAAGTTCGAGACCGGCAAATTTTATCATATTAATTTCCCCTTTCTAGTTGAGTACCCATAATCCAAAAATAAATATTAAAGCGAAACCCAATTTCTTGTTTTTGCACTTTCATACAAAGCAAAACAAACATCCATAGTTTTTTTGGCATCGTACAGGCAAACTGGTGGCGGAGCATCATTTGCCACATAATCAAGAAAACTACTTATTTGGTTAGCCCAGAAATCCCTGCTATAAAAAGCTGGCTCTATTAAAGCTCCCCGGTCACCCATTTCATGATTTTCTACAAATACAGAAAGTGTATGATTTGTGATATCTAAGCCCCCCGGCACGGCATGACTTGTAACTTTGATTGCACCATCTGTGCCGTAAACCTCTAATCCATAATCGACAAAACCTTTTGTTGCGTTGCTGCCCACAAAGTGGGCCACTACTCCGCTCTCGAATCTAATTGTCCCAATGAAGCTATCCTCTATTCCACAATTTTTAAAGTAAAGATTATCTGCAAGCCCCCAAACCTGCTTAACCGGGCTGTTCACATACCATGTAAACATATCAATTATGTGAATACCACTTTGAAGCAGCATTCCACCTCCAGCAGTTTTAAGATCTTTCTTCCAACCCGGAAATCGGCTAAAATCCTTAAACCACTTATACTTACCTTCTATGAAAACTGGTTCCCCAATTTTTCCTGACAAAAGCACATCACGCCCTTTTGAATATGCATCACTGAATCTTAAAGAATGGCCAACCATAACTTTTCTACCTGTCTCCTCGGATTTGCGGATTACTGCATCAACCTCTTGAGGTGTTATACCAATGGGTTTTTCCAATAATACGTGCGCTCCTGCATCCATAGAAGCGCAAGCAAGCTGAGCATGTATATAGTTAGGAGCACAAATACTTACCACATCTGGTTTTTCCATTATCAGCATTTTTTTATAATCATCATAAGTATGCACATCATAAGCGTGCTGGGCCTTTTCTCTCTCTTCAGCCACAGGAGAGACTATGGCAATTCTTCCGACAGCTGGATTAGCTTTATAGTGTTTTAAATGCACCTCGCCCATAAAACCAAAGCCAATTATACCTACTGCAATTCTGCTCACCCACACTCCCCCTTTCTATTTATAGAGTATAAGCTGGTTGCGATCAGCTGATTCTCTGGCAAGCAATACTACCCGACTTGCAGTAATAATATCTTTGTGGGTAATAATCCTCTGAGTTGAATTTATATCCTCTGTGATTCCGTATCCTGAGGCATTACTGCGGACAGCATCTATAAAATCTTCATAAAGACTCTTCTCTGGTTCAACCAGTGATATCTCCATAGGTGGCTTATAATGCGTACAAATCCGGACACTACCACCTGGAAGAGAAATATCACCAGAAACTTTTACTTCCGCTGATCCTTTTGTACCTATTACAAAAAATCTACAGTCTCCATGAGCAACTTCTGCAGTTGGAGCAAGCCAATCAACCCTTACGAATGCTGAGGGACTTCCTGTAGCAGCCAACATAATAGTACCAGCATCCTCAAACTCAGGATACTCTTGACAACCCACATTCGCATGCCATGCACTGATATGAGCCATATTTACTCCAGCAATCCAGTTAAATATGTCTATATCGTGGATAGCTAGGTCTACAAGTGTACCGCCATAAGTTTCCCTCCTGAACATCCAGGCGGGGCGAGCTTCTTTCATGAGTTTATGCGACCGTATTGCTATAAAATTTGCTATCCTACCCAGGACACCCTCATCAACCAATTTCTTCAACGTGCATACTGGAGGATTAAATCGTTCAGTAAACATGACCGAAAGCAAGGCATGCCCGGAACCAAGAGCATTTTCAATCTTTACAAGGTTATCGAAGGTTGTAGCCACCGGTTTATCACTGATAACATGTAAACCATTGTTAAGGCATGTCGCAATAATGTCGGCACGATAGCTCGGAATAGTACAACACCCAACTACATCCGGATGTTCTTTCTCCAGCATTTCTCTATAATCATCATAACCATGAACCTTATAACGTAGTTGGTTTTTAATGAGTATACTTTCATCAGAATCTGCAATCGCGACAAATTCTATCCCGGGAACATTCAACATCCCCTGAATCATCTCGTGCACATGAAAGTGTTGTAACCCCACAACAGCAAACCTAAGACAATGTGTTATTTCCAAATGATTGGCACCTCTTCCTGTGCTATTTATTCTCACCTATACAGGCAAAATCATTTTCTTTAATCCCTAGGTAGGCCTGACGTATCACGGGATCGTTAAGAAGATCAATTCCACGACCCTCTGCTATTATCTCTCCTGTCTGCATGACATAGGTGCGGTCTGAAATCCTCATAGCTTCGTGAGCATTTTGCTCTACAAGCAAAATTGTAGTACCCTCTGAACGAACAGTTAGAATCAGTTCAAATATTTCATTTATCATAATTGGAGCAAGTCCAAGAGAAGGCTCATCCAATAAAAGTACTTTAGGATTTGACATTAGGGCTCTTCCTATAGCAAGCATTTGTTGTTCCCCTCCACTCAATGTTCCAGCCAGTTGATATCGCCTTTCATGAAGTCTAGGAAAAAGCCCGTATACTCTATTTAAACTAGCCTTCAGTTCTCGCTCATTATGAGTGAGAAAACCACCCATTATTAAATTTTCCTCAACGGTAAGTCCAGGGAAAACTCTTCTACCTTCAGGTACTTGTATAATTCCTAAAGCAGCAACTTTCGAGGCCCGCCGAGGAAGGGACTTCCCATTAAATAGTATCGTTCCCCTATAAGGAAGAGCACCGGATAATGTATTAATAAGAGTCGATTTCCCTGCTCCATTTGCTCCTATAATGCTTACAATCTCATTTTTATCTAAGTGAATAGAAACGTCTCTCAACACATGGATTTTTCCATAGGATACATTTAAAGACTTCGCTTCCAAAAAGGTCATAGATGGATTTTTCTCGGGTAAGTACACAGAACTCTTGGTGGAGATTTTTTTATCTTCCATTTCCGTATTGCATTCTTCTCCCATATAGGCACGTAATACTTCAGGGTTACACTGAACTTCTGAAGGGGTACCATATGCAATGGTTTTTCCAAAATTTATTACCCAAACGTAATTGCAGATACTCATTACCATCTCCATATGATGTTCAATCAGCACTATAGAGAGATTCATCATCTTCCTCAATTTATGGATTAGATTCATCAGTTCCACAACTTCGCTCGGATTGAGTCCAGCAGCTGGCTCATCCAGAAGTAAGACACTAGGATTTGTCATCAGAGCTCTCGCGATTTCAAGTTTTCTTTGCAATCCGTATGGTAGACTATCGGGGTTTTTTAATTTATAAGGGAGAAGCCCGACAAAATCCAGATATTTTTCAGCATCCGCTACAATCTGGCGTTCAGATGCCCATACTTTCGGAAGGTGCACCAGAGCATCAAAAAAAGAGTATTGTTGTCTAAAGCCGCATGCTACTCTAACATTATTTAGCACATTCATCCCTTGAAAAAGCCTTATATTTTGAAATGTTCGTGCTATACCAAGACGAGTGATTTGATGAGGTGGAAAACCTGATATTACACGTCCGTTAAAACGAATCTCACCCTCTGAAGGGCGATAGACCCCTGTCAGCATATTAAAGATCGTAGTTTTACCTGCTCCATTAGGACCAATTATACCAACAATACTGTTATCTGGAACCTGCATAGTAAATCGGTCAACAGCAACAAGGCCACCAAATCGTTTACTTATGTTGATCGCTTCGAGCAAAATTTTCACCTCTCCTAAAGAATTTGATTTGCTGCAAGCTCAATTCCCAAGATCCAAATAGTCCTGATGGCCTAAATAGAATAGTTACAATTACAATAAGTGTATAAAGTACAGTACGCCATTCAGAAGCAAATCTGAGAACTTCGGGGAGAATAGAAAGAATCAAACTCGAAATCACACATCCTGTAAGGCTATTTAGCCCACCAAAGAATACTACTATGATTAGCTCTACCGATCTACCCCAGTTGAACATATCAGGCTCTATATATGTCACATAGAATGCATATAAAGCACCAGATACAGCACCCAGTACAGCGCTTAACAAAAATACAGTCATTTTTCTCCAGAAAACGTCTATACCCATAACGCTTGCAGCAAGTTCATCTGTTCTAATAGCAATACAATCTCGCCCAAATTTAGAGTTTTTAAAGTTACGCATTAAAATAACAGCACCCACAGCTACTCCAAAGACTAATGGAGCACTGGTTAATACTGGTATACCATATAGCCCCATAGCTCCTCCGGTAAAGGAGTCAAAATGATTTAGCATTGCTTTTACGATTTCAGCAAAGCCAAAAGTGGCCAAAGCAAAATAATCTGTTCTAAGTTTCAAGGTAAGAAAACCAATCAATAATCCTACTAAAACCGATAGAGCAACAGCCATTAAAACACCAACAAAAAAAGGGAGGTTATATCTTGTAACAGATAAAGCAGAAATATATGCCCCTATCGCCATGAAACCTACCTGACCGAAAGAGAAAAGACCAGTAAGCCCGATTAGAGCAAATACTCCCAGTACAGAAATAAGGTCAATAGCTGCAAAAACTAAGACGTTTATGATAAAAGTAACTGACATGTTAATTGACCCCCTTACAATGACAACTTACTTCGACCGAAAAGACCAGCTATACCCTCAGGTTTCAGAAGCAAGAAAATAAACATAATGGAAAATGAAAATATTGGAGTAACAGATCCTCCAAGGTATGCTGTAATTAAAGTTTCTCCCATTCCCAACAATAGCGCACCAAAAACTGCACCTGATAAACTACCGAGTCCACCTATAACTGTGGCTACAAAACCTTTAATGACCAATCCTCCAATTTGAGGATAAACAGTAAGATTGATACCTAAAAACAGCCCACTAATACCTGCCAATACTCCAGATAAAAAAAATGTTACGGATACAATTAAATCTACATCCGCTCCCATCAAGTTAGGCGTAAAAAGGTCGGTAGATGCTGCCCTAATAGCAATTCCTATTCTTGTTCTATATAACACATACAGTAGAAAAATCAGAGCTCCCGATGAGACTATTAATGTAAGAACACTAGTCCACGGGATTATCAGTTTTCCTAAACTAATTGTGGTCTCCTTAAAAAAGTTTCTGTACATGTAAAATTGACCACCCAATAATGCAGTCATAAAAGACTCGAAAAAAAGAGAAATAGATATGGAACTCACAAAAAAGTAGATAGTTGATCCACCTCTCAGTCTTATTGGCCTGAATCCAATTTTTTCAATTATCACCGCCACAATACCGCCGGCCAAAGCACACAATAAAAGAGTAAGCCATAAAGACGTCGCGAAACGATTGGAAATCCATAAACCAAAGTATGCACTCAACATTATTACACTGCCATGAGCAAAATTGGAAAATTTCAGCACACTAAATATAAGAGCAAACCCAACTGAAATAAGAGCATACACAGACCCTAGAGATAAACCATTAATTAACTGCTGCAGAAGTAACATTTTTCACCATCCACTAAAAGCTAAAGGGGCCTTTTCATTTCACAAGACCCCTTTAGCAGGTTATTTACTTTAAATCTTCATGGCTCAGGTAAATACTTTCCAACTGTAATATATTTACCATCTACAATCTTAATTACCGTCGCAACAAACTGCTTAGGACGATGTAATGTTGGATCAAAAGTGTAAGTGTATATCAGACCTTTTACATCCTTCGTCTGTGCAAGAGCATTTCTTATTGCAACAGGATCGGTACTTCCCGCCCGTTCAATGGCATTTAAGGCTATCAAAGTATTATCGTATCCAAAAAAAGCATTCGTAGTCGGATCAACCCCATATTTTTCCTTATATTCAGCTATGAATTCTTGGAGGTTAGGATCATCAAAGGCACAGTTATTGACAAAGTATATATTGTTAGCAGCACTACCAATTAGATCTACCATAGGTGGAGTAAAAGAATTAGGGCCTACTATGGGAATCATCATTCCCATTTCACGGGCTTGTTTAGTAATTTGTGCTGCTTGTTGTAAATATTCAGGCACCACAAGTGCATCCGGTTGCGTATCCTTTATTTTGGTAAGCTGAGCCCTAAAATCTGTATCGCCCCAAAGAAATGTTTGCTCAGACACAATTTCAGCACCATGGTCCTTTGCATAGTTCATAAATGCTTCAGCAATCATGGCACCCCAAGCATTAGCTTTATTATATATAACACCAAACTTTTTAAGTCCAAGTTCTTTAATTGCATATCCAGCCATCGTATAACCATATTCTTTACAGGTGGGTTGGGAAGCAAATACAAAGCCCCATGGTTCGCCAGGACTTTTTGTAGTTGCTCGTTCATCACTGGGCTCACCTACAATGGGCACTTTCAATTCTTCAGCGATAGGAGCCAACGCAAGAATAAGATTTGATACAGGAGGGCCAACAACAACACATGCTTTGTCTTGGTTAACAAGACGTCTATATGCATTTATTCCTTCTTGAACATCGAGCTTGAAGTCATAAGTTTTCAGTACAATCTGCTTTCCCAAAAGCCCACCACGTTGATTAAAATCTTCAACTGCCATTTCCACACCCCTTGCTTGCGATTGCCCCCATAAGGCATTTGGACCACTGAGGTCCTGGATAGTGCCAATTACAACATAATCCTCGGAAGCCGCTTCAAGGGTTGTAGACCATAGTAAACCCATCCCTAACACAACAACAGACAAAACAAAAAAACGCAGAATAACTTTCACTAAGATAAACCTCCCTTCAATTATTTAAATTTATTAATAAATTTCCAATTTTTAGAGTTGCGTTTTAAATCTCTCACCTCCTTCTCATCAAACACTGGCCATTGGGGATAAAAGCTCTTCCTTAACGGTTCTCCTCCATTTATGGCTAAATTCATCTTCTTCCCTCCTATAATCCTAATTCTCTCTCTATCCTCTTTAAGTACTCTACCGATTCCCGGTATTGTTCATCCAGGTCCGGCACTCTACCTACATCTATAGCTACATAGCCATCAAATCCATGTTTTTTTAAAGCTAAAAGCACTCCTTCCCAATCAATTGTGCCTCTCCCCAGGGCTAAGTGTTCATTAGTTTTCCCATCGTTATCAGAAACATGGAGATAGAAAATTCGTTTTCCCAGTTTCTCCACTGATAAAGGAAGAATTTCCTTTTGAGCATGTTGATGACCGGTGTCCAGCACTGCTCCAAAATTATCATCGCTAACATAATCTATAAGCCTCAAAATTGCATCGGTGTTGCTGATAATTTCTCCTACTCGTGGTTCCAAACATAACTTAAGCCCGGCATCTTTCGCTTTTTGGTTAGCTACCTTGAAGGTTTCCACCACCACTTCCCATAACTCATTCCAGGAAAAATTGGGATCTACTTTTACCTGAAGTTTAAGACCAAAGTTAATCATATCCTTATAAGGAGCCTCTCCTACAAACTCAAGAGGTGGAGAAAAACTATCTAACTGAATAGTTTCACAGTCAAAGAACCGAGCAATTTCTATAGCTAAATCAAATAGACGCATGGCTTCTTCTCTTTTTTGTTTATCTAAACTCACTATATCGGGTAAAACCGGACAAAAATTAATTACCTGTAATCCTCTCTCTTCACAAAAAGCCTTCAGGTTTTCCTTTTCTTCATAAACCGCTCTTAGGTTTTCCTCTCTAACTCCTTCCAATTCTACATATTTGAAACCTAACCTTTGCATATCCTCCAGCGCTCGATAAGTATCAGAAATAGAAGGAGGATAACCATATTTACTTATGGCATACAGCCAACAACAGCTAATTTTCATTTTTTGTTACTCCTTCCTTTAAATTGTCATATACTATTTTTCCTTGCACTATAGTCATTTTTACCTCCAAGTCAGGGTCTAAAACCACAAGATCTGCATCTTTTTCTGGAGCAATAACTCCTTGACGATAGTCTAATCCCAAGAATTTGGCCGGGTTAAAGCTTACCAGCTGCACCGCTTCCTCCAAGGACAAACCCACGAGATGCACTAGGGTTCTTACTAGTAAATCCATAGTAGCTACGCTACCAGCAAAAGCACTGCGGTCTTTGAGTTTAGCCACTCCTTCTTCTACGATTACTTCCAACCCCCCGATTTTGTACTCTCCTTCAGGCATACCAGCCGCCTCCATCGCATCAGTTACTGCACAAACTTGACCCAATCCCTTATTTTTCAAAACAAATTGCATAAGATGAGGAGGAAGGTGTTTCCCATCAGCAATCATCTCTACAGTAAGCTCATCTCGCAAAAGAGCAGATTCAATAACTCCCGCAACCCGGTAAAGGTTAATTCTTTGTACCCCGGACATAGCTGAATAAATATGAGTTACATGGGAAAAGCCATTTTCAATAGCTGAGAGCACTTCATCATAAGTAGCATCAGAGTGACCAATAGCTACCATTATCCCTGCTTCTCTCATTTTCCTTCCAAATTCTAAAGCTCCAGGAAGCTCCGGAGCTAAACTGATTCTTTTTATAGCTTCTTGATAAGAGAGGAACTTCTCTAAATCTTCTCGAGAAGGCACCCGCAGAAAATCTGGATTTTGAGCCCCTCGTTGACTTTTAGAAAAATATGGCCCCTCTACATGAGCACCCAAAATTCTTGCTCCTCCAGTAGGAGAAGAGCCTATTTCTCGGATAGTATCCAATGATCGAAAAATATGCTCTAGAGGTGCAGTAGTAATGGTAGGACAAAAAGCAGTAGTTCCTCCTCGAGCATGAGAACGAGCTATAACTTTGAGCGCCTCCCAAGTTCCTTCCAAGCAGTCAGCCCCTCCTCCGCCGTGAACATGAATATCTATGAACCCAGGACTTAAATATAACAATCCTTTCCCATCTATTGTCTTCATATCTCTTTCAGCTTTGATTATGTTTTTTTCTCCTATTATCTTAATTTTATTTCCTTCCACCAACACCGAATGATTTTCCAGTATTCTAAAAGGAGTAAGCACTCGAAAATCCTGAAATAAAATTCTTCCCACTTTAAGCCTCCCTTTCATTGAAGAACCTTTTCCACTACTAAGGCCCCAGCCCCAATTAAATTTTCATCGTCTCCTAAAATAGTTGGTGCCACTTTTACTGAATCTTTTAACTCATCGAGAAGTCGAGAGTGCAAACTCTCCAGAAGAGGCCTCATCAATAACTCTTCAGCTCTCGATACTCCTCCTCCCACCACTATTAGCTCTGGATTATAAAGGTGAACCAGGTTAGCAATCCCAATACCCAAATAATAGCCGGCCTCCTGATAAATTTGGAATGCTGCCTCATCTCCTCTTCGAGCTGCTTCTTCCACAGTTTTGGCAGTAATTTCCTTAACGTTTTCCACTATCTCCCAAATCCTGCTGTTCTTATTCTCCAGTGCTACTTCCTTCATTTTCTCAGCAATCGCCCATCCTGATGATAAAGCCTCTAAACACCCCCGGTTGCCACAATGACAAAGTGGTCCATTTGGCTCTAAAGTCATATGGCCAAATTCGCCTGCATATCCCTTGCTTCCTCGGTAAACCTCCCCTTTTAAAACAAAATTAGCACTGATGCCCGTCCCTACTCGTACATAAACAAAATTTTCTTTCTTTAAGCCATTTCCTGCGTACTTTTCTCCTAAAACTCCTACCTTTCCAATATTATCTATATAAATAGGAATATCAGGAATTTCCCTCCTTAATAAGTCTTCCATAGGAACATTTTTCCAACCCAGATTTACTGACCGTTTCACCACACCATTTTCTACCAAACCAGTTATTGCTATTCCTATCCCCAATATTTTTTCATCTGATATCTCTTTAGTTAAATCTTTTATTAAAGCAGTAATCTCTCTAATGACTCCAAACTCAGAGGGATCCGAGAGATTTTTTTTGATTTTTTTGATAATAGTAAGATCCAAATTCATCAAAGAAGCAGCAATAAAATCGCCTTCTATCTCTATTCCTATCACCCAAAAAGAATCAGGATTAAACTGCAAAAGAATAGGTTTTCTCCCTCCTCGCGATGCCCCTTCTCCTATCTCTTCCAGCACTCCCTCACTAATGAGTTCATTAACTAAAGAAGATACAGTAGTAGAACTTAATCCAGTTAAACTTGCCATCTCTGCTCGAGAGAGAGGACCCTGATATTTTGCCAGTTTTAAAATAGCTTTTTTATTTAAATCTCTTAAAAATTTTTGATCTCCTACTTTCATGGTTCAATGAAAACATATTTGCAAAACTTTGTCAAGTTTGTTTATAAAGTTTAAGGAAATATTTTAATGAAGAAAAAAAATACCGCGAGAATTCCAATATGATAGAATTAGTTTAAAGATAAAAATCAGAGTATTTTTAAAATACTTGATTTGATAAGGAAGTTATCTGGAGAGTCCTTATTCTGGAGCGACGATGAGTTTCAAAACTAAGGGGGGTAGTAAACGAAGATAGAAGAATTACAAAAAGAAAAGCTCGCAGAATACTGGACTCTTACTCCTGAAACACTTGCGAACATCCTGAATACTTCTCCTACCAGAGGGCTTTCCCAAGATGAAGCCCTTCGACGGTTGAAAATCACAGGGCCAAACCAGCTGGAAACCAAAAAACAACTATCTGCTTTATCCCTCTTCCTTTCCCAGTTCAAGAGTCCCATCGTTTTAATCCTTCTCTTTGCTACTATCGTTTCTGCAGTGGTACAGAGTTTTGTGGATTCTGCGATCATTCTCAGCATTGTTCTTCTGAGCGCCATTTTAGGATTTTTTGAGGAGTACAGTGCTGGCAATGCTGTGGAAAAACTGAAAAAAAGAGTCTCAGTGCAGTGTAGAGTATTACGAGAAGGTCAAGAACAGTTTGTTCCTATGGAAGAAATCGTTCCTGGAGATGTGGTCTTGCTTTCTGCAGGAAATCTCATTCCTGGAGATGGCGTGGTATTTGAAGCTCGTGATCTTTTCGTCAATCAAGCTATGGTAACCGGAGAGAATTTTCCCGCAGAGAAGAAACCGGGAGTGACTTCAGCTCAGAGCAGTCTTCCTGAGCGAAAAAACGTAGTATTCATGGGAACAAGTGTGGCAAATGGCATTGGTAAGATGCTGGTTGTAACAACAGGACAGGAAACCGTTTTAGGGCAAATTGCCCATCAGCTGCGGCTTCGTCCTCCAGCTACAGAGTTTGAACAGGGAATTCAGCACCTGGGATATTTCCTTTCAGAAGTAATGTTTGTTCTGGTTCTCGCAATTTTCGTTCTTAACTTGGTCTTTCATAGACCAATCTTAGATTCTCTTCTTTTTTCAGTCGCTTTAGCTGTAGGGCTTACTCCTCAGCTTTTACCTGCGATTATCATTACTAATCTCTCCAAGGGTTCTCGATTTATGGCCCAAGCGGGTGTTATTGTGCGCCGCCTAGCAGCCATCGAGAACTTTGGAAGCATGAATGTTCTATGCCTGGATAAGACAGGAACGATAACCGAAGGAACTGTCAAATTAGAAGGAGCATACGATGTGGAGGGAAAACCTTCCGATTCAGTTTTTCGAGAAGCTTATATTAACGCTAAGCTGCAATCTGGGCTTGTCAATCCCTTAGATGAAGCTATCATTTCTGTTCATCAGGTGGAGATAGGTGATATCAGGAAGGTCGACGAGATTCCTTATGATTTTGAGCGCAAGCGTCTCACAGTTGTGGTCCAAGAGGAATCTTCTATCTCAGATACTTTGCACTTCATTACCAAAGGTGCACTGAAAAATGTTCTTGAGGCTTCCTCATTCTTTCTTCGGGGAGAGGAGATTATTCCTCTTGATCAAACTACATTGGAGAGCATTCTTACCCTGTATCGTACCTGGAGTGAGCAGGGTTTTCGGGTTCTAGGAGTAGCCAGAAAGGAAGGCAAATCCAGTGTTCCCTGTTCCAGAGAAAGCGAAAACAACATGGTATTCATTGGCTTTTTGTGTTTTTTTGATCCACCTAAGAAGGGTATAAAAGATACCTTATCAGAGCTGAAAAAAATGGGTATCCAGCTGAAAATCATTACCGGGGATAACAAATTTGTCGCTACCTATGTTGCTTCCTCCGTGGATATAGAGACTACCAAAGTTTTGAACGGAGAAGAGCTTGACACTTTGAGCGACGAGGCTCTTCTCCGTTCAGCTGAAGCAGTCAGTGTCTTCGCTGAGGTAGATCCTCGCCAGAAACAGCGAATTGTTATTGCTTTAAAGAGAATAGGTAATGTAGTTGGTTTCATGGGTGATGGGATTAATGATGTTTTAGCACTCCACGGTGCTGATGTGGGAATATCAGTAGATAGTGCTGTGGATGTAGCTAAAGAAGCTGCCGATTTTGTTCTTCTCCAGAAAGACCTGGGAGTTCTCAAAGAAGGAGTAACCCAGGGAAGAAGAATTTTTGCTAACACACTAAAATATGTCTTCATGGCCACTAGCGCTAACTTCGGGAACATGTTCAGCATGGCTGTGGCTTCTCTTTTTCTTCCTTTTCTTCCCCTCCTTCCTAAACAGATTCTCCTCATCAATTTGCTCACTGACCTTCCGGAGATGACCATCGCCTCCGACCAAGTAGATAAGACCTATGTTGAGGCTCCACACCGCTGGGATATCAGTTTCATCCGCCGTTTTATGAGTACTTTCGGTCCGTTGAGTTCCCTCTTTGATTTTGCTACATTTGGGTTACTCTTTCTCATGAAGGTTGATCAAGCTCTTTTCCAAACAGGATGGTTTGTAGAGTCGGTGCTCTCTGCCGCCATAGTAATTTTTGCTCTTCGTACCCGCCTTCCTTTTTTCCGTAATGCGCCGGCAAGAGCCCTAATAATTGCTTCAATTTTTGTCATAGTTTTGGTTCTCTGGTTACCATATTCTTTTATGGCACCAATAATGGGGTTTGCTCCTCTACCTTCCCGATTACTTCTGAGCATTGCTGGAATAGTAGTAGCCTACTTCTTCTCTGCCGAGCTTGCAAAGCGCTTTTTCTACCGTCAAAGGGGTTAATTAAATATCGCGAGCCTTACCTTTTTGCAAAATATTATAATCACTTTTCAAGTTTTGGGTAATTTAGCAGGCTTCGTGAGATAACTATACGATTTCCGGCTATTTCTTCTTAGCTTGCAAAGATAAACTGGACGTTATAATTTATGATTTATGATAAAATTTGTTTATGACTAAAAATTACTCCTTTTCTTTTAGTTTAATCATCCTAACCGTTATCATTTTTGTTTCCACCGTGTCTATTTTTGGCTATTTAGGATACCATTCCTCTATTCAGCACTCCATCGATCAAGCTTTTGACGCTATGCAAACTATTACTTACCTCACTCAACAAAATATTTCCCAGGCTATGGAAGAAAAAACAACCGAACTTTCATTGTTAAGTGAAATGTTAAAAGAAAAGAAAATAGAGCCTTATCTAATAAGTTATTTACTCCAATCTTTTGATGATGCCATATTAGTGCTCAATCGAGAGGGAATAGTGATAAAGGCTTGGCCTGAAAACCGAGAAATATTAATAGGAGAAAACTTTAGTCGTAGAGAATACTTCCAAAAAACCCGAGAATCTCTAAAGCCATATTTAAGTGGTAACATAAGAACTGCCGTGGATAGTAATGCCATATCTTATAGTATGCCTATAGCTGAAAATGGAGAATTTCAAGGAGTAATAGTAGGAGGAATTAATTTAGAGAAAGGAAACATCAGAAAATTCGTTTCTTCTACTCAATTCCTCAAAACTGGAAAGATTGTTATTTTGGATCAGGATAATAATATCCTCCTTTCTACTAATTCAGAAAATATTGGGAAAAAATTTCCTATTATTGACCTAAAAAGTCAATCTCCACTGATAAAACGTTTCCAAGGAGAAGATTATCTAATGTGGATGGAAGAAATTCCCCAATCTTCATGGAAAGTAGTAGCTAGTGTTCAGATGGAGGAAATTTTAAGCTATCCCCGAAAAACTTTAAAAACCAGTGGAATGTTAGGAATAATAATTCTTGCTAGTACTATATTCATTGTTTATCTACTACTTAAGAGATTGCTTCAGCCTCTTTCTCGCCTTTCTTCTGTAGCCCAAAAATATGCTCAAGGAGATTATTCTATTTCACCTCTTGTAACCGGTCCTCAAGAAATAGCTCAGTTATCAAGCACACTAAATTATATGCGTCAAGCCATAGAAGAAAGAGAAGGGTTACTTCTCAAAGAACGAACTTACCTTAGTACTTTGCTCAATCAAATGAATCAAGGAGTATTGGTATTAAATCCAGAAGGAATTTTAGTGTTCGTTAATCCTCAGACGATAAAACTCACTGGATATTCAGAAGAAGAGCTGATTGGAAAAGAGGTTAGTGAATTATTTCCCTCTGGAGAAAAAGAAAAAGTATTATATATTTGCAAAAGTAGTAGCAAAGAAGACAAAAAGGCAGAAAGGGCTCATCTTCTATCATCAGAGAGAAAAGTAATCTCTGTGCTTCTTTCCACCAGCCCCCTAATTATAGAAGAAGAAATAATGGGAACTTTAGTGGTAATTACTGATCTTCGGGAAATAGAGAAAAAAGAAGAAGAATTAGAAGAAGCTTTAGAAGAGATCAAGACCCTCAATCAAGAATTGGAAGAGCGAACTCAAGAATTGGAAATCACTTTAGCTAAATTAGATTTAAAGCTTTTGGAAACAAGTCAAGAAAAAGAAGTAGCAGAAAAGATGGCCATTACCGACTCACTTACTCACCTTTTTAATCGGGGTTTTTTTGAAAAGAACTTTCCTCAAGAATTCAGAGCTGCTCAATTAAACAATTGTCCTCTTTCTATAATCATAGCCGATATTGACCTGTTCAAAAAGATAAATGATACTTACGGCCATTTAGTAGGAGACAAGATACTTCAAGAATTAGGAAAAATATTGTTATCCACCACTCGGGAAGAAGACTTAGTGTTTCGTTTTGGAGGAGAAGAATTTATTATCATTCTCCATGCCGAAAAAGAAAGAGCTCAGGAAGTAGCTGAGAGAATACGCCACAAGGTAGAGAATTTCTTTCAAGAAGACCAGGAAGGAATACATAAATTTACCATTAGTTTAGGAGTAGCCAGCTACCCTCAAGATGCCCAAAGTCCCAGAGAACTATTAATCAAGGCCGACCAAGCCCTTTACCAAGCAAAAAAGCAGGGAAGAAACCGGGTAGTCTCTTATCAAGACGACTTTGCTTCTTCCTCATCTTCTCATATCATTGATTAATCTTTAAGCTAGATGAAACCGGTAAAACTCTGAGAAAAGTTCTTGATTTCTCTCATATACTTTCCGGTAAAATTTATAAAGTCCCTCATAAAACTCCTGAGCTCCAGAGTCTGGTTCTATAACAGGATAAGAAGGGAAAAAAGAGTTTGGCAATTCATTCAGAGAAGAAACTTCTCCCCGGATCTTACAAGATAAAAGAAATGCGCCTTTAGCCGGAGCTGAAGGATAGCTACTTAGCTCCACCTTTGTTCCTAAAACATCACACAGCACTCTTTGCCCTTTATCCGAAGAAGCAAATCCTCCACTTATTACTATCCGATGAGGCTTCCCCATTACCTCTTGCAGTAAATCATAAATAGAGCGAACTCGAAATGCTACTCCTTCAAAAGCAGCTTGAAGCAGAGCCGGTTTATCATGAAAATAGGATAATCCAAACAATATCCCCCGGGCATAAGCATTCCAGTTAGGACTACGTTCTCCGGTTAAAAAAGGAAGAAAGAGAGGACGTTGCCGATGGATATCCCATTCCCAATTTTCTTCTCCTATTAAATCTTTTATCCAGGAATAGACAATTCCTCCATTATTTATAGCTCCTCCTCCTACCCATATTCCGTCAGCTAAATAATAACACCAACTCCGTTCTCCCCAGTCAAATACTGGATGAGGAGAACACATCCTGACTGCTCCAGAAGAACCTACTGTTACTACCATCTCTCCTTCCCGGAAAGCTCCATCACCTAAATTAGCAAAGGGCCCATCTCCTCCTCCCCAGACAACCGGAATTCCAGATAACAGTCCTGTTTCTCGGGCAAAGTCTCCCTCTTTTAGAGGAGCAGTGTGCTCAGGAGCCACAAGAAGAGGAAGTTTATCATAAGAAATCCCTGCAAAATCAATAATTTCTTCGTCCCAAGAAAGAGATGAAAGGTTTAAAAGACCGGTAGCTGATGCGGTAGAATAATCACAGAAAAGCTCTCCGGTTATTTTATCTAGGATCCAATCTTTTATACTGAGTATACGAGAAGTTTTCTCCCACAGATGACTCTGATTTTTTTTGAACCACCAGGTCCGAGGAATATGATATATAGTGTGAAGAGGAGCAGCGTTTTTAAAGTAGAGCTTCCGCTCTCGATAAAGAGGTTTTAATCTTTCTACTTCATCGGCACATCTTGTATCCATCCAGTTCAGAAGAGGATATAGAGGCACTCCTTTTTTGTCTACCAATAGAAAACTATGGAGCATAGTATCAAAAGAAATAAATTCTATTTCTCGAGGGGAAAAACCTTCTAGCACCTCTTTTGTTGCTTTCTTTATTGCCTGGTAAATTTCCTCCGGGTTTTGTTCAGCAAAACCAGGAGCAGGGGAAAAAGCCGGATACTCTCTTTTACTAGTCTTTAGAATTTCTCCTCGATTATCGAATATACAAACTTTACAAGAAGAAGTTCCAATATCTACAGTTAACACCAAGTGAGAATTCATAATTATACTCCCGAAAAAGCGTTAAATCCTCCATCGATAGGCACTACCACTCCGGTAACAAAAGAAGAAGCAGGAGAAAGAAGCCAGATTATTGTTCCAATCAAATCTTCTGGTACTCCAAACCGCCCTAAGGGAGTATGATTAATAACTGCCTCTCCTCGAGGAGTTAAACTACCATCTTCTTTGGTTAGAAGATAACGGTTCTGGTTGGTGATAAAAAATCCTGGCGCCAGAGCGTTAACCCGTACTTTAGGGTTATATTCTTTAGCTAAATACACTGCTAACCACTGGGTAAAGTTACTCACTGCCGCTTTAGCTGCAGAGTATCCTACTATTCGAGTAAGAGGACGAAAAGCATTCATAGAAGAAAAGTTAATTATATTTCCCTCTCGACCACTTTCTACCATTAAGCGAGCAAAAACTTGAGAAGGGATGATTGCTCCACCAAATAGATTAAGCATCACCACTTTCTGTAAAGGCTCTAAAGGCAAATCAAAAAAAGAAACCTCGGGAGAAGTAGTAGCATCTTTCATATTTCCCCCTGCAGCATTCAATAGAGCATCTATACCCCCAAACTCCTCTTTTACTTTTTTTGCTACTTCTTCTACGCTTTTCTTATCCATAGCATCCATATAATATCCTTTAGCTTCTATACCCTTATTTTTTAAAGCTTCTAATCTTTCTTCTAGAGGAGCAATATCAGTGAGGATAATTTTTGCTCCCGCTTTTCCTAAACCTTCACTAATAGCTGACATCAAAATTCCAGCTCCTCCAGTACAAAACATTACTTTACCCTGGAGAGAAAAAAGGTCCTCTATGTAAGACATTTTATTACTCCTTTCTTAGATAGTTTTTTCTGAAGAAAATAGAAAACTAAGGTGTCGTTCTATATTTTCTCTTACTAAACGATAATGTTCTTCTTCGTACTGGAAAAAGAGATGACTAAGCTCTGAATTGAAAACTCGCCAGACTGAACCATAAGAAATATGCAAGAATTGGCGGATTAAAGGATGAGAAAGAAGGGCAGGCAGTTCTTTGTCTGAAATGGTATTTAAATCTCGATGAATGTCTTCTTTAGTAAAAGAAATCTGGTAAGCTTTGCCATTTTCCTCTAATTCTTTTTCGCTCAACTCATAAATTTTTCTAAAAAGCTGAGGGTCTTTATAGGCTACTAATTCTAAACCTTTAAGCCAACTGGTACCTGAGGTTTTCAGGTGAAAGAGTTGGTTAGTTTCTTGAGAAAAAACAGGGTAGATGCTAAACTTATCGCTTCCAGAATGCAAGCTCAGCCGATAACCCCCAATTTCCTGCTGCACAGTCACATGATGCTGGAGAGAGGAAGAAAATTCTGGAATACTCCCCTGGTAATCGATAGCTTTTTCAAAGCTTCCCGGAAATCGAGGGGCTAAACTCTTAAAATCTATACCTCGGTGGTGGAGTTCCTCAGCCACAAAAAAATGAACCTCAGGAGACGTTACTCCTTCTCCTTCATCCAGAGAAATCTCTAAATCATAAGAAGAAAGATTCTCCTGCAAGATAAAATTCATTCTCTCTACAAAATTGATTACTGGAAAATAAACTTTAAACAGAGGAAAGAATTGTTCTTTTTGAAAATCTAATTCTAAACCTCCTCGAAGGGTAATCGTCCGGTCGGCATAATGATTAAAAATTTCTCTCTCTTCCTGAGACATATTATCAAATACTTGTTGCAATTCCCTATCTGACTTGGAAAGCATCTGGTAGTTGGCTACTCCACTTCCGTCCAAAGTGTACATAGAAAAACCACTCTCTATTCCTGCTCGAAGATACTCCTCATCTTTTAAATGGTCAGCATCTGCACCAAAAGGAGTAGGATTTCCACTTTCTAACACTCCCCAGACAGCACTGAGTAAAACATCTGAAAAGGTTCTCCCCATTTTTTGGAGCTCTCGGGGAGATTGCTGAGCAATCACTGGAAAAACTGGGTAATTTTTAACTGCCCCTAAATGAGCTCGAGATACTAAACCCAACCGATCTCCACAGCCTAAAGAAGTTTTAACTCCTGCAGGTTGAGGTTTCAAATTAGGAAAATAATCAGTCAAAGTTAAATAATTTTTGAAGTTAAAAGGATAAAGAAAGAAAGATTTTCCCTTATCTTCTTCTGATTCCAAAAAAAGAGGGTCAGCAAAATAAAAGTTTTTATCTCCCGACCATACTCCCAAGTATCTATCTTTTTCCCCTTTTATTGGATAAATTCTTACTCCTAATTTTTCTTGATACCAGGAAGAAGAATAAACCCGTAAAGAGCGATTCATTTTTTCTTCCAGTTTTTTAACTATCTCTCCTGTCTTATAAAAGTCACTCATTTTTTCCTCCTATTTTGAAAGTATAATTCACTTAATCTAAGTTGTAAATTTTTACCAGAAAATTCTCCCGTCTTCTATAATACAACTAACAATAATGGGGCTTCGCCCCCCTTATAACCCCGAACTATAAAGGGGAGTGCCCCTTTATAATCCCCCAAAAACAAAAGGAAGAAGCAAAAAAATTAAAAACTGAAAAGAACAAAAACTAACTGAGGAAGAAAAAACAGACAGTCTACGGCGTAAACAAAAACAAACAGTCTGCGGTGCAAGCAGAAAAGAATCGAAAAAATATAAAAAGGAAAAGACACCGAGGAAGGAAAAACGTCTTCCTCG